>Ga0315268_10006393_pt1 | contig 12539 bp, 7 predicted proteins | sample C1_top_MG_FD_204535 | JGI IMG/M metagenome (GOLD analysis project Ga0315268, IMG submission 204535) | Sediment microbial communities from Yellowstone Lake, YNP, Wyoming, USA - C1_top | ecosystem: Environmental > Aquatic > Freshwater > Lake > Sediment | place: USA: Wyoming | collected 2017-08-01 | reverse complement strand
GTGAACCGATGAACTTCCTGCTTCTTCTCTGAAAATTGAGCTTCCGGCGGGTATCCGAGATATGAGCGCTGGGGGGTGAATATTTGACGCCAACTCACCACTTGGGAGAGAAATTATTCCTTATGCCTGGTAACGAATTATAATGTTAGTTTTATAATATATATAAAATGTACTATATTCGAAATAAGGTTGTCAAGTATAAAAAGGTTGTCAAGTATAAAAATGAACCTTAAAAGGGATCTCACAGATAATAATTTACCCATGAATAATTTACCCATGAATATACTGGGAGAAGGCCATTGGAACGGTACAATATTGAATTCTACGGTACGATATTGAATTCTGTTGATAAAACTATCAAATGGGCTGAAACAATGACCTGGAAAGGCTTGCATCCTGTCGTCCATCTTCGTGATAAAGTCTACGAAAAAAGGAGTGAGGCTGACAAAAAGGGCAATGAAGGTCTCCGAAGAGAGGTTAACGAGATCCGAAACCTTGCCTAAATGGGACGTTATAATTGAACCTGTACTTGAACCGGTACTTGGGTAAATTATTTCTTGGGAGATCCCTAAGTATTGGGAGATCCCTAAGTACACGGGCTGGGAATTCCGCGGCCAGTTAAACTTGTGGCTTGGTGCCACTGCATTCAAAAAGCGTTTGTTGTGCTTATAGCACTCCATTGTGGTGGACACGCGACTCACTGCCTGGCCAAAGGAGCAAGGGGAGCCTCTGAGGCGTCGCTTAGTCCACCTTACCATTGTGCCTTGTGTGATTACTTACCTTCGTCTTTAGCACACACAACTGACTGCCCATTTAATGCGCGGTGTACTAAGAGGCCATCCCAAAACCTCCGGCAGCAAGTGATGTCATTCACCTGAAGTGGGGTTTTGGGATCTAAGCCCTCCCATGGTAGAACAGTGGCCAAAGAATAATATGCATTATCAACTTCGGCAGATTCGTTGCGTGATCATGGTAAAATTGACTTGGCTCCACGATGATACAATTGGCCCCGATTATGAAATACAAGACGCAGGGAACAATGAAACTATTCATGATGCACCTTTTATGCGAAACTTTTTATGCGAAACTTTCTCTTATTTTTGATCACTTTATTTTAAATAAATTGCAAGATCAGTACCAATAGGATCTTCCTGAATAGCTCCCCGAAGATCTCCTGAAAATTCACTAGATCTCTTAAAAACTCACTCATCCCGGATTTGACTCACCATAAAGATACCTGCTCTTGGCATCTTATCAAAAGTTGAACAAAATGAGTGTCGGACATGATTCAAATTATCAGAAATTGAACAAAATAAGCGTCGGGTGTGATTCAAAAACCTGTCAGGAATCAAGCCTAAGCCCCGCTTTGCGCTCCGCTCGGTTGCAGTCGCTTTTCTTTGGCCCCTTCGGCTATTAACGCTTCTACCTCCGCCTCTCCGAGTACTTCCTTTTCTATGAGTGCGTTAGCCAGTCTGTCGAGTGTAGAGCGTTCTCGCGTCAAAATTTCCTCTGCCTGCTGAAGGGCAACGTGCAGCATGGCCCGAATTTCCTGATCAACGATAATCGCTGTCTGCTCACTGAAATCTTTCTCTTGGGCGATCTCTTTTCCGAGAAACACATGCCCTTCACCATGCCGGAAGGCCACCGGCCCCAACCGCTCGCTCATTCCCCAATTACAGATCATTCGTCTGGCCAGTTGAGTAGCTTCTTTCAAGTCATTTTCCGCGCCGGAAGTGACGTCATTGAATATCAGTTTTTCCGCAGCCCTGCCGCCAAGGTCAATTACCAGCCGATGCATCAAATAGGATTGAAAATAATTATGCTGGTCCTCTTTGGGCAGTTGTTCGGTTACCCCCAGCGAGCGTCCTCGTGGAATGATGGTAACCTTATGAATGGGATCAGAATCGGCGAAAGATTTAGCCACCAGGGTGTGTCCAGCCTCATGATAGGCTACGACTTTCTTTTCCTCCTCATTTAATAAATCCTCCCGCAATCCTCCCAGAATAATCTTATCTTTGGCTTTTTCCAAATCTTCCATATACACCTGGTCCTTATTTTCGCGCGCCGCGTCTATGGCCGCCTCATTGACCATATTTTCCAGATCGGCCCCTGAAAATCCGGGCGTTCCCTGGGCAAGGACCGCAAGATCTACGTCATCAGCCAGTCGAACCTTTCGGGTATGGACCTTCAAAATTTGCAGTCTTCCTTCTCTATGGGGCCGTTCGATGACCACCTGGCGATCGAATCTCCCCGGTCGAATCAAAGCAGGATCAAGGACATCGGGGCGATTAGTGGCTGCAATGACCACGACCGTGTGATGTTCACCAAACCCATCCATCTCGGCCAGGATTTGGTTCAAGGTCTGCTCCCGCTCATCCTGTCCGCCGCCAAGCCCTGCCCCGCGATACCTTCCCACCGAATCGATCTCATCGATAAAAATAATACTCGGAGCATTTCTTTTGGCTTTCCCAAATAAATCCCTCACCCGTGAGGCGCCAACTCCTACAAACATTTCAATGAATTGTGAACCGGAAATGGAATAAAAGGGAACATCCGCCTCCCCTGCCACAGCACGGGCCATCAGGGTTTTTCCTGTGCCCGGCGGTCCCATCAAAAGAACCCCGCGGGGAATTTTCCCCCCCAGCCGTTCATACCTTCTCGGCTCTTTCAAATAAGAGACAATGTCCATCAATTCCTGTTTGGCATGACTCAGACCAGCTACATCATCGAAGGTAATATTACTTTTTGCCTTCTTATACAGGCTGGCACCTGATTTATTAAACCTGTTGAATAAGGCATTCTGGTTACTGTTCAGCTTCTTGCTGGTATACCAGAAGAAGCCCAGGATCAAGACCCAGGGCAAGACGAAAACCATCAGGGTCAAAAGCCAGTCGCTTCCCTTATCCGTTCTGACTATTACACCGGCTTTGAGCAGGTCCCGCATCAGGTCCTGATCGCCGAATTTAGGTATCCGGGTTGAGAAGTACCGGTATTCTGTCGTTTCCTGTCCGGGGGCTTGGTATAAGGGTAAGGAGGTCGCCTGGACAAACTCGCCGGTAATGGTCTCATTATGGGTTATGATTTCCTTAATGTTTCGTTTGACCAACTCTTCCTTAAATTCACTATAGGGGATTTCAAGGTATTCTCTCCTCTGGCTTCCATAGAGGAACAGCTCATAGAAGATTATCGTTAAGATGAAAATCACCAAAAGATGCTTCCAGATCCCCCCCCGGCCTGAGGGTTTGCCTTTCTCAGCATCTTCAGGATCATGATCTTCATTCCAGTTATTATTTTCTATCTTCATATCTCGCTCCTGTGTCGCGCTCCTGTAGTCTCGCTCCTGCTCCTTTGCTTGAGAGCTTATCTATACTATACTAATATATCTGTCTAATATGTATACCTCATGTCTGAGTGATTTTTCCTTTTTATATGTATAGTCCTCTTCTTGGATATGTCGGGTGTTTTTCAAAAAACAATTAAAAAAGACCTGTTTATATGCAAATTATGCATGGTAAAAGGCACAATCTGGAAATATGAGGTGTGCCTTTTGGTGCTTACAACTTTTCTTGCATTGGACCGTAACTAATTCGCCTTGCCTACTGAGCCTAAATCCTTCGCCGCCCAAGCACTGGTCATGATGGAACTTTTTAAACTGCAGGCATAAATACTATGAGGGGGGATATTGCGGAATTTTTTACCGCTGCTGATGTTAATATTGGTGGCATTACAGCCCGCTTTATTTTTGTAGTGCTGTAGCCTGTGTCCTCAGTGGATAAAATACATTTCAATAAGGAAAGGGTGTCCTTGACATTATAGTTATCAATATAATATAATTAGATTATCTTTTCCCCCATTCATTAAAGCAAGGCTGCTCAAAAAATGGATATGCCTGAGAAAAAATGTTTATAAAGGAACATTAATGCCTGTCTATCTTATAAATCTCGATTTGCAATTAGAGCAAGACCGGTTGATGGATATTTTCCTCTTCCAGTGGCCTACAACTTTCTCTGATCAGGGACCAATCCTGCCACAATTGGCTAATGATAAAGCTACCTTACTGAAAAACTTCCGTAATTGGCTTTTCAATTACTTCGATAACGCCATACCAATCCGACCTTTGTTCATAGTTCTTCCTGAACTATCGATGCCAAAGTGTTATACTAATCTTCTAGACGAGATAGCAAGAGGAATGAATCGACCGACTGTCATTATTGCCGGGCTTGAATATCTGGGGTGGGACGAATATCACAAGTTTATCGAAAACGAATCAGCTTCGCCTCAACCAGCAACGTGGTTTGAGAATGGGGATGATGGTTGTCTTGTTAATGCAGCCGGTATTTGGATTCGCGAATACAGTAGCAATAACCATAACGGTAACATTAAGAAATACCTTCAGCCTAAATGTCATCCTTACGATCATGAACGGCCATATCTTTACCCCTGCCTAAATGTTCTTGTATTCCGATCGCAAAAACAGGTATCGGGGCCGCGATTGAATTTCTGCGTTCAAATTTGTAGTGATTTTAGCTCCGCTAGTTTTGTTCGGGAATTACGACAAAAGTGTGTTGAAGCATGTTCTCCATCAGGTATCACTTTAGACATCACCTTTCTTTTACAGCATAACGAAGATCAAGATGCTCCTCAGATCAAACAAGCTATTCAGGCATACTTCGAGCCAGCAGAGAGTATGGCAGAGACGGACGGAGGATGCTTAATTTTCATTAATAGAGCAAACGATACTCTCGGTAAGGCAGATAAATGGGGAAAGTCAAAAATTCTTTTTCCATTCCAGCGACGATGGCGGCATCTAAATTTTGCTTCGCCGACTTTTTGGCTTAAAGATGAACGTGCCAATAACCATCAAGCAGCTATATTGCGGGAATCTGGGCCATGCCTGTATTGGCTAGTATATAAGCCTCTCCATTTGGTTAATAGAATAGCTGGTAGTGGAGAACCCGTGCCATTTCCAGATGGAAAAGCTTACTACGCAATTATTAAAAATAAAAACTTTGGGGATGGAAAAGAGAGAGATGATCATCGCTTTATGAAGCTTCAACCAATATGCCATTGGTTTTCTGGGGAACTAGATGAGGGAATAAAAGATCTCCCATCCTGGATTGAAAGGAAAAGTAATAGTATTGGTCGGGATGTGGCTAATAGTTACTTATCTTCATATAAACAAGGAGCTAGGGATTGGTTTCAGATTTTTACGCAACGCGAAGATTGGGCACATGGTATAGTAAACATTTACTTTAGTGCGTGTAATTGTAATAGCAAAAATTCCGATAGAAGTTTAAGTAGGAACTGCAATCCAACAAAAGAGCCTGAGCCGCAGAATTGGGGATCGTGCACATCTAAGGCAATTCAGCAAATGATGCAAGCTTATTCACTTTTACTATTGGGAGCCAGTACCTTTCCCGGTGGCAAAATTAAGCCTGAATTTGGGCACTCCCATCATGCATCAGACACCGATAAATTTAAGATAGCTTTCATGTGGGGATGTGATCGACACATGTCGCAGGCCATGATTACAACATACCTTCGTATATATACATGTTATCTAGTAAACTATCTATGTGAAAATTTTTTGCTGGTGTTGGTTAGTCCTAAAGGTACCCCAAATCCTGAAGATATGAGGACACATATTAAAAATGCTACCTTCAGCATTACTCATGGTCCCTCTCCGAATCAAGTGCAAGATCATTTATTGCAGCCCGGTGATGTAGTAATGCCTAACGTTGAAGAAAGATTCCATTGCATATGTGACGATAGTCTTTTCGGTGAATTTGGCGCTGCTAGAGATGAAGTAGATCTTAGGAACCGTCTACAGAACATCATCAAAAAGTATATTTCTGGAGGGTAATCATTATGAAGAGTGCGGTCGAACAAGTCACAGGAATTTTTCAGTCCAATGGTTGGATAGAAGTATCTCTCTCAGAGGAGATGAGGCAGGCTGGTTTGGATGGAATCTATGTATGCAAGTATGCTGCCGCTGGAGTGGTTTTCGCAGACGATGTGAGTGATATAGCGACTCGATGGGCGAACTGCCAAGTCCAGATGTCAGATCTTCGAGACAATCAAAATGTTGGTACCCAAAAAGACTTATACCTGGTTTTTATTATCCAGGAACTTGATATGACGGCGATATCTATTTTGCAGGGCATTCTCAATAATACCTATGTATGTAGGAAGATTTGCATTGAGCAAAATAATGGCCGGTCGCTGGAAGATGCTCTCAGGGATACTCCATTTTTTGAAGCTATAGGCAAAGGGGAACAAGAAAATGTCCAGATGGCTGATATCGACTCAGAACTTGAGCAGAATGAACTACCCGAGAAATTGCAAAAATATCTCGCTAATGCTAAACAGTCCGCAAGTAAGGTTCTAGATAGTTTGCTAGACGGTGAGTACCGATAGAGGATAGAACGGTGGGTACCGATAGAGGATAGAATCGAATGGGAATCAGGATTAATCGAGTTACCTTGGAAAATTTCCGTTGCTTTCGGCAGGCAAAAATTGACCTATCTGCTGATGTAGTGGCAATTTATGGCCGTAATGGCATCGGCAAGACTACTATCTTCGACGCTTTAGAATTCGCCTTATTAGGTAATATCGGGCGGTTCCAACGGGAGATGAGTCCTCCTGACTATTTGCCATATTTATTCTCTAATGGCAATCTGCGAGTCAGGGTTGACTTTTATGGTGAAGAAGATGGGGCTTGGGTCGAACAGAGCCGGGGACGTTCGCCTGATGAGCACATCTCTATTGGCGGTAGCGGTGGATGGACAACTATGAGAGATTTTCTCTACGGCTTTTTGGTAGATGAAGAGTACTTGCCGCCGAGGAGAGAAGTACGACCAATAGAAGAGTTATTCAGAGCAACAATACTTTTATCCCAGGATCTTATAAGACACTTTATCGAAGGTGATGCTGGGGAACGAGCCAGAATTTTGTCATGTATCAGTGGATCGGCTTACCTCCAAAAATGCCTGGATAAGGCAAAGGACGTCATGAAGGAGGCTGTGAAGAGGAAAAGGGCCGAGGAGCCTAAACTTGCAGAGCCAAAAGCGAAGATTGGAGAACTAAACCGTAAGATCTCCGAACGGGAAACTCAAATCTCGGCAATTCGTGAAAGAATTGGTGCCAAAGTTATCTCGTATGAGCACATATTGGAAGCACTGGAGAAGGGTGGTATTTCACTGAGCAATGCCATACCTCAGTTGCCTGAAGATGAGGAGCCATTTCTGGCAGCTATCCGCAGTACTTGCCACGAAAAACTTGCAGCGTTGGACAATCAAAGTGATCTGCTGGCTGAGTTGGAAGCGAGTGGACAGCAGCATCCAGATCGATTACAGCGGCGACAGAGATTAATTGATATGATCAATGGAGCCAAGAAAAATTTGGCTGAACTCTTGAAAAAAGAGGAAGATATCTCTGGCTCTCTACAAAAGCTAGATCGTCAGATCAGTGAATTAAAAGGTTTAATTATTGCTCAATCTAAACGCTTTCAGGCTCTCCAGCAGATTCTGGTACTCAAGCGCCAGAAGGCAGAATTAATCAGGATGAGAAATGCTGGCTTGGGTGAATTCGAACAGCTACAAAAAGGCATTAATGAAATAAAAACCAGGATTGAAAAAGAGCAAACCGAATTGGAGGGGAAAAATCAAAATATAGCCAGATTACGGCTTTCAATTGAGCAACTATCACGTACTCTAAATAAACTCAATAGATTAAAGGGATCTATTCCAACTTATAAAATTGCTAAGGAGCGCATTGACCAGCTAAACTTGCAAATACGGCAACTGGAGGCAAAACGGGAGGATTTAGAAAAGCAAGTAAATGAATTGCGTGAGCAATCTTCTCTTCTTAGCAGGAAAGCTGCTGAATTTAAACAGACTGTATCCACTATGAAGGCTTCATCACAGGAAGTAGAGGAACTGATTACTCGCCTCAGCCAGTATGCCACTAATGGCGAATGTCCCTTATGCGGCCATGTTCATCTTTCGGCAAATGAATTGCAAAATGCTATAGCAGCCCACCTCAAGAACGTTTCTACTGGTTTTCAAGAAGCTGCTAAGCAGCTTCAAATCGCTATTGGTGATTTAGCTAAACACGGGACCAAACTGGAGATTTGCAACCAGGATCTCAGGCAAATGGATAATAACCTACAGAGAGTGCGGGTTGAACGAGACAATGCAGCCTCTATTACCTTTAAAATCAAAGAGGATGCTATGTCTACCTGGACTGAAGCCATCGCTATCAGGGGCATAAGGTCTGGAGTGCCATCAATTTCCCATCATCTCCAGGATGTGGATAAAATAGGCTCAGATATGCTTGTTACAGATGGGGATGATTCAGCCAAGGTAGTGGATGCTTTAGTCAACCACATCCGGGCAATTCTGGCTGATAATCAGAGTACCTTACTGCAATCAGAAGAGTGGGTAAGAGAAGCAGAGATATACTTAAAAGATGATAGGGCCAAACTTGCTTCACTAGGAAATGTGTTGGATGATCAGCAAAAGGCGAACGAGGAGATCCATCGTAAGCTGGCTCTTATTGAACGTCAAATCATAGGATTAGGTCTATCGAATGAGAGCCAATTACCACTAGATCAGGTATCGCAGCTCATCGAGGCTGCACAAACATCGCTAGCCGTCCAGGAATCGCACAAATCGAGTCATCAAATCCAGCAAGAAAAAGCCCAAAATGAGCTGAATTCTATTCGCGCAGAACGGATAAAAGTAGAAGACAGCTTAAAAGAGAGTGAGCAAATACTTAGCCGTTTGATCTCAGAGATTGAGAACTTCCGCTTTAAGGTCAAGAACCTTGGTTTGCCAATGGATACATCGCTTGATTTGATTAGGGAAGCACGGATTCATCTGATTCAAGAGAAAGATAAACTAAATGCTGCCTTGCAAGCAGCCGATCGTTACGAATGGTCCTGCAAGATCACTGCTATGGAAAGAGAACGGAATGAACTTTGCCAGCAGATTGAAGAGGCTAAACAGACTGAGAATGAAAGCAGAGAACGAGTTGAGAAGCTCCAGGGGGCTATTAAGGAAATAGAGGAATGGGTTTCAATTCTCAGTAAAAAGATTGATCGGGATGTAGAGGTAAAAATTGCTGGGCATCAGATGGAAATAATACGGCTATTCAGGGCAATGATTCCTTCACCTTACCTGTTTGATAAGATAGTCATGAGGCAGGGGAAGAGCGGTTTGGAGCTTGGCCTGCGATATCGTGATCTAACCCAAGACGCAGGAGAACCGCGTTTTTTTTTGAGTAGTGCGCAGGCAAATATATTGGCTTTATCTATCTTTCTGTCGTTTGCAGGCAGGCAACAGTGGTCAAGGCTTGATACTATCTTGCTTGATGATCCAGTACAGCACCTTGATGATCTCGATGCAGTAGCCTTCCTTGATAATTTGCGGTCCGCGGCATTAGGTAAGTTCTGCCCTAAAAAGCAGATCATTGTTTCAACCTGCGACCAAAATCTATACTTACTCATGCTTCGCAAGTTTAGTTTACTTGAGTCTGAGGGACTTCATTTTATGGGTATTTCTTTGCTCGATAATGGGAAAAAAGGTGCTGAAATCCATTATGACATAGGCGGATCAGAATCTCGTCCGCGTTTTGCCGAGGCGGTTTAGCCATGATAGTTCGTTGGGTAACGCTATCAATCTATTCCTATCTTGTCTCCAAGAGATTTTTGGAATATTTCCCAGCAGCAAAGAGAATAGTTTAGCAAATAAAAACAAAAAATTAAATCCCTATCTGCCTGCATCGCCATACACTCTTAACCATCGACTTGCCGGAAGCTGATTTCTCGGCACTGCGAAACAGTAAGGAGGGATGGAATTTATTCATGCTATATGAGATCTGCTACCAACTTCGCCACCATTCTGCCAATAGCCTGGCAGGCGGTCAGGCCCGGCGACTCGATGCCGATCAGATTGATGAGGCCATCGAGGCCACAGTCTGATTCCTCTTTGATGATAAAATCCTTGAAAGGGTCATGGGGGCCTTGGATTTTCGGTCTGATTCCTGACATATCGGGAACAATGGACTCAGTTTCCAGGCAGGGTATGATTTTTCGGGCTGCCTGATAGAACCGTTCCGCACGGTCACCCTTGATGTTATCATTGACCTGATAGTCGATTTCAGTTACATACTCCGCGTCCGGGCCAAAGCGCAGGCGTGAACCCATGTCCAGGGTGGCATGGATGCCGAGGTAGTGGCTGCCTGGCAATGGATAAACCAGCCTGTTTATGGGAGATGGCTTGGCATAGGAAAAGTAATTCCCTTTGCAGAGGTAAAGCCGGTACCCCTTCTGATCGATATCGATACCTGCAAGAGAGGCGATTCGATCGGAAAACAGTCCCGCACAGTTGATGACCACTTGAGACATAAAGCAGTAATCATCCTGTCTTATACCGACCCTGAATCCTGATCCCTCCTTTTGTACGATATTAACCTCACTGTTATAGACAATATCCACACCTTTTGATCGGGCCAGCCTGGTCAGATGTTTCATCAGGGAATGGGTATCGATAATGCCTGTGCTGGGCGAATAAATTCCTGCGATGCCCGTGATATTGGGTTCTAAGGCGTGAATCTCCCTCTGATCGAGGATCTTTAAATCCCTGGCACCACGAGCCGTTGCCTTCCTGAACAGATCTTCCAGTGGCTCCAATTCGCAAGACTCCGTAGCTACAATTAATTTGCCAAGACGCTTATAGGGAATAGATGCTTTTTCGCACAGATCACACAGGCAATCCGCACCCTCAAGGCAGAGCTTTAATTTCAGCGAATCACTCGGATAGTATATCCCTGCATGAATCACCTCGCTGTTGCGGCTGCTCGTTTCCTGACCGAAATGAGAGTTTTTCTCCAAAACCAGAATGTCCGTATAGAGGTTTGACAATTCAGCAGCTACCGATAAGCCAATTACGCCTGCACCGATTATCGTTATTTTTACTTCATCCATACTTGCCTCACCTGTTGATATATTAATGGTTCCATATAAACACACTCGGCATAAATCCACTCGGCATAGAGGTAATCATCTTAGCATAATAAGAAGATTTTTCAGAGGGTAAATATGGCAATAGTGCCGGATTTTTCTGTCAGGTAAATCGCCGGAATAATACATTATCTATCTTCATAATGACAAAAAAATAGGCATAAATTTACGAATTGTTCTTGACATTAATCTTGATTGCGTGGTATTTTTGTGCCAAAAAGTTAGGCATTATTGATGCCGAAAAATTAGGCATTGCCAGTGCCAAAAAGTTAGGCATTATTGCTGCCGAAAAGTTAGGCATTACCAGTGCCGGAAAATTAGGCATTATTTTGCCGACAGCAGGTGGGGATGCCGGGGGTAAGGGGGAGGGTTTTGGTGCACCATGAGTAAATCAACAAACAGCCTTATAAGTCTTTTTAAGGAGAGGGAAAAATGAACTTACTACAGCCAAATGCAAATGATGCTACAAGAACCTTTAATCGTTCTAAAAGTGTTGTGCCCGGCTCAGGATTATGTTCCCGATGTATCGATGGATGCAGGGGAAATTGTGAAGTTTTTAAGTCCTCTTTCCGCGGTCGGGAAGTAATTTACCCTGGTCCGTTTGGGGACATTACTGCTGGCGCTGATAAGAATTATCCGGTTGATTATTCTCATTTGAACATCCAGGGTTACGCTTTGGGTGCTCAAGGTCTTCCTGAAGGCACGGATGCAGGCCCTGATACTGCCACCTTCCCCCTGGTTAATACGGAAACGGAATATGGCTGGGATATCAAGGTAAAAATGAGAGCACCTATTTTTACCGGTGCTTTGGGGTCCACGGAGATTGCCAGGAAGAACTGGGAGCACTTTGCGGTTGGCGCGGCTATTTCCGGTGTCACCCTTGTCTGCGGTGAGAATGTCTGCGGCATTGACCCCCAACTGGAGCTTGATGCTCATCATAAGGTTGCCAAGTCTCCTGATATGGACCGGCGTATCGAGATTTACAGAAGATATCATGAGGGTTTTGGTGAGATTCTGGTCCAGATGAACGTGGAAGATACTCGTCTGGGTGTTGCTGAATACGTTCAGAAAAAACATAACCTTGAAACCATAGAATTGAAATGGGGTCAGGGCGCGAAGTGTATTGGCGGTGAAATCAAGGTCAAGTCCCTGGAGAGGGCGATTGAGCTTCAAAAACGCGGATACATTGTTACGCCAAACCCTTCAGACAAGGCTGTTCAGGAAGCCTTCAAGGCAGGGGCCATCAAGGAATTCGAGCGCCATTCACGGTTGGGCTTTGTTTCGGAAGAGGGCTTCATGGCTGAAATCGAAAGACTCAGGAAACTCGGCTTCAAACGCATCACCCTGAAGACCGGGGCGTATTCCATGCGCGAGCTGGCTATGGCTATCAAATATTCCTCAATGGCTAAAATCGATCTTTTAACTATCGATGGATCTCCCGGCGGCACAGGCATGAGTCCCTGGCGAATGATGCAGGAATGGGGGATTCCTACCTTCTATCTCCAGTCCCTGACCT
>Ga0315268_10006392_pt1 | contig 12539 bp, 12 predicted proteins | sample C1_top_MG_FD_204535 | JGI IMG/M metagenome (GOLD analysis project Ga0315268, IMG submission 204535) | Sediment microbial communities from Yellowstone Lake, YNP, Wyoming, USA - C1_top | ecosystem: Environmental > Aquatic > Freshwater > Lake > Sediment | place: USA: Wyoming | collected 2017-08-01 | reverse complement strand
TTATGATATATTCACAGGTATCCCAGCCTGCGGAGCCAACCATGCCTGACAACACCAATCCGATCAAACGCCTGCCGCGCAATGTATGGGTGGTGACAGCCACCTCACTACTGACAGACATTTCCTCGGAGATGCTCGTCTACCTGGTGCCGCTGTTCCTGTCCAATGTGCTGGGCACCGGCAAGGCTATTATCGGCCTGATCGAAGGCCTGGCGGAAACCACCGCCAGCCTGATGAAGATCTACTCCGGTTACCTGTCCGATAAACTGGGGGCGCGCAAGTGGCTGACCGTGGCGGGTTATGCCCTTTCGACCATCGCCAAGCCTTTCCTGTACTTTGCCAATTCCTGGGGCAGCGTGCTGGCGGTGCGCTTCAGCGACCGGCTGGGCAAGGGCATCCGCACCGCCCCGCGCGATGCCATGGTGGCGGATGGCGTCCAGGAAGACCAGCGCGGCCTGGCTTTTGGCCTGCACCGGGCAGGCGATACCCTGGGCGCTTTCATTGGCATCAGCATTGCAGCCCTGATCGTTTGGCTGTCCCAGTCCCAGGCACTGGACCTGACGCGCCGCACCTTCCATTTAGCCGTCCTGGCCAGCATCCTGCCGGCTGTGCTGGCGGTGCTGGTGCTGGCGCTGGCTGCCAAGGAAGTCAAGGCCAAAGGTAACAGAACCCCGCCCACCTTGACACTTAAGGGTTTCGACCGGCGCTTTCGCTACTTCCTGCTGGTGGTTATCCTGTTCACCCTGGGCAATAGTTCAGATGCCTTCATTGTCCTGCGGGCACAGGACCGGGGGTTGAATGTGCTGCAAGTGCTGTTCATGATGATGACCTTCAGCCTGGTGTACGCCCTGCTTTCCGGGCCGCTAGGCAGTCTCTCCGATCGGATTGGCAGGCGCAAGTTGATCATTGGTGGCTGGATCACCTACGGTCTGGTCTACCTGGGCCTGGCGCTGGCCTCTTCCGGATGGCATATCTGGCTGCTGTTTGGGATCTACGGGATTTACTACGCAGCCACCGAGGGGGTGGCCAAGGCCCTGGTGGCAGACCTGGTCCCGGTTGAAAAGCGAGGCACAGCTTATGGCATTTATAACGCGGCCATTGGCATCACCGTCTTCCCGGCTTCTTTGATCGCCGGGTTGCTGTGGCAGGGTATAGGCGCCTGGCAGGGGTTTGGGGCGTCTGCGCCTTTCTTCTTTGGCGCCGGGCTGGCCTTACTGGCGGGGGTGTTGTTCTGGCGGATGGTACCTGAAAAGGCGGCAGCCTGAGATGAAATTTCAAATCGCTGCCCGACAGCCTTTCAATTTCGTTTCAGTGGTTCAATCCCATGGCTGGTTCCAGTTGCAGCCTTTCCATTACGATGAAAGTTCACGGGTGTTCAGCACACCGCTGGGTCTGTCCGGTGGGCGGGTGATCGACCTGCACCTCTCCGGCCTTGAAACCGGCTTGCAGGTTGAGACGGACCCCCTGGACACAACCGAGAAGAACGAAGTGATTATCACACTACGCTGGATGTTCTCACTGGACGAAGACCTGCTGTCATTTTATGAGGCGATTCAGGGGGAGCCGGCTCTGGCACACGTGAAAGCGCGCAGCATGGGTCGCATCCTGCGTTCAGCCACCTTGTTCGAGGATGTCATCCGCACCATCCTGACCACCAACACCCTGTGGGCTGCCACCAAGCGCATGACTGCCAACCTGGTGGATCAATTCGGCCAGCCGTGGCCAGGTGACGGGTCCCGCAAGGCATTCCCCACCCCGGACAGGTTAGCCAAAGCCAGCGAAGCCCAACTGCGCAGCGAAACCCGCCTGGGATACCGCGCACCGTATGTCCTGAACCTGGCCCGTTCCTTGGTCTCCGGTCAACTTGATCTGGAAAGTCTGAAGACCATCAGCCTTCCCACAGTTGAGTTGCGCAAGGAACTGCTGCGTCTGCAAGGGGTCGGGCCGTATGCTGCCGCCAACCTGCTCATGCTTCTGGGGCGTTTTGATTTTGTGCCGGTGGACTCGTGGGCATTCAAGATGGTCTCACACGAATGGTATGATGACCAGCCGGTGACGACTGCCCAGGTGGAGGCTGTTTTTGAAAAATGGGGAGAATGGAAAGGCCTGGTCTATTTCTGCTGGGATTGGTCGCTGCAATAATTCTTTGGCTGGTCAACCAGGTTTGATTCTCGTATCAATCCAATTTCAACCCCCCGATGAACTCGCGGATGACCGAATCGGCTGGGACAATTGAAACATCCTCCCAGGGCTGGATGGTGGAAAGCATGGCATGGATACGCTCCGCCCGCGAAAATGCATCCAGGCGCAAGGGGTCGTCGCGGTAGCGTTCAGCCCATTCAGCAAAGTGGCTGCCTAGTTTAAAAGCGTACAGGGGTAGTTCATACGGCATGGAAGTGTTAATGATGAAGTCGGCCGTTTCCATGTAAGGGATGATATAGCGCATTTCGCTGGAGCGCACGTAATGCCAGTGGGTCAGGGTTTGTTCAAAGCCATAGGCCCGGGTGGCGGCGTCTCGCAACATGCGCCGCATCAGGCGGATGTCAGTCCAGCGCACGTATTTTCCATTCTGCATCTTCATCTGCAACAGGGGCTCGAGGTATAGGCGGACCTTTTCATCCTCCAGTCCATCGGTCAGTGGCGGGTATAAGCCATACAGGCTATCGATCAGGATGATCTCGCCTTCACCCATTGTCATCGCTGTCCGGTCATTGAAACGTTTGCCTTGTTTGAAGTCATAATATGGCAGCAGCACCTCCTGGCCGGAGAGCAGGGCATGCAGGTGCCGGTTGATCAGTGCGATGTCCAGCGACTGGGGGGTCTCAAAATCGTAGTCCCCGAATTCATCCTTCGGGTGCTGGTCCAGATCGAAGTAGTAGTTGTCCAGGTTGAGTTCAACGAAACGAAGACCCTGCCGCCCCAACCCCAAGTTGATCTTGTTGGTAGTGGTGGTCTTGCCGGAGGAGGAAGGGCCAGCCACGATGACCAGTTTGACCTGCTGACGGCGCTCCAGGATAGCTTCGGTCACTTGTCCCAATTCCTGCGCATAGGCAGCTTCCGAAACGGCCACCAAGTTAGGCATACCCCCGCTGCTGGTCAAATGGTTCAACTTGTCCACCGTGTTGACCTCGTGGTCCAATGCCCAGTCCAGCACGGACCACATTTTAGCCCAGGGGATATACTCGGAGCGTTGTTGGTACCTGTCTGTGTCCTTGTTGCGGCGACGGTTGCGTTCGTCACGGTACAGGATATATGCTTTGGCCAGCCGGGCGTGACCGTTCTCGATCAACACCTTTTCAACAATATCCTGGATATGTTCCACGCCGGGATAATTGTCCCCTCTGAATTGCTCTTCGAGCAGGGCGGTCACCTGCAAACCAAGGGCTTCTGAAATAGACCGGTCACGCCCTCCCACCGAGACTGCCGCCCGGAAGATGGCGTTGGTAATGCGCTCCTGGGTGAATGGCACCATGGCGCCATTGCGCTTGATGACGTACTTGATTCTGCTCAACCCTGGCATTCAAATCCTGAATAATATGAATTTAAACTCTTCCTTATGGATTTTATCACGCCCGAAAGAGAAGATGGATTGTGTAGATCTGCTGACATAAAAAAAACAGCCTCAAAACCCCCTTTTATTTAAGAGTATAAAACTGAACTGGTCATTTTGAGGTGTCTCGACGACACTTGCACTCGCACTACACACCCGCCCCGGCGGGTAGTGCCAGGAATTCAGGTGAACATATCCTTTCTTGTTCGGATAAGTGAACCTTTCAGTAAAAAAAAGAATAATTGCTTCGTTCAGAGAATTGAAAAATCAGTATTATTCATGAAACTTAATGGGTGCCTTAATTGATTTTGGTTGATTTTCTCATCCTTTTTCTCACCAGATAACCAACTAAAACCAAGCCAACGACCCCAGCTGCCGGGAGAATGAATGGGCTCAACTCCTTTCCAAGTGACTCTCGGGTCGTTGGGGTAGGTGCGAGTGTTGGAACCGGAGTCCCAGAACGCGTGGGTGTCATGGTTGGGATCGCAGAGAGAGTTTTTTGAAAAGCAGCCTCAGTGCTCCGGATGACCCACTGGGTACCCCAGGCAGCTAATTCAGCCGTAGCAGTAGCCTTGTTAATAAAGTAAGAATCCAGGTCAGTTAGCAAGGAAACCAGCAACCAGCGTGACCTGCCACTTTCCTTTTCAATAGTGGGATTCTTGCTTTCCAACTCCCTGGTGATTTGAAGTTCATCCAGCACGGATTGGAGAACTTCCGCAGGGGCATTTTTCCCCGTCATATACATCTCCAGTGTGAGCAACCCAAGACCGGCATGCGGGGCGGAACGTCCTGGCAGCAAATCAGCCGCCTTTTGGTAGGCTTCGATGCCTTGCGGAAGGAAGGTGGAACCAAAAATTGTTGGAAAACCCGGACCATTACTAGAGAAGGAATAATAGGTGGTGGCCAGATCCAGCCAGGCCTGCCCGTATTCCGGTTTTACCTGCACTTCGTGACGGACGGCCTCCAACTCCTGCCATCGGTCGGGTTGGAGCAACCATATGGCAAAAACATCTTCATCGCTTGGTTCAAGGTCCTTCCATGACCAGCGTACCTGGTTCCCTTCCAGAACGGCACCGGGAGGTAAATTCGCCGACTCAGACGGTCTGTAATAAGGGGGCATTAGCAGGCTGCCGGAAGGGATGCCTGCCATTGTCTCAATTGAAGCTGGGTATGGAAGGTTAACGACCAACTCGACTTGTCTGACCGGTCCCGCCCAGCCTGCACCGGTTTGAAAGTTGTAGAATAGGGTCATTTCGATCCCCGAAACGGAAGGCTGGAGTGGTATCCAGTAACTGGCTTGAATGTTCGTTTCGAAGTTGCCTTTAAAGGTCACCGGAAAGCTTGCCCAGGGCAATAAAGGCTTATCGATGCCTCTTGGATTGGGCAACTCGCTGATTGTGTAGTCAACTTCCTGACTGTCCACGCTTAACTGTAATTGTTCCATGCGCGGTACGATCTCTTTGTCAGAAATATTCCATTCAACAATTTCCAGGGAGGAAGAAAGTGGGAACCAGACTTCTATAATAACATTCTGGTTGGTTGGATTTTTTAATATAAAATCCGCCTGTATTTCGACGACAGCGGGAAACCAAACAGGTTGAAGTTGAATTGGATAATAGTCCGGGACCAATGTGACCAGCTTGTTATCCGCATCCGTTGCCGGGCGCACGTTCATTGTAACGGTCTCTGTTGCCAACTGGATGGGAGTTTCCTCTCCTGGCTGGATGGTGCTACCCCCCGGAAGGACCGGTTGTGCCCCCCCTGCCTGAACCCGGATTGGATCCGGCAAGTTGATTATGAAAACAGCCAAAGCCAAGCTGAATAACAAAGCGAAACGGATTTTTCTCGTGAGAGTTTTCATGGAGACATTTTCTCACTGGGCATATCTGGTTTTCTCCAGCCTCTCGTCTTGTTACTTCACGAACCTTGGCTGTAGGTTACAGCAAATACTCCAGTTGGTCTAAGTTCCCAATTCCCTATTACCAACCAGTAGGATCTGGATTTTTGTCACACCCGGGATGGATGCGCCTTCGAAGGATTGTAATTTAATCTACTTGAACGAGCCCAGCTCCACATAATACCAGGTTTCACCCTTGCGGGCGAAGAAGGCGACCATGTTCCTGGCCTGGATGGGATTCGTTTCGGCGTCGCTGCAGCAATTGTAGTGGGGGATCTCGTCATAACCCAGCATGGTCTCCTGACCATCATAGACATAGCCGATCTTGCCATCGCGTTGGAAGAAGTAGAAAGTCAAACCGTCGATGGTCTGGAAACCGAAAGCTTCCTGGTAATTAAGCGACTTATTGATCAAATCCGAGTCGATGGTTATCTGCCCGGTGGCGAAGGGCTCACCGCTGGAGCTGATCAGCACTGTCTCCAGCGCCCAGGAGGGTCCGGCATAGGTCCATAACCCGACCAGTGAGGTGACCGGGGAGGCCGGCCCGGTGCTGATGCGGTAGATCTCGCTGCCGTCCCTGGTGACGGTCACATAGCTGTCGCTGGAGTTGTTGATGTAGAAAAGTTCTGCTACCAGTGGTTTGCCGTCCAAAGTAGCCTGGAATGCCATGTTGCCATCGATGGTGGTGGGGTTGACCGGGAAGACGTCCGCCCGCAGGCTGGCATTCTTGGCCAGCACATCCGCCTGGGTGCCCTGCTTGGGAGTAAAAGTCAATGGGTCAAGCGAAGGTTTGGAAGTCAGTTCATGTTCCTCCAAGGTCAAAGTTACCTGGCTACCCTGGCTGCTGCATGCGGACAGGATGGCTGCCATAAGAACAAGAGAAATCACCAATAGAATCGATCTTTTTGTCATCATTACGACCTCCTTTTTTCATTGATACACTTCTAAAGTCTGGCCAGGAGGTTTTCGAGAAAAGATGTTGAGACGGGAAACCAGCGCTCGGCCGCTTTAGAAATTCTTTCCAATCCAATAAACCCCATGGTTCCCAGATTCTATCACTCCGACCTGCCTTTTGTGAAGGGAGGTACAATTGCAACCGGACAAGTAAATGAGATAATAAACTGTCTTTTATCATCCCTGGAATGATGATAAATATTGCGAACCCTTGGAGAGTTTTTTAATGAAAAGAATACAACTAATACGGATCCTGGCGATCGGGTTGTTCTTGGTGGGTGTGCTGCTGGGATTGTTCATGGCTGCAGGCCTGTCTTTGGCCAGCCTGGAAGGATTTGTTTATTTCGGGACACACCACTCTGAACAGGAGACCCTCAAGACCCTGCGCTGTCCAACCATCCTTTCCGGGAACGAAAGCGGCCTGGTGACCGCCTCCATCACCAACACGACCGACCGAGTTATTCAACCCATCATCAAAGTTCAGATCAGTGACCAGTTGGACCTGTGGCACGACCTGGAGCAGGACGCCAGCATCTCACCCAACAAAACTCAATTGTTCAAGTGGGAGATCGGCCCACAAGATGTGGCTTTTGGTTACCTGGTCCTGGTAAAAATGCGGCAGAGTACTGCTTACCTGACGCCCTCACGCCAGGATACCTGCGGGACTCTGGTGCTAAACATCCCCTTCCTGACTGGTGCGCAGATGTTGTGGACAGGTTGGCTGGGAGCATTCCTGCTGATGGCTGCCGGGATTATCACCTGGACTCTCGGCAATCGACCGCTCATCGGACGAGCGAGATTCATCCGGCAGGCTATGCTGTTCCTAACGCTGGCCTTGCTGGGTGGAATCGCCGCCGGTTATTTTGACCTGTGGCTGTTGGGAGTCATCTGCCTGGTGTTAAGTGTGCTGACACTGGTCGCAATGTTCAGTTTACTCAGTAGTCAGCCGCGCCTCAGTGAATGACGATTGCCAGCACCCCCACTCCCGCCAGCAGACCGATCAGCATTCCCCCCAGAATATCTGAAATGTAGTGCACGCCCATGACCACGCGCGCCAGGCACACCAGCAGCGCCCATAACCAGGCAATACCGATCAGCCAGACCGGTCCCAGCCCGCTGGCCAGCACCGCAATGAGCATGGCGCGTGCAGCGTGCCCTGACGGGAATGAATGCGGGTCAGTCTTGCGGTAAAAGCCGCCCCATTCCCCTTCCGGGCGCTTGCGTTTTACCAGGAACTTGATGGTCAATACCAGTACCGCCAGGGCGATGATGGAAATCAGGATGGTCCTGGCCCAGGTTTGCCAGAAGACGGTCCCCCGCCACCATAGAAGCGCCAGAGCCCCCCACCAGAACCAGGAATCCCCTGAATGTGCCAGGAAAGCCGCCAGGCTGCGCTGCAGACCCGGACGTTCAGCCAGTCTCAACCTGGCTGACAGGCGGGCGTCCAGGTCCAAAAGTCCATCCAGGGTCACAGATGGGCAGTCTGCCGGGATAGGTCAGCCCGCATGATCTCAAGTTGGTGGGGTTTGTCCACGTCCATGCCTGCCTCAGCGTAGGGGCAGACCATGCCGCGGCCATGGACCTTGAGTTTGCCGGCAACTTTGGCGATCACCTTTTCAATGGTCAACTGGCCCAGCAGCAGAAGAATCAGGGTGTCGTAGCCGATCAGGGCGGCTTGCTTGGCCGGACTCTTGCGGGCATCGGAAATCTTCTCCCATATATCGGATTCGTCCGAAGCGATGGCTGCCCGTACTACATTGATATCCCCGCCGCACACATCCATACCTTTCAGGTGGGTATAGGTGCGCTTTGAGCCGGGGAAGCGTTTTTCCATCACCTGGCGGGTGATCACGTTATAGTAGATGTCATCCCGAGTCTGCATTGCGTTGTTGACCACCCAGTCCACCATCTCGGCGGTCAGTGATGGGATGTCGGAGGAGGCGAACACGGTGTACTCCAGGTTGGGGTTGATCTCTTGGGCTTTGCGCACGCCGGCCCGGAAGTTATCCAACATGCGTCCCTGGTTGGGGACGAAATATAAAGGTTTCTTACAGTTCAACCCGCTGCTAGTGTCCAGGCCAACCACCACCACGTTGCCGATGGTTTGGGCTGATCCCAAAGCATCCAGCACCCACTGGATCATGGGCTTGCCGGCGATGTCCAGCATGGATTTGGAGCCACCCTGTGTGAATGGGTAAAGTGGTTCATCCGGTTGGGGGATCCCACCGGCGGTCACAACAGCATCCAGTAACATGGTTCTCTCCTTAAATTAGTATGGAATAAAGATCAGTTCAGTTGCTGCATTTGAGGTTCGAATTTCAACTGGTTGAGCAAGTCACTGTACTCGGCATCGGTCAGGACGCGCTTCTTGCCGGAAATGGCGATTAGGGCTGATTCCATCATATTGGTGCCGAAGGAACGTCCCTCCAAAACTGGCGTGGTAGTCACAAGGTACTTGACCCCCGCCTTGCGGAACATCTCCACATCCTCGGGTGTGGTGGTATTGGTGACCACCACCTTACCCTGCATATCGTCGGGCATATAGCGCTTGATGTAGTGGCAGTCACCAGCGGTGACAGTGGCCCAGTGGAACAGGTCTCCGTGCTTGGGTTTGCGCTCTTCCTGCTTCTCGCCAGTAGGATAGATCCAATCGAAGGGCAGACGACCGGCGAGTGGCATGAGCAGGGCAGCCAGGGTCTTGAGCGATTTGGCGGAATGCAGTGCGATGGGGATGCCCAAGGAGAACATAAAGTCGCCGAAGACGCAATCGTATCCAGCATCCAGGAAACACTGGGTCAAGCCCCAGCGGTCCACTCCGGTCATGATGAAAGCTTTGCGTCCAAGACCGTTGATATAGTCCTTGATATGGGCGTCCAGGAATGCGGCTGACTTGCTCTCCAGGTTGGTCTTCAATCCGGTGCCGTCCACTAGCGGGGTTTGCTTAACAAAGCGCACCATGGGCTTGACCGAGTAGAGCGGATACCACTTCTTGTCCACCAGCACGCCCAAGTCGGCTCCGCCTACGCCAAACGCATCCACCTGACCATCCAGTTCCTGGTACTTGCGGGCAGCGGCTTCCATGTCCCCGTCGGTGCCGATGCGCTCGATACTGACCTGCTCTCCCAGCAGGTTGACTACCACAGCTTTATCGCGTTTGGATGACCCCAGGCTGATGCTGACTGCTCGCTTCATAAGCACTCCTCCGGAAATTGGTTAATTATTTTTGCCAGTATACACCCAAGTATGGGGATTGGACATGGACGCTCATTTTAGCGGCAAAGCGCTCCATGTAATAAAACCCCTTATGGTCATGTTGAGGTACGCGACATGGAGCCAATCCCCCTGCTTTGGTAGGCGTTTGACCCATATTGAATGCTCCTGGTCAAAACAAGGCAAAGGTAAGGGCATGTTATAATTTTTTCCAATCCAACTTATTCGAGGTAGAAAATGAAACAGGTCAACATCAACATCCAATATTGCACCGTTTGACACTACACCGACCGGGCGGTCAGCCTGGTGGCTGAATTACTTAAACAGTTCGAACCGCGCATCGCCTCCATCCACCTGGAGCCCTCGGACGGGGGGCGCTTTGAAGTCAGCCTGGACGACAAGCTGGTCTACTCCAAGTTGGAGACCGGGCGGCATGCCGAACCCGGTGAGGTGCTGGAACTGGTGAGAAAATCCCTGGAATGAGGCGATCATGAGCAGAAAGAAAGGCCGCGTATTCTCCGGTGCCCGACCGACCGGACGCCAGCACCTGGGTAACTACCTGGGCGCCATTAAAAACTATGTCACCTTGCAGGACGAATACGATTGCGTCTATTGCATTGTGGACATCCACGCTTTAACCACCGTGGAAGACACGCTCAACCTGCGCCAGAACACCTTTGACATGGCGCTGGACTGGTTGGCTGCTGGTATCCGCCCGGAAGAAACCATCGTCTTCGTCCAGTCACAAGTACCGCAGGTGACTGAACTGCACACCTACCTGTCCATGGTTTCGCCGTTGGGTAAACTGACCGACCTGCCCACCTTCAAGGAGAAGGTGCGCGAGAACCCGGGTAATGTCAATTACGGGTTGGTGGGCTACCCGGTGTTAATGACTGCCGACATCGTCCTGTACCAATCGGACCTGGTGCCGGTAGGCATTGACCAGGCTCCCCATATTGAGTTCGCCCGTGAACTGGTACGCTCGTTCAATTTTCGCTACAATTCTAAGGCGCTGGTGGAACCGCAAATGAAGAACACGGTCATCCCCAAGGTACTGGGCATCGATGGTGTTAACAAGATGAGCAAGAGCCTCAACAACCACATCGAACTGGCTGCCACAGCGGAGGAAACCCGCAAGCGGGTGGTCCAAATGGTCACCGACCCGCAGCGCATCCACCGCTCCGACCCGGGCAACCCGGATGTGTGTAACGTATATTCCATGCACAAGATCTTCTCCTCCAAGGAAGAGGTCGAGATGGTCAACGTGGAGTGCAGGCGGGCGGGTATTGGCTGTGTGGAATGTAAGGCGCTTTACGCCACCAACCTGAACCGCAGCCTGGAACCCTTCCGGCAGAAACGCCAGGAGATTGGGCAGGATCCAAACCAGGTGTGGGACGTGCTGCACGACGGCGCCCGGCGCGCACGGGTATTGGCCGACCAGACCATGGCTAAAGTGCGCGAAGCCATCCAGTTGCCACTCTGAGCGGGAGATGGGATCGGTGTGAGGGCGCTGCTACAGCGGGTGACTCAAGGTCAGGTGGTGGTGGAGGGTAAGTCCATCGCCCAATGCAGCGCCGGCCTGGTCATCCTTCTGGGCATTGGCCAGGGGGACAAGGAGGCACAGGCTGCGTACCTGGCGGAAAAGATCGCCAACCTGCGTATCTTTGAAGATGAAGCTGGAAAGTTCAACCGCTCGATCCTGGAGACCGGGGGGCAGGCCATCGTCGTTTCCCAGTTCACCCTGTATGCCGACACGCGCAAAGGCCGGCGACCGTCCTTCACGCAGGCTGCTCCACCCGAAGTCGCCAGCCCGCTGGTGGATCGCTTTGTTGAGTTGCTCAACCAGCAGGGAGTGCCCACACAAAAAGGGGAGTTTGGAGCCCGCATGCTGGTGGAGATCTTTAACGACGGCCCGGTGACCATCTGGCTGGAAAATAGATCAATCATGGAGTGACTATGATCCTTCTCAATCCCCGCCAACTCGATCGCTATTACCCGGACGAAGCCTCCCGGCAGATCATGGCCAAAACGGTGGCCTTCTTCGAGAACAAGGGACTGAAGCAGATCAAGGCGGATGACCATGCCCGCTCCTGGTATGCTGATTTCCTAGAATTCGTGCGGAAGGAAAAGATTTTCGCCACCCTGTTAACCCCCGCGCCTTATGCAACCGGCCCGGACCAGCGTTGGGACACCTGGCGCAACTGCGAGTTCAACGAGATTCTCGGGTTTTATGGGCTGGCTTACTGGTACACCTGGCAGGTCAGCATCCTCGGGTTGGGGCCGGTCTGGATGAGCGCCAACGAGGCGCTGAAAAAGAAGGCTGCAAAATTGCTGGAAGAGGGCAACGTGTTCGCCTTCGGCCTATCCGAGCGCCAACACGGGGCGGACATCTACTCGACCGAGATGCGCCTGAACCCCCAGCTGGATGGGACTTTCCTGGCCAACGGGGAAAAATACTACATTGGCAATGCCAACCTGGCTGGCATGGTCTCCACTTTCGGCAAGATGGGCGACACAGGGGAGTATGTCTTCTTTGTGGCCAATTACCGCCACAAGAATTATGAGCTGATCAGGAATGTGACCAACAGCCAGAACTATGTCGGGCAGTATGCCCTGCATGATTACCCCGTGACCAACGACGAGATCCTGGCTCGCGGCCAGGCCGCCTGGGACATGGGGTTGAACACGGTCAACGTCGGCAAGTACAACCTGGGCTGGGCTTCCATCGGCATCTGCACCCATGCATTTTACGAAGCCATCCAGCACGCCGCCAACCGGCGCCTGTACAACATGGCGGTCACAGATTTTCCCCACGTGCAGCGCATGTTCACAGATGCCTATGCCCGCTTGGTGGCCATGAAGTTGTTCGCATTGCGTGCCGCGGATTACCTGCGCTCGGCCAGCCCGGATGACCGGCGTTACCTGTTG
>Ga0315268_10006391_pt1 | contig 12540 bp, 12 predicted proteins | sample C1_top_MG_FD_204535 | JGI IMG/M metagenome (GOLD analysis project Ga0315268, IMG submission 204535) | Sediment microbial communities from Yellowstone Lake, YNP, Wyoming, USA - C1_top | ecosystem: Environmental > Aquatic > Freshwater > Lake > Sediment | place: USA: Wyoming | collected 2017-08-01 | reverse complement strand
ATCGTGTCGTCGCGGCGCAGAACAACGGGATCAGGCGTCATGAAGTCTCGGACGTCAAATGCGTCAAGACGCTTGCCCGCCGCCTTCACCACCGCATCGCGGTCCGTGAAGATGCCGATCAGCTGTCCGCCGTCAGTCACGAGAAGGCAGTCGCTGCCCTCCGCGTGCATCCGGCGAATGGCGTCACCGGCCGACATGCCAGGCGCAACCAGCTTGGGCGAGCCCACGCCAAGGCGGTCAAGGTGATCGCCAAGGATGGTGTCGTGGAATTCCTCGGCCGGCTGCGGCAGATCGGCAGCCGAGAGGTCAGCCCCGCAGTGCGAGCACGTGTCCTCGCCCTCGAAGTTGTCGTAGCGGCAGGAGGGGCAAAGCATGGGTCAGTCCACCGTCCAGGTCTCGCCGGCCCTGAGCGCCTTGCGCAGGTCGCCCTTGCCGGACTTGGCGATTGCCGCCTCAATCTGCGCATCGGCCAGTTCCGAGTAGGTGGGGCGCTCCACCTCGCGGAGGACCCCCACGGGCACCGGGAACTCGGGCCAGAACATGCGCGACAGGATCAGCGCCAAAAACGGGTCCTCGGCGTGCTGGTCGTGGACCAGGAGGTCCGCCTCGGTGATGCCGTTCTCGCCGATGGTCACCACCTCCGGGTGGAGCCCGACAAGCCTGATGCCCTTGTCGCGGTTCTTGCCAAAGATGAGCGGCTTGCCGTCCTCGAGCACCAGCATGCGGTCATCGCGGAACTCGCGATCCGTGAACTCGCGCCAGGCGCCGTCATTGAAGATGTTGCAGTTCTGGAGGACCTCGACGTAGCTTGCGCCCTTGTGGCGGCCCGCAGCCTCAAGCGTGTGCTGGAGGTGCTCCGTGTGGGTGTCCACCGTGCGGGCGACAAGCGTGGCCTCGGCGGCCAGCGCCAAGGTCAGCGGCATCATCGGCCGGTCAATCGAGCCCATCGGGGTGGACTTGGTGCGCTTGCCAAACTCGGAGGTGGGCGAGGTCTGGCCCTTCGTGAGCCCGTAGATCCGGTTGTTGTGCATGATCATGGTGAAGTCCAGGTTCCTGCGCATCGAGTGCAGGAAGTGGTTGCCGCCAATCGACAGCGCGTCGCCGTCGCCGGTGATCACCCAGACCATGAGCTCGGGCCGCGCGATCTTCAGACCCGTCGCCAACGTGGGCGCCCGGCCGTGGATCGAGTGGAACCCGTAGGTGTTCATGTAGTACGGCAGGCGGCCGGAGCAGCCGATGCCGGAGATGAAGACGATGTTCTCCTTCGGCACGCCGAAGTCGGGCATCACCTTCTGGGTCTGCGCGAGGATGGAGTAGTCACCGCAGCCGGGGCACCAGCGCACCTCGACGTCGTTGACGAAGTCCTTGCGGGTGAGCTTGATGGGGGCCGCGGCAACCGCCGCAGCGGCCAGCTCGTTCACATCGGTCATCGCGGTTACCTCCGCTCCGCCAGGAGGCGCTCGGCCTCGGTGACAATCTCGGCGATGCGGAACGGCTTGCCCAGCACCCGTCCGTAGGCCACGGCGTCCACGAGGTACGTGCCGCGGATGACAAACCAGAGCTGGCCGAGGTTGAGCTCTGGCACCAGCACGGTTGTGTAGCGCTTGAGCATGTCACCCAGGTTTGCGGGGAACGGGTTGAGGTAGCGCACGTGCGCATGCCCAACCTTGCGGCCGTCCGCGAGCAGGCGCTCCGTGGCTGACCTGAGGGCGCCGTAGGTGGAACCCCAGCCGAGTATGAGCAGGTCGCCCTCGTCCGCGCCGTAGACGTCCTGGTCGGGAATGTCCTTGGCGATGCCCGCCACTTTGGCTGCCCGCAGCGTCACCATCTTGTGGTGGTTGGCGCCGTCGTAGTTGACCGTGCCCAGCCCGTCAAGCTTCTCGAGACCGCCGATGCGGTGCTCAAGCCCGGGGGTGCCCGGGATGGCCCACGGGCGCGACAGTGTCTCGGGGTCTCGGCCATAGGGAAGGAACGTGCCCTCGCCCTTGACCACGTTGGAGACGCTGATGTCCGGCAGCTCGTCCATCTCGGGCACGCGCCACGGCTCGGCGCCGTTGCCCACAGACGCGTCAGAGAGGTAGATGACCGGGGTCATGTACTTGAGCGCGATGCGCGACGCCTCGATGGCCATCGAGAAGCAATCGCCGGGAGTCGCCGGGGCCACAACCGGGATGGGTGACTCTCCGTTGCGGCCGTAGAGCGCCTGGAACAGGTCTGCCTGCTCCACCTTGGTGGGGAGACCCGTGGAGGGGCCGGCGCGCTGGACGTTGACAATGACGCAGGGCAGCTCGGTCATGACCGCAAGACCCATGGCCTCGGTCTTGAGCGCGAGACCCGGGCCCGAGGTACCGGTGAGCGCGAGGGCGCCGCCGTACGCCGCGCCGATGGTGGAGCCCATCGCCGCGATCTCATCCTCGGCCTGGAACGTCCGCACGCCAAACGACTTGTAGGTGGCGAGGTACTGGAGGACGTCCGTGGCCGGGGTGATGGGGTACGAGCCGTAGAAGAGCTCACGCTTGGCGCAATGGGCCGCGGCGAGGAAGCCGATCGCGGTGGCCTCGTTGCCCGTGATGTTCCGGTACGTGCCTGGGGCAAGCTTTGCCTTGGGCACGTTGTAGGTGGTGTGGAACATCTCGGTGGTATCGCCGAAGGAGAAGCCCGCGTTGAGGGCGCGACGGTTGGCCTCTGCGATGACCGGCCGGCTGCCAAATTTCAGGTCGATCCACTTGAGCGTGGGCTCCATGGACCGCTCGTAGAGCCAGAACATGAGACCCAGACAGAAGAAGTTCTTGGTGAGGTCGATCTGCTTGCTGGTCATCTCCAGCCCCTCAAGCGCCGCGGCGTTGAGGGTGGAAACAGGGACGGGGAAGACCTTGTAGGCCTTGAGCGACCCGTCGAGGAGCGGGTTGGCCGCGTAGTTGGCTTTGGACAGGTTGGCAGGCGTAAACGCGTCGCTGTTGACGATGAGCGCGCCGCCCGCCGGCAGATCGATGACGTTGGTCTTGAGCGCCGCCGGGTTCATCGCCACAAGCACGTCCGGCGCGTCGCCCGGCGTGTGGATATCCGATCCCGAGAAGCTCAGCTGGAAGCCCGAGACACCGGGCAGTGACCCGGCGGGCGCGCGGATCTCGGCCGGATAGTCCGGGAACGTGCTGACGTCGTTGCCAAACACGGCTGCGGTCCGCGTGAACTGCGTCCCGGTGAGCTGCATGCCGTCACCGGAGTCGCCGGCGAACCGGATCGTGACCCGGTCGAGCTCAATGGTCTCGTGATCGGGTCCAGTCGCTGAGGTGGTCATCCGCCTTCGGCCTGCTCCATGCGCTGGTGGGGACGGGGTGGCAGGTTGAGCAGCTCCTCGGGGAACGACTCAGCCAGGAACTTGAGGATGTCCACCTGGCGCACAACGCCGACCAGCCGCCGGTCGCCGTCCACCACGGGGACATTCCGGAACCGGCCCGACTGCATCAGCTCAAGCGCGTCGCGCACGGTCTGGTCCAGCCGCAGGGTGTGCGGGTCCGTGGTCATGTAGGTCTCGACCTTGGCTTCAAGGTCCACGCCCGACGCCACGTCCGGGCCGACGAGGCGGCCAAAGACATCGCGCTCGGTGAGGACGCCCAGCAGGACGCCCGCCTCGTCCGTGATGAACACGGAGTCACCGGTGCCGGTCCGCTGGATTGCCGCAATGCACCATGCGATGGTCGTGCCCGGCGGCACGGTCACGGGGAGCCGCCGACCGACAACCGTCAGCGGCGCCGACGCAAGACTGGGAACGCGCGCCAGCACGGCACGCTCAGTGTTGGTAGCCACGACGGAAGTGTACGACGGTGTGCCGTGTGCCGGCAGGACAGACGGCCCACGAGCGGGGGCCAGTGTTCGCTACCCTCGCCGACATGCATCGGCCCCGCGTCACCGGCATCGCCCTCGTCGTCGTCAGCGCAGTCGCGTTTGGCTCCGGGGGTCTCTTCGCGCGTCCGGCGTACGCCGCTGGCGCCGACTGGCTGACGCTAATGGCCTGGCGGTTCCTCATCGCGGCGGGTCTTGCGTGGGCGCTGCTGCTTGCGCGCCCGTCATCGCGCCGGGCGTTCCGGGCGCTCCCGCGCAAGACGCTGCTGATGACCGCAGGTCTGGGCGTCTACTACGTGTCCAACACGGCGACGTACTTTGCCGGGATCGCCGTCGTGCCGCTGTCGCTGGCCGCGCTGATTGTCTACATGTACCCGCCCGTGGTGGCGGTGCTCGCCCAGCGCGTCGGGCGACCCCTGGAGGGCAGGCGCGCCTGGGTGGCGCTTGGGATTGCGCTCGCGGGCGTTCTCCTTGCGGTGGGCGGGATTGACACCTCCACGGCGCCGCCCATCGGCGCGCTGCTGCTGGTGGTGGCCGCGCCGCTGTTCTACTCGGGCTGGATCATCCTGGCGGCACGTCTTGGCGGCGAGACGTCCGAGCGCGTTGGCCACGGGTCAGACGAGGGCGCCACGGCGTCCGTCATCGGGGCGGTCATGCTGACCTCCACCGGTGCTGTGTACTGGGTGTGGAACCTCGCGACCGGGCACCCAGTGCTGCCGGCCGATGTGCCCGCCGCAGCCTGGCCCGGGATCCTTGGTGTCGGCGTGGTGGCCGGGTTTATCGCCGTGCAGGCGTTCTACGCGGGGTCGCAGCGGATTGGCGCGGCGCAGGCTTCACTTGTCTCCACGGTGGAGCCGCTGTGGACCATCGTGGCGGCGGGGATCCTGCTGGGCGAGCGGCTAAACCCGGTGCAGCTCGCCGGGGGCGTGCTGATCCTCGGCGGCGTGCTGCTGTCGCAGACCGGGTCTGGGCGTGGCGGCGCGGACAGCGGCGAGGCGATGCCCCAACCGGTGGTGCACCTGGGCGAGGACTAGCGTCTCGGCCGGGGTGGAGGACCTGCCCTGAGCAACGATTGGCCGCCTGGTGGACCGACTCCGCGGCGCTCGCGTCGATTGGCCACGCAAGCGGACCGACCGCGCACTGCACGGGCTTCCCGCCGCGCACGTGGGCCGCTGGGCGGACACAACGCATGGCCACCGCGCAGTTGGGCCACCCAGCGGCCCACCACAGGGGAGCGGGCACTCGGGGCGCGACGGACCAACCCGGGGGCCTACCCCGCCATCGCGGTCTTCGCCACCGCCAGCTGTGCCTTGGCACCCGCGGTCACCCAGCCGGTGTCCGAGCCGACGCCGATAAAGGTGAACCCGCGATCGCGGTAGGCGGGGATCGTGGCGCCATCCTTGAGCAGTATCCCGGCGCCCTTGCCGTGTGCACGCGCGGCGGCCACCACGGTGTCCAGCGCCGCGATGAACGACGGCTCGTCAAACCGGCCGGGGATCCCCATCGCGTGCGACAGGTCCGCCGGGCCCACAAAGAGCACGTCCACCCCATCGATCGCGGCCATGGCCGCAGCGTTTGCGACTGCCAGCGGCGACTCGATCTGGAAGACGCCCGTCAGCCGCGGATTGATCTCCGCCGCCACGGTGTCGTGAGCGTAGGCGCCCATGCCCGCGCCGCGGGTGGACAGCGCAAGACCGCGGATGCCCGCCGGCGGATAGCGCATCCACGAAACCGTCTCGGCCACCTCGGCCACCGTCTCCAGCCGCGGGATCATCAGCCCGTCCGCGCCCGTGTCCAGCGCCCGGCCGACACGCATCCGCTCAGCCGACTGCACGCGGACCAGCGCGCCTGTCGGCGTCGACTGGACGGCCAGCAGCTGCGCGTACAGGTCCGCCTCGGTGGCCGCGCCGTGCTCGAGATCCACCACGACCCAGTCAAACCCGGCGCGCGCCAGGACCTCGGACGACGCCAGCGAGCCAAGGGACGCCCAGGCGCCGATGGTGGATTCGCCCGCCAGGACCCGGCGGCGGAGGTCGGCGCGCGGTGCGCGGCCGGAGGCGTTGGCGGCAGGTGTGCTCATGCGCGGATCATGCCGCAACCGCGCCCTAGCCGGGCGGTGCCACGGGGCGGCCGGGCGGTGCGCACTGGCACTGCCCTGATAGGACCATGGGTACCAGTACTAATGGGCCATGCACGAGCAGGTGGGCTAACCGGTACGTTCGTGCTCCCTTCGACGCGGACTTGCCCAAGTTCGCGGATGGACCACAAGGACACCGGGATGAAGACGACCCTTCGGTGGTACCTCCACCGCGCAACCATGTTCCTCGGCACCATTGCCGCGGCCATTGTGGTCATCGACTCCGCAAAGCGCTGGTGATCGCCCGTCGGTGACGTGCCCGTCGCCGATTGAGCACAGAAGAGCCGCTGGAGGCCCATCCAGCGGCTCTTTCGATTCTCAGGCGCGACCGCGGTCCCGCCACATGTTCTTGAGCAGGAATGTGACGTTGGCCGGGCGCTCGGCCAGACGACGCATGAAGTACGGGTACCACTGACTGCCAAACGGGACGTAGACGCGGACGCGCCACCCCTCGGCGATGAGGCGATCCTGGAGATCGCGCCGGATGCCGAAAAGCATCTGGAATTCAAAACGGTCCGCGGGGATCCCCTCGGCCTTGGCGACTTCGGTGGCGCGGGCGATCAGCCGCTCGTCATGCGTGGCGAGACCCGGATAGCGGCCGGCGCGGATCAGCCGCAGCATCAGGCGCTCGTAGCTGGCGTCCACGTCGGCCTTGTCGGGGAACGCGACGGAGGACGGCTCCTTGTACGCGCCCTTGCACAGCCGGATCCGGGCGCCCTCGGCGATGAGCGTCTCAACGTCGGCCTCGCTCCGGCGCAGCGCCGCCTGGATCACCAGCCCCACATCGGGCCCGCCGTCCATCGGCCCGTCAACCGCCCTTGCCGGCCGCACGGCGCGCCAGAGGTCAAGCGTCGCGTCTGTGGTGGGGTGGTCTTCCATGTCGATGCGGACAAATGCGCCCGTCTCAACGGCCTTCGCCACAATCGAGCCGACGGTCTCGCGGGCCAGCGCAGGCGAAATCCCCAGGCCCATCTGGGTGGGCTTGAGTGACACGTTCCGGTCCACGCCGCGGGCAGCAAGGGCGTCCAGCACAGCGAGGTAGCGGGCGGCAGCGGTCCGGGCATCGGCCTCGGCGGTCACGGCTTCGCCCAGCACGTCCACCGAGGTGTGCATCCCGGCCGCGCGCAGCTTCTCGATGGCCGGGAACGCCTCGTCCAGCGTCTCGCCGGAGATAAAGCGGCGCACCATCGAGCGCGTGATCGGCAGGCGCGTGGCAAGCCTGCCAAGCGAGCGGCGGTGCGACATCGACAGGATGACGGAGCGCATCGCGCGCTCGCCAAGGCTGCTGGTGGCCGAGGGGGCCTTGGTGCTGCTCATGCGGGGCTGTTCCTCAGGGTCAGTGGGCGGGGCCGCGGTAGGCGGCGTCAAGCGCGGCGATGAGGCGCTTCTCGTCGGGACGGGCGAGGAAGGTCCACACCAGATAGAGGGCGATGCCGATGGTCCACACCCAGGACGCCGGGACGAGGAGTCCGCCCAGCTCCCAGTTTAGGAAGCCCACATGGAGCACGCCTGCCAAGCTTGCGAGGCTCCCCTCCCCAGCAACCCACAGCATGGCCGCGCCAAGCGTGTAGCCGATGGTCATCGCGCTCATCATCCCCAACGGGCGCCGGAGCGAGATCGCCGCGATCTTGGCGCTGTCGGGCTGGTAGAAGTACGCCGCCTCAAGCTTGTGGGCGACGAGGACGTCGCGGCCAAAGCGAGCGTTGATCGCACGCTCCAGATACTCCGCGTGGCGGCGGGCGAACACCGTGTAGTAGAAGAGGTAGCCCGTCTCAAGGAACGCGAAGGGGACCAGGAACGGGACACCGATGACGGCTTCACGCGCGATGTTGGCGTTGGACAGGAGCAGGAGCGCAAGGCTGACGAGGGTCCAGGTGCGGATCCGCTCAAAGAAGCGCTCTGCGTAGCCAAACAGCATCCCGCGCATGCGGGCGAGCTGGTCCGTCAGGAGGCGGAGCTCCTCGATGTCGGCCGGCGTCGGGTCCGGGCGTGGCGCGGTGGCGGCTTCGGGCGCAGCTCCGGGCGCGGCTCCGGGCGGCTCTGGCGCTTCGGCGTCGGGGGTAGGCGAATCCATCCGGCCGAGTCTAGCGCGGGCCATTCTGTGCGCGATGGGAGGCACGGCCGTAGATTGGAGGCCAAGCGGTCCCCTTGGCCTGTGACGCCGAGACAGAACCGCAGCCGGCACGGAGGCTTCGATGGCGATCAGCTTCGAACATGTCCCCCATCCGCGCATCGAGTCGCGCAAGGCTGGTGGTCCGCCCAAGGCCGCCGACGAGCACGTCGGGTTCAATGGGAAGATCGCGCTGACGCTCACGACCGTGGTCGGGACGATGTGGTGCGCCTATGCGTTTGGGCTGCTTGCGCTGGTGGCGCTGCCGTCCGCGCTCAAGTCCGGCGACATGCTCCAGCTCATCCAGTGGATCAGCCAGACGTTCATCCAGCTGGTCATGCTGTCGGTGATCATGGTTGGCCAGAACATCCTCTCCAAAGCGTCGGACAAGCGCGCCGAGATGACGTACAAGGACGCCGACGCCACGTTCCATGAGGCCGGTCAGATCCAGAGCCATCTCAAGGAGCAGGACACAGCGCTCAACGCGCTGCTGGACAAGGTGGCATCGCTTGAGGCTGCCCTGATCGCCAAGGGCTAGCGCCGGCGCGGGGCCGACCGCCGACCCTCCGGCCACGCTTTTCGCAAGGAGCGAACAGGATCAGGCTGCCGCGGCGCTTCGGGTCCCAATCTGGAAGTTGTGACGCGCCTGGCCAAGGGTGAACGTGCGCGACCGTGCGTCTGATCGCCATTCGGGCAGGCCCCACGGGCTTGAGCAACCGATTTGGCCGCGATCCTGCTCGCTAGGTGCGAAATGGTGCGATCCGGCCGTGGGCGGATCAGCACGCGCGGCGGAGCTACGGGCCAGGCTTCTCCGCGCCGGCGCCCAGCTGCGCCTCAAGCTGATCGCCCAGTTCCACAGTTCGCCGGAACGCGGCCCACACCGCCTCCGAGAGCACCGTGCGCAGGCGGCCAGACTCCAGCTCGTGGATGGCCGCAGCGGAGGTGCCGCCCGGCGACGTGACCATGTTGCGCAACACGGCGGGGTGGTCGCCGGACTGCTTGGCAAAGCGCGTGGAGCCCTCGAGCGTCTCAATCACCAGATCGTGCGCGATGTGGCGCGGGAAGCCCAGGTGCACGGCGGCGTCAATCAGCGCCTCCATCACGAGGAACACATAGGCGGGCCCGGTGCCGGACACGGCAGTCGCCATCGCGACCCACTTCTCGTCCTCCACCTGGAGTTCGGCGCCAAGGGCGCCAAGCAGTGCCTTCGCCTGCGCCTGCTGATCGGCCGTGGTGGCGGGCGTGGCGTACCACACAGTCATGCCGGCGCCGATCCGCGCGGGCGTGTTGGGCATCGCGCGAACAACCTGGTCGTGGCCAAGCGTCCCCACGAGGGCCACGGTGGTGGGTCCGGCCAGCACCGACAGCACCAGCTGCCCTGGGCGCAGGTGCGGCCCGATCTCGTGGCCAACCTTGCCCAGCATCTGCGGCTTGACCGCAAGGATGATCACGTCGGCGTCCAGCACGGCCTCGACATTGGAGGCGACGGTCCGGATGCCGTGTGTTGCGGCCAGCGCGTTTCGGCGCTCAGCGCGCGGGTGGCTGGCGACAACCTGATCGGGCGTGACAAGGTTGCCGCGGAGCAGGCCGATGACCATGGCCTCGGCCATGACGCCGGAGCCCACGGTGGCGATGGTGCGGTTGGCGAGAGGTGACATCGGGCGGAGGATAACAGAGGGTTCTGCCGGGGCTGTGGTGGCGATACCGCCTCAGACAGCCGTGGCGGAACCCGTGACGAAGAACCGGCCTGTGGGGCGCAGCAGAACGTCGGTAAAGCCGGCGCGGCCGAGGGCAGCTTCGATGACGCCGGGCTCGTGGGTGGTCCAGGCGATGTCGGGCGGTGGGCCGCCGGCGGCGTCCGCAAGCAGCTCGATGACGGCGAGGACGCCACCCGGGCGCAGCCGACGACGCAGCGACCGAGCCGCCACATCCAGACCCGCGCCACGGACGCGGCCGAGGAGGAAGGCCGCGACGACGGCATCCGCGCCCGGGTCATCCTGCGCCACGGCGCCCCACGGGTCCGCGACATGGAGGTGGGCCAGCAGCCGATGGGCGACGAGGCGGGTGCGCGCGAGGTCCAGCGCGGCGCCGTCGGCGTCAGACGCGTGGAGCTCGCCCTTTGACGCGAGCAGCGGGGAGAAGAACCCCACGCCGGCCGCGGGTTCAAGGATGCGCCCCGTCAGCGGGAGCGCATCCAGCCACCGGGTGACAACATCCAGTTCGGCAGCCCAGGCGGCGTCATGGATGGCGCCGCGCTCAAACTGGCCGCGGCGGAGAAACCAGTCATCGGGGAACGCGGGCATCGGCGGCGGCGCGGGAGCAACGGCGCGCTGCTTTGGAGCCGTCGGGGTGGCGGAGCCCGGGGCGGGGCCGGCGACGGGGGCAGGCGGCGCGACACCCGCCGAACCCCGCGCGGTGATCGCCGCCCGCAGCCGGCCTCGCAGGAACTGGTTTGTACCCGCCTTCCCAAGACACGTGGGGCAGAGGTGCGCCCAGCCTTCAAGATCGCCGGGTGTTCGGACAGTCCAAGGCTCGCCGCACCACAGGCAGTCGAAACGGGCGCGAAAGGCCATCAGCGAGCGTGCGCCCTCAGCCGACGCGAACCCACGACGCCGGCGGCGCCATGCCGTCAAACGCCAGCGGATCCACCAGCTCCGAGAGGACCTCGATGCCGTCCACGATCCGCAGCCCCTGATGGGTGAAGTACGCGGCGGCGTCCACGGCAAACACGCGTCCCGTGCGGACGGCCGCCAATTCGGCCCAGCCATCGGGGCGCGGCAGCGCCGTCCACTCGGCAACCGTGGCGGGCAGATTGCGACCCTGCGGCATCAGCACGAGGATCTCGGGGTCAAGGTCCCGCACCGCGTCCCAGCTCATGGGTGCGGACCGTGCGCCTTCGTGGCCAAACAGCTCCCAGCCGCCAGCAAGCCGCACCTGCTCGGGCACCGCCCAGCCGGTGCCGTATGGCTGCTCGAGCCAGCCGAGCGCGCCCACCCGCGGCGCCGCAAACCCGCGGTCCCGGCGGCCAACAACAATCGCCTCCACCGCCTGCAGCCGCTCCCGCAGACCAATGACCACGTCCATTGCCTCGTCTTCGGTCTCGGTCATGGCGCCAACACCCTGCACGGCGTTGATCAGGCCCTCAACCGTGACGGCGTCGATGGCCAGAACCTCCACCTCGCGTCCCAGCCCGGCGACCATCGCGCGCGCCTCGCGGCTGCCGGTGGCGCACACCTGGCGCAGATCGGAGACGATCACAAGGTCCGGCTCTGCGGCGGCCAGCGCCTCACCGTCAACCACGAGCAGGGGCTCGCCGCCGGGTTCGCCGCGCGGGGCGGTAAGCGGGGCGGTGGGCTCCGCGGGCGCACCAGCCGGCCGCCGGGCGACAATCGTCATCCACTCGGCAGGGCTAAAGCCTGGCGTCTCGCACAGTTCTGTGACCCCCACCACGTCTGGCCCAAGGCCAAGCGCAAGCAGGATCTCAGTGGCAGCCGGGAGCAGGGAGACGATACGCACGACACGAGTTTACGGGTCGCCGTGTGTCCCGGACTTCGGCGGGACGGCGACGGGGCTCTGGGAATCGAAACGGCCCCGCTGACGCGAGGCCGTTTGCTGCGCCGGACCGGGCGAACCCGGCAGGAGCGCGGAGATCAGGCGGGCTTGAGCGCGTCGAGCTGCGCCCGGGCAGCGGCCTTGTCGGTGAACCACAGGGCGTCCACCGCGGTGTAGCCGGCCCACTCGGAGGGCACGCTGTCCTCGGGGAAGATGGCGTTGACCGGACACTCTGGCTCGCAGGCGCCGCAGTCAATGCACTCGTTGGGGTCGATAAAGAGCTTGCGGTCGACCCCTTCGTCCAGATGGATGCAGTCCACCGGGCAGACGGACACGCACGCGGTGTCCATCACGTCGACGCAGGGCTCGGCGATCACGTACGCCATGGTCTTGGGGTCTCCTGAACAGCTTGGCATCGGGCGCCCGGTCGACCGGTGCGCGGAGGGAAGCCTACCACCGAGGGACGTCTCCGCGGGGATGCCGAAGGTCCCTGCCGGTGGGGCTAGGACGACGGCGCAGACGGGGACTCGGCCGCGCCCGGCACGGGCAGCACGTTGCCCTTGTCATCAACCAGCCGCACGGGCACCACCATGCCCTTGGCCCAGTGGCCAGGGATGTGGCAGCCGACAAACCAGCCCTTCGGGTCGCTGGCCGCCGTGAGCGGCACGGTCCACGTCACATCCAGCCGCTGGCCCGACGCGACGACAATCCGCGTGCCGGTGAACCCCGATGGCGGCGGCACCTCTGGCGTTGGTCCCGGCGGCGCGTCCACAAGGACAAGTTCCGCCTGCTCCCACGCCAACTGCTGGTCCATAGTGCCAAGCAGCGCCTCGTGGAGGACGAGACCGCCGTTGATCACGTGGAACAGGACGGTCTCGCCCGGGACAAGGTCCACGCG
>Ga0315268_10006390_pt1 | contig 12541 bp, 10 predicted proteins | sample C1_top_MG_FD_204535 | JGI IMG/M metagenome (GOLD analysis project Ga0315268, IMG submission 204535) | Sediment microbial communities from Yellowstone Lake, YNP, Wyoming, USA - C1_top | ecosystem: Environmental > Aquatic > Freshwater > Lake > Sediment | place: USA: Wyoming | collected 2017-08-01 | reverse complement strand
TGGCAAACAAGGCAAGCCCGCTCCAGCCAAACGACCGCACGGGCGTCATCGCGCCATCATCGCCAACAAGTTTGATTGCTTATGTGGACACGGATGGGAACATTTATACCATTGCGCCGGATGGCAGCGGCAGACGAGCAGTGACACGCGACCGGCCCGCGCAAGGCGGACCATATAACACGTTGGCCTGGTCGCCCGATGGGCAATTGGCCTTCATGACATCTGCTGATCATGACAGCGCATTGTTCGCCGTGAGACCCGGGAGCGGCGACCGAACGCAAGTCTTTTCCGGATCGGCGGACGAAGCGCCGTTCTATCTGTACTGGTCGCCCGACAGTCAACAGCTTGCGTTTCTCACCTCTTCGCCAAGCCGCATGAAGCTGTGGCTGGCCGAAAGCCATCATGCAGATTCGGCGCAGACGATTGCCACCGGCTCGCCTTCGTACTTTTCTTGGTCGCCCGATAGCCAATCATTGTTGATGCACGTCGGAGGCACACAGCGCGATTCGGCAGACGCACGAGTGGCGATTTTCCAAACCAGCCCTTCGGAGACCACCAAGCTGCCCGATGCGCCGGGCAGCTTCCAAGCGCCGGCCTGGTCGCCGGACGGGACACGTTTTTTGCTGGCTCGCCAGAACGACCAGGGCAATGACGAGCTGGTGCTGGCTGAGGGCGACAGCCGCAGCGTGCTGGCCTCGTCACACACAGGTTTGATGTTCACGTGGTCGCCGCGCGGCAACCGGATTGCCTTTGCGCGGCCTTCTTTGGCGACGGGCCTGCTGTTTGACAGCGTCGTTGTGTTGGATGTCGAAAGCCAGCAGCAACGCGCTGTGGCGCGCGGAGAAATCGCGGCGTTCTTTTGGTCGCCGGATGGCGAGCAACTGGCTGTTCTTTCGATTGACGAGAGCAATCTCAGGCCGCAGAGTCGCTCGAGCTGGCTGACGGTGCGAGACAATCAGCAATCTTCCCCGGTGCGACTGGCCTGGAGTGTCATCAACGCCGTTGACGGCACAGCGGTTGATCTGCCGGCGTTCCATCCGACCGACTCGTTTCTAACGCTGATTCCATACTTTGACCAGTATGCGCAATCGCTTTCGTTGTGGTCACCTGATTCGCGTTATCTGCTATATGCCGACCTGGACACTCGCAATCAGCCGGCCATCCGCGTCGTGGACACTACCCAACCTGGTCAACCAGCGCAGCGATTGGCCGAAGGGATATTTGCCGCGTGGTCGTGGCACTAGAGACCCTTTGGGTTTTAGGGACCTAAAGGGCCTAAAGACATGGAGACCCCGTGCTCGATAGCCGCCAACACACCAACCGCGCCTGGACCATCCTGATCCTGCTGGCTAGTGCCGTCGTCGCCATCATTCTCTGGCAATTCACATCGTTTCAGGATGCGCTCGCACGGATGCCGCGCGGCTGGACGGTAGCCGGCGCACCCGTCGCGGGGCAAAAGCCGCAAGACATCGTCCTCAAACTCGGCGCGGCGTTCAGCCAGACGGTGACACTCCACTATCGTGATGAGACGTTGACGCTTTCGCCGCAAGAGATTGATTTCACACTCAACCAAACGGCCACGCTGCAAACACTCGACGGCGCCCGCGCGCAAGTCGGCTCAGGCTCAGAGGGATTTCTGTATTACCTCTCGCAGCGCGTGCCGCCGCCGCGCAACATTCCTGCGGTGACAACTTTTTCGGAAGAAAAACTGCGCGCGTTTCTCACCAGCGTGAGCCAAAACTACGACCAACCCCCGACGACTGCCGCGCCGCTGATTGAAGAACTGCGCTTTGTGCCGGGACAGCCCGGCTCCGAGCTGGACGTTTCGGCTTCAGTGCCATTGATCGCCGCTGCGCTCCAGTCCGCCACACGGCGCGACGTGAAACTGGTCGTCAAGACCGTCCCACCCATTCCGCCCAAACTCAGGCTGTTGCGCGACTTGCTCGACGCCTATCTCAAGCGCAACTTTAACGGGCAGGCCGGTGTGTACATCAAGGACTTGCAGACGGGCGAGGAAATCGGCCTCAACGAGAATGTGGCGTTTTCTGGCTTCGGACTGCTCAAGCTCCCGATTTTGATCGAGACCTATCGGCGGGTGAATAGTCGTCCCGACGACGCCACACTCCAACTCGTCAAGGAAACGGCGACGAGTGAGAGCGACAACACAGCAGCCAACGCACTCCTGCAACGGCTCGGAGATAACGACGCTTACACGGGAGCCGACCGGCTCAACTTGTCCACGCGCTACCTGGGGCTGGTGGACACGTTTATCGCCACGCCATACGATCAAAACGTCAATCCGCCCGCCATCGTCACGCGCGCCAATTCGCGCGTTGACATCAACACGAACCCCGATCCTCGGATGCAAACCACGCCCGAAGACATGGGCATTCTGCTCGAAATGCTCTACTACTGCTCCAAGGGCGGCGGCGCGTTGATGGTGGCGTATCCCAACGCCTTCACGTCCGATGGCTGCGCGCGCCTGCTCAACTACCTGAGCCAGGCTACGTTGACCGATCCCAACGGCGGCGCGCCCATGTTCATCCGCGCGGGCCTGCCCGCCGGGACGCGCGTGGCGAACAAATGGGGCTGGGATAGCGAGACGCGCACCAACGCAGGGATTGTATTCACACCTGACGGCGATTTCGTGCTCGTCATCTTTTTGCGCCAACCCAATTGGGGCAACTGGCAACTCGCCAGCCCCACCATGGCCGACATCACGCGAACCGCGTACAACTACTTTACGCTGCCGAAATAGTTCTACGACCTCACTTGATCCCGTAGATCTCACCCAGCTTGCTTTGCAGATAACGCACGTAGGGTCCTACCTTGATCGGTCCCCCCACGACTCTTTCGAGCGTCTCGACTGGCGTGAACTTGCGGCCGTGGCGATGCAAGTTCTGCCGCAGCCACTCGCGCAGCGCCGTGAACTCGCCGCGCTCGAACTGCTCGTAGAGGTTGGGGAGGGCTTCCAACGCCTTTTCCCAGATCTGCGCCGCGATGATGTTGCCCAGCGAGTACGTAGGAAAGTAACCCAAGAGACCGTCCGACCAGTGAACATCTTGCAGCACGCCGCGCGCGTCGTCGAGCACGTCCACGCCCAGATATTGCTTCATGCGTGCGTTCCATGCCTCGGGCGCACCGCGCAAAGCGAGCTTGCCTTGCATCATCTCCTGCTCCAGCTCAAAGCGCAGAATGATGTGCAGATTGTAAGTGGCCTCGTCGGCTTCGACGCGGATGAACGACGGCTGAACCTTGTTGATGGCGCGATAGAACGGCGTCCGTTCAAGCGACGGGCTGACGCCATTTTCGTACAGGCCGTGCCCGCATTCGTGCAGCGTGCCAAACAGCGCCGCGTTGACAAAGCTCTCGTTATAGCGCGTCGTGATGCGAATGTCCGTCGTCGCCATGCTCGTGGCAAACGGATGCGTCGTCGGATCCAGACGCCATGAGTCGGGATTGAAGCCAAAGCGCGATACAATGCCCGACACACACTCGCGTTGTTTTTCGGCAGGGAAATGACCATGCAAGCATGCTTCGCTCACGGCGTCGGCGCGCTCGGCAATCGCGGCGATGAGAGGGACAAGGTCGTGCTTCAAATCATCAAACACCGCTTTGACCTGCGCCGTCTTCATCCCTCGCTCGAAATCATCCAGCAAGGGATCGTAGGTGTCCTCAAACGGCGCAAAACATTCAACGTAGCGATGCTTGAGCTCGATGATTTTTTCGAGGTGCGGCAGGAAAAGAGCATAGTCCGATTTCTTGCGCGCCTCCACCCACACATCCATTGCCAGCGCCCTGGCGCGGGTCATTTCCGCCTGCAGATCGGTGGGCACGCGCCGGGCTTTTTCATAGTCGCTGCGGGCCACGCGAATCAGGCTGGCCTCGTCGGAATCGTACGGCAGGCTTTCCTCATAAGGCCGCAAGTCGTCGAGCAGGCGGCCCAGCTCATCCGAGGTAGACTTGTCATGTATCAGGCGGCTGAGCGTTGAACGCTGTTCGGCGCGCACGGCTGAGCCTTTGGGCGGCATGTGCGTCTGTTGATCCCAACTGAGCAGCGCGGCAGTTTTGTTCAGATCATGCATCTCGGCGAGGCGGGTCTTGAGTTCAAGAAACTTGGGTTCCATCTCTCTATCCTTTCATAGGTGGCTGCCCATCGGCGTTCATCAACTCCCGGAGCACAGCGGGCAGTTCTCGAAAATCCGAAATCGTTCGGAACATGACGCCTGTCCTCGATTCAGCCGAGCGCTCGTTGAACCAGACGGCGCGGATACCGGCTCGATTCGCACCCAACACATCGGCCTCGAAATCATCGCCCACCATCACGGCGTTCGACGGCTCAAGTTGCAGGTCGTCCAAGATGAATTGAAAGAATTGCGGCGATGGCTTTTTGTGGCCGATGCGGCGAAAGCAATACACCCGGTCGAGCAACCGGTCCAGACCAACACGCTTTAGCGCCGCCCAGATATCTACCTCTTCCGAATCCGCTGCGTTCGTTGCCAAGGCGAGCGTCCAATCGGCGCGCAGTGACGACAGCACATCGGGCGCGTGCGGAATGGCATATACTTGCGGCCAGGAACGCATTGGACCGATGTAGCCCGGAATGTCACGCATCAACGTGTTGCCCCAATCAAAGAGGATACAGCGGCTTGATCGGGATGGCGATGGGATCATGTCAGACATGGCATCGCCTATTCTATCACACACCTCTGCCCGGTTGTCACCGCAACCAGCGCATGGATTTGCGTATCTGGTACATGCTCAACTCGAACTGTCTTGCCAGCGGTTCAGGTTGGGGATACGGCAACAGCGGCCACGCTTCCAGTCCAAGCTCGGTCAACACGGCATTGGCAGCCTTGACGCCAGTGACGCAAGCCCGTTCCAGAAACATGGCCGGGGAGCGGTCGCGCACCCAATCGCCGCAGCAAAACAAGCGCGGCCAGGGCGTCACCACGCCGAGATGCTCATCCGGCAAGCCCACCTGAAACAAGGTGTGCGTCGCATCGTTGCGCGCGAGCACCGAATGGATGAGATGTCGCTTGAGACCAGGCCAGGCGCGATTCACGTCCACAATCGCGCGAGCGAGCAAGCTGGCATCCGGCTCGGCGATCAACTGCGGCGGGCCATAGATGTGCGCTTCAAGCGCGCTGCCGCCTGTGGAGCGGCTCCAGCGGATGTATTCGTCATAGATGCGGCTGAGCCAGAAAAAGTTGTGCAGTGTGAAATCGCCGGTCAAGATGCCTGCCTCGGATCGAGGTGGGCGAGGAGCGCGATCAAACCACAATCGAACGGTGGCCGTGCGCCGGCCAGCGGGCAAACGCAGGCGCGCGGCGACCTCGGACGTATCCGGATTGGCGCGCAACAGTGCCTCAACCGATGGCGCGTCCATCGCCAGGATGACATGCTCAGCTTGCGCCGAATGGGACTCGCCATTCTGCTGCCAAGTCACACGCCAGCCATTGGGCTGATGATCCAACTGCATGACGCAGGCGCGAGTGATCACTTGCCCGCCTTGCGCGCTCAACACCGACGCCATCGGCTCGATCACCGACGCGCCGCCGTTCGTCGGGAGATACGAAAAGGCCCACGCGTCGCGCCGCAGCAAGGTGTAAAAGCGCAGGAAAGCGACAAAACCAGACGCGGGCATGTCTCTGGGGTTATCCGGCAGAGCGTTGCGAGCCAGCCCGGCAAAGAACGCGACGAGCGTGGGCGTCCAGCCGCGACAAAAGTCTTTTAACGTCATACCTGCGAGCGGCTGCTCTTCGGCCAGCGGGTCAATCGAAAGCGCGGCCAGCAGCGTCGCCAGCACAGCCGCCATCGCAAAAATATCGGGCAAGGTCACCATCGCCAGAAAGCGCGGCCGGGCAAACAGGCCCAGATAATGAAACGGCGCGGGCACCCAACTCTCTCGAATCGCACGACCCACTTCAGCGCGGCGAATAATTCGTCCAGCCCCCAGGACCCACTCTTCGCCGCGCGCCGGCACAAGCACCGGGCGGATGCCATGCCGCGCCCACATCGCCTGCAAATTGCGATAAGGCGACCAGATGCCGTGGACTCCATGCTCCGTTCCAAAGCGCCACGTTTGTCCGGCATGATTCAGAACGACCTGCGGCCCGCCTTTCAGGCGACCGCCGCATCGCTCGTCGGCTTCGAGCACCAATGGGCGCAAGCCGCGTTCGGCCAAGTGCAAAGCCGCCGTCAATCCGGCGATGCCCGCACCGACGACGATGACGCGAGAAGTATCTGGCAAGAATACACCTCGTCAACTGACCGAAGACGACAGACCTCCGGCCGCTGCCGATGCAACAGTTCAACAGTGGTCTATCCTGGCGCAAACGTGCGAATGTCCGCACGCTGGGAAAGCGGGAACGAAACGACCTCGCGCAACAACGCCAGGGGTTGAGCCTGCATGAGCGACGGCTCGACGTAGCATTGTTGATAGCAACTCCCGCACGTGAGCGGTGGCAGGCCGTAGTGGCTCACCGCGCGGCGCATCGCCTCGGCCCAGCTTCCACACTCGAGCAAATTGATCCGGCCACCATGCGCCGTGCCGCCTCGTTCGATGGGGCGACACGGATAGGCCAGTGAGCCATCGGGCAGCACACGCGGCATCAGCAGTGGATAACAAGGATACGGCTGCAAGTCGAGCATCAAGCGCAGATAAGGCAAGCTGCCCAGGATCGGCGCGCCGTGCTGCTTCAATTCAATCAAGTGAGCGATAAAAGCAGCATAGTCCTCAGCCACCATCAACTCGTAGCGAGGCCAGTTGTTGACCGATTGCGGCGAACAAGAGAAAAGTATACCGCGCGCCGTGCAGAAATCCAACACATCGCGCGCTTGTGGGAGCGTCTCTGGCGCAAGGACGCAATGGACAATCAACGTGAGGCGCTTGGGCTTGCTTTGAGCGATAGAGTCAATCGTGTTGATGACGGTCTGCGCCGTGCCGGGTTCGGCGCGCAACGTCTGATCCCATGCCTGCGCGTCAACCGTGTCAAGGCTGATGACCAGGCGAGTGAGGTAACGCAACACATCCAAATGGTTTGGCAACAACGTGCTATTGCTCAGGAGGGTCAGGCTGCGGAAGCGCAAATCTTGACGGGCAAAAGCCGCCATCGAATCAAAATCAGGATAGAGCAGCGGCTCGCCGCCTGTAAAGATGAGGCTATCGGCGGCTTGCCGGATGATCGTCAGCAGGCGCTTGGCTTCGGCCAGCGGCAGAGGCTGAGTCTGCGCAGAAGCATTGCGACGCGCGCCATAGTCCTCGCAGTAACGACAATTCAGGTTGCAGTAAGGCGTCACACAATACGAAGCGACCAGCGGTTCAAGCACGCGGTCGCCTCGCAGTAAGCGAATCAAGTTAGTCCAATAATGAGTCGTCGTGATGCCCATCAACACATGCCCAGGTCTGATAAACCCGTTGGGTCTAGATCAAGGCCATTGAAGCAGCCAGCGCCACCTGCGCCAGATGATAAGTGATCATGACTTTGAGATGACCGAGTGGCAAAGGCTCGACAAACTTTTCCCACGCCAGCATCGAATCGGAGGCAAAAAACAAGCTGGCGCCCGCAATGACACACGCGCGACGAAGCGGCGTCCACGGCGGAGCCGGGCGAAACAGCGTGGCCCAGGCCGAAAGAAGCATCACGCTGAGGATCAGGCCGTAAAGCACCACCGGGCCAAGCAACGCCTGCTGCCCCTGACGCCGCATACTGGAGATGATGCCGCGAAAAAGCAGCGCGCCGATAACGGCCACAATGACAAGCGGGATCAACACAAGCAACGACGGCAGCACAGGATTCAGGCCGACGATGTAACAGATGTGCGCCGCGAGAAACGATGCCAGCCCCGGCACAAAGAATCGCTCATCCGGCAACATCAGGAACACGTCGCCTATCAGCGAACAGACAAGGCCCGGCAAAAAGAAACTCGCCATCCACACGTCATGCGGGCCGCGCGTAACAAGCCAGGCAGCCACGATCACTGCAACTAGCGTGGCCGGTTTGAAGAAGTACTCGGCCAGCTTGCGTTCGTGATGAACCACCAGCCAGTCCAACACAGCCAGGATGAGCGCTACAGCGAATGCCAGGCCGCTGTTTTGCAGCAGAGTATTCATGGCTGCTTCCACTCACACAACAGATTGCTCACGCAATCGCTATTGCGCAGTAAGGGCCAGCCAGCACGCGCGATATGTCCTGCACGCGGATATTTTGAAGAGGAAGCAGAGTCATCTTGGCTCCTGTGAATACGTCAACGTGGGTGGGCCGGCTTTTGCGCAGCCTGGAGCTGATCGAGGATTTGATTGGCGCGCGCCCTGAGGGCCTTGTCCGGGCTATGTGCCAGCTTGTCCAGCAGTGCGATCTGCGGCGGTGTGAAGCGAGCCACCGCGTCCACAGCCGCCACGCGCATCTGGACATCTTTGTCGCCCATCGCCGTCAATAGATACCGCATGACGGGTGGCTGACTGGAGATGCCCAGCGCCATCAGCGCAGCCTGACGAACCAGAACAGGCAACGATCGCTCGCCATAAATATCCATCAGAAAACTGACGCCCTGATTGGCATCTATCGTCTTGCTCTTGATGGCCTGTCCAATCGCGGTGAGGATCGCAGAACAAGCGCGAGGGTCCTGCTTCGGGTCTTGAACGTAATCGCGCACCACGCTCAAGGCCGCCTCGCCATGCGTCGAAGCCGTGAGGTTGAGCACCATCGCGTAGCGCGCCACGGGATGTCTGGCTCGCTCCACGACCTGACGGCAGGCTTCCACCGCCGACATCGAACGGACGCGCGCCAAGACGGCCGCGAGCCGGTTGGCAACTTGCATGTCGGTCTCAGTCATCAGGCGTTTGAACACGGGATCAACCGAAGGCGTTCCCACGGCAATGAGAGCCGTCCGCGCTTCGGCCTGAAGCGTCTTGCTCTTGGAGGACATGAGCAGATTCATCAGCGGCTCGACAGCGCGCGCGCCGCCCGCTTGCCCCAGGTACCGGATGGCCTTGACCACGATCTGCTCGTTCGGATGCTTGAGCAATTGGACGAGCTGATTGAACTCGGCGTCGCCAAGTTGCGGCGGCAAAGGTGCAACTTTGTCGCCCTGCTGTTGGCGCAGCCAGGCGAGCCCACGTTTGGCTTGTTCGTTATCAGGGTCAAGCTCGATCACACGCTCTAAACACCGCATGGCAAGCTTGCGGTCTTCCAGCACAAAGCCGAGCCAGAGAAAAGCCTGGGCATTGTCTGGCTCGGTCAGCGTGACGGCTTCCAGGTACATGCGGGCTTCGGTTCGATTGCCCCCGCGCGCAGCAGCGATGCCAAGTTCTAGCAGGTCCATTCAGACATCTCCCGTGAAAGGGTTGGGAGGAACGGGTCTCATCCGCACAATTCGTATTCGTTCGCGCACGGTCAATTCCTTGTCGCGATTTGGCGCATTCAAAAGCTCTTCCGCCCGAGCGGCCACAGACTCGTCAATGATCGCATCTTTCCATTCTTTTGCCAAGTACTCGCGCAACTGCGCCAACGAATCGGCGTGCGTGATGAATTCAAAGGTGCCCTCGCGCTCGACGGTGAACCATCCACACTCGATAGCTTGAGACAACGCGGCGCTGGCTTGACCATACTCGATAAAGTCGTCCGTCTCCTTCAACCATCCTGCACAAGTCACTTGACTGCCAACGCGAACCTCAATCGGCGGCGGATCGCCGGACGGGTGAATGTCTATCAAACTGCCATCAGGCCGCAAGAGCTTGTGGATTCTCTCAAGGGCATGGACCATGCCCGCCGGTTCCATTCATCAGAGCGACCATGAGATGAGCGCCAGATCAAAGATTTCGGATGTCTCGAATTCCTGAATCGTGCCGACGTGGAACTCGACGCAGCCTCGCAAAGGCGCCGGGCAATTCTGGATTGCCAGCGCAATGTCATCAGGCTTGGGATCAATACCGACGACACGCGCTGCCTGAGCAGCAAACAGCCAAGTCAGTCGGCCATCACCGCAGCCGATTTCCAGCACGCGTTGGCCGGAAAAGCTTCCAGCAAACTCGAACAGCGCGGCGGGTTCGTTGCGTTCAGGGTCAAGTTGAATTGGCATAGGGTTTTGAACCACGAAACTCACGAAAGAACACGAAAGACACGAAAAGGCACGGATTGCTTGATCATTTGATGTGCAGTTTGCCGGGCAGCGTGTGAACCAGCCGCTTGATGCCCAACGGCTTTTCGCCAAAGTTGACCAGCAGGCAGATGTGATAACATTGTTTATCACTCCTTTAGCCTGTTGGCGTGTGTTGACGTTGTTGCACGACTATTCTTGCCCCTTGAATTCCCCTTCAATAACATCTTTTCTTGACTGAGACTCAGACCCGCTTCTCAACTGCCTGGAAGCACCGTAAATCGCTGTTCCAGTGCCGATAGCAGTGACTAATAGTTCATCCACTGGGCCTGGAATGAAGCTGCCAACCAACGTGTAAAGACTCGACGCCAATAGTGGAAAAACTATCCACTTCGGGGTTTCCGGCTGCTTTCTGAGCCACAACGCAAACGTCAGAAGTGCTCCCGCAACAAACACTACGGTGTCATCAACTGGCCCTGGCAGAAAGTCCGGCAAGATGGAATAAATGAAGCCGAACAGAAAAGGCAAATCAACGGCAATCCAAGAGAGTTCTTTGACTGTAGCAAGTAAGATTCCTGCCAACAAGAATAACACTGCAAAGGTGATCAAAGCAACAATAGCGCCCGTTCGGAAATCCCAACCGATCCAGCCAATAGCAAGTCCCACCAGTGGCAGGATGAACATGGACGCAAAGAACAATACAGATAAGCAGGTCTTGGTCTTGTCGGTCATCTTGCGCTCCTTTACACTGGTTCTGGCCGCGATTCTGATCTCTTACCACTGTCAGCAGTCGTGCTCCTCCACGGTTGCTTGCAGCTTCTTGCCACTCAATTGTATCACCGCTTTGCCGCAACGTATAAACCACAAAAGACGCCAAGAGCAACCTTCGCGCCCTCGGCGTCTTTTGCCATTTGAGAGTTGAAATCTACTTACCCTTTTCTTGCAGTGCCAGGAACACCTTTTCCGCCGTGAACGGCGGGCCGGGCATCCGGATGCCCACCGCGTCGTAAATTGCGTTGGCAATCGCGGGTATCGTCGGCACCATCGAGTGCTCGCCGATGCCGCGTGCTCCCCACGGGCCATCGTCTTGCGGCACCTCGACGATAATGGCTTGAACATCAGGCGGGGCATCGGCGCTGGTGGCAATGCGATAATCCACAAAGCTCGGGTTCTGCATCACGCCGCCCTTGAGTTGGATGCTCTCAAACAGCGCAGTCGAAAGTCCCTGCACAAAGCCGCCTTCCATCTGCGCCTTGGTCATCTCCGGGTTGATGGCCTTGCCCACGTCGAACGCGGCCACGCCTCGGATGATCTCGATCTTGCCCGTCTCGATATCCACTTCCAACTCGACGGCCTGAGCGCCGGTGGTATAGTGAACGACAGCCCGTTCGCCCTGACCGGTCTCTGGATCGAGGCCCGTGACGTAGGTCGGCATGAAATCGCCGCGTCCCAACACCGGGCCACCGCGCCAGCCGCAATCACCTTCCTTCGGCAAGCCGTACACCACCATGTCGTGGAGCGGCATGGACTCTTCGGACTTGTACGAGATCACGGTGCCGTCTTTGATGTCCAGGCCGTTGACGTCTTCGCCCCAGTGCTCAGCCACGAGATCGAGGATTTGCTGGCGAGCGTGCCTAGCCGCCGCGACGACGGCATTGCCCATGCTCCACGTGAGCCGCGAGGCGACCGTCTGCCACTCGTAAGGGCTGTACTGTGTGTCCACGGGCGTTGCGATGCGGACCCATTCGACCGGGACGCCCAACGCCGCCGCTGCCATCTGCGCCATCACCGTGAACGTGCCCTGGCCGATCTCTTGCCCGCCCACGGCCACCGTCAGCGTGGCATCTTCGTTCAGGCGCACCCACGCCGAAGACCCCGCGTTAGGCGGCATGGCCGGCGCTTTCCACATCAGAGCGATCCCTTTGCCGCGTCGCTTGTTGGGCGCGCTGGGCGGCGCTTTCTTGCCCCATTCGATGGCCTGGGCGGCCTTTTCGATGCACTCGGGCAAGCCGGTGGGATGCATCTTGCTGCCTGTCACCAGGATGCTGCCTGTCTTGAGGCAATTGATCCTGCGGAACTCGACCGGATCCATGCTGATGGCAAGAGCGAGATCGTCAATGCACTGTTCCAATCCGGCGTGCATCTCGGGCATCCCAAAGCCGCGCATCGGGCCGGTGACCGGGTGATTGGTATAGACACAAATGCTGTCGGTCTTGACATTGGGCACTTCGTAAGGGCCGCTGCTGCTGTAGCCGGCGGCGCGCGTCATGTTCACACCATACTCGGTATAGGCACCGCCGTCCCAATAGAACTTGTTTTCCATCGCCAGCAATTTGCCACTCGCATCGCAGCCCATCTTGAAATAGCCCGCGAGTCCCTGCCGCACAAAGCAGGTAAAGAATTCTTCTTCGCGCGTGAGGCGCAGCTTGACAGGATGGCC
>Ga0315268_10006389_pt1 | contig 12543 bp, 11 predicted proteins | sample C1_top_MG_FD_204535 | JGI IMG/M metagenome (GOLD analysis project Ga0315268, IMG submission 204535) | Sediment microbial communities from Yellowstone Lake, YNP, Wyoming, USA - C1_top | ecosystem: Environmental > Aquatic > Freshwater > Lake > Sediment | place: USA: Wyoming | collected 2017-08-01 | reverse complement strand
ACTGTGCTGCGTGACCCCCATCGCATACGCGACCATCGCCTTCTTCGATTTCGCATACAGACGCGCGGCCTCGATAAGCTTCTCTTTGGGGATCCCGGAAATCTCCTCGACGAGCTCAGGCGTGTACTCACCGACGACTCCCTTGAACTCCTCGAACCCCGCTGTCCTGGCGTCGATGAACGCTTTATCAATCAGGTTCTCGCGTATCATGACGTTCGCAATGCCGTTTATCCAGGCGATATCCGTGCCGGGCTTCTGGTGCAGGCTCAGATATGCTATCCTCGATAGAGGCGTCTCGCGCGGGTCGACAACTATGACCTTCGCTCCCTTGGAGACCGCCCTTGCAATCCTTGCCCCGATGAGAGGATGTGTCTCAAGCGTGTTCGAGCCTGTGACGAGTACGCAATCCGCATCCTCGAACTCGGGTATGGAGTTCGTCATCGCGCCGCTGCCGAACGAATATACCAAGCCAGCGACGGTAGATGCATGGCACAACCTTGCACAATGGTCGACGTTGTTCGTACCTATGGCGACCCTTGCGAACTTCTGCATCAGGTAGTTCTCCTCGTTCGTGCACTTCGCCGAGGTGAACACAGCGACCGAGTCCGGGCCATATTTCGACACTATCTCCTTGATGCGGGACGCTATCCTCTCCAATGCCTGATCCCAGGAGACTCTTCTGAGGCCGTCCCCCTCCCTGATCATCGGGTGAGTCAATCTATCCGGATGCTGCACAAACGCGTGCGCGTTGTATCCCTTGATGCAAAGCCTTCCTTGGCCTATCTCGTCGGTCTTGCACGGCACGACCCCGACGAGTCTGTTGTCGACCACCTGAAGATAGAACTGACACCCGCAACCGCAGTAGGGACAGGTCGTCAGGACATGCCTAACAGACATGGTCGTCACCCTCCAGCGGCTCTCCCTCGAGCGTCGTGAGCAGCGGGCTGACGGACTTCTGGTCTCCGGGCGAGAACCCGTACAGCTCCTTCATGTCCTTCAAGACCATCTTCCTGAGCGTCAGCAGCGGGATGTCGCCCGGGCATGAGCGCTCGCACTCGCCGCACTCTATGCACTTGTCTGCCATATGGAACGACCTGACCAGATGGAACGCCAACCCCGGCGGTATACCCTTCTCCGCGACGAACGTTCTCTCCTCAAGCACGCAATCCTCGCAGAAGCATACTGGACAATTCGTCGTGCATGCGAAGCACTTGTTGCATTTCCTAAATTGGCCTATCCAATAGTTCAACCGTTCCTCCGAGGACATCGATTGCAGCTTGACCGTCAGCTCGTCCGAGTCAACCCCCTTGTTCGGGGTCCCGATATGGACCTTGCTCGGGACGGGATCGGAGCAGCTGCATTTCGCTATCTGCTCCGCATCACACGCAAGCCCTATGATCGCGATGCGGGCGGCATCGAATATCCCGCGCTTGACGAGCTCGTTGAGCGCTTTCTCATCACATCTCCTCGCAACTATCGCAATCTTTCCCTGAGGAACCCAGGGATATATCATCGAGAGTATCGTGACGAGCTGATACGGCACATCGAGAGTAACCTCACCGACATCTTCGCCTTTCGATGCGAAGACCGGTCCGACGTTCCCGTGCCCACGGCACGTCGTAAGCAGATGATCCGCTTTCAGCTCCGTGAAGGCGATCTCCGCCAATCTCTTCCCGAGGTCGTTCAGAGTCTCACCTCCCGCAACGGGTTCGGTCCGAGTTTCTTGATCTCAGCGACGAACTCGGTTATCACCTGCTGGAACTTCTCGCCCTCCGCGGCGCTCACCCAGTCGAGCCTCAGGCGGCGCTCGTCGATACCGATGTTTCTCAGTATCTTCTGGGCGAGCGGGAAGCGCTTGGCAGTCCTGTGGTTCCCAGTGAGGTAGTGGCAATCCCCGATGTGGCACCCGAGCACAAGGACTCCATCAATCCCCTGGGACAACGCCTTGAAGACGTATTCCGGCTTGACAGATGCGCTGCACATGACCCTGATGACGTGAACGTTCGGAGGCATCTGGAGCCTGCTCACTCCGGCAAGGTCCGCACCTGCGTACGAGCACCAGTTGCAGCAGAACGCGAGTATCGTCGGGTTGAAATCGCTCATTGGGACACCTCCAATGCGTTCTTTATCAGGGCGTCGATCATGGCCGCGAGCTGTCTCGTATCGAATCCCTTCTGCTCCATCGCGTCGTTATGGCAGGCTGCGACGCAGTTCCCGCACCCCTTGCACTTCGCCTCGTTCACCCTGGCCTTGCGCTTGCCATCCATGAGGACGATCTCGATGGCCTCATACGGGCAGGCGAGCACGCAATTCCCGCACGCGATGCACTTCTCAGGGTCGGAATAGGCGGTTATCGGCTCTATTACCACCTTGCCCTCACGTATCGGGATGGAGGCTTTCGCTGCAGCCGCTAAGCCCTGTGCGATGCACTCCGAAACAGAACTCGGCCATCTCGCAGAGCCGCATATGAAGATGCCCTCCGTCGCGAATTCCACGGGCCTAAGCTTCACGTGTGCCTCCAGGAAGAAACCGTATTTGTCGACAGGCACCTTGAGCATCTTCGCGATCTCCTTGACGTCCTCTACCGGGAGAATCGGGGTCGAAAGCACGACCGTGTCCGCATCGAGCGCGACCAGCTCGTCCAAGGTCTCGTCATAGAACTCGACCGACAATCCGCCATTCTTTCTCTTGACCGATGGGATCTTCTCGAGGCCATACCTGTAGAACTTCGCCCCTTTCTCCGATGCATCCTTGTACGCGCGTTCAGCCGCCGTGCCATAGCTCATGATGTCCCGATGAAGGATTGATGCTTCCGCGTTCGGGTCGGCGTCCAGTATCCTGATCGCGTTCTTGATGCTCGCGTTGCAGCACACCCTGGAACAGAGCTCCCTTCCGGGCTGCCTGCTGCCGACGCACTGTATCATGACGACCTTCTTCGGGATTTCGCCTCTCGCGAGCCTCCTCTCGAGCTCGAGCTGGGTCATGACGCCCGGCAGGGAGCCGTATCCGTACTCGCCGTTGGGCACGAACTCGCGGCCTCCGGTCGCGACGATTATCGCGCCGACCTTGACCTTCTCGTCGCATCTCCCGCCCTGGATGGTCGCCTCGAAATTCCCGATGAAGCCAGAGAGAGATGACACTCGGGAAGAGAGATGCACGTGCGCCTTCGGGGAGCACTCGAGCGCCCTCTTGTAGTTCTCGATGAGATCCTTCGATTCGATCATCTCAGGACCGACGACGGGTATCTCGTTCAGCATTCCTCCCAAGGCGGCCTGCTTTTCCACGAGATGCGTCTCTATTCCCTGGGAGACCAGAGATGAGGCTGCAGCGAGGCCCGCTATCCCGCCGCCGATGACGAGCGCCGCTGGTATCACGTTCGATTCCCCTTCGCTCTGCGGCTCGAGCAATCCCGCCTTGGCGACTCCCATCGCGACGAGGTTCATCGCCTTCCTGGTGGCCGCCTCCGGCTCCTTCGCGTGTATCCAGGAGCAATGTTCCCGGATGTTGACGAACTCGAACAGGTACTTGTTCACGCCGGCTCTCTCGCAGTTCCTCCTGAAGAGAGGCTCGTGCGTCCTCGGGGTGCAGGCAGCGACCACGACCCTGTCAAGCTTGTTATCCTCGATGCTCTTCCTGATGGCGCCCAGGCCCTCCTCTGAACAGGAATAGAGATTGTGTGATGCGAATGCCACGTTCGGCAGGCCCCTGGCGAACTCGACGACCTTCTCGACATCGACGACCGATGCGATGTTGTGCCCGCAGTGGCAGATGAAGACTCCTATGCGCGGCATCAGCATCCGCCTCCTGATATCAATTCCGCGGCTCTCGCCGCGACCGAAGATGCCTGGGACACGGTATCGGGAATGTCCATCGGCGCGCTCGAGAATCCGCACACGAACACTCCCTTCCTGGTCGAGTCGACAGGGAAGGAGAGGTCCGAGCTGCAAAGGAACCCGTCGGAATCAACCCTCAGGCCGAGCTTGGAGGACATTTCCGCATTGCTCCTCGGCTCGAGCGCGGGACACAGCACCGCCATGTCGAACTCCTCCGTCACGGGCTCGCCGCCGGGCCCCCACTTCTCGTAGCTGATCAGAACGCCCTTCCCGTCCTTGCCTGGCTGGAGCTTCGCGGGCCTGGAATGCACATATCTGACGCCGTAGGAGCGTTGGGCTCTCGAGACGAATTCCTGGAAGCCCTTGCCGACCGCGCGCATGTCCATGTAGAATATGGTGCTCTTGATCCCCGGGCAGTGCTCCCCTGCGAGGATCGATTCCTTGGTGGCGTACATGCAGCACACGCTGCTGCAGTATGCGTGCGACTTCGCGTCTCTCGAGCCGACGCATTGTATGAACGCGAGCGATTTCGGCTCCTCTCCGTCCGATGGCCGCTTCAGATGGCCGCTCGTAGGGCCGGATGCGCATAGGATACGCTCGAATTGAATCGATGTCACAACGTCCTTGCATATGCCGAATCCGAACTGCTGTAGGGCCGAGACGTCCATGACCTCGAACCCGGTTGCGACTATTATTGCGGACGCATCTATCTCGACAAGCTTGTCCTCTTGTTCGTAATCCACGGCTCCTGCCTTGCAGACCTTCTTGCACACGCCGCACTTCTTCTGGGTGATCATCCGGCACTGGGAGGCATCGATGGTGACCTTGCGCGGCACCGCCTGCGGGAACGGCAGGTAGATCGCCTTCCTTATCGTCAGGCCCTCCTCGAACTCGCTCGGCACCTTCACGGGGCATTTGGCGATGCAGTCGCCGCAACCTGTGCACCGGGAGACATCGATGTATCTGGCCTTCTCGCGTATCACGACCTTGAATCTCGGGAAATCGCCTTCGACGCCATCGAGCTCCGAGTATGTGTGAAGAACGATGTTCGGATGGTCCGCGCACATTATCATCTTCGGGGAGAGGATGCACATCGAGCAGTCGTTCGTCGGGAAGGTCTTGTCCAGCTGCGCCATGTGTCCGCCTATGGATGGGGTCCGCTCGACCAGGTGTACCTCGAACCCCATGTCTCCGAGGTCCAGCGCTGCCTGTATCCCAGCTATCCCGCCGCCAATTACCACTACCTTGTCGCTCATGTATCGTCCCCCACCTTGACCTCAAGGCACGTGATATCAGTGCAGCAGAGAATCGAACGGCACTCGGGTGCTCAATGACAAACGCTATCTTCGATGTCAGGTTTGTCGAAATTCTCTGCGAACGTCGTCGCCTCGTCTGAAGAGGAACGATGATAAAAATCTTTTCTGAGCTCCTTCGAGGTCTTTCGCCTTTCCCATCACGCGACGATTGATTTCAATCTTCAATTCCTACTGACTCCCCTTTCGACCCTGGTCAAGATATCGAGAGAAAGCTTTTATGAAGAGGTTGCATAACCTCGGAAAGGTAGCTCAGATGCTTAGGGAATGCAAGGACCACGGCTATTTCAGGGATGCGACCTGCCCGCTGTGCGGCGAGGAGGGAAGGTTCCTGATGGACACCGAGGAGCTGGAGGCTCTCGGAAGAACTATGGCAGGGGCATTGAGGCATTTCCCCGAGAAGTTCGACCTCAAGATGGACACGCAGGGATTCGTCGATCTGCGAGAATTCGTCGGGGCGATCCAGCGCAAGAGGAAGCGGATGAGATGGCTCAGGCCGCATCACATAATCGCGATAATCGAGACCGACCCGAAAGGAAGATACGAGTACCGTGACGGAAAGATCAGAGCGACCTATGGGCATTCGATAGACGTCGATCTTGACCTTCCGACAACCGGGATCCCAGAGAAGCTGTATTATCCGACCACTCAGGAAGAAGTGGACATCGTGCTCGAGACCGGGTTGCGACCGTCCGATAGGAAGAAAGTGCACCTTAGCAAGACTTACGAAGACGCGACGAACGCCGGCAAGGTCAGAACGCCGACGCCGGTCATACTCGAGATCGACACGAAGAAGACCGAAGCCGCAGGGATCGTGATCCAGAAAGCCGGCAAGACGGTGTATATCGCGGATTCCGTTCCTGCAGAGGCGATATCGAGGGCGGAGATCCCGACACCGCCACCGGCAGTGGAGGAATCAGAGGTCCTCCCGGAGCATCGCGAGAATTAATCCTGATGCGTTGGGTCATTATCAGGCATCTATCAAAAAGGATTTTATAATGCTGAGACAGCTTTAAGAATCAATGTTTGCCAGGGCGGATCAGCTGCGGATCGAAGAGATAGAAGAGAGCTTCAGACTCCACGCGATAGAATTCTATTGGGAGGAGTTCGATCCGAAACTGGTATATTTCGATCTCGACGACGGTCAACTCAAGGAATTCGACCTCGACGACATCGATTTCTCGGTCAGCAAGAAGAGGACCTGCGTCGGATCGTACGTCGATGGCGAGTACGTCCCCTGTCCCGGCAATTTCCCCGTGCAGAGACTGACGCAATGCGCCGAGTGCGCGGAGAGCTTGATCCCGATCCAGGATTGCCTGTTCGAGCCCAAGTGTGAGGGCGATCTATGCGACTCACCGCTCTGCAGAAAGGAGCACGCGGTCTACATAGCCTTCTTCGGGAACAGACCGAAGGTGGGGATGACCACAAAGGCAAGGATACGCAGCAGGTTGATAGAGCAGGGAGCGGACGCGTACTTCATTGCGGACATCTTCCCGACCAGGAAGAGCGCGAGGGATGCGGAGAGATTGGTATCGGAAAAGCTGCGCATCACGGAGCGACCTAATGCGCGGATAATCCTCGAGGCGCTGCGCATGCCGAGAAGGAGAGCACAGATCGAGGACGGCTGGGAATGGATATCAAGGGCGCTCCGCGAGAACCTCTCCATGAGCCCCGGGGAGCTCGAGTTCCTGGATTCCTACCCGCTGGAGGAGCCGTTGCCCTCGGTCCCCAAGCACATCGACAGCTGGGGGTATCACGCCGGAAAAACGGTCGGAATCAAGGGTAAGTTTCTGATATACGAGAGCGACAAGATGATGGCGCTCAATCTTGCCGATCTCCCATCAAGGTATCTGTCCAGGGAACGGCTCTGATGCGCTACAGCTTCTTGACTTTTCTTGCTATCTCCTCAGCCATCTCGGAACACTTAGAAGGCCTCACCGGCCTGGTCGTATACCCCGGAAGCGCAAGATCGTAGGTCACCACTTTCTTCTCCTTGATGACCTCGTAGGTCGCCTCCCAGATCTTCCTCGCGGCTTCTCGTTCGCCCAGGTGTTTCAGCATCAATTCGCCCGAGAGTATCTCCGCGACGGGATTCACCTTGTCCTGGCCAGCGTATTTCGGTGCGGAGCCGTGGACAGGCTCGAAGAGGGCGACGCCATCGCCGATATTTCCGCCAGGGGCTATCCCGAGACCGCCCGCGAGCCCGGCCGTCAAGTCCGACAGGATGTCGCCGAACAGGTTTGTCGTCACTATGACGTCGTACTCCTCGGGCTTCTTCACGAGCTGCATGCACATGTTGTCTATGAGCCTTTCTTCCGAGACAATCTCAGGGTATTCCTTAGATACCGATCTGAAGATCTCCTGGAACAGCCCTCCGGTCAGTTTCATGATGTTCGCCTTATGCACACCCGTGACCTTCTTCCTGCCCTCTCGTCTCGCGTATTCGAACGCATATCTGACGATGCGTTCAGTCTTCTTCCTCGTGATGATGTTCTCCGTTACCGCTCCGGTATGTGCATCATCTAGCCAGCGCTCAACCCCGGAGTACAATCCTTCCGTCGCCTCCCTGACAATCACGAGGTCTATCTTATCGTACCTCGTGCCTTCGCCCGCGATCGACCTTGCAGGCCTCACGCACGCGTAGAGATCCAATCTCTGCCGCAGCGCGACGTTGACGCTCCTGAAACCTGAGCCGATGGGCGTCGTGACAGGCCCCTTGAGCCCGACCTTGTTCCTCCTGAGGCTCTCCAGGACCTCGTCCGGGAGAGGCGTGCCGTGCTTCTTCAGCGCGGATTCGCCTATGTCGAACACGTCCCACTGGAACTTGATGCCCGTCGCCTCGAGCACCTTCACGGCAGCCGAGGTCACCTCAGGACCAACCCCGTCTCCCGGAAGCAACGTGACCCTGTACGTAGTCATTCTGCATCCTCCGGATATCTAAAGCTCGAACCCCCCGTGCTTAACGATATGCTCCGCCAGGCCGCCGTCTTGCAGTATCTTTATCATTATCGGCGGGAGGGGCTCCGATTTCAGTTCGATGTTTTTCGTGACATCTTTCACGATCCCCGCCTGAAGGTCGACCTCCAGCTCATCCCCGGAATCAATCCTGTCCGCGTCCGGGCAGATTATCAGCGGTAAACCGGTGTTTATCGCGTTCCTGAAGAATATCCTGGCGGCCGATTGCGCAATCACGGCGGATATCTTCGCGTGCTTTATCACGAGTGGCGCCTGCTCCCTGCTGCTCCCCAGACCGAAGTTCTTCCCGGCAACGATGAAGTCCCCAGGCTTGATCTTCGAATGGAACTCCGGGTCGAGGTCCTCCATGATGTGCTTTGCGAGCTCATCCATGTCCAGCGTCTTGAACTTGTACTTCCCGGAGATGATGTAATCCGTGTTGATCGAGTCTCCGAACTTGTGCGCTCTGCCACTCAATATCATTGCAACACCTCGCGCGGATCCGAGATAGCGCCCCTCAGGGCCGACACGGCGACGGTCGCAGGGCTTGCCAGGTAGATGAATGCCTTATTGTTCCCCATGCGTCCTTTGAAGTTCCTGTTGGCCGTCGAGATGACGTTCTCGTCGTCCGACGGAACACCGTTATGCGTCCCGACACAGCAGCCGCAGCCAGGAGTCACTATCGCAGCGCCAGCCTTCACGAGCTCTGCGATAATCCCTGTCCTCATCGCATCGAGATATATCTGCTTGGATGCCGGGGCGACTATCAACCTGACCCCTTTCTTGACCTGCTTCCCCTTGAGTATTTTCGCCGCGATCCGCAAATCCTCCAGCCTGCCGTTCGTACAGGTTCCGATGAACGCCTGGTGTACAGGGACATCGAGAAGCTCTGTTACAGGGGCGACGTTGTCGACCGCGTGAGGCTTTGCCACCATCGGCTCCACCTCGGAGGCCTTGATCTTCAATGCAGACTCGAAATGCGCATCGGGATCCGAACTCACTGGAGTCGGAGTCCTCGCACTGCGGCCTCTCACATACTCCAAGGTCTTCTCGTCGCACTCGAATATCCCCGCCTTCGCCCCGGCCTCGACAGCCATGTTCGCCATCGTCATCCTCGCATCGATGCTCATCGCGCGGACCGTACTGCCGGTGAACTCCATCGCCTGGTAAGTGCAGCCGTCGGCTGTGGTCTTCCCTATCGTGAACAGCATGAGATCCTTCGAATAGACCCCTTTCTGGAGCTTGCCGGAATAGACTATCTTGCATGTCTGTGGCACCCTGAACCAGAGCTTCCCTGTCAGGAGCACGGCCGCGAGATCGGTGGACCCGATGCCCGTGGAGAACGCATTGAGCGCTCCGTACGTGGTGGTATGGCTGTCCGCGCCCACAACGAGGTCTCCTGGCACGACGTGCCCTCTCTCAGGGATGAGCTGATGGCATACTCCCTCACCGATGTCGTACAGGTTGCAGCCCATCTGCGAGGCGAACTCGCGCATCATCGTGTGCAGGACCGACACGCCCTCGTTCGGGCTCGGGGAGCTGTGATCGATCACGAGCGACAGACGATCGGGATGTCTGATATCCTTGCCGTTCATCTTCTGGAAGGCCTTGATCGCCAACGGAGTCGTCCCGTCCTGCCCCATGGCGTAGTCGACCTCGGCGACGACGATGTCCCCGGCCTTCGCGTCCGTGCCCGAATGCGCGCTCAAGATCTTCTCTGAGATTGTCTTCCCCAATATACCACCAATATCGATTGATTGTTCGACCGCGTCCGAACCCAAACAATCATCGGACATAAATGTTTTCGAGATATTGGGAAGGTTTTCGGTATTTCCGATAAGGACCGGTCAATTGACCGGTCATCATCGCGAGGAGCCCTGGGTCGAGATGCTCCTCGTCAGACTCGGCACGAGCCAGGCCGTTGAATCGCTAGATAGATGTATTTAATTGTTCTATCATCCGCAAGAGGAGGCTGCAGACTTGAAAATCACTTGGCTCGGTCATTCCGCGTTTCTGATAGAAGGGAGGAACAGGATAGCGATAGATCCCTTCTTGACCGGCAACCCCCTGGCTGCGACGACCCCTGACAAGGTTCAGTGCGATCTGATATGCGTCACCCATGGCCATAGCGACCATGTCGGCGATGCTGTGAGCATAGCGAAGAAGAACAAGGCGAAGATTCTTACGATGGTCGAGCTCGCGGGCATCCTCGAGAAGTCAGGGTGCGATGTCACAGGGTTCAACATCGGCGGGAGCGTGAAAATCGGGGAAACGACCGTGACTATGACCAGCGCTACGCATTCCTCCGGGGCGGACGAGCAGGGATTCGAGGGGGCAGCCGGGACCCCGGCCGGCTTCGTGATAGAGAGCGGCAATACCGTCTACCACGCTGGAGACACCGGCCTGTTCGGTGACATGTCATTGATCGGGGAGCTGTATCCCATCGACGTCGCGCTGCTCCCGATAGGAGGGTTCTATACGATGGATGTCGTGCAAGCAGCCAAGGCGGTCGAGCTGCTCAGGCCGAAGATGGCTATCCCCATGCATTTCAACACATGGCCGCCGATAAAGGCGGACCCCGCCGCTTTCAAGAGCCTGGTCGAGAAGAAGACGAAGACCCTGGTCAAAATACTCAAGCCGGGCGAAAGCCTGACTGTCTGAGAACTGCGAGTGAATCAGATGCCGGAAACGCTTACCCCAGATGAGGTCAAGAAACGGTTCGGTCAGATGTTCTCTGACCGGCTAGTCACCATGATCGACGAGAGCGCGGGCAAGGCGAGGATCATCGAGATGTGCACCGCCCAGGGACCGGTCGAATGGGACGCCGTGAACAGGTGGAGAGCGGGCGGAATCGTCGAGAGGATCGACGTGCACGGCAATTGGCTCATCATGGACACCCTGCTTGGCGAGAAGGAGGTCAAGTTCGGGCCGGTTTCCGCAGTCACCGGTGGTCAGGCGCTGAAGGCCGTGAGAGTGAAGAACGGCATCGTCGAGACCTCCTGGGCAGGGCTCGCGGGAGCATCGATAGGCATAGGTGCGTGCCTCCCGCAGGCCAAGGGCGTGATAAGGACGGAATATGAGGACACGATGGAGCTCGGTGGCTCCTCGGAAGTCAATGTGAAGATATACACCCCCGAGATGCGCCATCTCATAATCGGCATGGACGACACCGATTCGAGCGAGAAAGGCGCCACATGGTCCCTGGGGATGAGGCTCGGCCTCAAGATGCCCGATGCCATCTTCCTCCAGCATAAGATAATCCAGTTGAACCATCAAGCTCCCCACAAGACCACCAACTGCGCATCGACCGCCGTCTCGTTCGCCGTGCCGCCGAACAAGGTCTCCGCGTGCGTCAAGTTCGCCGAGGATTTCATAGCGGACGAGACCGTCTCAGACCAGACAGGCATGGCGGTGTACTGCGGCCTGGAGATACCTCCGGAAGTCATGAGGTTCGGGATAAGGGCCAAGGAGATAGTGGTCACGATAGAGGAAGCGGAGGAGACAGCAAGAAAATCGAGCGTGGAGCTTAAACAAATAACGGGCCCGAGAGGCAAGATAGGTGCGCTAGCGGCTATAGGATGCTTCGAGCTCGGCCTGCTGAGCGCTGGCCTGATGGAGGACTTCACGGAATACACGCCCAGGAGGAACCACGAACCTCAGAAGAAATGAGCGGACATCTTCCCGATAGTTTTTTTTCTTTGTCTTGCATGGGAGGCTGGTGATTCTCCACGGCGAACAGACTCAGGAACGCGCTAATCGGGCGAATCTATCGAATGTACGAGAAGCGCCTTCTGAGGCAGGTGCTGAGCGGGTCGATCCCCAGGCACGTGGCTGTGATAATGGACGGCAACAGGAGGTTCGCCGAGGAGATGGGCCTGGGAACCTTCGATGGGCACCGGGCGGGAAAGGACAAGCTGGAGGAGATGCTCAACTGGTGCATGGAGCTCAACATCAAGGTGCTGACAGTCTATGCGTTTTCGACGGAGAACATAATGCGCGACCCCGAGGAGATCGATTACCTCATGAACATGTTCGAGGAGAACTTCAAGAAGCTCGCCGAGGACAGGCGCGTGCACGATAACAGGATCAAGGTGAGGGTCATCGGGCAGCGCTGGACCTTGCCGGAGAGGGTCCAGAAGGCCATTGATTACGCGGAAACGAGAACGAAGGACTATGACAGGTATTTCTTCAACCTCGCGGTCGCGTACGGAGGACGCGAGGAGATACTACACGCCATAAAGAACATCGCGACGAAGGTGAAGACCGGCGAGATGGACATCAACGACATAACCGAGGAGAATTTCTCGAAGATGCTCTACACGAAGGATCTTCCGGATCCCGACCTCATCCTCAGGACCAGCGGGGAGGAAAGGATATCGAACTTCCTGCTTTGGCAGCTCGCATATTCGGAGTTCTACTTCACGGACGTCTATTGGCAGGGA
>Ga0315268_10006388_pt1 | contig 12543 bp, 5 predicted proteins | sample C1_top_MG_FD_204535 | JGI IMG/M metagenome (GOLD analysis project Ga0315268, IMG submission 204535) | Sediment microbial communities from Yellowstone Lake, YNP, Wyoming, USA - C1_top | ecosystem: Environmental > Aquatic > Freshwater > Lake > Sediment | place: USA: Wyoming | collected 2017-08-01 | reverse complement strand
CCTTGGTCTTTTCAGCAGAAACCAATGTACTCGGGTCGAGGAGCCGATCTCGTCATGAAATCAGAGCGTCGCCCCTTCGACTTCGCTCAGGGCAGGCTTACCGGGCGACGCTCAGGATGACGCCTCCAACGGTCCATCTCACCGTGGCACTGCGGCGCCACGTCGTGACGCACTGCGGCAGCCGAGGGCGGCTGCCGCCACGTCGTGACGCACTGCGGCAGCCGAGGGCGACTGCCGCCACGTCGTGACGCACTGCGGCAGCCGAGGGCGGCTGCCGCCACGTCGCAAAAAAAGGCAGGGCCGAAGCCCTGCCCGAGAAAACTACAAGCGTTCCTGACTTACCAGTTCACGCGCACGCCAAACTGGAAGGCGCGCTGGGTGCCGGGCGAGAACGAACCCGAACCCATGCCCGCGCGCTCGCCCCAATCCGTCAACATGTTCGTGGTGCCGTTGAAGTTTCCGCCGCCGCCATCAAGCCCGCTCAGGGCGATGTAGTTGGCGTGGTTGAACACGTTGAAAATCTCCATGATCGGCTCAAAGTTGAGGTGCTCGGTAACCTTGACCGTCTTGGAGAGACGCAGGTCGCTGTTGAAGAAGCGCGGGTTGTTCTTCTGGCCAACGGGTGCAGTGGAAATCGGCGTGCCGTTGGAAGCGACCGCGCCCAGAGACACTAACTGCGCCTTGGTGAACAGGCCGGCATCGACCAGTGCCTGGCCCGCCGGAGTGAGCTGGCCCACATAGTTGGCGTTGTACTTGTCGATGTACTTGTTGACGTTCGAAGCGGTAATCGAGCGCCCCCAGCCACCGGGCTGTGCTCCGGGCAGAGGATCGCCGGCAACGCCGTCGCCGTCCAAATCGGTGAAGAAGATCTCAGGCGCGCCGCCGGCAACCAGAGGTACATAGAGGACGCCGGGCAGGTTGCTCCTGAGGCTGGTGGTGGAAGCGAGATGGATGGCCCAGGGCAGATCCACCATGAACGTGAAGCCGTACTGGTGGGTACGGTCAATCCCGCCCGGTCCGTAGAACTTGGTGGGACGATCGTTGAAGTCGGAGGTCGAGGTGAAGTCCTGATCGCCATTCGGAAGGGTCGTGTTAAACCTGCCGAACTGGTAATTGATGGTCGTCGAGACCTTCTTCAGGAATCCCCACGCACCCAGCTCGCCGCGCAGAGCCACTTGCAGCGCCTGGAACGTGGACATACCGATGGGGTTGATCACGTTGACGTTGTAGAAGTTACGGTTGTTGCCACCGAAGGCATAGCCAGAACGTGGGTTCCCTCTGCCAAGGCCGAAGGAGGCAAAGTCGTAGATGCTGCCGCCAGCGGTAATGACGCAGTTGATATCGGCGCAAGCATAGTCGGCCAGCGTGGCCGCGATGGCGGTCTGGGCTGCCGGCACATTGAGCGTATCGGCGGCGCCAACCCGGTTCCAGTTGGTGACCATGTTGAAGTGAACGCCGTGGTTGCGGACGTAATCAACCGTCAGCACCAGCCCTTTCCTGAGCTCGCGCTGAAGGCCGATGTTCGCCTGGATGCCGTAGGGCGTCTTGTAGTTGGTGGCCACCAGCGTACCGCAACCGGTAGTGCTGTGGTTTACGTTGAAGCAGGGTTGCGCGCCCGGCGCCGGCCAGCCGGCCAGCAAGGTAGCAGTTCTCGCCTTGTACAACGCGTCCGCCTGCACGATAAACGGTGCGGCCAGGGCGATTGGGGCGGCATTGCCGCCGGCGGCGTTGAAGCAGTTGTTGCTGCCCGGCGCCACGTTGGTGCACATGGTGGCGAAGTTAAACAAGACACCGCCGGTGACCGGGTCGGTAAGCACGTACCCGGATTGGTAGAAGGGGTAGCTGGCGCCAATGCCCGACGGGAAGTTCACCGGACGGTCGAACATGACGCTGTTGAAGAGGTTGGTTTCGTAGTAGAGGCCGGCGCCGCCACGGATGACCGTCTTGCCGTCGCCGTGGACGTTCCAGGCAAAGCCGGCGCTGGGACCGAAGTCAGCATTGGGCCGCTTCGGATAGCCACCCAACTCCGGAGCGAACACCCCGATCAGGGACGCGCGCTGGAGATTGGCGTTGGCCATGCCGGTGTTCAACTGCCAGCGCAGCCCGATGTTGACGTTCAGGTTGCGCGTGACTTGAATGGTGTCCTGTGCGTACAACCCAATGCGGTTGTTGTACAGGGCGCCGTAGGGGCGGCCGTGGCCCGGTTGCTCGCTGAAGTAGCCCAGACCGTTGCTGAGGTAGCCGGTGGTGAGCGGCCAGTTCAGCGGCTCCAGCGACCCAGCCAGATTGCCGGCACCCAACAGCGAGGATGCGCCGGCTGAGGGATACGGCAGGATCGCCAGATACGCCGCGTTGGCGAAAGCCTTCTTGGCCGCCGTGGCCGATGTGTTCATGCGCGGAGCGGCGGCAAAGAAAGCGGCAAACCCGCCTTCCGCGATCCAGTTGACTTCAGCGCCGAAGCGGATGGTATGGCGGCCATGCAGGTAGCTGCCGTCGTACTTGATCTGCTTGTTGTCCTGGAAGGTAGCCTGCGGCGCCAGGTAGTCCTTGCCGAGCTGCAGGAGACCGCCCATGCTGATCTGCACGTTGTAATTGGTCATGGCTTGGAGCGGTGTCCCAGCCTGATCATTGGCACCCACGATAAAGTTGTTGAAGTTGACGTAACTGAACCGCGCCTGGTGAGTGAAGTGACCCGAGGCATAGTCCACGCCAACCACATGCGTGTTGGTGTTGTTCAGGTTTGTGTACGCCTGCAGGTCGGTGCCGCCGAAGCCGGTCACACCGTTGTTCCAGTTATGGTTGAAGCGGTAGAACACCTTCACGTTGTTGGTAACGTTGAAGTCGGTGCGGGCCCCAGCCATGCGCTCGTTAAAGGGAGTCGGATGGGCGCCGCTGTACTGCGGGAAATACGGCGTGCTGGTGATGGTCTGGCGGGCCTGCTGGTTGCGCTCGTACTCGACGTGCCAGAACCACTTGTCCTTGATGAAGGGGCCACCAGCGCGGCCACCCATAATTTTGCGCCGGAAAGGCGGCTTGGCCGTGATGGGATCGCCCTTGTCCACGCGCGGGTCGGCGGCAATGGCGGAATCACGGAACAGGAAGAAACCGGAACCGTGAAACGCGTTGCTGCCGCTGCGGGTGATGATGTTGACGGCGCCGGAGGAGGTCATGTCCGTCGAGGGATCCAGGTTGGACTGCGCGACGTTGAACTCCTGAATGGCCTCGTTGGAGATGTTGGACACGGTGGTGCCGACAGTTTCGTCGGTGATGTCCACGCCGTCCACCTGAATGCGGGTGACGCGGCCGGTACGGCCGCCGACGGAAATGCCGGCCATGCCGTTCTTGGTCGGGTCAAAGCTGCCGCCGTCCACCACCTGGATGCCGGGCTGCTGCTGCGCCAGGTCGAGGAAGTTGCGGCCGTTCAAAGGCAAACTATCAATGACCGCACCCGCCACGATGCCTTGCACCGTGGAGCGCACGGTGTCGACGTTCTCCGCCGCGCCCTGTACCGTGACTTCGGTGGCGGCCGCGCCGACCTTCAAGCGAGCCTCGATCGGGGTGGCTATGCCGACGCGCACGGTTGCCATTTCGACGTAGGTGACGAAGCCCGCGGCTTCGATGGCAACCTTGTAGCTGCCAGGGGCTAAATCGGGAAACTCAAATTTGCCCATTTCGTTTGCTTTTACGGCACGTTTCAAGCCGTGCGAGGGATCGGTTAGGGTCGCTGTGGCCGACGCTACGACTGCCCCAGTCGGGTCGGTCACGGTGCCCACAATGGACCCGGTAATACGCTGTGCCCAGACTGGCAGGGTTCCCGCCAGCACCAATAGCAAAGCGATTACCGTGAGCTTTCTTGCCATGGTTTGCCTCCTTGTTTGAGTAGGGAAACGGTGAAGCCCAGTACTAGCCTTGACAAGCAGAGCTTTGCGGAAGTGCACTCGCGTACACCCCGCATGCGGTTTTTCCGCTTCGCCAAGTCGCTGCGGAAACAGCTCAGCCTTGCTTAGAGAAACAACCCTATGGGTCTTGTAGTGTAGGGAAAGTGCAGGGTTACCGTACCAAGAATCTGCGTTATCTTGGGGGTAACCATTCCCATTTTGAAATTGAAGTTGCCCTCTGCTTTCACCCGCGGGGAGTGCGCCGTTGCCTGGCTGCGCAAAAGCGCACGGCAGGAGCACGCTGGTTGTGCGCAGGAGCGGCACGCTGCACCGCCTCATACGCAGAGAACTCATACGCCTCCTTGAACGGGTGAGTTTGCTGGTTCGGTGAAACTGACCACTGCCTCTGGCCCACAGGCGGCTCCCACCACCTATGGGCTCCCCCAGAGACGGCATTCCGGGAAACGGTTGTTACCTAGCTTGTAAATCTGAGAATAGATAGCGGCATTTTTCAGGCCACTGGCCGGGCTGATTTCCCGATCAGGCCCGGATCAGTAAGCTGCTGCTGGCTACCAACTTAGCTTTCCCTGTGGAAAACTAGGCTATGAATTGTGGTAGAGTGAACGGATTATCCTTTCGTTTTCTGTAGCTTACCCGTGATTTGCGTGCCGTTTTGGGAATCATTTCCCAAAGTGGGCCAAGCATTGCTGGCACTAATGTGGGGGGTGCCGCGGCGCCTCGAACGTTATCTTCACTGCCTTGATCTGGTACGGCCTGGTCGGGATCACCACTTCGGTTCCATCGGCCCGCAGCGCGAGCGGCTGCCCGGGCTGCTCGATCAGGTTGGTCTCCATGGCGCCGGAGGCGGCCTGCGGCAGCCGGATTGTCACCTGCGCCGCGCGTCCGGCCCACTCGTAAAAGCGGAAAATCAGGCCGTCGTCGTCCTCGGCTTTCTTCACCGCCGTGAGCACCACGTTTTCCGGCTGCACCTGCACGAAGGAGTGGGTGGCGGGCAGCGCGCCCTGGTGCGCCTCGACCTGCCGCGCGATCAGCGGATAGTTCAGCTCGTAGCCGCGGCGCACGGTTTCGGCCTGGCGCCAATCGCCGCCGTGCGGGTAGAGCGAGTAGGTGAACTCGTGGTGGCCCTCGTCGGCGTGCGGGTCGGGCCAGGTGGGCGAGCGCAGTAGGGACAGGCGCAGCAGGTTGCCGCGCGCGTCGTAGCCGTACTTGCTGTCGTTCAGCAGCGAGAAGCCGTGCTGGTCGTCCGACAGGTCGGCCCAGCGCAGCGCCGGGACCTCGAACTTGGCCAGCTCCGCGGGCGTGCGGCGCGTCGTGGGGCGCGCAATCGAGCCGTAAGGAATTTCATATGTGGCGTTGTCGTTGTGGGCGCGGAGCGGGAAGGCGACCTTGAGCAGGATGTGCTTCTCGTTCCAGTCGGCCTGCATGTGGACGTCGACGCGGGGCACGCCGCGGTAGATGGTGATGTCCTGAACGAATTTCGAGTTCTGGAAATGCGAGCTGACGCGGATGACGGCGCGCAGCGGGCCGTTTTCGATCAGCTTGACCGAATCGGCGTGGATGTCCCAGCGCTGCTTTTCGAAGTCGGCGTCGATGTTCCAGGCGTCCCAGCGCTGGGGTTTGTCCACGAAGGCCTGGAGCAGGTTGCCGCAGGCGCCGGGGTAAGGCTTGGTTTGGTAGGGCAGGGGCGGCTGCGCGGGTTCGCCGATGGCCTCGGTCTGGCTGCGCTTGTCGAACAGGCTGGTGACGCAGCCGCTGCCGGGATCGAGCTTCAGGCGCAGGAATTCGTTCTGGAGCGTGGCGCTGGTTGCCATCGGCGCAGCGCGGTTGGGCACAGGCGCGGCTGACGGGCGAAGGAAGTACGTGGCATAGCCCATGGCAGGCACGTCGGCGGCCAGCAGCAGGCGGACACGGCCGGTGGCGGCGTCGGTGGACAACAACTGTGCGAGCGCGGGGCGACCGGCGGAGTCGAACACGGCAACCTGGCGGGCGGGCGCGGGCAGTTGCGCCTGGATTTCCACGATGTCGTGCCGCTTCCAGGAGAGCGGGTTGAAGACCATGACGGGCGCCGCGGGCGAGGGCGCCCGCGCCACAACCGTGGTGTTCACGTGGGCGGCGATCTCCTGGAGCGCGCCGGTCATCAGGTCGGTGGCGCTGCGGCGGGCCTCGTACAGGTTCTGTTTGGCGTCGGCGTAGTTCACGGCGATGCCGCTGCCGGGCATGATGTCGTGGAACTCATCGAAGAGCACTTTCTTCCAGTCGTCGGTGAGCTGCGCGGCGGGATAGGGGCGCCGGTAGAGAGAGGCGATGGAGGAAAACTTCTCAGCGTCGAGCAGGGCTTGCTCGCCCTGGCGGATGCGGCGCTTGGTTTCCGCCTGCGTGGTCTGCACGCCGCGGTGGTACTCGAAGTAGAGCTCGTCTTTCCAGGTCGGGATGTTGAGGCCGGCCTGGTTGCGCTCGATGTCGTCGAAGAACGGCTGCGCGGCGCCGAACTTCACCGTGGGATAGACCACCTGCGGGTCCATGAGGCGCTGCGCGGTATCCAGCATGGTGCGGGTGGGTCCGCCGCCGTGGTCGCCGATGCCGAACAGGTACATCATTTCGCGGGAGCGCATGGCGGGCGCGTACATGGCCAGGTCGCCGGCCATCTTGACCGGCTCGATGCCGTTGGCGTAGTCGTGCGGGAAATAGGTCAGCAGGCGGCTGCCGTCGGGCGACTCCCACCAGAACAGCTTGTAGGGAAAGTTGGTGGTGTCGTTCCAGTAGATCTTCTGGGTGACGAAGTAGTCCATGCCGGACTTCTTGTAGATCTGCGGGAGCTGCCAGCTATAGCCGAAGGAATCCGGGTTCCAGCCGATCTTCACGTCCACGCCGAACTTCTGCTGGAAATATCGTTTTCCGACAAGAATCTGGCGGACCAGCGATTCGCCGTCGGGCAGGTTGAGGTCGGGCTCCACCCACATGCCGCCCACGATCTCCCAGCCGCCTTCCTTCACCCGCTGCTGGATTTCCCGGAACAGCGCCGGGTACTTGTCTTCCATCCAGGAGTAGGCCTGGGCGGAGGCCATGGTGAAGGTGAAGCCCGGGTACTCGCGGATCAGGTCCAGGGCGCTGCGGAAGGTAGTGCGCGTGACCTCGACGGTTTCCGTCCACGGCCATAGCCACGCCATGTCGATGTGCGAATTGCCGGTGGCGCGGAGAGTGAACGATTTCATCCAGGGCTTCAGCGGGCCGAGCTTGCCCTGGGCGGCGCGCAGCGATTGATCGAAGGCCTGCTGGTCGCCGCGTTCGAGGGCGGCGAAGTCGATGGCCTTGACCGCCGCGTCGATGGCCTGTTCGCGCTCGGCCCTGCCTTCCGCGTAGGCGGCCACCAGCGGGCGTGCGGACATGATCTGGAAGCGCAGCGTATCGGGATCGGGGCGGGCGGCGGCCGGAGTGACCACCAGTTGCGCGCGTTGCAGGCGCGTGTTGACCTGGTTGGCGAGAACGCGCACGGCGATCAGGTACTTCTGGCCGGGTTGGGCGTTGCCGGTGAGGGCGATGGGCTGCTGCTGGTCTTCGTCGCCGCGGGCCACCAGCGCGCCATTGTTGAAGACCGAGACGCTGATTTCCTCGTCGCTGCCGAAGCGCAGGTCCAGCGCCAGGCGGGCGCCGCGGACGTCGTAGCCGTTGATCTTCTCGGGAACCTCGATCCAGCGGCGAAGCACGCGCGGGCCGGTGTTCCAGACCTCGCCGACTTTCATCGGCTGCCAGTCAGCGTCATCCAGGATGGCATCTTCCGGATGCGGAAGATCGGCGTGGAAGCGCCAGTCGGGCAGCGGCAGCACGGTGAGCGATTGCAGGCGGTCGAGCGCCGGCTGGTGGGGGTCGGGCGTCTGGGCAAACAGCGGCAGCGCGACGAAGATCAGGATGAGAGCGCGAAGTGTGCGGGACAAAGTGGCCTCCTCACTGGACAGCGAGACAGGTTTCAAGTTTCACGTTTCGCGTTGGTACGCCTGCGATGCCCGGATTGTCACCCCGCAACCTGCCACACCGTATCCAGCACGCTGCCGTCCACCCACTTCACGACCGCCACCGGCTTGTCGCTGACGCGCGCTCTCTGCGGTTTGCCGCCGCAGATTTTCTCCACTTCGCGCTGGATCTCTTCGATCGGCCGGATGGGCAGGCGCGAGCTTTTCACGGCGTCAATCAGGTCTTGCCGCCGCGGGTTGATGGCGATGCCGCGCTCGGTGACCACCACGTCAATCAGCTTGCCGGGGCCGGTGAGCGTGGTCACCCGATCCACGATCACCGGAATGCGGTCGCGGAACGAGGGCACGGCCAGGATGGTGCAGCCGGCGAACAGGCAGTTCTGCCAGCCCCCGATGCCGTGCAGCAGGCGGCCGTCGGAGTGCGTCACCACGTTGCCGTTGAAATTCACGTCCACCTCGGTGGCGCCCAGCACCACCGCGTCCACCATGGCGTTGAAGAATCCCTTGCCGTGGAAGTTGTAGGACGTGAACGGCGACGTGGGCAGGTGCCGCGGGTCGGTGGCGATGGAGCGCACCGCGTCCAGGTCGAAGGTCTGGCCGTCGAGGATGTAGTCCACCAGCCCGTCCCGGAGCAGCTCGACCAGGTAACGCGTCGATCCGCCGCGCACGAAGCGGGCGCGCACGCCGCTCTGCTTCATGTACTGGCGCAGGTAATCGACGAAGGCCAGCGCGATGCCGCCGGCGCCAGCCTGGAAGGAGAAGCCCGGGCGCATGATGCCGGCGTCGCGCACGAACTGCGCCACGTACTGCGCGATCAACAGCCGGTCGGGGCTGCGCGTGATCTGGGTGGTGCCCGACACGATCTTGGCCGGATCGCCAATCGAGTCCACCTGCACCACGTAATCCACGTTGTTGCCCTGGATCTGCCCGGGTACGCAGGGGAAGGCGACCAGGTCGTCGGTGACCACGATGACGTGGTCGGCGTACATGGAGTCGGCGAGCGCGAAGCCCAGCGAGCCGCAGGCCGAAGGCCCGTGCGAGCCGTTGGCGTTGCCGAAGAAATCGGCGCTGGGCGCGGCGATCACGGCGATGTCGATCTTCACCTCGCCGTCCTGTATGGCCTGCCAGCGGCCGCCGTGCGAGCGCAGCACGCCCAGGCCGCGCATGCGCCCCTGGGTGCAGTAGTCGCCCAGCGGGCCGTTCATCGAGCCCTCGATGTGGTGCACGTGGCCGGATTCCATCAGGTCGATCACCGGCGCGTGCGCCGGAAAAGACGCGCTGGGGAACCACATCAGGTCGCGCGCGCCCATGCCGGCGGCGGTCTGCAAGGCCCACAGCGCCACGCGGTCGCCATCGCGCAGGTGATGATGCGTGGAAATCACCATGCCGTCGCGCAGGCCGCATTTGCGCAGCGCGGTCTCCAGATCCGGCACGCGCTTGTCGCCGTTCATCGGGTAGTCGGCGGCGGAGCGGATGGGCGCGCCGTGCTTGCGGCCCTGCGGGTGGTCGTTGGTGGCGCCGGCGTACGGACGCTGCGGCTTGCCGTTGACGACGGTGGGGACTTTGCGGCCGGCGGCGTTGCTGACGAGTTCAATCGAGGGTGCGGTAGTGCTCATGAAAACCGTGTGGCACACGCGCCCTCGCGTGTGCGGTCTGGGTGGACCGGCTTTAGCCGCTGAGGCGCCTCAGGGGCTAAAGCCCATGACCAACGTGCGGCCGAATCGCAGCGCTAAAGCGCTGCGCCACCCGGTCGATAGCTATTCTCCGCCTTCGGGCATGGCTTTCGGCGCGGGGGCAGGCGCACTCGCCACCGCGCGCATTTCCGCCGTGACCAGGCCCATCTGCCCGGCGCGCGCCACCAGCTTGCGCGCGCGCTCGACCACCGGCGGATCAATCATCTTGCTGCCGAGTGAAACCACTCCCAGCCCGCGCGCCTGCGCGTCTTCATAGGCGGCCACGATGCGCAGCGCCTTTTCGATCTCCTGCGGCGCCGGCGCGAAGGCCTGGTGGATTACCGCGATCTGCAACGGATGCACGCAGCCCATGCCCTCGAAGCCGAGGGCGCGCGCGCTGCGGGCCCAGGCGGCCAGGCCGTCCATGTCGGCGACGTCGCCGTACACGGAATCGTTCGCCTGCAAGCCGGCGGCGTGCGCGGCGTTCACCAGGCGCGTGCGCGCGTAGAGCGACTCGGCGCCCAGCGCGGTCTTCACCACGCCGAGGTCTGCGGTGTAGTCCTCCAGACCGATGGTCATGCACACGTTCCGGGGCGAGGCGGTGGCAATGGCGAACGCGTTCTCGATGCCCAGCGCCGATTCCAGGATGGGCAGCAGCCAGACGTCGCGCGTGAGGCCGCAACGCGCCTGCACGCGCGCGATGCGCTGGTCCACTTCGGCCACCTGCGCGGCGGTTTCGACCTTGGGGATCAGGATCACGTCGGGAGATTCGGGGATCACTTCGTCCAGGTCGGCCAGCCCGAGCGGAAGCTGGTTGATGCGCACCATGCGCTCAGCGCCGCGAAAATCAACGGCGCGCAGGGCGTTGCGCACCAGGATGCGCGCCGCGTCCTTCTCCGCCGGATGGACCGCGTCTTCCAGATCGAGAATGATGGCATCAGGCGCGTGCAGCCCGGCGTTGATGAAATACTTGGGCTCGCTGCCCGGCAGGTAGAGGCGCGAGCGGCGCAGGCGGTCACGCGGCGAGGGCGCAGGGAGCGCCACCGGCTCGGGAAGCGAGCGGCGACCTTCAGCCAGCCCGGCGCGGCGCGCGGCGGCCTCGATGCGCGCGGCAATCACGAACGGCAGCGCCCCGGCGTCGTCCAAGAATAGGCGCGCGTGCTCGATGCCGAGATCGGCCAGCACCTGCCGCGCCTGCGTCAGAATAGACTCGCCGTAATAGGAAGCGACCTTCGACTGCAGCTCCAGGTCAATGCCGCCGGAGGCGCGCGGCTCCAGCACGGCGCGGCAGTCGGAGCGCACGTCGGGCCCGCTGCGCCCGGCTTCAAATGCGCGGCTATCTACATTGGTTGCCATCAGCTCTTAGCTCTTAGCTTTTAGCTCTTAGCTCTTAGCCTCCCGCGCCTCAACTCTCCGTTTCCCCATCTGTACCTGCAGCTGATTTGACCTTCAGCGTGAGTGAGGTCAGCATTCGACGCACTTCGGCCAGGTTTGCATCAAGGCGAACGTACTCTGCGTCTTTAATAAAGCCCAAATCATGGGCAAGCAGAAGATGATACGCGAGTTCGCTAGCCGATCCCATGGCAATCAGAAGGAAGCGGCCAAATTCGCCCTCAGACCTTCTTCCGCACCCCTCCGCGAGGTTGGCGCCGACGGATGCTGCCGCGCGCCGAATCTGGCTGGTCAAGCCATACAACTCTTCCTTGGGAAATGCGCGCGTCACCTTGTACAGCTCTAACGTAAGCCGATGTCCCTTTTCCCACACCAGCAGGTCCTTGAAGTTCCGCATTCAGTCCTCCTGCACATTCTGAACTGAGCCGAACTGCATGTCCCGAGATCTGACAGCTAAGAGCTAAGAGCTAACAGCTAACAGCTTCGACAGAATCGCGTCGGTCATCTCGGTGGTCGAGGCCGCGCCCTGGCTGATGGACCGCGGCCCGCCGGGAATGCGCATCATGTCGTAAGTCCGCACGCGGCCCTCGCGCACCACTTCGGCGATGGCGGCGCGGATTTTGTCGGCCCGGGGGCGCTCGCCGACGTGGTCGAGCATCATCGCCGCCGAGAGGATCATGGCAATCGGGTTCACGATCGGCGGCTGCAACTCCGCGTACTTTGGCGCGGAGCCGTGCGTGGGCTCGAAGACCGCGACCTCGTCTCCGATGTTGCCGCTGGCGGCGAACCCCAGCCCGCCGACCAGCCCGGCGAAGGCGTCGGAGATCACGTCGCCGAACAGGTTCGAGGCGATGATGATGCCGTAATCTTCGGGATTCTTGGTGAGCCACATGGTCTGCGCGTCGATGTTGGTGGACCACAGCGGAATGCCCGCGAAATCCTTCGCCACCTGCTTCGCCACTTCCTCCATCATGCCGCTGGTCTCGCGCAGCACATTGGGCTTCTCGCAGATGGTGACGTTCTTGTAGCCGTACTTCTTCGCGTAGTCGAACGCGGCGCGGCAGATGCGCTCGGCGTTGCGGCGCGTGATGACGCGCACCGAGACGGCGAGGTCTTCGCCCTTGGTCGTCCTAAATGGCTCGAATTTCGGGTGCGATTGCAGCGCGGCGCGCACCGGCTCGGGCGGGTTCGTCCACTCGACGCCGCAATACAGGCCTTCGGTGTTCTGGCGGAAGACCACCACGTTGACGCGCGGCTCTTCGAAGCCGCCATCCACCCGCTTGCGGATGAAGTTCAGCGGATTGCCGGGGAAGCCGATGCACGGCCGGATGCAGATATCAAGATTGAAGCGCTGGCGCATGGTGACGATGGGCGAGTAATACGTGTGGCCGCGGCCGCGCAGCGCGGGCGAGAGCTCGGCGTCGGCTTCCTTCTTCGGTTTCGAGGTGATGGCGCCGAACAGACCGAGCTTGTGCTTCTGTAAGAGCTCGATGGTGCGGTCGGGCAGCGCATTGCCTTCCGACTTCCAGAACTCCCAGCCGATGTCGCCGTGGACGTAGGCGGCGTCGAAGCCCACCGCGTCGAGCACGCGAATGGCCTCGGGAAGCACCT
>Ga0315268_10006386_pt1 | contig 12545 bp, 14 predicted proteins | sample C1_top_MG_FD_204535 | JGI IMG/M metagenome (GOLD analysis project Ga0315268, IMG submission 204535) | Sediment microbial communities from Yellowstone Lake, YNP, Wyoming, USA - C1_top | ecosystem: Environmental > Aquatic > Freshwater > Lake > Sediment | place: USA: Wyoming | collected 2017-08-01 | reverse complement strand
GGTGATTTTTTGGGATGATACCTCATAACCAAGCTCCCTGATTGTATTTATGAAATTCTCCACCTTCACATCGTTGGGATTGTAGGTGATGGTGGCTTTATCCGTGGCGAGGTTGACTGTCGTGTGGAAGACCCCTTCCAACTCTCCGAGTCCTTTTTCCAGTGTCGCGACGCAGCTCGCACATGTCATGCCCGAAATGCCAACGGTGACAGTTTTTTCTCCCATTCTTACACCTGCCCTATATAAAAAAATCTTCTTTTAGGCTTTATCCTTAAAAAAAATAAAGTTGCTTATCAAGGGGACTTTAATTTCTAAGATTTTCCCATACCTTTTTAAGCATGACACAAAGCAGGCATCAAAAGAACCAAAGAAGGGCTTTTCATGACTGTCATAAACCACAAGAAATTGAACGAATGGGTTTCGAATATGGCTGCCATGTGCCAGCCTGAGAACATCTACTGGTGCGATGGATCGACTAGGGAATATGATGAACTCAGCGAAAAAATGGTGAAAGGCGGCACTGCACAGAGACTCAACAAGAATAAGCGCCCCAATTGCCTCTACATCAGGTCCAATGTCGCAGATGTCGCCCGTGTGGAAGACAGGACTTTCGTGTGCCCACAAATGCAGAATGATGCGGGTCCCACCAACAATTGGAGGGACCCAAGAGAGATGAAGGCGATTCTTAGAAGGCATTTCACAGGCAGCATGCGGGGGCGGACTATGTATGTCATTCCATTTTCTATGGGACCAATTGGGTCACCCATCTCCTACGTAGGTGTCGAGCTCACCGATTCAATCTATGTCGTTATAAACATGTCAATCATGACGCGTATGGGCACAAAAGTGCTTGAAGCCTTGGGAGAAGATGGTCCCTTCGTACCGTGCCTGCACTCGGTGGGTATGCCCCTCGTTGACCGTGAAGATGTTCCTTGGCCCTGCGATCCGGACAATAAATACATCGTCCATTTCCCTGAAGAGCATGCCATATGGTCATACGGGTCAGGTTACGGCGGCAATGCGCTCCTGGGCAAAAAATGCTTCGCACTTCGCATCGCCTCGGTGCTCGCACATGAGGAAGGATGGATGGCAGAACACATGCTCATCCTCGGTCTCACATCACCCGAAGGGAAGAAGAGGTATATCACGGGCGCATTCCCGAGTGCATGTGGAAAGACCAACCTCGCCATGATGATTCCCACCATTCCCGGATGGAAGGTCGAAACGGTGGGCGACGACATTTCGTGGATGAAATGGGGTAAGGACGGATTGCTCCACGCAATCAATCCCGAGACAGGGTTTTTTGGCGTTGCGCCCGGCACGTCCATGGAATCCAATCCCAATGCCATGCTCTCCTTCAATGAAAATAGTATTTTTACTAATGTGGCACTCACACCGGACAACGATATCTGGTGGGAGCAGATGACTCCTGAGGAACCGGAGCAACTCACAGACTGGACTGGATTGCCATGGACACCGGGATGCGGGAGGAAAGCCGCGCACCCCAATGCACGGTTCACCGCACCCGCCCGGCAGTGCCCCGTCATAGACAAAAACTGGGAGGATCCCGCAGGCGTTCCCATTTCTGCGTTTCTCTTCGGGGGCAGGAGACGCAGTGTCGTTCCACTCGTGCACGAAGCCTTCTCATGGGAGCACGGTGTATTTCTCGGTTCGGTTGCCGGCAGTGAAACCACAGCGGCGGCTGCGGGAAAAGTTGGGGAGTTGAGGCGCGACCCCTTCGCCATGCTTCCCTTCTGCGGTTACCACATGGGCGACTACTTTGCGCATTGGATTGAAATGGGAAAGAGGACGACATCAGACAAGCTCCCTAGGATGTTCTATATCAATTGGTTCAGGAAGAATAAGGAGGGAAAATTCCTGTGGCCCGGGTATGGGGAAAACAGCAGGATACTCAAATGGGTTTTCGAGAGGATAGAGGGGAAGGGGAAGGCAGTCAAAACACCAATCGGTTATCTGCCCGCGCCCGGTGCCATAGACCTCGATGGGTTGGACGTTTCTGAATCGGATATGGAAGAGCTGCTCATGGTTGATATCGGGGAGTGGAAGAAAGAGGCTGCCACAATAGAAGAGCACTACAGGAAGTTCGGAGATAGGTTGCCGCCCGAATTGGGGAGGCAACTTGAGGCACTCAGAGAAAGGCTTGAGAAGGCAGAGTGAGGTCATCTCACCCACACTTTGATTTCTATATCCTCCAATATGCCGAGGAAATCATGGGCAGACCCCATGTTGAGTGAGAGGGAAAGCAGGTCGTCTGAATCTATGTGGAAGAGGAGTTCATTGGGGGGTACGTCGGTGAACGCTTCAACGAATGGTATGATGATGTGCCTGTCTGAGAATTCAAGTACAAGTTGGTCTCCCTTTTCCATGCCGACCCTCTCGAGGAGGAAGGCATCGATGGTTGTCTGTATGTTCCCGAATACATCAATGCGGAGCACGCGCCCCTGAATGGCACCGTCTTTACATTCTGCACCCCCTACCCTCAGGTCGGTGAGGTCTGATTCGTTGATGTGTTCGCCGAAATCTTCCACGGGTATTCCCAAGGTGAGGTAGGCGCAGACAGGAGAAAAGATGTCCCTCGCATGAAACGTGCGGGAGACGCGCGGGAGCATATATTTCCTGTTGGTGATGACGACTGCCTGTTTTATTCCAAAAGAACGCGAGAGTGGGACGAGCAACCCATTGTCCGGACCGACGAATATATCCCCCCTCTCCGACTCGATGACCAGTGGGTTTCTCTCGGAGCCTACTCCCGGGTCAACCACAGCCAGGTATATCATCTGGGGGGAATACTTGCCGAAGTTGAGGAGCATGAGGGCACCCTCACGGACATTGAACTTCTCTACGTTGTGGGAAATGTCTATGAACTCGATTTGGGGAGAGATGTTCTTCATGACCGCCTTGCACACACCCACATACTCCTGCTCCAACCCGAAGTCGGTGAGCATGCCCACGAGTTTCATGGAGAATGAAGGCTCGCATGATTTATAAAGGTTGGTGATTCTTTCATGATGAAAGACAACCCGACACGCCAAAAGGTTTTAAGGTTGGCGGCAATGAGAAATCCATGCCTGAAGGAAGAAAGATTGTGCCCGTACCCAAATGGCGACCTCCTCCTGCCGAACTTGTCGATCTCTTCGATAAAATCGATCAATCATTCCCTGAATCAGAGATGCGCAAGATGTTTGGGTTTCCATGTTGCTTTGTCAACGGCAACATGTGTGCGGGGCTTCATCAGGAAAATTTCATACTGAGACTCTCAGAAAAAGACCGTGAGGAGTTTCTCCACCTTAAGGGAGCCAAACCATTTGAACCCATGCCCGGGCGGGTCATGTCTGAGTATGTTGTCGTGCCTCACGACATTCTTCGCTCAGACGCAAAGCTTCGCGGCTGGTTTAAAAAGGCGTGTGCCTATGCCCGCTCTCTCCCCCCTAAGAAAAAGAAAGTGAAAAGAAATTCCCGAAAGTGAACTACTGGAATGTTATCTGTGGGATTTCGGGTATATATTTTTTTATCTCTTCCTCGAGGAGCTTTTTGAGTGCATCTTCACTCCCGGGCTTCACGTCACGAAGGCTGACCGACAGAATCTTATTCTCATAGGTGAATGGAAAGACAAGACCCAGAATCTCAAAGAGTGCTTCCACTTTCTTGGAGGTATCTTCTATCTTTTCGTTTACCTTCACCTCGTATCCGAGGAATTTGCCCGCGAGAGGATGATTGAAATCAAGTGTGACGCGCCCCGAAGACACGCTTCGGACAGTCGCCCATTTTCCATTTATCTCAATCTTTACCCCTGGTCGCGGGAACATATTGTGACGGCGGAACTCACGCAGCGGAACGATGACCACGAGCCTCCTGTCGCGCTTGCCAAACCCAGCCTCGGGTGCAATCTCCACGGTTCGCGTCTCGCCGACCTCGATGTCAAGCAAAACATCATCTAACCCGCGTATGACGTGACCTGCTCCCACGATAATTGTGGAGGGTTTATACTTCGCATCCTTCTTCCATATGCCTTCGGCACGGGCAACCTCCTCTGAGGTGACATCGAACACTCGGTCATTCTCTTTCAATCGCGCAATGTAATCAATGACGATGAAGTCGCCTTTCTCCATGAGGGAAAAAATGAGGGGTGTTTATAAAGTTATGCAATCTCTTCAATCTCCCAACCATTTCGCCAATCTCACCTGGTTGAGGATGATACTCTTCTTTCTCCATTGACTGAGTGGAATTTTGAGGCGGCTTTCTATAGTGGCGAGCGCCTCACCCAGACTCGAAAATGCTCCAATCTTTTCTGCATGTCTCACATTCTCTCGACTCTCCCAGGCTCCCACCGCCAGATAGTAATCCGATGAGGTTTCCCTGAAGACGAGCACCGCAGCCTGCCTTCTCATCCTCCCAAGGATCTCACATACGGCAAACCTCACCGCATAGTATTCACCGCCCTCGCGTATGGCATAGTCAGAACGACCCGAGTATGTCTCATGCTCTCCTATGATGCGTGTGTGGTTCTCACCCATGGTCCATACCGCATCGGGCACCCATGCCTCAAGTTGCTCATACTCCCATGCTTCCGGGAGGAGAAGTATCTCAAAGCGATTGCCCAGATATTCATTGCTCAATACGATGTATTCATTTATACAGGGACACTCTTTTATTTTCTCAATGAGGTGCATTGAAAGAATGTTGTCCACGGTGGTGATGCTCCAGTGCGTGGACACCATCTTCTTTTCTGTCCCAAGAAGCCCTGCGCTGAGGAGACGTGCGAGGTAGTACACATCATGACCATCCCTGTAAAGTTCATTGAGCGCCACATCAGTTTGTACCTCATCATCGAGGAACGAATTCACCTTTCTAGGCACAGAGCCGGTGGAAGCGATTCTCAATTCCTCAAGCATACCTTTTGGCCCCATAGGCGGAGCGATGGTTGAAAAAGCCATTGTGAAATGGGGTTTCGCCTTGAGTCTTATTTCAATGTCAGGGGGGTCTGCGGGAAGTGAGATTTCCTGCAGCGAATCTCTCAATTTTGAAGGGGAGGAAATGTGTTGTTTCTCCATTGACCAGATGAGATGGCAGCGGTATTCTATGATGTCGGGGAAGGTGAGGCCGTACCAGGAGGCAGGATTGTCGTAGGTGGAAGCATCATCTGGAGAAAAGGAGAGTGACATGGGACCTACGAATACATGAGGATAGTCACGCCAACCCACAAAGAGCGAGGGGGCGGGACCGAAGAAGTCCTGCTTCAATTCAACATCGTGTGCAACCTGTGGCTGCTCGAGTATAGGACATTCAGGCTGATTGCACAAGAGCCTGCCCTTGCACATGATGCACTTATCCTTATTGATTTCTTTCGATTTCTGTATATCCATTAAAATCCTGCAGCGCGGAGAGGAACCACCATGATGCTTCATCTCTTTCTCTATGCATGAGGGATTTTAAGGATTGTGATTCAGAAAAGCCCCCTTAAAATGAGCAGCAATCCGAAAATGACCATGGGGATACCAACCACCAGTCCTATCACGGTCAAGCACAAGACAACTCCTGCGATCAAGAGTATTATTCCCAGTGCGATTGCCACGACTCTTCCCACGAGTTCAAAAATGCCGCTCACAAGGCGCCACAGAGCAATAAAAGGTAAAAGAATCCAGGGCGTTTTGCTTTTTTCTTCAGACATGGGGACCATCAATAGTTTAACGACTCCGCTGTTTATAAATGCATGAGATGCAGTGCGCACTACTACTTCAAATGAACCATGCGGGAAAAACAATAGAGATATAAACGCGCACGCCAAATTGATATGTGAAAAAGGTAATCATACTCATTGTATTACTCCTCACTCAATTCTCCCACGCACATTCAGTCCAACCGCAAAAAATGGTGGTGATAGTAGCAAATAGCATAGACTACTCGGCAAACTATAAGCAATTCTTTGAGAGAGACGACACTCTCGTCTTTTATGCCCCTCCACAAAAATTCTCGCAGTTCAAACAATACGCAAACATACTCATCATAGGTGGTCCTGATGCCCCTGAAACGAGGGAAGTCGTGCATCAGGTGCTCACAGATTCGGAAATGGCATTCCTGCGACAGAAGGGAAATGCCGCCCTCTTTGAGAAGAGAAATGTGTGGAAAGAGAACCAGAGGGTTTTCATCATAGGAGGATGGGACAGGTATGCTACCTCCAACGCGGTGTGGGAGCACATTGCATATATCTCATCATCCCTCCTGGATTCGGAATATCTCAGTATGGCGGGTGAAATCCAGTGGATGAAGGACGATTTTCAGGGAGGACTGGCGCGGGCAAAGAGGGAAGACAGGCTCACACTCGTCTACATTTGGGCATCGTGGTGTGCGTGGTGCGAGAAAATGGAGGGTGAGGTATTTACCGATGCACAGGTGAAGGAAGTCATCGCACAATACTATGTTCCAGTGAGGCTCGATTTCGATAAGGCAAAGAATGCAGATTTTGCCCATAGAAACTATGTGTGGGGGACGCCTGCGTTTCTCGTATTTGACGGAGACGGAAAAAAGGTAGGATTCATGGATGGATTCCAGGAGAAGGAACGATTTCTCACTCGACTCCTCAGGTATATCTCTCCCTGAGACATGCGTATTATGAATGTGTCTTCACTCGCACGCAAACGGGTTTTGAGAGTCCCTTCACTGTCGATGTAGATACATTCAGATATAAAAGTATTTCCATGAGGGAAGAATATGTCTCGGAGGCGGAGGATATTGATTATTTTGAAACCCTCGCGGGACTTCTGGGCAGAATTGCCGAGACTCTTCCTCTAAAGAAAGATATGCGCATACTCGACATAGCCACCGGGTGCGGCTATTTCTCAGAGGAGATGGCGAAGCGTTGGAGGGGTATCATTGTGACTGGCATGACCTCGGAGAGGGAAACATGGAGAAATACGGTATGGGACATTATTCCAAGGTCACCCTTTTCCCCGCCGGATGAACGAAAGGGAGAAAGATTTTTAAGGGCACACTCTCACGAAAATGTGAGGTTTCAGTTTGGAAAGAGAAATAGATGCAGAGGGTGAGGAGGGTTTCACGCGCATTCGCATGCCCCGTCACGACGAGATTTTCGGGATAGTGGAGCAGAGGATGGGGTTTGGTAAGATGAGTGTGCGCTGCCAGGATGAACATGTGAGGCTTTGCCGTGTCAAGACAAAGGGCAGAAAGAAACTCTGGATTGCGGAGGGCAATGTGGTCCTCGTCAAGCCATGGGAACTCAAGGGGGATGTGAAGGGTGACATAGTCTACAAATACAGCAAGGCGCAGGTTGGCTGGCTCAGACGAAAAAATATACTCATCATTGAATAAAATCGTTATGTATCTTATAATGCTTCTGAGAAGCAGTTACCGAAGTGATTACTCGTTTTTATTTATGTGATTTCTTTTGAGGAATATGAGACAGCAACCCTTTTAAGTCACAATTGTTACAGAATGTATGTCCCGCATAGAGGAGCTTCTCAATGAACTGGAGAGAAAAGCAGAGGGGGGGGACGAATATGCTTTGAATTTCTTACGGCTTTTTAACTGGATAGAAGATCCCCTCCTGCGCAGAAACGCCATGAGATGCTCCATTGAGATAAATCTGTATCTCAACAAATTCAAATGGATTTCCGAGGAGAAAGTACTCGAACTTGCACGTAAGTATGAATGCGAGGACATAGTCAAGCTTGAGATGATATCGCGCGACATAGATAAATTTCTATACTTCTCAGATGAGAACTGAGGGATTGACAACGTGAGCTGGCTTTTTTCCCTTGAGTATATCTATAAGATTCTGAACCGCGAGAAGAACCATCCCCATCCTTGCCTCCAATGTGGCAGAACCGATATGGGGGAGAAGCACCACATTCTTTGAGGTGAGCAATCCTCTCGTCAATTTGGGCTCATTCTCATACACGTCCAGTCCCGCTCCCGCGATTCGTTTTTCCTTCAGCGCTCGCACGAGTGCCCCCTCGTCCACCACGGGTCCGCGGGAGGTATTGATGAGGTATGCGCTGCGCTTCATAGAGTCAAGCTCCTTATCCCCGATGAGGTGAAATGTGTCTGGGGTGAGGGGAACGTGCAGAGTAACAATGTCTGAAATCTTTAAGAGCTCCCCGAGGCTCACAATCCTGCCGATTCCCTCCACCTCTTTTCTGGAATGATAGAGAATCTCCATGCCGAACGCTTGCGCTCTCCGAGCAACCTCTGTGCCAATCCTTCCCATGCCGACTATGCCAAGTTTCTTGCCCGCAAGCTCCATGCCGCACATGAGGAAGAGCTCCCATCCTCGAAACTTCCCCTTTCTCAAGAAATCCTCTGCTTCACAGATGCGCCTCGTGACCGCGAGCATCAATGCCAATGTCAGGTCTGCCGTCGCATTGGTGAGGACGTCGGGGGTGTTTGTCACGGCAATGCCTCTCTGTGTTGCATACTCTATGTCTATGTTGTTGTATCCCGCTGCACAGTTGCTTATCACCCTCAGGTTGCCCGCATCCATTATCTCCTTGTCTATCATATCTGAAAGAAAACAGAGTAACCCATCTGCCCCCTTGACTCCCCTCATAATCTCCATCCTTGTTGGATTTCTCCTGCGGGGAAAAATGTCGAGTGAAAATCCGCCGAGGAGGTTGAGGGCTTGAGGGGGGAGAACTTTCGTTATGAAGACGCGTCTCATGGACCCCCTCCTCATATACAATATAAAGGTTGCCCATCACTTGACAAGCTTTAGCGCGGCTTTGAACTCTTCTGTCCCGGCTTTCTTGAGCAACTCATAGATGACCATTTCTGTGGATGTGATGATTGCTCCGCCTGCCTCCATCCTCCTGAGTGCCACATGCCGATTTTCCGTCATGCGGGAGGAAATTGCGTCAGCCACCACGTGCACATGGAATGTTTGAAGGGCATGAAGCACTGTCTGCGCGACACAAATGTGTGCCTCAATGCCAGTGAAGAGGAGGGTCTTTCTGCCATGCATGCCGATTCTTTCCACGAACTCCTCACATGAGAAACAATCGAAGCATATTTTTTGTATGGGATTGAATTCACTTATCTCTCCTCTTATCTCATCCACTGTTGAGCCGAGCCTTTCCTGCTCCGTCACCACAATGGGCATTCCTATAATAGTTGAAAACTTAAGAAGCTTCACTATGTTATCGACTATCTTCTGCTTGTCGGCAATGACGGGCAGGAGCCTTTCCTGGATGTCGATGAGTAGTAGCAGACAGTCCTCTCTCTCAATCAAAGAAGAGTCGTGTGGATGCACATCAATCACCTTTTCTTCTCATGTGAAGAACATAGCCGGACCCGGGTTCGAACCGGGGTCGCGGGCTCCAAAGGCCCACAGGATTGACCACTACCCTATCCGGCTTCCCTCCTCCTCAATCCCCTCATTCTTAAGGCTTGCGCATGTTCACCTTTATAAAGAAAAGTATATACAATATATACTTTTTTTCTTTTTCTATATACCTATTAGGAAAAATTTATATATTTCGTCTTAAAGTAGTTCTATGTTTGACGAAAATTTCACAAAGAGGTCTCTTGTCATTGGCGGCCTTCTCTCAATGCTTGTCGCCATGTCTGCTGTCTATCTGGCGTTGAGGCAGAATGCCTTCTATTGGGCTTCTGTGCTCACCTCACTCGTTTCCATAGGAGTCCTGAGACTCCTCTCACGAGTCCCCAAGAGAGCCTCTGTCCATGAAATAAACATTACCCAGGCTGCTGCATCCACAGGAGGAATACTTGCAGCGGGGTTGTGCTTCGTTGTGCCTGCACTCTACTTCATGGACAAGAGCAGATTCCAAGCCTTTATCTCCGATACCACAGGATTTATATTAACCATTACCACCCTCTCACTGGTGGGAGGGATTTGTGGTGTCATCTTCTCCGCATATCTCAGACGACACATGATTGAGGAGGAGAAGCTCGCCTTCCCTACAGGGATTGCGGCTGCAGACACCATAAAGGCAACAGAGAAAGGTGGCAAGCAGATGAGGAACCTCATGCTGACCTTTTTTGGTGTCGCACTCTTCACCATACTCAGAGACGGAATTCAGTTTGGCAAGGTGAGTTTGAAGAGCATCATACCCTACTTCCAGGATTTCACAAAACCTCCCTTTACCATACAGTGGGGATATGTGCCTGCCTTCGTCGGCGCGGGATACCTTATGGGGTGGCGGGTGGTCTTCACGTGGGGCTTTGGAGCGCTCTTCTCAAACTTCCTCTATGTGCCAGCACTTTACTACCTCCTCAAGATTCCTTTCGAGGCAAAGCAACCGTATGTTCTTTCGATGGGCGTAGGTATCGTAGTCGGAGGTGCACTCACGCTCTTTGTCACAAAGATTGGCCCCTCCATTGTGAAGACTATCAGGGCTGCGGTGACACTAAGAGAGGGTAAAAAGGAGCTCAACCCACGCTGGGTGCCAATCGTGGGAGTCCTCTCCGCACTCTTCGTATCGGCATATTTCCACATATCCCTCCTCGCCTCAGTGTTGATGGTCGTGGGAGCATGGCTCATGTCCTCTCTTGCAGCCCGCATGTCCGGTGAGGTAAATGTCGACCCCATGGAGATTTTTGCTGTCATCGTTCTTATCGCAATACGGATTTTTGTGCCACTCGGTACGCAGGAGTTGATATATCTTGGTACCATAATCTGCGTGGCGGTGGGTGTTGCGGGAGACACGCTTTTTGATTTGAAGGCAGGACATATCTTGGGGACCACACCCATCGACATCACAAAAGCGCAGCTTGTGGGCGCAATCTCTGCTTCCTTTATCACGGGCATATCGATGCTTGCCCTTTTCAAATCATTCACCCTCGGAACACCTGAGCTTTTCGCACTGCAGGCTCAGAGCGTTGCCTATATGCTGGGCGCCATCAACTGGACGATTTTTGGCGCAGGCATTGTTATTGGCATCGGACTCACCTTCCTCAAACAATCGGGCATTGCCTTCGGCGTAGGCGTCTTCATCCCGCTCTTCCTCACAGTGCCTTTCATCGTGGGGGGCATATGGAGCTTTCTTAAAAAAAAGAGGGGAGATGACGAGACGGAAAGAATCATCTCGGCAGGTGCCATAGGCGGAGAAGGGTTCGTTGGTGCGATACTCGCCATAATAAGGGAATGGGGGCACATTCTATGATTATTGGCATTGACATAGGTGGTTCGACCACAGATGCAGTCTTTCTCGCAAAAGATGAGATACATGTGGAGACTGTTGAAGCCTCAGACCCACTCGCGGCTGCAGCGGGTGCATTCGGCAAACTTGTCTTTCGGCTAGGTTGTTCCCTCTCAGAGATACGCGCCATAATCGCCACGGGCGGTGGGGCGCGACATCTAGGAGACGAACTACTCGGCGTACCCGTGCGCAAGGTTTCAGAGATAGATGCCATAGGAATTGGGGGGACAACCCTTGCGAATCTGCGCAACGCATTGGTAGTGAGCATGGGCACGGGTACCGCATGCGTCTCTGTCAAGGGAAAAACCATAGAACACTTCGGAGGAACGGGGGTGGGAGGTGGAACACTGCTCGGTCTCTCCAAGCACATGCTCCAGATTTCAAAACTCGAGACCCTGGAGAAAATGGCAGAGAAAGGAGACCTGACCCGCATAGACCTCACCGTCGCAGACATTGCGGGAGGTCCCGTGGGCTCTGTGCCTGCGGATGCCACGGCGTCCAACTTCGGAAAAATATCATCAGATGTCGCCATAGAGGATAAGGCACTCGCCATAATAAACATGATTGCGGAAATCATAGTCGTCCTCTCGGTGTCCGCGGCGAGGGCAACCGGTCAGGAAAAAATCGTTCTCACGGGAAAGCTCGTACGTGTGAGAAGGATAATGGAGAGGATTGAATCAACCAAAGGCGTCTTCGAAAAGGAGTTCATCGTTCCGCCTCACGCAGAATACGCCACGGCCATAGGGGCGGCAAAGAGTTATTCGGGGAAGTAACCTTCTGGAATGTCGATTCGAATAAAAGAATTCTTTTTAGGAAGGCATGAGTGAAAAGAAGAAGGGCAGGACCATTGCATATCTTCGGAGTGAGTCTGAGCAAGCCACAGATGTTCTTTGAGCAGAGTGTTGGCAGCATCGTCATAAAAATTGAAAAAAAGGATCGTCATTATGAACGAGGCTTTCTGCACAATGCAGAAGCGCCGTGAAAGAGGGTTGCGCACATTTTCTCCTTACCTCATTTGCACTGAAGAGAGGGAGAAGAGCAAAATGATAGAGCCCCCTTGAAGGAATCTTGCACACGAAAGCAATATCCATCATGACTCTGAAGGTGGCGGCTCAATATTCTGCATCCGTCTGCCGAATCCCGCAATGTTTAAATAGGTTGAATGACAGTTTAGGTGATGAAGAAGGCAATCCTCCTCACACTCATCCTTCTTGTGCCCGCCGCATCTACCCAGACTCCGCCCGCGACGGTGCTCTTTGACGGAAGCCATACCGCGCTGGAGGTGGAAGACAGGTTCGCCCTGTTGCTGGGCACGCTAAGAGACAGCGGATACAACGTGAGTTTTAACTATGG
>Ga0315268_10006385_pt1 | contig 12547 bp, 11 predicted proteins | sample C1_top_MG_FD_204535 | JGI IMG/M metagenome (GOLD analysis project Ga0315268, IMG submission 204535) | Sediment microbial communities from Yellowstone Lake, YNP, Wyoming, USA - C1_top | ecosystem: Environmental > Aquatic > Freshwater > Lake > Sediment | place: USA: Wyoming | collected 2017-08-01 | reverse complement strand
GGGCTGCCGTTTTCGAGTGTCCCGGACATAATCAGGGCCAAGGCAGTGGATATTGCGATCTATCACCTTTACTCCAGGAGGCAGGGCGCTCCGGAATGGAGAGCTAAACGCTACGACGATGCGGTCAAGTTTCTGGCCAAAGTCTCCGAGGGAAAGATTACCTTTGGCGGGGATCAGGGTAGTATTTCGGACGCTGGCGGGCCGGAGGCCAGCACCGACAATGATGATGCTGTTTTTACGATGGGCAGGTCTTCCACTGGCGTTATAGGAACACTGGATAACTATTAAGGTAAAAGGAAAAAGGTAAAAAGGAAAAAGTTTTTTCCTTTTTACCTTTTACCTTTTTACTTTTTACTTCATAAAATGAGCGATGGATTAGTTCTGAAATTCAGTTTACGTGACATGGGCATGGGCCGCACTATCCAGGAGGTGGCGGACAGGATAGAGCAACCGCAAAAGATGTTATCCGAGATTGGCATGGTAATGCTCAGCTCGATCAAGCGTAATTTCCAGGAGGGCGGCAGGCCGGTTCCCTGGAAGCCTTCAGCACGTGCCATCGCTCAGCACGGCCAGACCCTCGTGGACACCAGGCGGCTTGAGAAATCCATCAACATGCGGGTATACCAAAATCGAGTATGGGTGGGGACCAATCTTATTTATGCCGCAATCCACCATTTTGGCGGGACCATCGATAAAACGGTACAGGTCAAAGGATACACAAGGATCTATAAAAAATCGGATATGAAATTTAAGTCGAATGGGAAGTGGTACTATCCCATATCTCATGTAGCCAGCCATAGCAGGCATATAAATACAACTATACCGGAGCGACCGTACATGATGCTGCAGGACGAGGACTGGGAAACCATCAAGCAGACAGGGTATGACTATCTGATTCCAGTACAGGGGATACCGGAGGGGGGGGCGGTATGAAAGATCTGCTGCTGGCTATACAATCACACCTCCAGGGGACGCCGGTATGAAAGATCTGCTGCTGGCCATAAAATCACATCTCCAGGGAGATGGTAATCTGAATTACGTGCAGGCTATGTCCATATTTATCACTCCAGACGAGGGGTTGATTCCCAATCAGGTTAAACTGCCTGCCATCTCGATAAAAGACGGCTCGATCAAAAATGAGCAGGAGCTATGTAACAATTACTTACAGTCTGCACTGGTTAAGGTCACAGTTTATCAGCGCATTTTTAAACCGGAGGAGTCCATCGTTGGCACTCATGGAGTACTGGAAATGGCTGCTGATGTGATAGCCAGCTTGATCGGAAATAAACTTGGATTGACTGGCATTGAAAACGTTTTCCCCATTGGAGAAGGGGAAAGTCAGATAATGGGCAGAGAAAACGAAATGATGCAGATGAAGGGAATTAGTTTTTTGTACCTGCGCCATAGAACCTGGCAGCCATAGAACTTGGTAAAGGAGGAAAACCTATGGGATGGGCAAGTAATGCAAACGGCCAACTGCTGCTGGATTTTGAAACGTCCTTCAAAACGGCGCCCCTTAGTCCGGCAGCCATTAAATTGCCATTCAATTCCTGTGACTTGAAAGTGAATCAAAAACCACAGCAATCCAATATCCTGGGAGCCGGTCGGCATGCAGCCAAACCATCTTACGGGAGCAAGTCAATAACCGGAAATTTGACTGGGCCTCTCGACCTGATAGCCATTGGCTATATTCTCAAGATGGTTTTCGGTTCACCGGATACGACCGGCACGGAAAGTCCTTATACGCACACCTTTAAGATAGGGGCCGGCACGCCTTCATTTTTGCTGGAAAAGGGCTGGCCTGATGAGAATAAATACTACCTCTATAATGGCTGCAAGGCTGGTGGATTCAGTGTGGGCTTTGGCGGCAATGGCCAGCTTCAATATACTGTGCCGATTATCGCGGCAGTTGAAGCGTATAGTGGCACGTCTTATCAAGCGACCCCTGCCACCGATGTCAGTAAACCGGAGACCGTATTTAATAACGCTGATGCTGCAGCCAGAGAAGGCGGATCGCAGATCGATACGCTGGAACAGGTAAGTTTCAATTTTCAGAATAACTCCGTTATGGGGTTTGGGCTGAACGGAACCGGCGAAGGCAGTATGGCCAGTGAGGGGGCACCGACCATCGAGGGTGCACTCAAAGGAATGTTCGATGTCGATACCATTATTTCGAAGGGCAGGGATCATATCAAGAGTTCTCTCTCGGTAACCTGCACTGCCAGTGCATATTCCATAGCATTTCAGGCTGCCGAAGTGGAGTATAGTCATGAATCCCCGCCCATAAGTGGCCCTGGCGGGGCCTATTTGGATTTAAGTTTCATCGGTTATTATCACGATGCAGAACTTGCAAGTGATTTTATAGTAGTGCTGGTTAATTCCCAGGCAAGCTATGCATAAAAGACCGTTAACCGTTAACCGTTTACCGTTAACCGTTAAAGACTCAACGGATAACGGACAACGGATAACGGACAACGGATAACGGACAACGGATGGAGAAATAGAGCATGGATGTATTATTCGATTTGACGGGTGCCACCGAGGGTATTTGGATTGATGGCAGTCACCGAGTCTTTGAGAAGACAGAATTTGAAGGTCTCAAATTCAAAGCAAAGATAAAGCCACTTACCCGCACAGAATTCAGACGAGTCCGGAGGGAATCTCAGACCGCCAGGGGCATCGATAATGACATGATTATGCCTAAGATTTTTTTGACTCATGTCATCGATTGGGAACTGAAAGATGCCAATGGGGAACTGATCCCGTTTTCTGAGGAGAACAAAAAACTCATTTGTGAAACATTTCCCAATTTCGCCAATCTGATCGTTATGGCCTGTATGGATTCCAATATCAAAATTTGCAGTGAGGATGAAATAAAAAACTCGTTGACTTCTGGCACTGGCAATTAACAAAAAAGGGTGAAAACCCCCAATATTGTACCAAGTGCCAGAAGAAATTTGAAAAAGAAGCTCGTGACGCTCCATGTGATGGATGCAAGAGAAGGCATCCCCCTCTTCTTCCACAAAACATGGAGTGTCACGAGATTTACGAATTGTGTTTCCCATGTCGAGATGGATTGGGCGGGCAATTAGATTATCGATTTGTGGGAACTGTCCTTGACAGGTTTGGTTTCGATGGGGATGACTGGATTATGATGCTGAAAAAGATTCAGATAGTTGATACCAAATTGAAAGAATTACTTCATGAGGAAAACGAAGTATGAGCGAGGGTCGGGAGTTATATCTCCAGGTGGTTTTTGATGAAAACGGGGCTGTGGCCAAGGTTACAAATCTTGGCCATGCGGTTCAATCTGTCGGAAATGATAGCCAAAAGACATCCCAAAATGTTGATAAGCTCACAGAATCTTTTTCTAAAAGTGACTCGAGTATCGATTCTTTTGTCTCCAGCCTCAAAAGTCTCGGCATTGCCTACGCAGCGTTGCATATTGAACGTATGATTGCAAGCTGGGTGCAATTAGATATTGCGCAGGCTCAGGCAGATCAATCCCTGAAAGCCGTTATGATTTCCACTGACAGGTACTCGGAATCTTTTTATCAGAGTACTCTTAAGCAGGCCGAGGCGCTTCAGAAGCTGAGTGGAATAAGAGATCAGGATATAGAACGCGGCCAGAAAATGCTCATGCTTTATGAGAATATCGGCAATGAGTTAATGCCACGTACTACGGAGGCAATGGTCAACCTGGCTGCGCTTATGGACGGCGATGTACGCATGGCTGCAGTAGATCTTGGCAAGGCAATGGAGGGCCAAGCGGAAGCATTGCGGCGGGTTGGCATTGTCATCGATGAGAATGTATTCAAGCAGAGAGGTGCCCTTGGTGTCTTGGAAGAGATTGAAAGAAGAGTCAATGGCCAGGCACAATCTCTTACGGAAGGTGCGGGTAAATGGACAGTATTGGGCAGAGCAATCGATGATGCCAAAGAATCTCTTGGCAGATTTTTTGATGAGTTTGCCCAACGTCATGGTTTATTAGAGGCTGCTATTGTAGCTGTAGGAGTATTTGCACAAACCCTTGATGAAATAAGTAAAAAAAATCCAGTAGAAGAAAAGATTAATCAATTAACTACACTTTATAAAGAACTTCGCAATGAAACGGAAAATTTAAAAAATTTAGAAGAAGAATATAATTCAATAAAAGGAAAGGGTCCCATTTCTGCATTATTATTCGGTTCAGCTCCATTTAATTTCAGTGTGAAAGATATAGAAGAATCTCAAAACAGGATTAAATCCTTACACGATCAAATAAATATATTACTTAATGATTTGGCAGATGCCCCCACATTTGTTGAAAAGGTGGCACAGGCTACAGACGATTCTACGCCTGCTATAAAATCCTCTACAGAGGCCGTGCGCGATTGGGCAAGTGCCTGGGCGGATGCCAAACCCCGGATTAAAGAAGTTACCGATCAGGTAAGTGAATTTGCACTTTGGCTTACTCGCCTTCAATGGGGCATATTGGCGAAGGGCCCCCTGGCTACGCCCGGAAACGATCAAATATTCAACAAGTCCGCTATGTTTGGCCAGCCCGTCCAAAATTCATGGGGGAATCTAACGCTGCGTAATTTTTCGCCCACTCTAAATATGGAGGAGTCGGATCTCTACCTCCATTATCAAATCGAGGATCTGACCAAAAAGAATCAAGATGCCTATGAAGCACGCCAGAAAGAAATAGAGGCACGCCAGAAAAAAGAGAAGGAGGCGGCGGATGAAATAAAACGCCAGCAGGATGAAATTGAAGCTCGATGGAACGCTTTTGTCAATCAAATGGGCAGTTCGTTCACCGATGCCCTGGTCGGATCGATCATGGGCGAAAAGGACGCCTTCAAGAATCTGGGCAGGAACATCCTTCGCCAATTCTTGACCGGCTGGGTGGATGCCCTGATCACGAAACAATTTGTTAATCCAGTTATCGATGCTGTCGGTGGCATATTCGCACAGAGTGGAGGTGCAGCCAGTAATGTTGCCTCCGGCTGGATGGGGAGCATGCTTCAATCTGCCGGGAAATGGCTGCCTGCACTGTGGCAGCCTATGGGGCAATTTTACGCTGATAAAAGTGGCCCTTACAAAGGGGTTTATAATTCTGACTATCTCGGCTGGGATGTTGGAATGGCTGCGGGGGCCGGAATTTTAGGTTACCAGGGTGGTGGATGGTGGGGGGCCCTGGGTGGCGCTGGTGGCTATGCAGTCGCAGGGCCGATCGGGGCAGCGGTTGGAGGGGTTGTCGGCAAATGGATCAATGATACCCTGAAGGATTCCGAGCCAAAGATTCCCTCTTTCGATCTGCTCTGGGAAACCATTAACGGAGAGGTCAAGAATGTCGCCGACACCTGGACGAATATGACCAAAAACGATGATGTCTACACGGCAGCACAGCAATTCGTGCAATCGACAAATGATTATTTCAAGAATCTGGCCACCATTACTCAGGATGCTTCCCTGGCTTCCCTCAACTGGAGCTTCGAATTGAAGGGGCTGGGTAATAATATCAACCAGATCCTGAAGCAGGGCACTGCCCAGGGTACCATGCAGGTTGCCCTTGGCACGTATGGCCAGCTCTCGCAGGTCTTTGGCCCTGGATTCCAGCAGCAATTCCAACAATTATTCATGGACACCCTGAGTAAAAATCTTGGCATGTTCACCTTTGGCCAGGATCAGCAGGCTTTCCAGAATTACATGAACTGGAAATTCAATCAATTGACCTCATCATCGCTGTCGCCAGAGCAGGCCATGGCTGCCTTCGAAGAGTTTATGAACAGTCAGCCTCTCTTTTCGCCAGTCGGAAGACCAGGGATACAGGCCAACTCGATCTTCGACCTGTTCCAGGCCACTTATCCAAACGCTAACCTGAACAGTCCTGATATTTTTCCGCAATTGGAGCAATTTGCACAACGGGTTGTTCCGGGCTGGCTCAATACGGGTGAAATAGGGTTAAGTTCAGAGGATAGCCAGAAAACCATACAGGATTTCTTCACCAAGGTTAATGAACAAATAACTGAAATTCTCAATATGGTGACCACAGGCATGGGGCAGGCGTTCGCGGATTCCCTCAATACGGGCCAATTTGAGACCTTCGAGCAGGGATTCAAGAAAAGCATCATGAACAGCGTGCAGCAAGGGCTGATTCAGAGCTTTGCGGAAGAAAATTTTCTGCCGATTATCTTTAAACCCCTGTATGGAAGCAATGGCCACCCGGCCATAACAGATATCTTGCAGCAATATGCAAATTTCGTAAACGGCGTTACGGATCAGCCTGCTATGGATTTTAATCAGGCTACAGCAGGCCTGAACGCAATCTTCAGCGATCTGAATACAACTCTGCAAGGGTTTGAGCCGATGTGGGATGTCTTGAATACTGCCTTTCAGGGACTCTCCCAGGCCCTCGGCCTGAACACGACTGCCGTACAGAGCAACACCGATGCGATTCTTGGCCCGGTCAATAGCTTTCTGGCCAGCCTGGATACCGGCCCCTTAGCGCCAACGCAGTCAATGGCCAGGCTTGCCGGCATGGAGGATCAGCTCTATACTGCTGCCTTCGCCAATCCGTCGAGTTTCAGCGAATACGCAAATTTTATGACCGGCTCTTGGCTTCCCCAGATGCAGGCCACCAGTGATAATTATGCTGACGTGGTGGCCGGGGTGCGTGCCCAGGTGGAGGCCATGCCCTGGGTAGCCCAGGCTCAAGGGCAAGCGCCCACAGCAGCGAATATCGGAACCGAAGTGGCGAAATCCCTGGCACCCATGCTGCTGGACATCAAGGATTCGGCGCAGATTACCATTAACGTAATGGTCGATGGCCAGGTAATAAAGCAGCAGGTCATCCAGGCTCTGGACGATCCTGCCGTCGTACAGAAATCGAGGAGTAGAAACTAAATGAAGTTATCAGTTATCAGTTTTCAGTTATCAGTAAAGACAAAGGCACTTCAAACTGATAACTGATAACTTTCTTTTAAACGGAGGAAAGAAATATGAATAAGCAAACACAAATAGGTCTTTATCTGAACCTTGCAGGGCTTATCCCTGCCGTAATCGAGGAGATCTCTCAGGCTGTGAAGGATGACGGAAAAATATCCGTCACTGAGGCGCTGAGAATTTTTACGAATCTAACACCAAAGGTTGTCGGTGCGCTTGGGCCGGTGATTGCGGATTAAGACAAAGACAGTTATCAGTTATCAGTTATCAGTTATCAGTAAAGACAAAGATACTGAAAACTGATAACTTTAAACTGATAACTTCTTAAGGAGTCCAAAGCCGATGCCAATCATGACCATGTACAACTTCCTCACCGACCTCACCCCTGACTATCAGGCTATCCTCTCCGTAGATCCGCAGAATGTCATAACCATCAGCGGACAGAAGGAGGTTGAAATTCACAGGGGGCGTGGCAGGGCAGAAGAGCGTATCATACTCTCCGATCAGACGCGATTCGGGGTCAAGCTGCAATGGCAGTTTTTGAGCGAGGTGGATCACAGCACGCTCTTTGATTGGTATCACGATCCAGCCAAAGCGTGCGGCACTGCCCGAACCTTCTGGTGGACACCTCCGGCCCAATACGAGAGCAGCCATGTATATGTAGTCAGATTCGATTGCACATGGGAATCGTTCATGCAAAATTATAAAAATTACGGCATAGCAAATCTTCTGCTTTATGTCGCAGGGAGGAAACCGTAAAAGACCGGTGAAAGGGTGAAACGGTGAAACGGTGAAAGGCTGCCCCCTCTCCCTCTGGGAGAGGGGCTGGGGGTGAGGGGAAACTGAAAACTGATAACTGAAAACTTTCTTTTGATGAAAGGGTGAAAAAGAGAGGAACCCAGCAGATGTAGGGTGGACCAAGCGACGCCTCAAAGGCTTCCTTGCTCCTTTGGTCAGGCAGTGAGTCGCGTGTCCACCGGAGTTCTTTTACCACAAAATAAGTTCTTCTACCATAAAATAAGCGAAGGGAAACAGCATGACTCAGCAGCAAAAACAGGAGTTTTTCCTTTTTCTTCAAAAGTTCTGTGCCGATAACGTCGGCAACCGCCTGAATGAATGGATTATCGAGGCGTTTTTGAACAGGGCGAATCAGAGGCTGGAGGCTATTCCTACCTACGGAAATGAGGTGATGGCAGCCAGCCAGGACAGCCAGACAGGACAGGCCAATCTGAGTCCGTCCAGCCATGTCGGTCGGTCTATCCAGCCTGATCAGCCTGTTCAGGATACTGCAACCAGATCAGGAATACGGTCCGGCAGACGGGAGAACTAACGGCCATGCACACAGGCTTAACTCAGCAGCAAACCAACATTATCAACGCCACAGTCAAGAAAGCCTTCTGGCTGTTCGAGATCGACCGTAATAACGATGGCACGCCCGATTATTACTGGAGCACCCAGGGACGCGACTGGAATAGCCACACCTATGCTGCCAAAATCATGTCTTTCACGCCTCTCACCCTGACTGGAGGCTGCCCGGAACTGGGGATCATCGCACCCGCCAATATCAGCATTCAGGCCAGCTTCGCCGGTTCAAATATCGGCGGGGTTTATGCATCCGCCTTCGAGGGCGCATCGATCACGGTGCGCCTGATCGGTTCCACGTCAGCAGATGGCGAAACCGAATTGATGTCATGGCGATTCATCGTTGTTACAGCCATGTCCGTAGATCAAATCCTCACCCTGGACTGTCAGGACTGGTTTACCCTCAAACTGGAAGGCGATTACCCGAACACGCCCCTGGTAAGCGAGTTGTTTCCAGCTACGATCATGAAAGATGACAATGTATGTGCGCCAGTCGTCTTTGGCACACCGTTTTTCCCGATCCGCTGGATTACCAAAAGCTGGACCGCGTATCCGGGCGGACCGGACTATTTTACCCTTGGGGTATCTGACGGGGACCAGACAGCATTATTTGCTGCCGGTCAATTCGTATTGGTAGATTGCGGGTCTGACGGGTTAAAAAGTGGCTGGGTGGACCACAGCTCTTTTTCCGGCTCTCCCGCATATACACACGTATATTTAACTGCTGCCAGCAGCGACCCATTGACGGCGAACACGAATAAGGCCCAGACAGACCATTATGTGCTCGGTCCTGCTGCACCCACCTACACCATCGATCGCGCCCGCACTCCTGCCAGGTCAACTTCAAGACAACTTACCAGGCCGCGGACTACACTTTCAAACAGGATACGCTGACGGGGTCGGACGGCGCGAATTATAAGGTCATGCAACTGCTCTGTGATGATGCCAACAAAGATGGTACCAACGATGCCAATGGCTTCTGGGGCGTTATCGGCAAGGAAATCTATGATCTGCCCTGTCGGTTCTCTCGCAGCGATCTGGCGGCTACAACCAATCCGGCAGATATCGCCTCCCGGGTTTTCCAGGATTGGGGCATACCTGCCAGCGAAATCGATGACACCTCAAGGGCGGCTGCTGCTGCCGTATTTACGGCCCGCGGCTTTAGCCTGCATATCGGCCTCTGGTATCGCCTGACCCGTGAGGAGTTTATCTCCAAACTCTTTACCCTCTCCGGCATGATCCCCGTTTACAGGGATAAAATCGGCTTCAAAATTCTCACCAAGACAAGCCAGATGACGATCACCGAAGACATGGTCGATCCAGGCTCGTTCAAGATCAGCCGCACCTATACCAAAAAGGAGACCGACTCCGGCTATGTGACCTGGCAAACATCCACCGATCCCGTTGACCAGGTCAGGAAAACCGCAGTCGCGGTCAAAAGCACCATGAACAATAGATCCAATACCACCATCGAAGCCGAATGGATTCTCGATTCTGTCAAGGCACAAAAGGCTGGCAAACTGGCCCTGCAGCGGATACTCCTGCGGGATAAAACCATTACCTTTACGGCCAACAGCAGGATTTTGGTTCTCGAACCTGGAGACATGATTACCATCAGCCCGCAGAATCTCGGAGCCGAAGGATCTTCATATACCTGCCAGATTTCAAAAATGACCATGCGCGAAGGGCTGTGGGTGGATGTGGAATGCGTCCGGTTTTCCGACTCCCTTGATGATTGGAACGATTTAACGGCATCGAGCATAGTCGTCAGCGATGCCAACACGGATAATGCCTGCTCTCCCGTATATCAGGGGCCGACCGATGCAGCCAGCGCAGCCACTGGCAACAGCCCTGCCAATGTCATTACCCAGACGGTTCAGATCGGGGCGGGCGGCATCCTGGCCACGAATAGCGCACCCCAAACCAATGGCGGATTCCAGGCCTCAGACAGCGCCTTAACCTGCTACAACAGCGCAGGCCAGGTCCGATTCCAGGCGAAATATGGCGCTGATCCTGACCAGGGTGACGTCACCATAGGAAATTATGACGCAGGAAGCGGCATCAAGTGGGACCAGGGCGACAGCAGGCTATATATCAAGGTCGATGCGACTGGAGGCATTAATGTAAGCGGCGGCGGGGATATTACCCTGGCCGGATCTGATACGAATCCAGGCAAATTGAATTTTCAGGGCACATCGTATGGAGTTCAATTTGGAGGTGGAGCCAGTGGAGAAACATTCAGTGTCCTGCCTGATACCGACGCAATGGTAACGTTTCGTTTGGGATATAACAATTCCTGGTGGGGTGGGTCAACAGCCACTTTCATGGATATCAAAGCCTATGCCGATAGAGGCGCTTATTTGTATGCCGGGAAATTCACTGATGGCTACAATGGAGCCTATATCGAAGTTCAGGGCAGTCAGGCCTATGCCAATTCATTTATCCGGTTTTCCTGCCGGAATCAATCTGATCCGGCATTTCAGAATTATGATTTAGAATATACAGCCTTTTATCCTGCCCTTACCAAGTTCAGCGATCTTGGATTGGCAACTAACGCCTGGGATGACGCATACGCCGACGATTGGAACAATGTGGCAGATTTTTTCTTCCTCGATAGTCGGCAGGAATCTGGCCAAATCATTCAGGTTAATGACGTTGAAGTGATCAAGGCCATTAAGCCAGGTGGTGTCTTTGACAACCGAACAGGCCTGCAATTAATCGACGATAATACTCTTCCTGAGTGGCTGCTCAGCAAGTGCAAGAAAACAGGCGCTATTTTGAGAGATCCTGACGGAAAACCTTATCTATCGCTAAAGGTTATGATCAGCCTTCTCATGGGTGCCATCCGGCAGCTCGATGCGGATATCCAGAAGCGACAGCTTTAAAGTGTGAAGTGTGAAGTGTGAAGTGTGAAGTGTGAAGTGTGAAGGGTGAAGGGTGAAGGGTGAAGGGTGAAGGGTGAAGGGTGAAGGGTGAAGGGTGAAGGGTGAAGTATGAAATTTTTCACTCTACCCTTCACACTTTTTAAAAGGAGGATCTATGGGAATCACGGTCAGAGCATCTATCGACGAACACAACATACCGGAAAATAAGCCAGTCCCTGCCACCCTGGTCACGGCACTATCATGGCTGATCGACAGTGTTAAATCGTCCGCAGATATTAAGCAGGCGATCATAAGTACCGACCAGACGGTTTCCTGGCCGGCATCGTCAGTGGTAAATACTCAGATGAATATAGACCTTGTGAAACCTTCTGTCCCTGTTGAGGTGTACCAACTGGAATTTATGAATTCCTCCAGAGTAACCGATCTTGAAGTAGAGGTGAAAGCACTGGAGACTTCTTTCGCCTCGGAGACGAGGGAAGTCCCCCTATGCTTCCCCTGCCCTGTCCCGAAGGCCTCTTCAGCGGTTCTCTGTGACTGCGAATCGGCCTGGACGCCTGCTGCCGCTCAGGGTGCACACGTTGTTTGCACGGCAGATGCCGTCACTTACCTGGTGGGGACTCATTCAGCCAAAATGGCAATGGACGTCGATGCTGCTGTAGGACTCCTCGCAACTGTGGTTATCACATCTGCCAATCTATCTCCCTATACTCATTTACAACTCTGGATGCGGTCAACTATTAATCTGAATGCAGGTGATTTATTATTTTTAGCTGATAATACAGCCTTGTGTGCGAGTCCTTATGAATCTCTCGGCACTCCAGCATTAACAGCGAATACGTGGACATTGTGCACGCTGAAACTTGCTACTCCTGCCTCCGACCTAGCCTGCATTTGTTTAGGGATAAGCCAGGCGGTTGACAAGGGTGCCTTCGATCTCTATATCGATGATGTAGTGGCTTTTAAGCCTGGGTATTACGCACCCCTGCTTACCGGCCTGTTCAATGGATGCGATCTACGGTTAAGCCCTCGGAATTTGACGGCACTGGGGGCCAATGATGCCTTCTCGATGAACGTGAGGGTGAAGGAGTACAAATAAGGGTGAAGGGTGAAGAAAGTGTGAAGGGTGAAGGGTGAAGTGTGAAGGAAGAAATTTTTCACCCTTCAACCTTCACCCTTCACCCTTTTTAAAATAAGGAGTACAAATAATGATTACACGATCGCTTCCTGGCATAATCCCTTCCGTCTTGCCCTTAAGGAATGCCATAACCGAAACTCGGAGGTCCTCCTTGGTCGGCTATTGGCCACTCCTCAGCCGAGGGGCATTAATAAAAGATCACTCCGGTAAAGGAAATCATCTTACCAATCAGGGGGCT
>Ga0315268_10006384_pt1 | contig 12547 bp, 10 predicted proteins | sample C1_top_MG_FD_204535 | JGI IMG/M metagenome (GOLD analysis project Ga0315268, IMG submission 204535) | Sediment microbial communities from Yellowstone Lake, YNP, Wyoming, USA - C1_top | ecosystem: Environmental > Aquatic > Freshwater > Lake > Sediment | place: USA: Wyoming | collected 2017-08-01 | reverse complement strand
ATGCTAATAGAGCTGGGAGGCGAGAACGCCCTGGCTATCATAAGGAACTTCTACGGCAACCATAGCGACGAGGACATGGCCAAGAAGCTCAAGCTCAAGATAAGCGATGTGCGTGCCACGCTCAACAAGCTGCACAACGAAGGGCTGGTCAACTACATTAGGGAGAAGGACAGCGAGACCGGCTGGTATTCCTACAGCTGGTCGCTCAACCTCCAGAGGATCGAACGCTGGGCCAATACGCAGGCAGGCAAGCTCGGGATGTTCAGGAACGGAGGGGGAGATTACTACTTCTGCACTTCCTGCGGCACTTCGACCATAACAGACTTCGAATCAGCTGCCAATGACGATTTCAGGTGTGAGCGATGCAACAAGCTTCTGGAATTCATCGATGAGAAAAAGATGCTCGAATTGTATGAAAAAAGAAAGTGAATCAGAGAATCGTGTTGTCGTGGATGACGTCCACGCCTTCAGACAGCTCTGCGGAGCGCATTGCGAGGTAGATGTTCCTTATTCTCATTTTTCCCTCGTATAGATGGCGGTAGGCTATCGCTGCCTTGTCGACGCAAGGATATTCCTCGGGCACGAACGTGTTGAGCATCTGCTCGAAGCCGAGCTTTTCCAGCTCCCTGAAAAGCGTGGCTGCGAGGAATGAGCAGAAAGGTGCGCCGTTCGGATGCGTCAATTTCACATCTCTATTCTCATGGCGGGGCTCTGAATCTTCGGATAGATTATCGACAATCACGGCCGGCGCGATGACCCCTTTTTCCTTGGAGCTGCTGCATGCCAGTATAGTTCTTGGATTGCTGAGTTTGCCTCGCTTGAGCGATTTCGCAGCGAGGTTTTCTGCATAGCTCTCGAAAGTGACAATCAGTTTCTCAGAACCTTCGGCAATCCTCGCACGTAAAAGCCTGAGCTCGCGCTGGATGTCTTTGGGGCTGTCGAATCTCCGGGCAAAGAAGTAGAGGGGTTCTTGGGTTAGGCCCGCTGCCATGAGGAGAGCGCGGACCTCTCCTGGAAGCACATAGCCTCTCTTGAACGCTTGCGTTTCCTCTGAACTCGAAAATATGCCCGGAGCGATATCATTTGGCAGGAGGACAATGGCGGGCGTTTCTATGCCTGATTCAGCGCATTTTCTGTAGACCCTGGCGCATAGCTCTATTGTAAGAAACATATCAAGACCGAGAAGCCGCCTATCGCCCGCCGGGGTGAGCGGGCCTTCGCGAACGGTATAGCTGCCGGTGAGTAGGGTGGTCCTTTTCCCGCGGCAGCTCTCGGCAAGGCTCTCCACCATCGCAGCCTCATTTCTGAAGGCGCCGTGATGGATGGCTGCGCGCCGCACTTCCTGAACGAGCGCGGTCTTGGTCCTGGGATTCATCTTACTTTCCTCCGTTTTTGACTGTTCGTTCGGGGCGTGTTGGAGCTGGTCTGGTTTCAGGCGCTTTCCTGCTCTGCGCCGCTTGTGCCTTGTCTTTGAGCTCGCCGAGGTCGGCTTCACGGGCGGTTGCAACGGGGTTGGGATGTTCAGCTACCGGTTTTGGTGTTTCAGCACTCAAAGGAGCGGATGCAAGTTCTCGAAGCTCTCTTGAAAGTTCGCAGTGCCACTCTCGGACAGTCAATTCGCCGAGGTCTGCCTCGCGGACGACCGCGACAGGATTCTTCTGAGAGGTCCTGAGCTTGACAAAAGCAGCGTAGGTTTCGTCAGCGTCGCCGCCAGCGCATTTCTTGAGCAGCTCGAGAGCGTCATCCGCCAATTTCACATCGCCGGCTTTCCTCGCACGCTCAGCAAATTCGTACATCTCATCAAGCGCTTCGGCGCGCCACTTCAAGCCCGCAAGAATGTGGGCTGGGATGCTCGTGCCTATCCGCCTAAATGCGTGAATAATACGAAGAACGCTATCATCCCAAAAAAATTCTTTAGACAGTAATCCGGCATAGGGACGCTTATTGGTGCAGAACAAAGGAACGCCATTTGAAGCCATAATCAGGACCAGCCATTTGCCCAGCTTCAAATCGAAGGCGGGGATGCTACTCAAAGGTAAGACGCTTACGCGATAAAAGTCGCGGTCGAGGTCCCGGAGTTCCCTTTGAACTTCTGAAATGGCATCCGGAGAGCCGCTGCGCGTAGCGGAAACTAGCGATTCGTGCAACAGCAGCCTGCGGTCATGAATTTCTTGCAAACGCCAAGCGCGGCGCCCTAATTGGGCAAGGACATCATCTGGGATTGGTTTTCCAGACAGGATGTATCTATCGAGTACCGCGGTTATCGTGTTTTCATCGCTGAGGCTGCGGTAAGCCGTCCGATTCGTATAACCTATCGGAACGCCGTCCTTAAACCTGACTTCAAACCCCTCTGATAGTTTTCCCAGGGCATATGTTGATTCTTCCTCGCTCATTTCGAACCCCTCCATGAACATTTTGGTGAATCATCTGACACAAAAGATATATATTAAAATAACCGATGGATTTTCTGCGAAAAATGGCTAAAATTTAAAAATTATACATGAAATACATAATTATGGAGAAACCAGCCTACAAATTAGATAAAATAGATATGCGACTCCTTTATGAGCTGGACTGGAATTCGCGCCAAACTGATGCAGAGCTGGCAAAGAAGATAGGCAAATCGCGCGAAACTGTCCGCTACCGCATCGAGCAGCTGGAGAAGAAAGGCATAATCGCAGGCTACGTTACCTGGATAAACGTGGCGAAGCTGGGCTACCAGGCATACAAGATATACCTGAAGATAGGCGGCAAGGAGGATGAAAGGGAGGAGTTCTTCGAAGCGATGAAGAATAACACCAGTCTTTTCTGGCTAGGCATCGCTGACGGTGCATGGGATGTTGGATTGACTTTTTTCGCCAAGAGCAACGAGGAGTTCTTTCACAGGAAAAATGAGATATTCGCAAAGTACAGCCGCATCATACTGCAGAAGTTCACAGGCGTGGCTGTGGATGCCTACGGCTACCCGAAAAAGCTTTTCCATAGCCAGCCGGAAGAACAGTTCTCGGTTTTTGGAAAAATCGGAAACAACACACTCGACGAAATAGATAAAGCAATCCTGTCAGAGCTCTTTCATAATTCAAGGATAAAGCTCGTGGAACTCGCATCGAAAACAGGAGTGAGCGTCGACGTAGTGCGAAGCAGGATGCGAGACATGAAAGAGAAAGGAATCATAGTTAAATACAAGGCGCTCGTTGACTATCAGAAGCTCAGCCTGGAGTTTTACAAGGCATTCCTCTATTTTGATTCTTTCTCGAAGGAAGATGAAAAAAAACTGTTCGAGATAGCGAAACAGGATCAGAACATACTCCACATAGTCACGCTCATCTCTCCGTGGGACATCGAGCTCGAGATAATGGTCGAGAACTACCAGAAGTACAACAGCATAATAAGGAGGCTCAAAGCCGAATTCCCGAACCTGCGAAACGTCGAGAGCGCTACAATGTGGGGGGATTTCGTGTTCCCGGCTGAGGGTACGATAATGAAGTTGTAAAAATCACATTGTCTTGAACTCAACCAGCATCTTCTCGAATTCTTCCGATGTGAGGAATAGTATGGAGCCGCTGTCGGATTCCATCCTTAGTATGAGGGGGGCTAGCGAGGCGGATTGGATTGTGGACTGGAAAACCGCCTTTTCCGCATCGCTCTTGAACAGGATGATCGTTATCCCTTTGCTTAACGTTGAGAGCACTCTCTGGATGACGGTCTTGGCGCTGCCGCTCTTCTCGAAGAAGTGCAGGAACATCTGTTGGCCCACCACAGTTATCTCGCTGTCGGCGACTTCTGACTCTCCGAGGCTGGTGAATGGGACCGCGTTGTTGACACAGATGTCCCTCAGGCGGCGCATCATCGCCAGGTAGTTTATCGTATGGCTGGTCTTTTCCTCCCACGTCTCAAGGCCGTAGTAGCCCATGGACTCCTTCACCAACCGTTTCTTTTCCAATTCTTCAAGAAGGTACTCGACATTGTAGTCTGTGACATAGACCGGCCTGCCCTTGTAGAATATGTCCTTGAAGCCGTTCTTTATCTCCACGCTGGTGAGTGGGGTGTTCTGCCAGCGGTAGTTCTCGTTCACTTTCTGGAATATGCTCAGGATCACGTCCGGGGAGAGAGGCACCTTTGTCCTCGCCACTGGGGGGAAGTCAGGGATGTCAATCGCAAAATAGGTAGTTTCCTGCCTGGCGAATATTATGCCCACACCAACTATGCCCAAGGTAAGGATGGCCGTCACCCAGAACAGCGGGTTCTTCAGCGGATTGGGCGGTTCAATGCGTGAGACCGGCACTTTCACCGTAAGGCCGCCGGTGGTGAATTCAAAGGTGTGGTTGCCGTAAGGCAGATAATCCCCACCGGTGTAGCTGCCGACGTCCACTGCAATCTGCTGGACAGTTTTGAAGTCGTACGTGCCAAACTGGCCGTCGTCCACCTTGATGGTCACGTCCGCAAGCGAAACAGGTGTGCCGTCTCTTGTGACATCGAAAAAGTAAACGGATCGCCTCTGGGTTGAAACGCCGACATAGGTCACGTCTATTGAAACGACCTTCATGTAGCTCTGCGCATAGACATTGTCCTGATCGTCCACGAGCCTGACCAGATATTCGCCGCGATCAGCTTCTATGGGCATATCGATGGGCTTTTCACCCTGAAGGCTCACATCATTCTCGGTGATTGTCTGTACCTCAGTGCCGTTGCTGCTCAGCACCACCAAGAGCAGATCACGCTGGCCAGGCTCTGGTTCCTGGAGCTTTGCATTCAGACGGGCCTGGAGGCCGGATATGCTTGTTGGGACTATCTTTACTCCTCCCTGGATGTAGAGCTCGCCAAGCTGTGCCTTTCTCTGATATGAGACGAGGGTTTCCTGTACGGGGTAAGCAGATGCTGACGAATAGCCTATGAACTCCGCCTTCACGCTAACATTCTCTCCTCTGAACGGATTGGAGAAGAAGTACGAGGTACCGGAGTAATTCGTTGAATTCGCAAATTCATAAACTCTTGGAGCTCCGGTCGGCTCTGCCCAAGGGGTATCGAAGATGATGCGAGAAACGTCCTCTGCCGCGGCATTGGGGTCCCTCCAACCTCCGTCAAGCGTTTCTGGGATGAATATGAACCCCCCGTTGCCCTTTTTGGCAACGCTGACACAACCGTATATCATAGTGCTTTTCCACCCGCCTCTGGCAGTGACACGGTAGAGCGGCTGGAACAGCTGGAAATCGTCTGTAGGATTAAGGTCTGTACGCGACTCGAAACCAACCGGCAGGGCGCTGACCTTTTCCTGCGGGGTAGGCAGAGGGGTACTGGTACCATTAAGGAACTGGGTGAATGGTTGCCCTATGTAGATCACGACAACACCGCGGTCAGCGAGGTTGTCCATGGTCACAGAACTTCCAATGCCAATCAGGCTGGCGGGCACATAGCTGCTGGGAACGACCACGATGGCGCCTTCCGGAATGGTCTCGAGCTGCTTTTCAGTGATAGAATTCAGCATGATTTTCCTTTTTGCAAGGTTTGACCTGAGCGCGCGCAGGAAATCAGGATAGGTGGTTGCCTCATCACGGTCGCTTTCAAGCATAAACACCTGGGAGGGAAGTTTTTCATTGTAGGTGGTGAGTTTCACCGTGTAATTGTTCAGGTTTCTTGTCTCGTAATCTACCAATAGTGCCGCCACATGATCCTGGGTGCCTCGCTCTCCGGAAGTCAGTATGGTGCCGTCCAATATGACATTCTGCAGATCTGGTTTCTCAGAAGGCGGCTGGAACACGCCTGGACCGACAGGCATGAGCTGAAGGGTGACATAGAGCCAGCCGACACCAAGTATTATGAGCGCAATAAGGACAGCTGCGCCGAAGACCACGTAATTGAAGCCGCCGGGTGGCGGAGCGGTCGTGAACTCCCGCTTCTTTTCAACTTTTTTGGGAGCTAAAATCGCGTTTAGCTGGTCTTTTATCCTTTCCAGGGGCGAGCGTTCTTTGATCTTGAAGTGCCGGACAGGCTGGAACCTCTTCTTGACCTCGAATTGGTACGACTTTTTCTTGATTTTTATTTTCCCTATTTCAACCATCAAAATCCTTCCATCTCCCAGGGGAGGTTAAAAAGGAACCGCGGGTTCCTTTTATTGGACCACTTCAAGATAGCCTTCACTCACCAGCTTGTTGAGCAGTTCTTCTGCCCGTGCGTCGGAAATCTTGTACATCTTTGTGAACTCGGTCAGGTTTATGGAGCCGTTGTGCTCCAGAATCCATTCCTGGAGCTTTGCCTTCAGGGCATCGTCAGAAAGCCCTTCCAGGGTCTCCACTCTCAGGCGAAGGTCATCGTTCTGGGACTTCAACTCGTAGTTCTTGGTCATGAGCGCCTGGTTCTGCTCGGTGATGCGATCGATTTTTTTCTTGTAGTCGTCCACTTCTTTCTTCAATGAATCATAGGAAGTGTAAAGCTTGGAGTATTCGACAGAGACCGAGCCCGACAGGTCTTTTACTGCGTTCTCGATGAGCTGGTAGAGGGTTTTGTTGTCAACTGAGAAAGAGCCTTCTATCAGCGAAAGGATGTTGATAAGGTACCTTATGACATCCACCCTTCTCTTCTTCGGTCCTATCTCCGGGGGGATTGAATAGAGGACCTCGACCTCATCCTCTTTTATCTTCAGGATTGAGAACAGGTAGGGGCTCTTGTTGATGTCCCTGCTTTCCACATAGATCACGTTGAGCACGTCCTTTTCAGGCGCGAGCTCCAGGAAGGAAATCGAGCGGAGGACGGTCGTCATGTCCTTGAGGCTGCCTTTCATCTTGCCCTTTATCTTGAAGCCATCAACCTGCGGAGGATGCTCAGGCTCTTTCGCGCCCGGAGGCTGGGAAGAAGCAGGGGTTGCCTGTTTAAGCGTAGGAAGTGCCATAGGATTACCTCTTTCTCTTTTTTGGTTTCTCTTTCGCGACTGGCGCCAGGGGAGAGGGCGCAACTGGTGCAACTGCCTGCAGTAAGGCTGGGGGTGGAGGACGTACCGCAGCGGGAATTTCGACTGCAGGGGCGTATCTGAAAAAAGGGAGCAGTAGGATAAAGCCGCTTATGATCAATGCGGAAACCAATGCCCAGACCTCGAACCTGCCGGCAAGCAGCAGCATGATGACGACCAGGACCAGCACGATCCCAGCCAAAACAACGGCGAACAGCATGCTTTTCTCAAAGGACTTTCTCCTCTCCTGATGCTTTGGGAGGTCAACCTCGCAGACGTAGAGGTCGTTCATGCGTGCAATCCCGAGGGTTTTCTTCACAGATCTGAAAAACCGGATCACGCGGTCGTCCTTCACACGCACTGCCCGCATCCCTTCAACATCTTTTTCGCACGCGATACAAATCTTCATTTCAAACCCCTCGCCTGCCCTTTAATCGGGGTTAGTACCCCGTCTGGGCGGGTCGGCAAAGCCTACTCCTCGAGGACGACCTGGGTTATCTCTCTCCCTACGCCGCCGCTCTTCTTGAGGTCGACTTTCCCGAAAATATTGATGATTGTTATGTCATCGATGCCCGCGTCCTTCAGGAAATCGCTGATATTCCTGCGCGCTATGCCGTCGCGCTCAAGCGAAATCACGAAAGAGATCACGTCCATCCTGCGGTTGTTCTTGTCGAATGTCTTGGTGAGGTCCTCGATTTTCTCGTCTGTCAGGCCGTACTGCCTCAGTTTTCTCCTGAAATCCTCTTTCATGAACGAAACGCTTCTTGCCACGCTGACATCCCTCCGTTGCTTTTCTGTCAGGACGGTTGTAAGGTCGAGGAAGTATTCCTTGCTCGGCTCCTCTCCCTCAATCTTATCGATGAGGAAGGTGGATGGGTATGGGGTTGGCAATGTGAGAGACATGTTGACTGCGCACTGCCCGACACCAAGCCTGCTTATCTCGTCCCGCATAAAGTTGCTGAAGTGCAGGGAGCCCTGGAGGTAGTCCAGGAACTTCTCGAACTTCACCTTAAGTATGAACGTGGTCCCGACGTTTGAGAAGATTGCCTCGCTGATGTCCGTGGGGTTCTGGGATGCAATGATCATGCCGAAATTGTACTTTCGGCCCTCCCTCACAATCATGACCGCGTCGCTGTTTTCCTCCTTGCCTATCTTCCAGGCTTCGTCGAGAACGACAAGAAGGCGCAACCCTTTCCCCTTTGACAGTGTTTCCAGCCTCATCTTCTCCTTTATGAACTGAAGAATCGTGAGCGCGCCAAGGGCGCGCGATGCCTCGTCAGGCAATCCTGAGAGGTCCAGGTCCACAAGGCCTGAGGATACGATTTCATCAAGCTTCACCGTGCTTTCCTGGGCGAAGAAATCCTCGCCTGGCTTTGTGAACTGCTTAAGCCGGTATATGGCATTCTCGAGCTCTGCAGGGAATTCATAGGAACCAAGCTGGGACTGCTCAGTGAGTATGCGGACCACATCCTTAAGGGTCGGCGGCTGGAGCGGCTTTCCAAGTTCATCTTTCTGCTCGAACGAGTCCATCCTGAACTTGTTCTCCAGATAGGATTTCTCTATCGCCTGTTCTGTCAGCCTCCTCTGCTCAGGATAGTTGGTGATATCAGAAAGCAGCTCAAGGGTACGCATCACCTGCTTTATGCGGTCGTAGGGCTTCATGCCACCAAGATCGAGCAGGTTGAGATAAGAGCCTCGGCCAAGGGCGACTATTTTGCCTCCGGTCTGCTTCACCCACTCCTTGTATTCACCGGCCCAGTCGATTATGAGCGCGTTTGTGTTCCATACGAATGCAGCACGAAGCAGGAAAGTCTTGATGAAGTAGCTCTTTCCTGAACCGGAGATTCCAACGATTGCGATGTGTGGGTTGGCAACGTTCTCATAGGTCCAGTAGAAAGGTACGTTGAATATCTTGGTCCTTCCCACATAGATTGAGTTGGTAGGGTCTGCGAAGAGGACTTCCATGGGTGGCTCTGGAGGATAGACAAGGATATTGCGCTTTGAGATATCGCGGTTTGGAAGCTTGGTAAGCGTTACCTTTCCTCCGATTGGCATCTTCAGATCACACTCTCTTCAAGCTCTTGTGGCGTTGCAGGGAAGAATTTCTCCCATTCAAAGCATTTGAGCATCTCGTCCCCTGAGAGACTGACAACCTCAACGTTGAGGGCATTGGCAAGAACCGTGCGCAGCTCACTGGCCTGCGTGCGCGCAGCGGCGACCGCAGCGTCTTTGCTGAGGCCAACTGCGGTTGTCTGGGCGTAGGCTATAACACCCATGGGTTTGACCCCTTTGATTAGCCTGGCCAACTGCGCATCCCAGATGGCCGCCTCCCGTTCGTATTTATCTATCTTAAGCACGTCGGGCTGGGGCTTGTCCCTCTCCCTCGCAAGCCGAAGCTGGGCCTCGGCGCGCTTGGTCTCAAGGGTTTTTCTCTTCTCGCCCACGTCTTCGACATAGAGTAGGTATGCTATTTTGGTCACGTATTTGAGGTTCGAGATTGCCCTCTCGAAGAATTGGCTGTAGGCGATGTTCTCCTCCTGGCTTTTTTCAGTCGCTGATTCGAATATCTTTATGCCCAGGAACGCTGAGGCGTAGAAAATGCCGTTGGCATTCTTGACTATTACGTCCTGAGTCGGCGGGATCTCATACCCCTCTTCAGTTATCATCACTATGTTGGTCTTTTGGGTTATCAACGGCACAAGCAGGTAGCCGTATTTCCAGAAAAGCATCGCGCCGAGCGAGCCGCAGCAAGCGATAAAGCCCCCCAAAATCACAAATGGACCGCCTGGAAGGCTGACGAGCAGGGCTCCGATAATTCCAACAGCGATAGAACCAATAATATAGCTCTTCGCTCCTCCGATTGCAGTAGGCATGATGATCCCTCTAAGGTTAATACGTTAATTCCGAAAGGATATTAAAAACCACTCCATGAGGGGCGAACAGCCCTATGCACGGGAATCAAGCAGCCGGAGGGGTTGTATCCTTCTTCGCCCTTGTAAGATCGCGCATGTGCGCCATTGCTCTTTCTTTTGTTGACATTACAATCACCGAAGTGCGCTACCGTTCAATCCCTTATCGCATCAGCTACAATCGTCTCCGCATCACCTAGGTAGGTGGAATAGTCGAAAAGCCGCTCGGCTTCGTCTTTTTTCAGGAGCTTCTTTTCAACCATCAGGTCTTTCAGGTGCTTTTTCTTTGCGAAAGCGTCCTGTGCCAGCGTCCGCATGAGCTCATGCGCGTCCTGCCTGCCCATCTTTCCGCTATCGACAAGGTAGATCATCACGCGCTCTGCCATGACAAGTCCTTTTGTGAGCTCAAGATTGCGCTTTATGTTCTCGGGGAAGAGCTCAAGGCCTTCAAGCACGGATGAAAGCTGGGACAGGATGTAGTCCGTCACTATGAATGATTCGGAAAAGATGAAGCGCTCATTCGCTGAGTTCGTAAGGTCCCGCTCATGCTCAAGAGGGATGTTCTCTATCGCGGTCTGCACGTTCGCACGGACCAGGCGTGCAAGAGAGCAGATACGCTCGGATTTGTGCGGATTCCGCTTGTGGGGCATGGTCGATGAGCCGACCTGCTTTTTTCCGAATGCTTCTGCAACCTCTGCGATCTCAGGGCGGCTGAGATTCCTGATTTCCTTTGCGATTTTCTCCGCAGTCGCTGCAGTCAGCGCAAGAAGCGAGAGGACCTCGGCATGCCTGTCACGCTGGACAACCTGATTGGAGACGCGAACAGGAGAAAGACCAAGAAGCTCCATGGTCCGTTTTTCTATCTTCTCCCCATCCTTCCCAAAAGCAGCCCTGGTTCCGGTAGCTCCGCTCATTTTTCCGACAAGTATGCGCTTTTCCGCCTCCTCCATGCGCTGGAGGTGGCGCTTGACTTCAGTGTAGTAAAGGGCGAATTTCATCCCGTAGGTTGTCGGCACAGCATGCTGGCCATGTGTCCTGCCTATGCACACGGTCTTCCTGTGCTTGAGAGCGAGTGATTTGAGTATCTGCGATAGGGAAAGAAGGCGTTTCTTTATTATTGAGAGAGCATCGCGGAAAATCAGCGCTGTCGCGGTATCCTCGATATCGTAGCTTGTCGCACCAAGGTGGACATAGGCTCCGTAATCCCCGCTCTGCTCTGAAAGCGCCTTGACCATGGCCATGAGGTCGTGGTGAATCTCATGCTCTATCTGGAGCACCCGGGAAAGCTCGACGCGCCTACTGCCCTGTTCTATTTTCTTCGGCGCTTCTTTCGGTATCCGGCCAAGCTCTGCATGCACCTTTGCAAGTGCTATCTCGACATCCATCCACTTGCGGAGCTTCGCCTCCTCTTCAAAAACATCATTCATCGCTGTCCGGTAACGAGAGTCCAATGGAGAAATCGACATGTTTGATTATTATCCAGCAACTCTTTAAAACTGGCACTGACAAAATCCCAGTTATGGTGAAAGTCCGAATTCTGAAACGACAAAACCGCGGATACATAGAGCTTCCGCAGGAAATGGCGGGTGGGGAGGAGATTGAGCTTTTCCAGCTCAGGGAGGGGTATTACCTGCTGACCGTTCCGCTTGGCCAGACTACGGCCAGAAGCCCTGTGCCTGCCGCAGCGGCCAAGACAGAATCAAAAATTTTGAGCGAAAGCGAACGGGCGCTACTGAAAAAATTGCTTTCCATAAAATTCGAAAAACGCACGCCAGCATACGTTTCGAAAGCGCTGGATAACGATGAAAAAGCAGTGCTCCGCGAGCTCGAGCAGAAAGGATTTGTGAACGTGTTCAAAGGAACGAAGTACAAGGACGGCGTATACAACATCAGGGACAGCATCTACCCGCTTCTTTCGCAGAAAGAATCCGAAACGAAAGAAACGCGCGGAGCTCAGGCGCCTCAACCTGCGGTACAAGTACCATTCGGCATGCTTCACACCCAAGGATTCATGATAATCGCCGACAAAAATGAGGCACGGATGCTTTCAGAACGCCTTGCAGATGATATGAAACGGGGGAACGCCCTTGGTGTGAAGGGGTTTGATGGTAAATTCTACATTGTCACGCGCGATTATTTCACAAGGTCGCAAGCGGCCATATTGGCCATACTGAAGGAGGATATGAATGCAGATGCGATTGCCACGGCAGCAAAGCTGAATCCTGACGGTTGCAGGGCCGTGCTGCGCATAATGTCCGAGAACGGCGATATTTTGGAGAAAAGAAGGGGCATCTTTGCAGCGGTGTAGCGCATGATCATAAAAGACGAGATACATGGAACGCTCGAATTCAGCGAACTTGAAGGGAGGATAATCGACAGCCCAGATTTCCAGAGGCTGAGACGCATAAGGCAGATGTCGGTGACGAATCTTGTTTATCCAGGCGCGAATCATACGCGCTTTGAACATTCCCTTGGCACAGCACATCTTTCCTGGACCATAGCGAGACGACTTGGGTTGGATGAGGAGACCGCTGCCAAGGTCAAGCTCTACGGGCTCCTGCACGACATCGGGCATACCGCATTCTCCCATGAAGGGGAGGACGTGCTGAAAAAATACCTGGGAGACCACGAGGGGCTTGGCAGGAAAAAGATAATCGAGGGTGAGATAGCCGATATCATTTCAGAGAATTACAAG
>Ga0315268_10006383_pt1 | contig 12548 bp, 14 predicted proteins | sample C1_top_MG_FD_204535 | JGI IMG/M metagenome (GOLD analysis project Ga0315268, IMG submission 204535) | Sediment microbial communities from Yellowstone Lake, YNP, Wyoming, USA - C1_top | ecosystem: Environmental > Aquatic > Freshwater > Lake > Sediment | place: USA: Wyoming | collected 2017-08-01 | reverse complement strand
AACTTATGCAGACTGAGGCAATTTGACTTAAGAAATAAAATTGACCTCCCTTTTATCTACCCTCAGATCTCTACACTGAAACTATATCCTCTTTGCCAATAACGCACCTTAAAAATCAAATACGGAGCAGCTATGTAGCAAGAGAAAGATATGCAAGACCGAGAGAAGAAGTTGAAAAAGGGATTTTTTTAAACGCTAATTAGAAGTGAAGAAGCGGATTGGTCAAAAGAGTCTATTTTTTAATAAAGAAAAGGCCAACCTGTTTGAGGTTGGCTTTGAAAACGAACAGAATTCTTACTTATATACATTACCACGCCAGTCCATTTCCTCAATGCATGCTCGATACTGCTCAAACTGAAATTCAACAATGATTCTTAACTTCCCAGCGCGTATTCTATAGAATCCTTCCCATTCACCGCTCAGCTTTTTGATATCTACATTCACATTCTCGCCTCTAAATTTTCTTATAGCGAGCCTTATCTTATCAATAATGGCGTCTTCTTTCAGTTTGTTGGATTTAAGAAAGTTCAGAGAATTCTTGGAAAAATCGATGCTCCAATTCATATTTCAACCTCTATAGTCTTGGCTACTTTACGAGACGGCTTGCGGTAAAGTTTTTCAATCTCCTTTTGTTCTTTTTCCGAAACTGAAGGTAAAAGCAAAGCTCGAAACTTCATTAGCTCCTGTGTTAGCACCTCGCGAACGCTTTCTTTCACTACTGTTTCCAATTCTTTTTTAGGTATGGTAATTGTACTCATAAGCGATCCTCCTTTTTAATTGTTTAATTAGATGCTCTCATAGACCTTTATATTTTACCTTACTACCCTCAGTTTAGGAGAACAAATGGAGACTGTCAAGGATTGGGGAGAAAAAAGATTAGGTTAGGACTTAGAGTTGCTTAGGTATCAAATCACAATAATAAAAACGGTTATCTCTTAAGACAACTTCTCCTCTTCTTAAAGAGCTGGAAATCAGAAAGCTTAGCTAAAAGAATGAGGGAAGTGGCATCACAGACCACTATCATAACTTCTTCCTTTTGTCTCTTCGCATTATCTCCTTGATCGCTTTTTTGTCTTGTTTCCAGTCTTCTTCAGTATAATGGGTAAAAGGTATCTCTTTTTCTTTTAAGAAATCTTGGAAATCCGCTAAGCTCATCCCGAGGAGTTTAGCTCCATATCCTGAGGATATTTTTCCTTCCTTGAAAAGCCTTAAAACCACCTCTTCTTTAGTAAGATCAACTATCTCTTTCTCCAACTCTTTATCCACTGTTTCTGGTATTGGCCATTTCAAAACAAGTTCTCTTCTCATTTTTATCTCTTTCTTTTCTGTTTTTGATTTCCTTAATCTTAGTTCCGCATTGCCTACACTCACAATATAATAGCAGCCCTGGATGTCCTATAACCCTTCCGTCTGAAGGATGCTCGATCCAACTGTAAACTTCGGTCATTTCACTGCTATAATTAGGACATTTCATTGCTCTACCGCTGCGTATAATCTTACAAAGCCAAAAGAGAAGTGAACTATACTATAGTCTATAGTCTTTTAGCCTTTCTCCTAACGGCGCGGTATATGTGAGGTTCTACTGAAGTCGGAATTTGGGCGAACGAAGTGAGCCATATACACTGCGTTAAGTGACGGCCGTTTCCGCCTTCAGTTTTTTTTAGTCTTTTTGAGTTCATTGCTGAGCCACTCCAGATAATCTCTACTACCAGAAACGATGGGCATAGCTATTATCTCTGGTGTTTCATATGGATGTATCTCTTTGATTGCTTTTTCAAGTTTCTTGTATAGGGCTTTTTTACTTTTTATGAAACATAACCATTCTTTTGTTGTCTCTACATTGCCTTTCCACCAATAGGTGCTTACTATTGGTCCCACTATTTGGATACACCCAGCTAATCTCTTTTCCACCAACGTTTTGGCTATCTTTTCAGCATCATCCTTTTTCTCAGTTGTCGTAAAGATTTGGATATATTTTTCCATCTTAGTCCTCCTCCTTTTTATTACTTAACCCTGTTTTGATTTTTAAAAGTTTCTGCATCTCTTTCAATGCAAAATCCTTATCTTTAGCAATCACGCCATATCCCCACGTAAATTCATAATCGTAATTACATCCAACCCATTTTCCTACCATAAAATTACCTACACGATTCAAGGAAAAATATATAGTGCCTTTTGAGATTACATTCGGTTCTCTTGGTAGGTAAGAACCAAGGACGTGCTCATTATCGTACAGTTTACATTTTGCACGCCATAAATACCCACCTAACTTATTCTCTGGACTTTTTCCAATATTTTCTATATCAATTTTATCTCCTTTCTGTTTGATCTGTAGAACTTCTGTATTGATATTCTCTTTTCCTTCAACTGTGGTTTGCCATACTCCATACCATGTTCCTGAAAGATCGATTTTTTCCTTTTTTCTGACAGTGATATTCTTTGCTCTGATACGATCAATTATTGCTTTGGTAACTTCATACCCAATTGCATAGAGAATCGCACCTATCACAATAGCTCCAGCATATTTAATCCAATCGAGCATTCTTTATTTCTCCTTTGGCGAGGTTGGGCATTTCACTTACCTCTCAGATTAAAGGAATAAAAGAAAAGAATCAAGAAGCTGGACAGATTTGATCTAAAAGATAAAATCACCCTTCTTTTCATTTACCCTCAGCTAATTATTCTGAAGACAAATCCTCTCTGTCCAAAACCAATAGCACCTTAACAATCAAATATAGGAGGCATTTATGAGGCAAACCACAAAAAGCCTTTTTCAAAAGGCAAGATTAATTAAAGAAGAGACAGGCTACAAGATAGCCATTATGAACCAGAAGGATTTAGATCCCACTTGCTGGTTGGTCCAGTTCTGGGGAGTAGATTACTGCAAGAGTTGTGAGTTTCTTGGAACAAAAGACTGCGGAGGGAGTAAGGAAGTTAAAGAATATCTAAGGAGAAAATTATGTACAGTCCAAAGATCAAAGAGGAATTGATTCCTAAGATTTATCAGATAGCAAAAGCTAAAGGTTTAAGAATGACCACTTTGGTCAACGAAATTTTGCAAAAAGCTTTAAACGGAATGGAGGGAAGAGAAGGTGAAGGAACAAATAAAGACAGAAAAGAGTCTGTTAGAAGCCCTTGCAGAGATCAAGGCCGAGATTCAGACAATCCAGCTCTGGATTGATGATGCCCGTACTAACCGAATAGCAAGGATACGTTATGAAAAAACTAAAGGGAAACTGAAAAGCCTAATAGAGGCTCATAGGAGCTTATTTCAAAGGCTTAAGAGATTAAAGGGATGGATTTGAAAGTAAAAAAGTAAATCCAGAGTGGAGGTGAAGAAACATGAAGATAGAAATCACTGAAAAAGAAGAACTTGGGATAACCAGGAATATGGCTATCACTATCAGAGTTGAATACAAAGAGGAAGTATTTGCCCTTGAAACAGTCCTTTCAGAAATGTATGAGGCCAACACCCAGACAACTAACTATGAAGTTGGAGAGTTCACATGGCTAATACCACCTCCAGACAGTGATACCGAAAGAGTAAAGATTGAAGAGGAAGTTGAAAAATTCATCTTAAACACCTTTTGACAGACAAACCAATTTATTCAAAGGAGGCAAAAGATGAGGCTACAGACTTTAATTGATGAGTTAGAAAGACAGAGTCCGTTGAAATGGGATAGAAAGATAAATTCATCCCAATTAGAAATGATCTCATCTGAAAACCGTGTGAGATTTCAGATTAATGGAGACAATCTTACTATTACCAAACCCTGCCATGCTCAGGTAGCAGAAAGGTTAGAGATTCCAACTAAGTATTACCACAAGATGGAAACCGAAGCATCTGAGCTTTTAGTTGAGAATGTCAATACCTGGCTAAAGAAAACAGAAAAAGACTTTTTCATCCGGGGACTCGGAGAATCCGTCAGGGCCTTTCTCAGTGAAAGATACAGGGTCATTGATCACCTTGATGTCCTTTATTGTTCCCTGAATGAACTTCAGGCTCATGAGGCAGAGTTTGAGGACTGCTTTCTTTCAGAAACAGAGATGAGTGTGAAAGTTAAGAGCAACAAACTGAGAGATTTCATCAGACACAAGGATGACCTTATCATTGGAGGGCTTCTTCTGACCAATTCCGAAACAGGGCATAAAGCCTTAAGAGTTGAACCGAGAACCTTCAGGGTTAAATGCGCTAATGGCATGGTCATTGAGGAGTTCATGACAAGGCAGATACACCTCGGAAACGACAATGACATGCCCAATGAAATAATCTACCTTTCTATCAGAAGGTCAATCAAGGAGCTTTTTAGTAGATTCGGTGAGCTAATCCAGACCTTGAGGGAGACAACCGAGATAAAGGTCAATAATCCCCAGAGGGTGATAAACAATGTGGTAGAGCATTACCGGTTGAGTGAAACCCAGAAAGAAAACATCCTTATAGCCTTTGGGGCAGAGCCTGAGTATGACAAGTACGGTATTGCCAATGCCGTAACCAGGGCAGCCCAGGTGGAAGAAAGTTGGGAGAAGAGTCTTGAGCTCGAGAGGATAGGTGGAAAGTTGATTGTTCTTCCAATGCAGGAGTTTAAAGGGTTAGATGAATAAAGAAAGGAGGCAAAGATGGAGATATTGATCAAAAAGAAGGTATTTTTAGAGGGATTGGAGACAGCAAAAGAGTCAGTTGAAAGAGGAGGAACCCTTCCCATGTTGAAGAATATCAAGCTTACAGCTAAGGATAACTCTTTGAAGCTTTACACCACCAATCTGGCAACCTCCACTGTGCTTTTTCTTAGGAATTTATCAATCCTTTCCGAAGGGGAAGCCCTCTGTGATGCCCTAAAGCTGATAGCTATTGTCAAGGAACTTCCAGATAAGGAAATAAAAATCTTCACAGAAGAAAAGGGTCATCTAATAATAGAATGCGAAAAATCTCGTTTCAAACTCTTAACAATGCCTTCAGAGGAATTCCCATCAGAGCCAGAATTTCCAGAGGAAAAACTTTTCCCTATAGGAGAGGAGTTCTTCGATTCCTTGAAAAAGGTAAAGCATGCCATCTCTAAGGATAATATGAGATATACTCTGAATGGCATTTACCTTGGAATAGATATTGTTGCTACTGATGGTTATCGGATGGCAGTAGTTAAAAGAGATTACCCTTTTAGAGGGATGATTGTCTCTTCCGATTTTATCAACCTGACCCTGAAGGCCAAAAACAGAGAAGAACTCAATGCTTTCGAGGCCGGCTATTCAGAAAACAAGATTTGCCTCAGAACAGATGATCTGATCCTCTATGGCAGGATTCTTGAGGGTGAGTTTCCTGATTATTCTTCGGTGATTCCGGATTATCATCAAAGAAAAGCCTCAATGGATAAAACAAAACTATCCCGGGCAATAAAAAGGATCATGCTGATGAGTGAGAAGAACTTTCAGGTAAAACTTGATTTCAGACCTTACTCACTTATCCTTTCATCCTTTACCCCTGATCTTGGAAATGCCCAGGAGGAGATTAAGACAGAATATAGCTCGGAGATAGAAGAAAATAAACCCTTTGCCATTGCTCTTAATGGCAAATATCTTTTGGACATTCTGGAGACATTGCAAGAGGAAAGGGTGACCATTTTGATGAATAGTGAGGTCTCAGCAGTAAAGATTGAGGAAAATGACTCCATCCACATCCTTATGCCGCTTCGTTTGCCTGAATCTGAGCCTAAACCTGAGCAACAATCCGAACCTACCGAGCATGAGTTCGCTGAAGAAAAAGGAGAATGAAGGTAATTTGGTTCCTTAAAAATAAAAGACAGAGAGGAGTTAAGGAGATGTTAGAAGCATCTCCTTTTTCTTATAAGTCAATTAATCGGTTAATTCTCGAAGTCTATGATTGAAATATTCAGCCAAAAGGTTTTATTTTTGACTTTATGTTTTGTATCTTAAAGAAACATCCTTGACTCTAATTCCTGTATCTTAAAGCAACACCTATTTATCTCAGATTTATCTCAGAGATTCACAGTTCTTTAAAAAACGTAGAAAAACAATTTAGATTTCGTAATGGGTTAGTCTATAACAAGTATTTGGCATATGGCTTGCTTAGCTTAGTAATATAGAGTTTATTTAACAAGATATGGTAAAATTTTTTAGCCTCTCAGAGACAATATAATAAGCGGTGAAGAGACTAACAGTAACAAACAAAAAGCTCATAGGAGCTCAGAAAGGAGGAATTATGAAGTTATATTATGTGAGGTCAATAACACTGCTTTTCATTCTTTTTCTCAGTTTCGCTACGACCCCTGTATTAGCTGGCCCTGTTCTGGATTTCCAGGCCGTTGGTTCTGGCACAGTAACTTATTATGGTCCAGAAAACTGCCAGCTGTCTGATACGGGTTGCACGGTCGTAACAGAAGGAACTGTAAAAGGTAAGCATATCGGCATGGGGACATTTACTAATACCGTTACTGTACTCTGGAAGTCTGGCTTCCCGAATGGTAGCAGTGGATATTGTGCTCCTGCTAGCGGGACAGAAACTATCACAGCCGCTGATGGAAGCACTCTAACAGCAAAACGTGTAGGAATTCTTTGTGAAGTTGGTCCTACTGGAACTAATGGGCCATACACTTTTAATGGATCTTATTTCATTACAGAAGGTACAAAGAGATTCTCAGAAGCTTCTGGATCAGGAGTCCAGATATGCAGTGTTGACACCGATGGTAATGTTTTGGGGTTCGCACACGGGACTATCAAGAAGTAATAATTGGAGTTTTTGTGGTCTATTAGTGCTTTTGGTATCTTTCTAAAGTGGGGTTTGAAGAAAGAAACAATTCAAAGAAAGAGGGAACAATTATGAAAGGGATATCTAAGAAGACCTGTTTATATGTTTCAATCATGGTTATAAGTGCGGTCTCCATACTTTTGGCCAATCAAGTCTATGCTTCAACTTTAGATCTCTTAGGGATAGGCTGGAATAAACCAGAGGTTACGGTCTTGATAAAAGCTGGAAAGGGTGTGACTTCGCAGGCAGTAAGTGATGTTGAGACGGCTGTTAATGATTGGAACAACGCGCTCCAGACAGTGGCAGGTGCTCCAAGTTTAGTTCTTGTCAGTGGTGTAAAAGGGGCTGATATAATTGTCCATATGAAAGTTGGCGGTGGAGCTGTCCTTGGCTATGCCTTACCAAAAACAATAAGTCCATTCAGTTGTGTCTTGAGTAACGTCCGTATCCAACTTAGCGGTAAGGCCTTTGGTGGAAATTTAAGCAGTGCCGGAACTCGAAACGTTGCCCGTCATGAGCTTGGTCATGCTCTCGGATTAGGCCACAGTGATGATCCGAATGACCTGATGTATGCAACGGCAGACTCCTCAGAAATCTTTGGTAATACTGATATAAATATCTCAACCTGTGACATAAGCGGTATAGATGCTATTTATCCTCTGCCAACATACTGTGACGTACCTAATTCCATAAGCTGTCCATAAGGCATTAGCAGGATGGCTGATAATTAAGGTTGAGAGTGTTGAGGGGGCAGATTTTAACCTAACATGCCAACACAATTTTCTTGACATCCTTTTCCCCTTTGCCATATGATTAATTATTAGTTCACTTTTCATCAGAAAAGTGAACTTTTTTATTTATCCCCACCTGATAAAATCCTCTTGGAATACCTTCTTTTTAACCTCAAAATCTGATAGGCTTTTAATATATCCCTGTTCAAATTTCTTGCCGGCTGTCTTCTGTTAATCTGCCACTTATCCTACCCGATACCCCCTAAGTTCCTTATTTATCTATATTTTTTATGTTTTTCTCTAATCTCAAAAAGTTCACTTTTCTGATGAAAGATGAACTTTCCAACAACAAACTAAGAAGGAGCCGTTTCTCCTGGGTAGTTGATGAAACAAAGTATTTTGATTCAGGGAAGCTTAAGAAATTAAGAAAGGCCTTAAAAAAAGCTAAAGAGACAGGTTTAAGGAAAAACAAAATCATTCCTGTTAGAGACTGGTTTATGGTTGAACTGGGACTATTTACCGGTCTAAGGGTAGAGGAAATGGTTAATCTAAAAGCTTCTGATCTACATCTTCAACGGAAACAGTCTTCCTTAATAGTTAAAAGAGGCAAGGGTAATAAATCAAGAACAGTATATTTCTCAGAGACATTCAAAAATGAATGTCTTTTCTATTTGAATTGGAAAGAGAAAACATTCCCCCAAAGCGATTATTTATTTATCAATAGAAACAGTGAGCAACTGACCAAAAGAGCCTTGCAGAAATCATTTAAGAGGTGCTTTCAGAAAGCTGGTTTAGACAGTCATTATTCTATCCATTGCCTAAGACACACCTATGGAAGTTTCCTTTATAAATCGAGCAATCACAACCTGAGGCTTGTTCAGGAACAACTCGGCCATTCAAGCATTAGAACCACTCAGGTTTATGCCAGTTTAATGGATGAGGAGGTCAAAAAAGCTGTAGAGAAACTATATCAAGACTAATCTGCAAAGATAGCTCATTCAAAAGAAGAAGAGAAATGATTTTGGCTAAAAATATTTCCTTCTAATTTGAACCATTTTATCTGGAGGAAGTCATGCAGAAAAGAACGAAGAAATTATTATTTTTACTGTGTATATTGTTATCAGTCTTTGGAGTAAGGGAAATCTGCGAGGCATTAGAAGGAACCATTGGCACGAGGTTCACTATAACCGGCTCAGGTTTTGGAATACAAAAACCTAAGGTCTATCTGGAATATGAGCAAACCCCTGGACAAATCAAAAAGATAACCGCTAAGGTGGAGAACTGGAGCGATACGTCTCTCATATGTCTTTGGACAAAGAAATTGACTCCTGGTACATATAATTTGTTCGTCCAACCCAAAGACAAAAATAATCCTATCCTTTTAGGTACTTTAAGTATTATGAGCCCCACTATTGATATGGTTACTCCAGGCTATGGTTCAGTTGGGGATATCATTGTGATGCAAGGAAAATTCTTTTCGACAAAGAAGCCAAAGGTGTATCTCGAGGATCCGGTATCTTTAAAAAGAAAAAGCTGTAAGGTTTTAAGCTCAACAATGGATCCAGAGACAGGAGAAAGCTCGCTACAATTCAAGGTGCCTAAGTGGATTTCTAGTTACTATAATCTGATTCTAAAAAATCAGATTGCTGAAACAAAGACATATCCCTTTGTCTGGAGTCCTGAGAAGATAACAGATTTAATGGAAGGGGCTGAATCACCACCATCTGATACTGCCACGGAAACCACTACAATCCAATATATAACTGAAGAAGGGACTCCAGTTGAAATTGAAGCAGTAAAAGGACAGATTATTATCCTTTTTAAATTAACTATTCCGGCAAGTACGGCTGAGAGCACAGTAGTTAGTAATGGCGGCAGTGTAATTGCCAAAATCCCTGCAATAAGGTACTACCTCGTAGGCGTTGCCTCTGGTAGCGAAATGCAATTCATAGAGAAAATGAGACAAGATCCCAATGTGATTTATGCAATTCCCCATATTCCTTTAAAACCTCAGCAGGCAAACCTTCAACCAAATGAATGGAACTACTACAGCTCTGATTCTTCAGGTAATTTTAATTGGTATCACAAAGAAATAAATGACCCATTGGCTTGGAGTCTGGTTAATAAATCGTTAGTGAGCGAAATAGAAATAGGAATTATAGAGTCATCATATTATGGTTTATCCGAAGGCTCAGAAGATTTTGTAGGGAGACTCTTAAATATGCCATCTTTTCCCATATTAGATGACCATGATGATGCAATTCATGGAACAATAGTAACTGCCTTAGCTGCTGCTGAAGGTAATAATGATTTTGGTAATGTTGGCGTGAATTGGTGGAGTAAGATTAGATTGCTTTCCCAGAGTAAGAGTCTTTATCTTTATGATTTGTTAAAAGCCGTATCCGAAGGATCAGATGTTGTAAACATATCTATTGCCTCTGGTGATGGAGATGGAAGCTGTGATACCAATTTAATTGTCAATAATGAGACGTTCACCAAATTTATAGAGGATCAAAGTTTATTTGAGCTCATAAATGCGCTAAATGTTGTAAAACCAAATTTTTTAGTTGTTAAAGCAGCTGGTAATGATAATTGTTTACATTTGTCTGGTAAGTTTTTTAAGCCCTCTAATTTAATTATTGTAGGAGCATCAAACAAAAACGGCGGAAAATCATCCTTTTCTGACTACGGAGGGCATTTTATAGATATTGCTGCACCTGGGGAAGATATAGGTTTTATAGATTATAGTCTATCTAAACTTGGTCAAGCTTACCTTACAACAGAGGGCACATCTTTTTCTACTCCTCTGGTTACTGGTGCTGCTGCTCTTGTTTGGGGAAATGAACCTAACCTCACTCCTAGACAAGTAATAAAGAGATTAAAAGATACAGCAAATCCATTTAGGGATGTGTATCCAGATGGTGAGTTTGGTTCAGGAATTCTTGATGTCAGTAGAGCATTAGATCCGTTCTTACCCACTGCCCCAACTGGTCTTTCTGCCACTGCTGTATCCTCAAACCAGATAGATTTATCTTGGAATCCATCACCTGACAATATCCGAGTAGAAGGCTATAAGATTTACAGAAATGGTTCATATCTAAAGTCAGTTACTACTACCTCAACCTCTGATACGGGATTAAACCCAAATACCCAATATTGTTACACTGTTTCAGCCTACGATGCAGCAGGGAATGAGTCTGGGCAGAGCAGGCAGGCATGTGCTACAACGCTCTCCGCAGGGCCTGGTGCAGGCATTGTCAACCTTCCCAAGACAGGACAAACAAAGTGCTACGACATCTTTTGGGGCCGTGAGATTGACTGTGCAGGCACAGGGCAGGACGGAGAACATCAGGCAGGGGTTTCATGGCCCAGTCCGAGGTTTACAATCACATATTGTGATGCAACTGGCCCGTGTAATAACCAAAGTTCTGATTGTGATGGTAATCCTTCCACAGATGTGGTAACAGACAACCTAACAGGTCTTACGTGGGCAAGAGATGGGAATTTGCCTAAGGGTAAAGAGATATTGTGGCATAAGGCTTTGGACGATGTTAATAATTTAACTTTATGTGGTTATTCAGACTGGCGTCTTCCCAATATCAACGAGCTTCAAAGTCTAGTACATGTAGGTTATGCCGAGGAAGACTGCGGCGGTTTTGCCTGTTCAGCTTTTGCAGTATGGCTCAATTATAAAGGTTTTCAGAATGTGGTGTCAGACTGCTACTGGTCTAGTACTGCTTATTCTAACTACTACGACTCCCATATATTCTCCATCAATATAGAAAACGGTGAAAACGGTAGTATATATAATTGTTCAGAATATGGGGATTATGTATGGCCTGTACGTGCTGGGCAAACGGATGGCAAGCCTGACCCTAATTTCCCTGCAAATGTTCGGAAGACAGGGCAGACAAAGTGTTACGGCAACCTTTTGGTAGAAATCAACTGTGCAGGCACTGGTCAGGATGGAGAACATCAGGCAGGAGTTTCATGGCCCAGTCCGAGGTTTACAGACAATGGCGATGGCACGGTGACGGACAATCTTACAGGCCTCATGTGGCTTATGGATGCAGATTGTTTTGGCAGTTACACTTTTAATGCTCCTGATATTGTAGCTGATTTTAATTCTCATCCAACCAAATACAACTGTCTATACTACACCACCAATTATACGGACTGGCGCCTGCCAAATTATAAGGAACTACTCAGTCTCATAGACTACTCTCAAAAATCCCCCTCCCTCCCTTTGGGGCATCCTTTCGTACATCTGTCGCATAATGATTATATTTCGTCTACTTATAGTTACAACACCATGTACTACAATTCATGGGACGTCTATATATGGAGTGGCTATTATTGTTTAGGATGTGGCTATGCCCATAGAATCTGGCCTGTACGTGGTGGGTTGGTCGATAACAAATGAGATTTCTAAGAACTTTTTAATTCTTAGCATGTCTCCAGGTAACCTACATATTTTTGAGTTTGAAAAAGATTGAAGAATTTCTGTAACTTTAAAATGTACTTACAGGAAGGTTATGGACAAACCAAAACCAGTTGGTATCTGAATATGAGTCTCTACCGAGTACCAGACCAAAGGTGAGAGCCCTGAACACTGCTTTAAAATAAAAGTGTCCGATATATCGAAGATCTGGTGTCCAAATAGTGTCCATAAGAGAGCTAAAACGGCCTAAAATGACCTGACAGAACCTAAGATAGAAACAATGAAAAAACCTTTATAGAATAAGGAGTTAAGCTAATTTTTGAATGATTTCAAAACCTTGTCAAAATGGCCCTAAACGGATTAGGAAACCTGTGCTCTATCCTACTGAGCTAAGGGGGCGCAAGGGTTTGCATAAAATTATAACATTTAATGTCATAAAATCGTCATAAGTGAAAGATAGTATTTGACCTTTCTGACAATTCAGGGAATGTTGACTTCGGTTAAGCTTCAATCTGAAGTTGCAGAGAACAAAAGTGAATGAAGTTTTCGGTATTGGAGCAATTGCAGATTGAAGCATGAAGAACGAAGCCGCTACGCACCCTATGGCGATTCAATT
>Ga0315268_10006382_pt1 | contig 12548 bp, 12 predicted proteins | sample C1_top_MG_FD_204535 | JGI IMG/M metagenome (GOLD analysis project Ga0315268, IMG submission 204535) | Sediment microbial communities from Yellowstone Lake, YNP, Wyoming, USA - C1_top | ecosystem: Environmental > Aquatic > Freshwater > Lake > Sediment | place: USA: Wyoming | collected 2017-08-01 | reverse complement strand
ACGAGGCACAGCAACCTCGGTCAGGACACTTTACGACGAGCCACGTTACGAGGAGATGGTCAAGCGCTGGAAGTTCTATCCCTGGGGGGCTTACATGCCAACGGAGGCTAAGCCGCATACGTTCTTCTAACAACCACTAGTGGCCGAACTCGAGATCGATGCACGCAAGCTTTCCATGATACTCGTCCACATCAAATCGAAATTCACGGGCTTGGAACCGAGCGAGTCGAAGGAGTACGTGGAGAAGTCCATCCTCGCAAGGCAGGAGATCACTTCTGAAATGAAGAAAGTAAGAGAGTACTTGGATGATGCCTTGACGGAGGAGATGGCTCGGTCAATTGTGGTGATGGGCGACATGAACGATGGTCCTGGCAGGGACAAGTTCGAGGCTGATTTCATGCTCCAGAACCTCGTCGACGTCATTCAAGGCACATTGCTGAACCCGGAGCTGAACGTCTTCCATGTCCTTGAGAACCTCCAAACCGACGCCTACAGCCTAGAATACGAAGACAAGGAAGAGGGTGGAAAGAAGAAGCGAGAACTGATCGACCACATCCTAGTGGCGCCTGGAATGTTTCTCGGCACGGCCCTAGGCATGGCCGAGTTCACGTACCAGAGAGGTTCAGGAAAGGTGGAACACAAAGCATGGGAAAACCATGTTGGCGCTGACCCGGACCACGTCCGCGACGACAGACCAAGCGACCACAGACCGGTCACATGTCGAATGTCTTAGGAGAACTCTGACTCTCACGTCTTCATGACGGGCCACTACCCTCTTCCGAGAGGGTACCGCCAGCTCGGTATGTAGAATCAAGTCGTGAGAGACCTGATGCTCCTTCGTCGCCCCAGCCCTGCGCGCGCCAGTGTTCTTTGCCAAGATTCCCGGCACAAGTCGCTCCGAACGGTCGGACACGATCTCTATGAAGTATGTGCGTCAGTGCGTCGAATCGTATGCGTCAGCGCATACAGGTCCTCAAGATAGCTCGTATATGGTGTCAAGCACTGAAGAAAGGGCATCAACCCGGCCGTGTCACATCTTGACTCTTGGAAACCGGAGATCCAAATGTGCGAGCTCCCCTCGACGTTGAGAGTAGTGGTACTGTTCAAGGCTGCACGCACGGGCGAGCGGTGAGATGCACACGTCTTGGCTTATATTGTCGAAGATGATTAGCCGTGGACACTTCATGGAGTGATGACGTATGGTGAGAGAAGAGCCGGTCTGGAAGCGAGCCGTCCTAGATTTGTCAGCCATCCTATTCCTGATAGGAGGTATCATTGGCCTCGTCAGCATCGTCATGATGATCCCGATCTCTACGGTCTATCCGTTTAGGCTAACAGCCGGCATCAGCTTCATACTGATAGTCGTACTCGTCGTGGGCGTCATCTGCGCGATAGAAGCCCTTGAGTGCTACAGCTTCGCGTCGAAACGGATGACAACGAAAGCGGGGATGCGTGGAATAGTCATCGGCGCTATCCTACTTGTCATAGGACTTCTGAGTGGATCAGATCTGAAAACTCAGATTCTAATTGGCAGCGCAATCCTGACCCTCATCGCAGGCGCGATAAACTACGTTTACCGGGAATAGCCCTCACACGACGAACCACAACTAAGCGAAAGCCAATTCCCCCGCCCTGTCAAGAGACTACGTGTGCACGATTCATTGCAGATGACCCTACACGGCTCACCGAAATGGATGACATTGACAAACTGATCATGAATGACGCAGCCACGGACGCGAGCAGGCAGACTTCAGACGGCGCGTGGAAGAACTTGCGCGTCCATCGCAGGGTCAGTCAACACTGTGAGTTCTTTCGAACCGTGAAGTAGGTGAGTAGGGAATCAGTCGGCAAATCCTCCGAGTCCATTTCCAACGTTCAAGATGGTTCGCTACAACGCCCAGAGGAATCTGGTGATTCATTTGCATTCGTGATTGATCTCGCTTGTCTATGAGAAGAATTCTTTGGCATCGACCGTAGGAATTGGAACATTCCCGGTGCTGCAAACCGAGATTTGCGATCACGCGTAGAATTCTGGCGAAAAAAAATCTCGCGAATCAGTAAGACAAGGCTTATATTCATTCGATCTTGCGTTAGTGGAAATTGGAATTATCTGCGGAGGATTCTGAGCACAGGAAATGAATGCTAGACCATATGGTTACAGGCAGATTGTCGCAACACTCCACGGATGTCGATCAGATCTGCTCGATGACAAACTACTACTCGGTGCGACGCTGACAGCGATTCGCAACGCGAACATGCGCCTTGCGAAGACCAAGACGGCAAACCCTCTAGTGTACAGGGTCGGTGATGACATAATGGGCGGTGGAGTAAGCGTGAACGCTCTCATAACAACTAGCCATCTAACCGTTCATACGTCCAAGTTGTATGGAACGGCAGAGTTCGATTGCGCCACATGTGGCTCCACCAGCAGTCCTTCGGCAGCACTTGCGACGTTCAGGAGAATACTCAGGCCGACGCACATCACAATCCAATATGAATCCGACGAGATCAGAGACCGGGTCATGTCTGCCCCCACCATCAAAGCCTGAAAGCTCACCAAGCGTGGCACTCAACGCGTTCCCTCACCGAATCCAGCCAGCTGGCTGTCCCTATCGCTTCTCCCTGATCTGTTTCGCGACAGCCTCGGCTACTTCGAGAGTGTACTCGATGTCTTCCCTCTCGATGCCTCTGTGGGTAACCATCCTGACACCACCAGCTTCCTGTGCGCCTGCCTTCACACCCAACTCGCGTAATCTAGCGGTCCATTCAACCGCAGATATTCCTAGACCGCTAACATCGTATCGCACGATATTCGTTTGAACCTGATCCGGGTTCAGCGAGATGCCGCTGATCCTTGACAACCCTTTCGCGAGAAGTTTGGCGTTCACGTGGTCGTCCTTGAGGCGGTCAACCATCTTCTCGATCGCGACTATTCCAGGCGCAGCGATCACCCCTGCCTGTCTCATGCCTCCGCCGAGCATCTTGCGATATCGCCTAGCGCGGTCGACAAAGTTGCAGCTCCCGACCACGAGCGATCCAACGGGAGCGCTCAAGCCTTTGGAGAGGCAGAACATCAGCGTATCCACGTACCGCGTCAATTCGCGGACATCAATACTCTGCGCCACTGCGGCGTTGAATATCCTAGCACCGTCCATGTGCACATTCAGCCCGCGTTCTTTCGCGAAATCATAGACCGCTTTGATCTGGGATGGTGACCAGACTGTGCCTCCGGCATAGTTGTGAGTGTTCTCGATGCAGATCAGCCTTGTAGGGGGAAAGTGTATGTTCGGCCGTCTAAGCACGGCTTCGATATCCTGCGGGGTGAACACGCCCAAGTTTCCGGCAATGAGGCGTGGCACCAATCCGCCGACTACAGAGAATGCGCCGACTTCGTGGCTGTACATGTGAGCGTGAGCTTCGAGTATGACCTCGTTTCCTCGCTCGGTCTGGCTCATCACGCTGATCAGATTCGCCTGAGTGCCGCTCGTCGTCAAGAGGGCGGCCTCCTTGCCCATCTTTTTGGCGGCAAGTTCCTCGAGGCGATTCACAGTCGGATCTTCGCTGTAGACATCGTCGCCGAGTTCGGCGGTCTTGATCGCTTCGAGCATCTCTTCCGTCGGAAGAGTCACCGTGTCGCTTCTCAGATCTACTGTCCGCATTCTTGTTCGAGCTCACTATTAGCTACTGATTGTTGATTTAAGGTTGGGAAGAGCGCTGGCAACCTAGCTGGACCGCAACTCCACCAGATCAAGAAGCCGCGCAACAAGCAACGATTGGGCATTGCCACGCGGAGTTTTGTGGATCGTCTTAAGTGCGGGTTGATGTCCGGAGGCTCCATGCCTGATGATGACAAAGTGTCTCGGCGCCTCGGCAGAAGAAGGTTTCTTGTCCTGCTCGCCGGCGGCGCTTATCTCCTCCTTGACGCCGCATTCGGAGGACCTCTAACTCTTGTAACTGGAAACGTCCAAGAAAAGCTCGGAACTGCTTCTCTGCCTATTGCTACCCAAACAGAAGTTGAGTCTGTCGCCTTGTACTCTGGTGAAGGAACATGGGACGAATCCGTTCGAGCGGCTGGCAGATTATTCGAATCTGCAGGTTACTCGGTCACGTTTCTGGGTCCGGAGGAAGTCAATAACAGCAGCCTCGACCGATTTGCTGTCATCTGCGTTCCGGGAGGCCATATGTACCAGTACGCTCAGGATATTTCAATTGCCGGCAAGGAAAACATCAGGCGTTTCGTTCGTGACGGGGGAGGGTACATTGGAATCTGTGGAGCCTACTTTGCCGGTGAACAAGTCATCTGGAATAGTGCTCCGCTTCCTATGATGCCTTTGGCGATATTTCCGGGAAAGACGAAAGGTCCGTTGGACGAGATTGCTCCGTATCCGAATCACGCAATGTGTGAAGTGAATATTGTCGACTAAACGCATCCGATAACGGAGTCCGCCCTCACTCCACTGTTGATGCTCTACTATTGGGGTCCTGCTCTCGAACCTAACTCAGATGCCAAGGTTTCAGTCCTGGGGAGGTATGGCAAGGCCGGCGCGGTTGCGATGGTCGCGTTTGACTATGGTCTCGGCAGAGTATTCCTTGTCGGAACGCACCCTGAAATCGGAAAGGATGGTGAACTCACAGACATCACGTTCAGCGACGATCAACACTCAGGCTGGGATTTGACCGAGGGCCAGTCTCTGGTGTACCAGTAGAATTTGAAGCACACGAACAGGTGATGTTCTGTTCTTGATGAGGATAGACGAATCTTCGGAACTAAGCGTCCAAATCGGGTACTCACGCCATCAGACTCGCATATTGAAAGAACCGCTTGGACGAGAACGGTGGACAGGGTCACGACGGATACCGAGAGGGGCAGGGATTGTCAGACACTCTCTTGTGTACTAGACCGCCGGATCTCCCAGAGTTTCTCTTTGCGTAGAGTATCGAACCGACAACCATGCCTGCCGAGACCAGACATAACGCTGCGATCTCAAGCAAGATTGTAGGGGCTTGCATCCCAACTAGAGAACCTGAAGATCCCACTAGCAGAACTACGACACTCGATGGCAAAGTGCCGGCTGCGAAGGCATGCAGCACAGTCCTAATCCCCAGAGGAGTTATTCTGGAGAGTACACTAGTGAGCAGCTCGGCGACCACATAATTGCCCTCGGAATCGATGGCGACGCCGGCAGGATATGTGCCTGCGACGAATCTGTAGATCACTGTCCTCACACCGTACGGGCTGATCTTTGAAAGCATCTGGGCGTTGTATTCTGTGACAATGTAATTGCCCAAGTTGTCGATCGCGACGCCAAGAGGCCATGTGCTTCCCCAACCTCCTGAGAACCTGTACACGATGGTTCTCGTCCCATTTGGAGTAATCCTTGAAAGCAAATCAGCTCCGCTCTCTGCGACCACATAGTTTCCTCCGGAATCAACGACGACATTAGCGGCCCAAGTCCATCCTGAAAACCTGTACACGATACTCCTAACGCCGTTCTGATCAATCCTTGAGAGCATATTGACACCGCTCTCTGTGACAATGTAGTTGCCCGCGCGATCGATTGCGACGCTGTCAGGAATGGTACCTCTCGAGAAACGGTATATCACTGTCCTAACCCCGTTTGAAGTGGTCTTGGAGAGAACGTCTGCGAGAAGCTCCGTGACTATGAAGTTGCCCTCCGAGTCCACGGCGATATTGCGGGGCCAAGTTCCTTCCTTGAATCTGTAGAGCACTGTCCTATCTCCGTCGGTGCCGATTCTGGAGAGCGCATGAGCACCGTATTCAGCGACCAAGTACTCACTATGTGTTTGCGTGGCAGTAAAACCAGCCAGTGGCTGGACCACCAGAAAGGTCGCCAGCATCAGAATTGCAGCTGCCCGAAACGGACTGACAACTCCGTCATCAGCGATCAAATGATAGGGATCCTCATCGCCCCAGTGCAACGATGCTATGTGACGTAAGATCTCCGGCGATCTTCGTCCAATATTTGGCTTGTGGACGCGAGTATCCTGAGCACAGGTCGCTACTATTGCAGGAAGCATCTTGTTCTGGCTCTATGTGTTCAAGGGCGGTTCTGGTGCCCTGTGGAGAAACGATACCTGAGAGCACAGACAGCCTTCAGTCACGAATCATCGTCAGAACCCGCGAGAATGCAGATGCGGCCTCACTCCAGTTGATGACAGAGTCTGGTTGATGTTGTCTCAGGATTTCGCGAAAGCCCAGCTGGTTTGAGATTCTCAGGCGGCACTCTCTCTGGTCTTCTTTGATATCAGCTCGGTTACGCGCTGCAGAAACTGGGAGGGTCTTCCGGTTATCTTCGCATCTATCACGTAGGGAGCATCTGATTCCAACGCTACACCCAGCGAACTCCTCAGTTCTACGGAAGTCATAGCTGAACTACCATCACAGTCTAATGCCTTCGCAAGGGCAACGTAGTCCCAGGCAGCGAGCTTGAAGCTTTTCAGGTCTGAGCCGATATTTCGAAGCGTTCCATAGTACCCATCGTCGAAAACAATCACGATGGGATTCTGCTTTAGCTTCCTCGCGGTGCACAACTCTACGCCCGTCATTTGGAAGCCTCCATCCCCCACTAGTACGACCGGCCTACGCGTTGGATCAGCAAGCATTACACCGATCCCGGCAGGGACGCCAAAACCCATGCTTGCGTAGAAGGCGGGGGCAACGAATCTGTTCACTCGGAGATCAACGCAGGAGAAGAGACAATCTCCAACATCTGCCACTGCGATCATGTCATCCCCTATGAAATTACTGAGTTCCTCGATGATCGTCTGACTTGTCAACTCGCTGCTCACAGCGGATGTCTCTTTCTCTCCTTTTCGAGGCGGTGGACTTCGCGGTTTAAGGCCGGAGCTCAAGAGTAAGGATTGAATCAAGTCAGGCAAGGCAATGTCCGGATATTCTTCGCCGTGAACTCGGACATGGCTTGCGTCTGCGAGGATCAAGTTCTCGTCCTGGACTCTCATGGTGAAGAGGCCGCTGTCAAGATCCGTCATGAACCCTCCGAGCATGAGGACGCAGTCGGAGTTCTCAACTATGTCTCTCGCAGTCTGCGAGCCGACCGCGCCCATGTAGATTCCCGCAAAGTTGGGGTGCGTTTCTGGAAAGGCGCTCTTTCCAAGAAGAGAAGTTGTGACTGGCAGGCCGGCCTTCTTCGCGAACCTGATTAGTTCACTTCTCAGGTTGAACCTCTCAATCTCCACACCGGCGTATATCACTGGACTCTTACTCTGGTTGATGAGATGAACAACCTGCCCCGTGACCTTACTTAGTGAATCGTGTGGCTCGGGGCCTCGCTTGGAGGCTTTTTCTACAGTGGTATGTTTCTCGACTTCGCTCTTGGAGATGTCTCGCGGAATCTCGATATATCCGGGCCTCTTCAGCCTCACAATCTCTTCTAGGACGGTGTCTATCTGCTCACACACGTGGCGTCGATCTGTGAGATTGGCTGACGCACAGGTCACTTCCTTGTATACTCGAAGCTGACTGTCCCAATCCTTGACTTCGTGGTGTAGTAGCCTGTCGGGTGTTCTCCTCTCAGCCTCTGGAGCACCCGAGATGAACAGCACAGGCGACTTCTCAGCGAATGCTTGAGCGGCAGCATTCAACATGTTCAGAGCACCAACGCCCCAGGTCGCCACAGCCACGCCTAACCCTCTTGTTCGAGCGTACGCGTCAGCTGCATACCCCGCGCTCGGCTCGTGCGTCGTGGTAACCACGCGAACGCCGCTTTTCTCGGCATCAACGAAAAACGGAACGATATAATCGCCCGGAATTCCGAAAATGTGATCCACGTTATGGTCTTCCAGTCTCTCAAACAGATACTCGGAAGTTCTCACCATGCTCACTCTCTGCGGCTTGGGCCATAATTCGTGTGCATGCACCTAAATTGCTCTCTGATCGCTCGCTGTGCTCGTTATGGCGCAGGTGGTTGACCGATATCCGCGAGGGACTTCTTGACTTCGTAAGCCGGCTTGCTGTGGGCACACAAGGCCAACGGACGGATGATGATCCGATCTAGAGATACAAACCAAGGAACACGAGAGCCGTTATTACGACAGAGAGGATTGCCCCGGCCAGCGCTTGCAAGGCCGTGTGAGCGCCGAGCCTGATTCTGGCCCAAATCGTCAGAAACGCAAGCGCGTAGACAGGCAACATCCATACACCAAGCACAAGAGAAAATGCGGTAGCCATGCCTGCCGTCGCGGCCGTGTGGGCGCTGATCTTCCAGGCAAAGGTGACCAGCATCAGTGCGACGCCAACGCAGAGATATGCTGCGGAGAGTACGAACATGATCTTGTTCTCTGTCGTCCAGAAGAACAGGACTCCCACCGCGTAGGCGATCACGCTGATCGCATAGAAGGAACCGCGTTTCCTCCTGTCTGATATGTCGAGATCGGTTCGTCTTGTTCTCACACTGTAAGCAACCGGGAGGAACGGGCCGATGCATAGAATCAGGACCCCGAAGACAGCGGAGACTCCAGAACTCATGATAGGTCCGACTCCAGTGGGTGAGAACCAAGAGAAGATGATCGACTCGATCGCGGCGACGCTGAAAGGTGTGAGAACTGCCGAATAGAGTTCGGCTGCACGCTTACTTGTCTGCACGATATCACACCTCTGGGCTATCCTCGCGTCGGTGATTCACGCTTCCGATCGCGAAAGGCTATTCAGTTCTATCTAGCTAGTTTCTTTGTCTGCAACTTGAAGCGCGCTGTCAAGAGCACTAATGCCTTGATCTATCTCTTCCCTCTTGACTATCAGCGGTGGTGCAATGATCAAGCAGTTGATCCATGAGTTGAGGAATGTGCCGTTCTTCATGCATTCTGCTGCGACGCGATCAGCAACGAGAGGTTTGCCTTGAAGTTTCTCCTCACGCGTGTTGAAGTTCAGCTTGGATTCTCTGTTGCGGACCAATTCTATGCCCCAGAAGAGTCCGAGCCCGCGCACGTCTCCCACGGAAGGATGTTTGTCCTGCAAAGCCTTCAGCCGCTTTCCTAGGTATCCGCCCATCTCTCGTGCACGTTCGATGAGGCCCAGTCGCTTGTACTCTCCAACGGCCGCAACTCCTGCGGCCAATGTCAGAGGATGCGCCTCGTACGTATGCCCATGCGCGAAGTAATGCTCCTCAAAGTAGTCTGAGATAGCACGTGTGGTTGCGGTGACTCCGAGCGGAACATATGCCCCCGTGACGCCTTTAGCAGTCGTCAGGATGTCCGGCTCGACCTTCCAGTGATCGACTGCGAACCATTCCCCGATTCGTCCCCATCCCGACATTACCTCGTCACAGATCAGCAAGACCCCGTGACGCTTTGTTATGTCGCGTAAGCGCGGCAGGTACTCGTCAGGAGGCACGATAACGCCGTTTGTGCCGACAACGGGTTCCACGATGACGGCTGCGACGTTCGATTCATGTTCAATCATGTACTCGATGTAATTCGCACAGGCGATCCCGCAAGTAGCATGCTTGAGTCCTAGAGGACATTGATAGCAGTAGGCGTCAGGTCCGAAGACTACGCCTTCCATCTTTCCAGCGGGCTCTATGTGATATCGCCGGGGGTCTCCCGTGGCTGCGATTGATCCTGCGGTTGATCCGTGGTAAGAGGCGTAGCGGGAGATGATCTTGTATCTTCCAGTGAACTGCCTGGCGATCTTGAAAGCGGCCTCGTTCGCTTCTGTCCCGGAAGTCGCGTAGAAGAACTTCTCAAGTCCTTCAGGCATGACCTCCATGAGAAGTTCCGTCAACCTTGCGCGTGCTTCTGTGGTGAAGGCAGGGGCCACAAAGGGAAGCGTCTTGGCCTGTTGACAAATCGCGTCAATGACCGCTTTGTTCTTGTGTCCAAGATTCGAGCACATCAACTGCGAGGAGAAGTCAAGAAAACGCTGTCCTGAGGCGTCTGTGAAGTAGCATCCGTCAGCGCTAACAATCTCGCGAGGCGTCCAACCTTTTTGGGCTCGCCAAGTCCCATATGTGTACTTCCTCGTTATGCCCGTCACGTTTGGGTGGGCCGTTGTCTCTGCCATGGCACGTCAGATGCCGCTAGCACGTCAATTACTAATAGAACCTTCCGTCCAATCTGCACGACCAGATTCTGGACAGCGTTCAGACGGGGAAAACCCGATTCCACTTCCCGCGGGACGAGAAGATGGCGAGCACGTGGTATCGCGTCTTCAGGTGCTTGAATCGAAAGCGTACGCGAAGCTGTTTTCTTAAGACTTAAGCTTACGCTCATACTATTCTGGAAGGAAATCGACCAAGGCGTCGACTCGGAGATAATGCATTGAAGAATCGAAAACGAGAATCGAACCCAAAACATGCAGATGCCCCCTCCCTGAAGCCTCAATCCGAGGCCGCCAAGCGTTCAGGAATCGGTGAGATAGATCTTCGGATCTTAGAAGCACTGCAGGATGACTGTAGAGCACGGCTCGAAAGCATCGCCAAAGAACTTCGCATTCCGAAGTCAACCGTGCATTATCGGATACGCAGACTTGAGCAAGCCGGAGTGATCGAGCGTTATTCCGCGAAGTTGAATGCGTCGAAGCTTGGAAAGGACTACCTAGCCGTGGTTCTGGTCCGTGCCAAGTATGGTCCCCACTACCACCAGCGCATCGGTAAGAAGATCGCCGTCGTTCCAGGGGTCTGGGCGGTCTACTATGTGCTCGGCGACAACGACTTTGTTCTCCTGATAAGGGCTAACGACCGTGACGACTACATGCGCACACTTGAAAAGATCAGCAGCATGCCCGATGTCGAAAGAACAAGCACCCAGATTGTTGCGAAGGTAATCAAAGAGGACCCAAGAATCACGCTAACGTGATCACATCAAGTCCTACAGGGCGCTTGGCAGGCTCTGCCTAGTCCCTTGGTCACCACGTGTCATTGTCAGCGTTTCACCAGCTAGGAACGGGACAGTGGTGGACGGTGGGATGCGGCGATATGTTCCGTCATGTGCGTTACAGAAGGTCGCGGTTCACACTCTCATACAAGCATGATCTAGGTGTAGCACCGGCTTACGAGGACCTGTGTGTTTCCTCATGTGTTACAGATGTCCGTCGTCGTTCAGCCCTGCGTGTCTCCTACCGTGGAGTTAGGCTGCTGTGCGGCACGTCCTAACGCAGTTTCTTGTATGCGTGATCTGGTGGCGCGTCCATGCAAGTCAATCCTTCTCCGCCAAGTAATCTGACCTTGAGGTCGCACTATGTCAAGACGATTTGTGTTTAGTGTCAAGCAATCGGGTATGTTCCATGTTTCATGACGGTAGTTGTTATGGTTTTCAATATTCGCATGTAGTCAAGGGATAGGGTGTCTCCGATGTCTTCCGTGATCCCCAATAGGAAGCTGTCTCCTGGGGTCGCGTTCTTCAATATGCTAATGGTCTCTTTTTCGACACCTTCGAGGCCTGTCTCTAGATACACGGTGGCGGGGAAGTTTGCCCAGATGGTCTTTCCCTTCCAAGCTCTTCTTGCCTCCTCCAGCGGAAGATCCCCGATTGGTGGTGGAGTGAAGGCTTCGATGCCGTCCAGCTTGGTTCTTGCGATCAAATCGCGGAGGCACTTTAGCTTGCCGTCGAGGTGGTTCAAGACGATCTTGTCATTCCTATGGAGAATCGCGGTAACCTCATCATAGAATGGCAGGCAGTAGTTCTCGAACAGTTCGGGATTCGTAACCACTCCTGTGATGTTATCGCCAAGCAGCACGACCTCAGCCGGAGAATCCGCGATAACCCTGTACATCTCCAACTGCTTCTTGCAGAGCAACCTGTACAGATCTTCAAACTCTTGCCTGTGCATGCGGTAGTCCAAGGCAAACCGCTTGTAACCCATCAGTTCCAACAACATGTGCTGTATTGGAGATTTTGTGGGTGTCTCAATCACGATTCCGTCATCGCCCATCACTTCTGTGGCTTTTCTGAAATCCTCGTAGTTGGGAAAGAATTCCATTTCATCAAGGACTGATTTCACGGTCTCGTAGTCTTTGAGATCCTTAATCGCCCACTCGATCGGCCATTCAACTAGAGTGTATCCCCATCGATACTTCTCTGAGACACTCCCAGTCGAAGTGGTGAATGTTCTATGGACTGTGCGTTTCTGCCTAGCGAGGCATATCATTCGATCATCCGGAGAGAAAGAGGCTGTCTCTTGGGTCGTCTGCATCTTCACGTTCTTCGTTTCTATTCCATACACTGGGAAACTCGTCTCTACTAGGCCTAGACCCATCTCTCTCGATTCGCGTTCAAGCTTTCCTCTCGGCAGGAGCATCGTGTATACTGTGACAGGCACTATGTCTGGCTCTTCGTGTCGCAGCGCCGCCATCATTCTCTCTTTGATTCTCATCAACGGTCGCCTTCCAGAGCCCACCCTTTGCACGTGTTGACACCTGTCACGGCATCGGGAGCGTACGCGTCGGCTCCGATTCTTTCCGCGTATTCCCTACTGACTGGTGCGCCGCCAACTATCACTCGCAACTGTCTTCTGAGGTCAGCTTTCTCGAGTTCCTGTATCACCTTGCCCATCTCAGGCATGGTCGGCGTTA
>Ga0315268_10006381_pt1 | contig 12549 bp, 9 predicted proteins | sample C1_top_MG_FD_204535 | JGI IMG/M metagenome (GOLD analysis project Ga0315268, IMG submission 204535) | Sediment microbial communities from Yellowstone Lake, YNP, Wyoming, USA - C1_top | ecosystem: Environmental > Aquatic > Freshwater > Lake > Sediment | place: USA: Wyoming | collected 2017-08-01 | reverse complement strand
AAAATGCGCTTAAACTGGGGGCTGAATTTATTATTCTTATGGACGCTGACGGTCAGCATAAACCCGAGGATATTCCAAGATTTATTGAAAAATTAGAAAAAGAAAATCTGGACATTGTTTTTGGTTCTCGGGTAATTGGCAAGGATATGCCATTAATGCCGATGCTGGGCAATAAATTTCTATCGGTTGCCACCTCACTGCTTTTCAGAATCTATATTTCTGACACCCAAAGCGGCTTTAGAGCGTTCCGGGCTAAAGTTTACCCAAAAATAAAATGGAATTCAACCCGCTATTCAGTGGAAACAGAAATGATTGTAAACGCCGGTAAAAATAAGTTAAAATTCGGAGAAATTGAAATCCAAACTATTTACCATGACAAATATAAAGGAACAACCATTTTCGACGGAATTAGAATATTTTTTAATATGTTAATTTGGAGAATAATATGATTGGTCTACAAATTATAGCTATAATTTTTGCTCTTTGGATGATATATTTCAGTTATCTTCATTTTAAACGCGGAGAATTCAACCGCGTAGAATTTTTGTTTTGGCAGATTTTATGGATAGGATTAATTGTTGTAGTTATTTTTCCCGCCAGCGTTAATTTTATTCTGAAAACATTCAGCATCACCAGAACTTTTGATTTGGTAGTAATCGTTGGTATAGTAATATTGTTCGCAATAACTTTTAGAAATTATGTGATCATCAAAAGAATGGAGAAAAAAATAGAAGACTTTGTAAGAAAAGAGAGTTTAAAAGATATTAAATGAAGATTTTATTCGTCCTTGAATATTACTACCCTCATATTGGCGGAGTAGAAACTTTATTTCAAAATCTCGCCGAGAAATTAGTAAAAAATGGTCAGCAAGTGCGAGTAGTTACTAGTAAATTAAAGGGTGAAAAGCCAAGGGAATATTATAACGGCGTAGAAATAATAAGATTAAACCTGCCAAACACAGGACGGCGTTATTGGTTCACTTTTTTTGCTGGCTGGCCGTTAATCAGACTTTCTTCGGGCTTTGAAATTATTCATACTACAACTTACAATGCCGCTTTGCCTGCCTGGTTCATTGCTTATGTTTTCAGAAAAAAAATAATTATCACCGTCCACGAAGTTTGGGATAAATTATGGTATCAATTGCCGGGGATGAACAAAATTTACGCTTTTTTCCATAAATTTTTTGAGTGGCTTATCTTGCGCCTGCCTTTCAGTTATTACGTGACTGACTCGGAATACACGAAAAAATCACTTCTTAAATTTATTAACAAAGAAAAAATTATTCAACGAATTTATCTTGGCGTAGATTATGATTTTTTTAACCCAGCTAAATATTCAAACTCAAAGATTAGGACAAGATATAATCTAAATAACAATTTTGTCTATTTATATTTTGGCAGACCTGGCTGGGCTAAGGGCGTCGAATATTTAATTAAGGCGGTGCCGATTATCAAAAAAAATATTCCAAATTCCAAATTAATGTTGATTTTAACTAAAGACCCGCTTAATAGATATAAATTTATAAGCAAACTTATTAGCAAACTCAGCCTCGGAAAGGACATTATTTTATTGGATCCTGTCCCACATCAGGAATTACCTGATTATATCGGCGCTTCTGATTGCGTGGTTATCCCTTCTTTATCCGAAGGGTTCGGATTTTCCGCGGCTGAAGCCTCAGCCATGAAAAAACCAATCGTCTGCACAGAGGCCGGATCGCTGCCTGAAGTGGTTTCGGGACAGGTAGCGTTTTGTAAACCAAGCGACAGCCTCTCACTGGCAGAAGCGGTAAAAAGACAAAAAGAGGGGCAAGTAATCGAAATTCCCGAGAAAAATTTTCTTTGGGAGAATTCAACACGGGAATATGAAAAAATTTATAAATCTCTTTTTATATAATTTATGAAATACGCCTTTTTGACCCCCACCTTTTTTCCTCACAGCGGCATTGATCGCGTCGTTGAAATCAAAGCCAAGCAATATTTGGCCTTGGGTCATTCAGTGAAAATAATAACATTAAAGAGCTCCATCTCTTCGGAAATTCCTGTAATTATTCTTGGACTGCCAAAGAATCTTTTTTTACAAAGGATATACCGATTATTTTTTTTCTTTGATAAGAGGACAATAAATAAAGCCTTGACTATCCTTAAAGAAGCTGATCGGATTGAATGCCATTTTTATCCTATGAGTATAATTGGTTTGGCGGCGAAAAAGAGATTTAATAAAACCTACTTCTATTATGACTACGGGGTGCCGCCAGTCTCTTCTTTTCCCGGCTTTCTCGAAAAATTATATATTGTAGTATTTAAACTCTTTTCGGCCTTTTACGCCAAACGCGCGGATCATATCGTAACCATAAGCCGATATTTAACCAAGAATTACCCCAAACGCTTTCAACCAAAAATAAGCGTTCAATACATTGATATTGACCATCACCGTTTTCATCCTGGAATTAGCGGACAGAAAGTTCGGGATTTATACGAATTGTCTTCTGACCCGATCGTATTATTCGTCGGTAGAATAAGTCCACATAAAGGCCTTCATTTATTAATTAAAGCTTTTTCTTTGTGCCGTCAAAAAATTCCAAATGCGAAATTAATAATTGTCGGAAAATCATCATTTCCTGTGTATGAAAATAAATTGCGAAGAATGTCGGATCGAAATGTAATTTTTGCGGGATTTGTCAAAGATGAAGATCTTCCCGAATATTACGCAGCTTGTTCGGTCTATGCGACTGCTTCACTTTGGGAAGGATATGATATGCCTTTGGCTGAAGCCCAAGCTTGTGGCAAGCGCGCAGTTACTTTTGATATAGGATCTCATAATGAGGTTATTGACCATAAAACTGGTATTCTGGTCAAAAAAGATGATATAAACGGTTTTGCTCAAGCATTAATACAACAAATGTCCCATGCGACGTAATATACTAACAATAATCATAATTATTTTGATTATGGCGGAACTGGTTGCTTTTCTTGTTTCTTTAAGCCATTATCCGGTCGGTGATGATCCTGGGTATAACACCTCGATATTGCGGGCAATTTTGGATCAGGGAAAACTTCGGGCAGAAGTGCCTTTTTTCCCACAATTACACCAAGTATATGGCGGCGGCCGATATGTTACAATGTTCATCTTGGTATTTATTGTCAGACTTTTTCATATCCAGAATATTTTTTTAGTCCCGACTTATTTTGCTATTTTCTGCATGGCCTCATCCCTTATCTTTATTTTCCTTATTACTTACACTTGGCTAAATTCGCGCCTGGCCGCTCTTTTCAGTATTTTATTATTGGCTTTTAACCACTGGTTTCAGGCGAATTTTTGGGAAGGCAGTTATGAACAATATACCGGGCTGCTTTTTTTGACCATCTTGATTTATTTTCTTCTGCTTTGGACGAAGAAAAAAAATCATTGGTTGCTTCTTTTTTCTCTAATACTGCTTGGTCTGCTCTACAAAACGCATCAGCTGGGTTTTTTGGTGGGAGCCGCTATTTTTATGACTACTTTTTTCTTTTATTTTCGGACTGCCCTTCGTCCCAAATATATTATACTTGTCTCTTTTCTCTCCCTGTCGGTCATCGGTTTACTCTTTTATTTAATCCAGCCGGGATATTTTGCTCCCAATAATGTCGTCTATCCCCTGCCCAAGATGCTCAGCCAATCAGAGGGAATACCCTACCTCCTTTTGATCATGTTTGCGATTTCCGCCGCGATCATGTTATTTCAGAAAAAAAATATCGTTATTTTTTCATGGCTGGTTACTGCGTTTATTTTTTCCCAATCAATGCTTTTGGGCGTACCTTTCTACGCTTTCCGGTTTAATGTATATTTTGTGGTTGCGTTAGCCGTCATTTCCGGAGTCATCGTAATATATTTACGGCAGGGACTTAATAATCTGGGGCGTCGAATGAATCTTTCTCTGATCATCAGCCTAACGGCCTTATTCTTGATAATCTTTTGTTATGAATTCTCATATATTCATGGTCTTGCTTCGTGGCTCACAAATCAGAAAAAAAACCCTTTTTCGGTAATTCTGGCCGAGGATGTAAAGGCTTTCAAGTGGCTGGGCGATAACAGCGCGGAAAATTCCGTGGCCGCCGCCCCTTTCAAATGGGGGTATTATCTGCCGGCTTTGTCCGGCCGTAAGGTTGTCCTGAATGACGCTGTCGGCGGCGACAGCCGGGACGTCAGATTCCCTTTAGCCGCCAAGGCACAAATGATCTTTGCCTCCCATTCCTCAACTGAAGCGAGAAACCTCGCCCTGGATTTAGGGGTGACCTATATTGTCTGGGATGCCTCAATTACGCGTTTTCCCAACAGTTACGCCTACGACAAAAATAAGTTTGCCGATTCAAATTATTTTGAAAAAGTCTATGATAAAGAAACTGTCACAATTTATAAAGTCAAATAGCAAAAAATTTCACGTCATTGCAGGCGCCAGCATTCTTATAATTCTTATTGTCTATTATTTGACCGGCGATTCAATCGGGACCTTAATTTGGATTCTTTTCTTTCCAATAAAGCTTATCTATATTATATTCTTACAGCTCTTGCACTTACCATTTGATCAGTCAATCTTGGCCAGTTTGTTTATCGGCACGCCGGTAACCGTCGGCTTGTGGGTTTTTGCTTTCGGGGCTTATAAAATTGAAAGATAAGCCTGATAGGTTGCCTGGGCGGCTTGCTTCCAGGTATAGTGTTCTTGGATATATTCCCTTAAACCAGGATTTTTTGGTTTGTTCCAGGCAGTCATCACCGCGGTCTTGATTGACGCCAGATTCTTCGGATCACAATACTCAGCCAAGTCACCGAAGTATTCTTTGGTGCAACCCTTATCTGATACCGCCAGATTGCAACCCAAATAAGCCGCCTCTAGATTGGCCAGTCCTGGAGTTTCATACCAACTGACAAGGGCGTGGACACGGGCGTTGAGATAAGCCGAATATAGTTCCGGTTGCTTGAGGTGAGGGATAAAATAAACATTACCCCTTTTTTTGGCTAAAGCTTGGCAGAGTGAGGTGTAGCCAGTATTGAATTGGTTGTTACCGATAAACACCAGCGGTAGATCGGTGTCCAGCAGGGCTTTGAGCAGCAAGTGCTGATTTTTTCTGTATTCAATCCGGCCAGCACAAAGAATAAAATCTTTCAAACCGAATGACTTAAAAAATGTATCCGGGGATATTTCTGACTCATTAATAGCAATTCCATTGGGGACGGAAGCGAATGATTGCTTGGGGAGAAAAAAGTATTTTTTAATATGGTTAATCTCGGTTTGAGAGTTAGGAAGAAGAAGATTAGCCAACGCAAAGAGTTTTTGAATATCTTTCATATTTTTTTTATACCACCAAAAATTGTAGGCAATTGCGCGTAGTTGATTCATCAAATAATTAGTAAGATAGTGTGGCGGTCGCAACCTAAAATACTCCTTGTTCACACTAAACATTGACTGGTAGTATTCTTTCATATCCCAGTGGATAGTGGAAATAACAATCGGAATTTTTCTTTGTTTCGCCTGAATGACCGGCTCCAGGGCAAGCAAAGAGGGATTAAAAAGATGAAAAATGTCAATCTTAGAAAGCTCGGGTTTTGAATTCGTTCCAATCTGAACTTCTACTCCCAGTTGTTCTAGCTCACGCTTGGTGTTTTCAATCTGTATTTTATCGCCGCCAGAAAGAGTAAATAGGTTTTCCCGGCATTGGAATAAAACTTTCATATTTTTGTAAATAATCCTTTTATAAATCCCGCGGTATTGGCCAAAATAATGGTTAGTTTTTGTAATGGGATTAAATAAAACTCGCGAACCGAGCTAACTCGTCTTGATTGTAACAAAGGAAGATAGAGATAGCCAAAGAATATAATGGCGCCGATTAGCCATATAAAAGAAATAATAAAACCTAGACCAAAACAAATCAGAAACAATAACCAATATATGGCCAGTATAATATATTGAAAACCGTAGACGCGCGACTGGCCGTCACCAAGGGCATAGCGGTAGATCGTGCGGTACAAAGATTTAAAATTTTGGGGTCCGTGCCAGCGTATAATAGCATCAATGGCAAAGGCGAATCTAGCCCCAATTTTATGAAGCTGAAGGGCAAAAGGCGTGTCTTCATTGTGCGATAACCGGGTGTCAAATCTGCCGGCTTTTTCCCAAGCTTCTTTCGTAAAAGCGATCGAGCGGGTTGAGGGAAGAAATGTCTCAGGATTTATTTTTTTGGCAGAAAAATTAAACACCTTGGCTAGGGCGCGATCCCATGTCTTTTCATTGATTGTTTCATACCAACCGCTGACCACCTCGACATTTCCCGATTCAAAGGGGCGAGTTATGTTCTCAAACCAATGTTGATCCAAAAGGCAACCGGCATCAGTGCAGGCGATAATGGAATACTGGCTTTTTTGAATGGCAGTGTTGCGGCCGATCGATCGGTTCCCCGCCTTTTTAATCAATTTTATATTCAATTCCGGATGTTTAACGGAGAAATCATTGATTAGTTTGAAAGTATCATCGGTCGATTCTGCATCAACAATAACCACTTCATTGGGAAATTTGGTTTGCGAAGCAAGGCTCATGAGAAAATTAACGATGTTTTTTTCTTCGTTATAAACAGTGGTTATAAAACTAGCCTGCATAAAATTTATAAGGATATTTTATTATTTTTTTATCCTAAAGGTAAGATAAATGGCATAGCGTGGAGTAATACGATTTACCGCACGTGAAACGAATGTAGGGACGAGATTGAGGCCAGAACCGACAAGTTTTTCCAGAGTAAAACCAAAGTGATGGACCAAGTGTTTGATAATGGCAACATTGTACAAACGTATAAGCCCTTCTGGTTTCATCCCGCGTAAAGAATTTCCTAACTGCATATCGATAACATTAATCCCCAGTGGTTGCTTGCCGAGCAGCAAGAAAGCTAGATTGTGTTTTAACGACATGTTAGGCGTTGAAATAATAGCAACTCCACCCTTACGCAATAAACGGTGGATTTCGCGTAGATAATTATCCAGATTCAATATGTGTTCCATGACTTGATTCGATATGATAACATCGAAGATATTATCTGCAAAGGGAGCGGGTCGATTAATGTCGTGGACGATAGCATCCACGCCCTTACTCCGAGCCTTCGCGACAAATTCAGGGTTTATATCTAGACCCCGTATACTTTTCGCTCCAATTAACTGTCCTATTTCTTTGGCTAAATCTCCCTCATTGCAACCGATATCCAAGATAGACTCACCACGGAAGTCGGTAGCAAGCGACTTTATAACATGAATATTTTCCACGTATTCATTATTTGCCATCTGTTGCAATCGACCGGACAGCGTAATATTTTTCTTATTTATTTTTTGGACGGAATGTTTGTTTTCTCTTTTATATTCTATAATCTGCAGGATAACGGTAAGGGCCAAAAAATAATAGGCATAAATTGCCATTGCTTCCGCCAGTGGCGCATTTTTGAAAATCAGCAAAAATGGGCAGACAATAAGACAAGCCAGGGCCAACCCGGCGATAATCCGGGAATCCCATTTATTGACCACAAACGCCAAAAATAAAACACCTAAGGCCGCCGCTGTTACACTACCCGCCCAGATTAAAAAAACAAAAATGATAATCAGTAGAATCGTCAGATAATTTTTCTCTAAGTATCTGTTCCCCAACCTGACGCCGGGGATTCTGATTTTTAGGTTCTTTTTTAGAAAATTAACAAATAAAGAATCCTCTTCGTCTATTTTATATGGCCATATATTTTTTAACGCCTTGATGATTAAAGCAGCCAGAAAAATCAGAAAAACAATAATAGAAAGACTGTAGGCATCCATGGCCTGATTCTTGGCGAGAAACAGAGGATGTAAAATAATCAGCAAGCCGACCAATAAAAACAGATAATCCGACCTGATTTTCAAAATCAGGCAGACGGTGATTATTAAAGTTAGTATTATTAAGTAACCCATGTTAATTTTTTGTCTTATTTATAAAACTGATCTTCAGGAAATCCTTAATAACGAAAAACAGGATGATAAGGCTAAAAGTTATGATTGCCAGATACTGCCCGATCACGAATAATTTCTGGGGCTTGTATTCAATAATTATCTCCACGTCTTTTGGCCCGTTTTCTACCGGATAATACCAGACATTTGAGTAGCCGTTTATTTTCTGATGATCCTTTATCACTGGCAAATTTTGCGTTTCCCATAAACCGCCGGTTGGCAAACTGTTATTCTGAATGGTTCCACCGGTTTTATTTTCTTTAATATCCGCCGGCTGGCTCGAGTTTTCGGATTTTACATAGGCCATCCAGTGTAAATTATAATTCTCGGTAAAAACCAAGGGAATATTGCCGCTGGCTGACTTTAAAATAACGCGATATTTGGTGTTGCTTATTTTACGATATTCAATATAAGACACCTGATAACCAGCGGCCGGCTTATCCTTTACCAAAGACATGGTCTCCGGCAGACCAACCTGCCTTAGCTCAAAATTATCAAAATTATTGATTGATTTATTAGCGCTTCCCGGCACCGCGAAATAAATCAAGGCCCGGTTAGAATCACCCTCTTCGAAGATAAATTCAAAATGCTGCCAGTAGTTATTTTCAGCCATCATGTTAATCCCGTGGCAGTAGTCCTGCTCATCTAATTTCAGGCAAACAACCGGCTTCTCCCCAGACACGTGTTGGACATCATAGGCAAATAAATATTTTTGATGAGGTTGTAAACCTCCCACTACTCGGGTCTGGCAAACTTGTTTCTGTTTATTGTGAAATTGCAAATAATGCTCCCTGTCTTCCGTTTTATTTACCTGGTAATCCGATTCTACTGAAGTACAATCATAGGTAGGCTCTGACCAACCGCCGATTTCAAAAGAGGAATCAACCACCAGATTCAGATCATTAATTGTATTGGATAAAGCCACCTGGTATCCCCCTTTGCGCAAGAAAAGATTGCCGGACACTAAAGGATTCTGCTGGTCAAGGCGACTTTCGCTGTTATCAACTTTTTCCAGAGTTATAATCCTATGGTCTAAATCCAAGCCCATAACCTTAAAAATGACACCCGGAGAAGTGGTTTCCCGATGCTTTTGGTAATAGATAAGCTGATAGGTGCCATCTTCCGGAACATTAAAACTGGTAACAATCTGGTAATCATTGTGATAAAATTTCAATCCAGAATCTTCCGAAAACTCCAGAGGAATGATCACCTTATTGACATTGCTTCGGAAGGTATCATTAATTATGTAGCCGGTCTGATTTTCTTTCGTCATAATAATTCCATCCAGAATGTTTTTGGAATCCCCTTCTATCCAGGTCAGCTCTTTGGGAACATAGAGATGGGGCAAGTATTGTTTGTCTGATAACTGATAAACATCAAAAAAATCATTCGTCAGGGCTTTAGCGGCATCATTCAAGTTTTTCGACCAAGTATCATAATAACTTGCCGTCCAATATTTCTCATTTCTCATCAAATTTCTGTCAGCAGTCAGGGAAGCGGTTGAGGAAAAATCCTTTTTCAGATTAATGATGTCACGGACATTAAATAAACCCAATAATCTTTCGGTGCAATTTTTTATTCGGCTGCAGTAGCCGAATTCCAGGACTTTAGTTAATAAGGACGGCTGACTAGTTTCGGGTCCTAAGTCCGGCAGGTCTTCTTTAGTGACCAGATTAATTAGCGGATTTCGGCCGGCATAATAAAGCTGGCCGTCATTATATTGGACATAAAAACCACCTGGTAGCCAGAGCAACCGGAAATCAGATAGATCGTTATTATATTTCTCAATGAGAGAATCATAAGCGCCTAGTTTTAACTCATAACGATGAAGTCTTGACTGGTAAACGTTCAATATATAAGGAAAAGCGTTGATTAGTACAAATAAAGCCAAGAGGCTGAAAAACAGCCGCTGATAGTATTTGTCCTTCTTAATATTGGCAGACAAAATATAAACCGCCAAAGCAAAAAGCCAGATAATACTGAAAGTTACCAAATAATAAAAATAGTTTAAGTCGCGGAACAAACCAGAAAACGGCAATTTGTAAAACCAATCGCCAGTCCAGCTAAAAGGTTGAGCTCCGCCTTTAGTCAGTAAAAAACCAAAAGCAAGCAGAATGAAACCGGCCATAAACAATTTACTAAGAACAGCGTTTATTTTTTTTCGGTAAAAGCCGTAAACGACAAAAGGCAGGCTAAAAATCAAAATCTGGCCGAATGTCCAGATATAATAAAACCATTTCAGATGCAAAGTGGTCAGATAATCTTTTATTGACCAAAATACCCAAGGCAGATAAAAAAGATCCATCAGACTATTTCTTTGAAAACCGGCATAAGCGACATTTAAGGCGGAAGTATTAAGATTCTTCAGACTTCTTAAATCATTTAGATAAACCAAAAACCAAGAGGCAGATAATAAAACGTTTACTACTAAATAAATTAATATCAATTTAATGATTAACCGCCATTGCTTAAAGTAAAAACAGGAAAAAATCAATAAAATAAAGCTATTAATAACATAAAAGTTGATTTGACTGGCCGCTAGATTAAAAACAACCGCTCCTGTCAAAGCCACGACAAATTTTGGTTTTTCTAAGTAGCTTAGATAAAAATAAATCAATAAGGGTGTAAAGCAAAAAGAAATTAAATAATTAGTATAACCATGGTGAGTAATCAACAAAAGTTGCGAAGAAGTAATATATAATAACCCGGATAATATGGCTATCCACGAAGGCGAAGATATTTTTTTAAGAAGCAAGTAGATAAAATACGCTGAAAAGGAAAAAATAAAAACAAGGAACAAAACTGTAATCAATACGTTGTCTAAATGACAACTCATTAAAAGCCAATAAAAAATTTGGAAATAATATGTATTTCCCGGGATAATTTGACCATTATTTACCCATACGGAATTTAGGGGTGTCTTGATGAAATAGTTTAAAGATAGGGGAGTTTCCCAATCATAGGATATGCCTATAGATGCCGGCTTAACGATTAAAAATAAAAAAATAATGCTACTAAAAACAATAAATCCTAAAATTATCGATAGCTGTTTAATTATTCTGTTATTAAAATTAATTCGATTTTTAAACATGTCAGAATTATTATCTAATTATACTTTTTAAATTTTCTTTTTTTAAACCAAGGATATACGACTAGATAGCCGAGGCATCCTAAAAGAGTTAAACTCGAAATAATTAAGCCAAGATAAAAGTAACTTTGGGATTTGAAATATACAACTAATTCTATGTCAATACTTCCATCAGAATTTTCTATATATTGCCCCGGATAATTATTTTTTATGTACTCGGGATCAATATAAAAAGAATTCAACTTTGCCTCATTTTCGAAATTAGAAGAATCCGGCAGAAAGTAATCCTTTTTTATTAATCCATTAAACCAATTAAACTCGCCAATTCGTAATTTCCAGTCAGGATGGTATTTTTCCGAAAAATTCAAGTAGACGGGTTCCTTTATGTTTATTAATTTGATTTGGTATTGCGTTGGATTTACTTGTTTGCTTTCAACAGCATAAAAATCAATATTATTATAGATAGTTTCCTTTTTATTTGTTATATAAAGGTGAGGATAGTAATTATCGTTTTCATAAATAACCAAGTCTTTTGTTCCAATATCAATTCTTTTCAACCATTCAACTTTATCTAGTTCGTCAATATAGAATTGCCTATTATCGCCATAATTGGCGTAAATATCATCATTTTCCTTATCCTGCAAAGGAACGATGACATATTTTATGGAAGAAATATCAAACAATTTATTGGCGCTCTTATTTTTAAAAATTTCCGTAATTTGATTGTTAATCGACCTATCCTGATCAGATAGATTGGATGGGATGTAATTTTTCCATTCATTCCCAATTACATTAACATTGCTAATTTTTACTTTTTGATTGGTAAAAATGCCCCATTTTGAGTCAGTGGGGGTCCAAAATGTTCTAAAATATCCCGGTTGATGTAAAAGAAAATCATTTAACAAAAGATAATCACTGGGGATATGTCTTGGAACAAACATGGTACCGATTGTACCCGTAATAAAGGGTTTGACGTTCCAGATGGCAATAGTAGTTATGACAATAATAATGGAAGTAAATACATACTTATTTATTATTTTATCCTTATGCTCTTTTAAAATAAGCAAGCCATAGCCAAGTAAACCAGCATACCCAATCGCCGTAAGTAAATATAATTTTGAAGCTTCTCTAAATAAATTAAAACCGGGAAAATTATTATATAACCACTCGTAGACCGTTGGCCATGGCTTATCTCCTTGTTTTGTTAGAAAAATCCCGAGTAATGCTATAAAGCCGAAAAAAATGATTTCTTTCTTGCGCTTCTTATCTTTATTAAACAAGAAAACGGAGAAAGAAAGGATGGGAATAAGCAACAAAAACCAAATTATTGGTTGTTTCACGAACTGATAGTTGGGTAGCCCTCCTGTCCACGTCGAATCGTGAAGGGCAAAAGCGTGACCGATATCGAATAGAAAATTACCAAAGATGGATCTATCGGTAACTTCGGAAATACTTTCAGATATGCCCCCGAACGCCAC
>Ga0315268_10006380_pt1 | contig 12552 bp, 9 predicted proteins | sample C1_top_MG_FD_204535 | JGI IMG/M metagenome (GOLD analysis project Ga0315268, IMG submission 204535) | Sediment microbial communities from Yellowstone Lake, YNP, Wyoming, USA - C1_top | ecosystem: Environmental > Aquatic > Freshwater > Lake > Sediment | place: USA: Wyoming | collected 2017-08-01 | reverse complement strand
CTTTGCGTTTCCTGTGCTTTTCGTGCTGGTAGTTCTTGTTCTTATCGCCCGGAGATTGGAAGTTGGAGTGCCATGGTGGCTGATTACCAGCAGCGGATCCAGTGGTGGCTGGTCTGGCGGCGGCGGGAGTAGCGGTGGTGGTGGATTTTCGTCCGGCGGCGGCGGCAGCTTCGGCGGCGGCGGCAGCTTCGGCGGCGGCGGCGCAGGAGGAAGTTGGTAAGCCATGAACGCAAAAGAATTTCTCAAACAACTCCGGCACGACGACATCGTCGCTGCGATCCGCGAAGCCGAGTCGAAAACCTCTGGCGAAATCCGCGTGTTCATCAGCCACAAGAAAACCGAAGCGCCGGTCACAGCGGCGCAAGCGGCGTTCGTGCGTTTGGGCATGACGAAAACCCGCGAGCGAAACGGCGTGTTGATCTTCGTATCACCGCGCACACAGAAATTCGCCGTCATCGGCGACGAAGGTGTGCATAAACGGTGCGGCGACGAATTCTGGCAGGCCTTGGCCGCTGAAATGGCCGGGCACTTCAAAAAATCCGAATTCAATCACGGCATCATTCACGGCGTGCGCAAGGCGGTCGCGCTTTTGGCCCAACACTTCCCCCGCCGGCCTGACGACCGCAATGAATTGCCGGACCGCATAGCCCACGACTGAGTTGCCCGGCGGCGCTCAGTTCTTTTTTGGCATGTGCGGGCCTTTTACTCAGCGCGATCCAGCGCTGGTTGGAAACCAAACTTCTTCGCCAGCGCGAGCGAGGTGTTGAGGGATTTGATGCCCGCCGTGCAAGTCGGGTCGGAGAGCGAGGCGGCGGCGAGGCATACGCCGGTGAGGAGACAGCGTTTCACTTCCCAACCTTCGTGGAGGCCAAGCAGTACGCCGCCGCAAAATGCGTCGCCCGCGCCCGCCGTGCCGGCGATGTATTTCGCCGGAAGCTTGAGCGAGGATTGCCAAACGTCGTCGCCGCGGCGCGTGCGCGCGAAGGCGCCTTCGGGAAAATGAATCACCACCAGTTCCCGCACGCCTTGTTGCAAAAGCGCACCGGCTGCGTGACGCAACGTCACCGTGTCGAGCTTGCCATCCGACGTGCGAATCTTGAAGCCCGTGGTTTTGCCGGCCTCGATCTCGTTGAGGATGCAGTAGTCCACATGTTTGAGCGCGGGATTGACAATTCGCGCGAAGCGGTCGCTGTCTTCGCTCACCACGTCCACGCTGGTTTTGAGGCCGGCGGCCTGGGCGGCGGCGAGCAGGCGGGCAGCTTTCGTGCCGAAATTGGCGTCCTCTTCATCGAGCGCATCCAGCAGCAGCAGGTAGGCGAGATGGAAAATGCGCGCCTTGATTTTTTTGAAGTCGAGGTTTTCACCATGCCAAAGCGCGTTGGCGCCGCGCGCGTGGAAAAAAGTCCTCCGGCCCGATGCTTTTTCCGTCATCACGTCGGTGTAAGACGTGGGCGCCTTGGCGGTCTGGGTGAGGCAGCGCGTGTCAATGTTGTGCCTGTGACAGTCGGCGAGGATTTGTTCGCCGAGCGCGTCCTCGCCGACGAGGCCCGCGCCGAACAGCGGGAACGGCGCGCCGGAATGAGCGAGGCCCATGAGCACGTTGTAAGGGCCGCCGCCAGTGCCTTGCGACTGGCCGAGAATGTTGCCGAGCTGTTCGGGTTGCGGGTAAACGTCAATGATCTTGACCAGGTCAATGATCCAGTTGCCGCCGGCAAGGAGGCCGCGGCGCGGGTTGGAGAATTTTGTTTTCATTGCAGCGTGCCGATGCTGGCCATAGTGAACGAAAATTGCGCGGGTCGGACAAGATTTTTCACTCACAACACGCCTTTCCGCTCGTCCTCGAAAGGGTCGTTTTTCCGAGTACGAGGATGAGAACGGGCAGGATTCTTCGCAAAAGCTCGAACTATTTCTTTCCAATCCGGCGGCTGTCCGTCTATCGTCCGGCATGGCCGAGCGGCTGCACGAAGGCGAAAGGATCTTCCGGGGCATTCCGGTTTCTGCGGGCGTGTGCCGCGGCAAGATCCTCATTCTCGACAAGCCCCGCCACTCCATCGTCCAACGCCAGTTAAGCGACACCGAAGTGGCCGGCGAATTGGACCGGCTCGAACAAGCCTTCCGCCAGACCCGCCAGCAGGTTCTCGAAGTGCAACGGAAGGTCACCGAGCGCGTTGGCGCGGAACAGGGCAGCATTTTCGACGCTCATCTGTTGGTGCTCGAAGACCCGGTGCTGATTGACGAAGCGGTCAAACTCATCCGCGAACAGAAAGTCAACGTCGAGCACGCGTTTCAAACCGTGGCCGAGCGCTACACCGCCGCGCTGGCAAAGGTGGACGACGAATATTTACGCGAACGCGCCAGCGATATGCGGGACGTGACCGCGCGCGTGCTTAACAACCTTCTCGGCCACCAGGACGAAGTGGACCTGCGCCACCTCAAGGAGCCATGCATCATCATTGCGCACGACCTCACACCTTCAAAAACGGCGCTGCTGGACCGCGAGCATGTCTTGGGCTTCGCGACCGATGTCGGCAGCAAGACTTCACACACGGCCATCATGGCGCGCTCGCTCCGGATTCCGGCGGTGGTCGGGTTGAAGAACGCGAGCGAGGAACTGGAGACCGGCCAGTTCATATTGCTCGATGGCTTCAATGGCGTCATCGTCATCAATCCGACCGACCAGACGTTGTTCGAATACGGCCAGCTCGTGCGGCGGCAGGCCTCGCTCGAGGAAAAGCTGCACGAGGTGGTTGGTCAACCGGCGGTCACGCTCGATAATCATCGCGTCATTCTCTCCGCCAATGTCGAGCAGGCGGCCGACACCGAAGCCGTCAAAGCCGCCGGCGCGGAGGGCGTGGGTTTATTCCGCACGGAATATCTGTTCATCAATCGCGATGCGCCACCGGGCGAGGAGGAACAATTCCAGGCCTATCGGCAAGCCGCCGCCGCGCTCAAACCGCAGCCGGTCGTCATTCGCACGCTCGATCTGGGTGGGGACAAATTGCTCTCGTCGCTCGCCGTGCCGACGGAGATGAATCCGTTTCTTGGCTGGCGGGCGATTCGCTTTTGTCTCGAGCAGGTTGACATTTTCCGTGCTCAACTCCGCGCCATTTTGCGCGCCAGCGCCGATGGCAACGTGAAGCTGATGTATCCGATGATCTCCGGCCTCGACGAATTAAACCAGGCCAACGCGCTGCTTGGGAAATGCAAGGAAGAGTTGCGCGCGGAAAATGTCCCGTTCGACGACCGCATGGAAGTTGGCGTGATGATTGAGACTCCGTCGGCGGCGTTGATCGCGGATTCGCTGGCCCGGCGCGTGCAATTTTTCAGCCTCGGCACGAACGACCTGATTCAATACACGCTGGCCGTGGACCGGATGAACGAAAAAATCGCGCATCTTTACGAGCCGACGCACCCGGCGATTCTGCGTCTCATCAAGAACACCGTGGACGCCGCGCACGCGCAAAAAGTCCGGGTGAGCGTTTGCGGTGAGATGGCCGGCGACCCGGTGATGGTGCCGTTGCTAGTCGGCTTGGGCGTGGATGAATTGAGTGCCACCCCGTCGCTCATCGCGCAGGTCAAATATCTCATCCGCCGCCTGAAAATCGCGGAAGCCAGGGAACTCGCGGCGTTTGCCCTACAGTGCGAATCGCCCGCAGAAATCGCAGCGCGCTGCCAGCAACTCGCACAAACGGTTGCGCCCAGTCTTTTCGAGAACAACAAATGAAAGTCATCATCCTCGCCGCGGGTTACGCCACGCGCCTTTACCCGCTCACGCTCACCAAACCAAAACCGCTCCTGCCCGTCGCCGGCAAGCCCATGATCGAGCACGTGCTCGATAACCTCGCACCCATCAGCGGCATTGACCGGGTTTACGTGGTGACCAACGCGAAATTCGCCGACGCGTTCCAGCAATGGGCAGACCATTACCGCGCGACAAAGTCGAAACTCGAATTCACCGTCGTCAACGACGGCTCGACCGACGACTCGAACAAACTAGGCGCCATCGGCGACATCAATTTCGTTCTCAAAACACACAATTTGAATGACGACCTCATCATCGTGGCGGGTGATAATCTGTTCAGTGAAAAGCTCGGCGAATTCGACAAGTTCTGTCGCGAGAAGAACGCGCCGGCCGAGGGTGTTTATGACGTGAAAACGCTGGACGAAGCCAAAAAATACGGCGTCATTAGCGTGAGCACCGACGGACGCATCACGCGTTTCGAGGAAAAGCCGCGCCAGCCGGAAACCACGCTCATTGGTATCGCGCTTTATTTTTATCCCAGGCACATCATCCCGCTCATCCAGCAATACATCGCCGAGGGTAACAACCCCGACCAACCCGGCCGCCTCGTGCAGTGGCTTTACCCGCGCACGCCGGTCTATACGTGGAGCGTGCCGGGTTTGTGGTTCGACATTGGCTCGAAGGAGACGCTGGACGAGGCAAACCAGATTTTCGCCAAACTGCACGGCAAGTGAGGCGCCGAAACTACGGCTTGTTCAGTCGGTAGAATCGGTTGCCTGTGGGCGGATTGACGATGAGCGTTTTGGTTGTGCCGTCGTCCTGAATCGTCGCAGTGACGTTGCTCCAGTTCAGCGAACTGACGCTGCTTGTGTTCTGTTGCAGATCCCAACCCGTCGAAGGTGACGGCCACGAGACGGCCACGGTGTTCGTCGTCGTGCGCATGACGGAGAGAATCGGCACCAATGGCTCATGCCAAATCCCGAAGTGGTAGGAGGGTCTGCTTCCGGCGGTGAGGAACCAGCCCCCTGCATGGACACTGCTGCCGGCAACTGCCAACGCATAAGCGTAACCATCCAGCCCACTCCCAAGCGGCGACCAAGTGCTGCCATTCCACTTGGCTATGTAATTGGCAACCGCCCCGCCGATGCCGGTAAACTCGCCGCCCGCATAGATATCACTGCCGTTGAGCACAATCGCATCAACCTGGTTGCTCGCGCCCGTGCTAAGCTCAGACCAACTACTTCCGTTCCATCGGGCAATCCGATTTACCGTTAGTGCGCCGGCGGCCGTGAAACTGCCTCCCGCATAAACATTGCTGCCGTCAATTGCCAGCGCGCGAACGGTGCCGTTGACGCCGTCGCCGACGGGAAACCAGTTGTTCCCATCCCAGCGGGCAATGCACGTCGCGTTAACCGAACCGGCGGCGGTGAAGTAGCCTCCCACATAGACGTCGCTTCCGCTGACAGCGATGGCGCGCACTTCGGCATTGGCCAACCCGCCGAGGCCGCTTCCCAGCGCGGTCCAACTGCTGCCGTTCCACCGCGCGATGTTCGTGGCGCTGATTCCACCAGCACTTGTGAACGTACCGCCCACGTAAACGTTGCTTCCGCTGACCGCGATGGCGTACACCACGCCACCCACACCGCTACCTAGCGCAGACCAATTGCTGCCGTTCCAGCGGGCCGTGCGGCTGGCCGCCAAAGTCCCGGCATTGGTAAAAGCGCCTCCCACATACACATTGCTCCCGTTGACTGCGATGGCATTGACCACATCGCCGACGCCGTTGCTCAAGGCGGACCAACTTTCTCCATTCCACCTGGCGATGTGGTTGGCGCTTCGCCAGCCGGCACCAATGAAATACCCCCCTGCGTAAATATCGCTACCGCTGACAGCCAGCGCATTGACCACATTTTCCATTCCGCTGCCCAGGGCAAACCAGTTCGTGCCGTTCCAACGCGCGATGTTGAACCCGGCGACATCGCCCACGTAGGCAAAGTTGCCTCCCACAAAAATGTCGCTGCCGTTGATGACAATGGCCCGTGCTGCGCCATCTGCGATCCCAGTGCCGAGCGCCGACCACGTGCTGCCGTTCCATTTTGCGATGTTGCTGACCGCCAGCGAGCCGGCCTTGGTGTAATAGCCGCCCACATATACGTTGCTGCCACTGGCGGCGATGGAGAAAAAATCGCCCTTGATTCCACCGAGCGAGGACCAGGCGATCCCGTTCCAGCGGGCGATATTCGTGGTGCTGACGCCACCGGCCTTTTTGAAAATGCCGCCCACATAAACGTTGGAGTCGCTGACGGCAATGGCATTCACGCCCTCGCTGACTCCGGCACCAAGCGCTGACCAACCGGTACCGCCCCAGCGGGCGATGCGGTTGACCGTCAGCGCGCCCGCGTTGAGAAACGCGCCGCCCACGTAAATGTTAGTCCCGCTGGTGGCGATGGCGCGGACGTCGCCATTCACTCCGTTGCTGAGTGCCGACCAATTGTTTCCATCCCACCTCGCGATGTGGCTGGCACTTACGCCGCCCGCGTTGGTGAAAAGGCCGCCCACATAGACGTTGCTGCCGCTGACCGCGATCGCCAAGACGGTTGTGTTCACGCCGCTGTCCAGTGCCGACCATCCACTGCTGCGGTTCCATCGGGCGATGTTGGTGGCGTTGATCCCGCCGGCGGTCGTGAACGTGCCGCCCACGTAAACGTCATCGCCACTGATGGCGACTGCAGCCACCGTTCCACCGACGCCAGGCGGGCCAAACCGGCCATCCCAATTGTCATCGACCGTCTGGCCACTGGCGTTCGGATACGACCCCAGCACCGCCACAAACGAGGTGATGGCCAAATCTGCCAGTCGTCGTCTCATATTCTCATAATTGCCCGCGCCAGAGCGACCCGACCCGTTCAGCTTAGGAGATTTTCCCAGCTACAACCCGCGCACACAGCGGAAGCCGACATAATACACCGCACTCGCTGGCCCATTATACTCGCGATAGGCGGAACGGACCTTGTTGGCGTAAACATTCCACGAACCGCCGCGCCGCACGCGATAGGTCATGCCGTCTCCCCTCGGTCCGCAGGTGTTGTTATTCGTCGCGGCGGCCTTGCTGTACCAACCAGCGTCATACCAATCCCAGCACCATTCCGATACATTGTCGGCCATGCCATACAGGCCGTAAACGTTTGGCGAGAAGTCATCGGTCGGGTTGGTGTTAGGGAAGCCGCTTCCGCTGTAGGCCGGGTTGTAGCCCCTCGTCGTGCTGACATCGTATGAGTAATCTGTGGTGCTGTAATAGTTGGCTTGGGTGTGCGTGATGGTGTCGCCCCACGGGAATCGCTGGCCGATCAATCCGCCCCGCGCCGCTTTCTCCCACTCGGCTTCGGTCGGTAGCCGATAACCATTGGCGTTCCACTTGACGAAGTTGGTCCATAAATTGAACTGTCCCGCCGCCCGATAAACGTAAATATTGGTGAGACTGGTATCGGTGTAGTAAGCCGGCGTCAGCCCTTCCATTTCCGACCGCGCGTTGCACCATTTCACGGCGTCAAACCAAGTATTGGTCTGCACGGGATGATTGGCGGCCTTGCCCTCGCCGGCATTATCGAACGCGTAGCCGTTCGTGATGGCCCAGAGATAAACCGAGTCCCAAAGTTCCTTGGTCACCTCGCGGCGCTCCAGGTAAAACGCGCTGACATAGACGGTGTGCAGCGGCAGTTCGTTGGTTGAACCTTCACTAAAGGTGTCGCCCATTTGGAAAGTTCCCGCGGGAATAATCACCAAGCCCGGGGCAGTCGCACGCCTCACACAACGAAAACCTGTGCCGGAAGTTAGGCTCGCGCCCTCGCGAAGGGCACAGCAATTGTCGGGGGCGTTTGACGCATAGTTGCCTCCGCGCCGGACGCGCTTGCCAGGGCTGACAGAATCCGGCCCGTGCGTGTCGGACGCGCTGGCGAGAGCGTTAGTGTACCAATTGGGGTCGTGCCAATCCCAGCACCACTCCCATACGTTGCCCGCCATGTCGTACAACCCAAATCCGTTCGGGGCGAAGTAGCCGCACGGGCTGGTGTAGGGAGCGGGGGCGTTGCTGAAAGCGGGGTGATATCCACCCGTGCTGAGATCGTAAGCGTAGCCGGCGCCGGCGTAATAATTGGCGCGGCTATGCGAGATGATATTCGTGTCCGACCACGGAAAACGATTGGTTAGGGCGCCACCGCGCGCCGCCCGCTCCCACTCGGCCTCTGTCGGCAGCCGGTAACCGTTCGCCGCCCAGTTCACAAACGAGTTGCTGATTGTGACTTGGCCCGTGCAATACAAACCGGTCTGGCTTTCGTTCGTGTAGTAACACGGCGTCAATCCTTCCAATTGCGAACGCGCGTTGCACCATTTCACGGCGTCATACCACTGGGCGTACGTTATCGGATGGGTCGCCGCCTTGGCCAGGCTGGCATTGACGGAGAAGTCGTAGCCGTGGTTTGTTGCCCACGAATACACGATGTCCCACAACGCTTTCGAAACCTCCGTCCGCTCCATGTAAAACGCGCTCACGGTCGCCGTGTGGACCGGCACTTCGTCGGCCCCCAGGTCGGCGAACGTGTCGCCCATATTGAACGAACCGCCGGGCACGAGCGCCATGTTGGGCGTGACCGCCAGCGCGCGGTAAAACCTGCTTGGCACTCCGGAGGAACTGGCGTCGGAGAGCACGCAGGGACTGCCCGTCACCGCCAGGCTGGTCAGGCAAAGCCAGTTGTTCGAACTGGCAAGGGCGTTGATGTACTGGATTTGACACACCGCCCCGGTCGTCCCGTTGACGGTGATTTGGGAAACGCCCCCGGTAACCTGGAGGCTCAGCGCGGGGGTGCTTTGAGCGGAGACTTGTTGAAGTGGCAGAAACAGAGCCAACAGAAGAATGGTCGAATGGGATTTCATAGTTTGTTCCTTTTCGATTTATGGTTTATGCAGCCGGAAAAACTTTTCGCGCGCCAGTGGTGGGGACTCGAGGTGGCGGTTTGTTGCGTCGGGAAGCAGCGTCCAGTTCGTCAGGTTGAGATTTGTGCTCCAGTAAAGTTCGTAGCCGGGGAATTCCACGGGCCAGCAGACGAGTGCGCTGCCGTCCACCGTCACGCGCAATGGGACGTTCGTCGGCTCGGGTGCGGCGACGGTGACGAGGGTGAGATTGGTCGCGGTGTAAAGCGGCGTCAGGCGGCGCCCCTGGTCGAGCAGGAGGAAATTGTCGAAGCAGCAAAACTCGCCCGCGCGCGAGGCGAAGCCGAGCACCGAGAAGTCCGTGCCGGGCGACGGCACGTAGCCATCGCTCCATAGCACACCCACCGTGCCGCGCAAGATGGCCGCGCCGGTAATGTTCAGGCGGCTTTGGTTGGTGCCGGGATCAGTACCCGCCACTTCAAATTCCATCCGACCGCCGAGCAATTGTTCACACTTGCCGTTGATCTTGAGCACGCCGTTTGAGCTCGCGGGCCGGATGCAGCCGGCATTGGTCACGTCGGCGCTGACCGTGCCCCAGCCCGTCAACAATCCACTGGCCAGCATCAGTGGCTGTGCGGCCTGAAGCGTGCCGCCGCCCAACGCCAACACGCCGCCCTGATCGTTGAACGTCGTGCCGCTGAATGACACTGTGCCGCTGTTGATCTCCACACGACCCCGGTTCAGGAATGGAATCTGGCAGATCGTTGTCAGGGTGCCGGCCGATTTGCGGAATGTCCCGTCGTTGACGACGACCGGCGACCCGACCGTGTAATCGAGGTATTCGTTGTTCTGGATGTCGAAGAGACCGCCCGGCAGGTTGTGGATTGCGCCCTGCACACGGAGGTTGCCCAAGCCCGTCCAGCGGACCACCCCCGCGTTGGTGATGGTGCCGTTGAGGGTTTTGGTTCCCGAACTGGCCAGAAGAAGCAAACCATTGGTTGCGATGTTGAACGAGACGTCCGGGGTGAGTGTGCCGCTGTTCCAAGTGAAGCTGCCGGTCACGCTGCCCGCGCCCGTGACCGTGGCGCCGTTGAGCGCGAGGTTTTCCGAGTTGATCGCGCCCGCCAGCGTGATCGTCGTCGAGGAGAACAGCGAGCTGACCCCGGCCCCGATGAAGCGGCAGCCCGCATTCAAAGTTTTGGGCTGCAAGCCGAACTGGACAGTGCCGGTCTGCACGTCCACGGTGCCGTTGTTGAAAAACTCCACTTCGACGCTCGTGGTGCCGGTGCTCTGGGCCTTGCGGAAGACGCCGTCGTTGATGAACACCGGCGTGCCGCTGCTATAGTTGAGAAGCTCGTCGTTGCGCGCCTCGAACACGCCACCCGCCTGGTTGTGAATCGTCCCGAAGAGCGTCAGCGAACCGATCCCCGACCAAGTGACCTGACCGGCGTTGGTAAGCGTGCCGTACAAATATTTGCCCGCATTGCCGCGGAGTTGCAGCACGCCATCAGCGGCGACGGTGAGCCGGGCATTCGTCGCGATGTTGCCCGAGGTCCAAGACATCGTGCCGGACAACATGCCTTCACCCGCCAACGCGGCCCCGGCCAACTCCAGGTTCTGGGCATGGATGCCGCCGGCAAGCGTGACGTTGCCACTGTCGAGCAGGTTCGTGCCTGCCCCAAGGAACTGGCTGCCCGCGCTGAATACCTTGTCCTGCGTGTTGAAGCGAATTACGCCAACCTGCGCGTCCACGGTGCCGCTGTTGACGAAGCCCACTTCGATGGTAGTCGTTCCTGTTCCAGCCGTCTTGCGGATGGTGCCGTCGTTGACCAGCAGCGGGCTACCGCTGCTGTAATTCAGGAGTTCGTCGCACTGGATGTCCATCACGCCGGCCGCCAAATTGTGCAGCACGCCGGTAGAACCGATGGTGAACATCGCCGTGCCCGCCCAAGTGAGCGTGCCGGCGTTGGTCAGAAAACCCGAAAGCGTCTTGGTGCTGCTACCAGAGAGATTCACCTGGCCACCCGCGGCGACGGCTAGTCCGCCCGCGCCCGCCAGCGTGCCGCCGGACCAGTTGTAGCGGCCATTGGGACCGAGGCTGCCCGGTCCATCCAGCGTGAGCGTGTTGCCCGCTTGCGCCAAAGTTTGCGTGCCGCTGGCGCCGCCGAGCAACAGGCCGGCGAGCGTAGGACTGGTATTGAGCGTGACGGTGTAGCTGCCGGCATTGGTGATGATGGCGATGTCGTTGGTGGACGGCACCTGGTTGGTGCTCCAGTTGGCGGCGACGTTCCAGTTGCCGCCGCTGGTGTTGGTCCAGTTGATGACGGCGGCTGGCGCGGTCGGCACCGAGAGCGGCAGAGCAATCGCGACCAAGAGCAGCGCCGCTGCGCTACGCCCAAGAGTTCCGACTTCGGGACGCAGTTTCGTTTTCATAATCAACTCCCTTCTTGATTTTCATGGTTTGCGCAATCGGTAAAAGTGTTTGCCCGTGGTCGGATTGACGATGAGCGTCCTAGCTGCCGTTGGCGGGATTGGCACCGTCGGTAAGTTTGCTCTGGTAGTTGAAGGCGGGGACCAAGAGCGCAGCCAGGGTAGTGCTGACGAACAGCGTGAAAAGTGTGGCGAACGCAATCAAACCGACGATGCGTGCCGGATGAGTGTGAGTTCTCATGGGCTCATAGTTTTGGTTGTTCTGCGGATTTCCGCGGGGGGCGAGAAGCAGTCGCCACTGAAAAACGCCGCCAAATGGCGGCCACTTTCGTCTCCAAGCATTAGGATACATGTGGCACTGATGATGGCAAGATAAAATCGTCTTACAGGCGCGGACATGAAGAACCAATGAAAACCGGAATAAACCCTGATAGGACGGGCAGTCCTCTGCCCGCCGCTTGTCACCCGACGTTTGCAGCACGCACGGAGTGACGCGCCACACTTGTTGGGCCTTGGCAGCACACCATTCGTGTTGATTCGCTTTCATTCGTGGTTAACCTCTTTCGCATGTCCACCACCCCGCTTCACGAAATCATTCCGGTACTGCAAGTCGCAATTGGCCCGGTCATTCTTATCTCCGGCGTCGGACTGCTGCTGCTCACGATGACCAACCGGCTGGGCCGCGCGATTGATCGCGCCCGGTCGCTCGTGCGCGAGTTGCACAACGGACGCGAGCATGACCGGCCGGCCACGTTGGCGCAGGTGGCGATCATTTACCGGCGCGCGCGGCTTATTCGACTGAGCATCGCGCTGGCGTCGCTGAGTGTTTTGCTGGCGTCGGTGCTCATCATCGTTCTCTTTCTGACCGCGCTGATGAAGTGGGATCATGGTTTTGTCATCAGCCTGATTTTCATCGCGTGCCTGGGTTCACTCATCGCGTCGCTGGTGACGTTCATCTACGACATTCACCTGTCGCTGGTGGCGCTGAAGCTGGAGTTGAAACCGGAGAACGTGGATATGGGTTGAATTCGGGCTAGTCGTTGTGTTCGCGGCAACGCCGGTGTTGACTAGGCCGCGGCGACCCCGCAGATTCAAACTCAACTGTGAATGCCCTCATTGCCGCCCCTACAGATTTTCGGCCCGCTGTAACTTCCAAGTTTTCCTCGCCGTCGGTGGATCAAATCATGGTCGAGGAGCGGGCGGCGGCGTTCGCGAAACGCAGTATCAAGACCAGCGCAAAGCTCGCGGGACTCAAAATGGTTGTGAGCATGACGGACCTGACCACGCTCGAAGGCAAGGACACGCCCGGCAAAGTCGCCTACCTCTGCCGCAAAGCGCTTCAACCTGCCGAGGCGAAATACAACGTGCCGTCGTGCGCTGCCGTGTGTGTCTATCCAAACATGGTCAGGTACGCGCGGAAATTTCTTGGTGACGATTCTCCCGTGCATGTCGCT
>Ga0315268_10006379_pt1 | contig 12553 bp, 3 predicted proteins | sample C1_top_MG_FD_204535 | JGI IMG/M metagenome (GOLD analysis project Ga0315268, IMG submission 204535) | Sediment microbial communities from Yellowstone Lake, YNP, Wyoming, USA - C1_top | ecosystem: Environmental > Aquatic > Freshwater > Lake > Sediment | place: USA: Wyoming | collected 2017-08-01 | reverse complement strand
CCGTTCCAGGTGCTGACTCAAGCAGCGCCCCTTAATTATTCCAGGTAGTCGCCGGAATAAAAAGTGTCCGGTAGTGAAATATTTTTATAGAGGTCCAGAAAAATAGTTGCAGTAGGGGGTGCAGTCATCCATCAAGAGGGCGATGCTTGAGTCAGACGACTGGAGGGCGCAGCGAAGTCAGCGCCCTGCTCCGACAGATCTCCCATAAGCGTCTTTGAAAACAAGGGGAAGATGTGGAGGGCGCTGCTTCGTCAGCGCCTACCTACCCTTACCCATCCTTATTTCCAGAGGCGATGGCGAAACGCAAGTGGAGCCAGGCGCTGACGAAGCTGCGCCCTCCAGTGTCTACATCCCTACTGCAATGTAATTCCTGGAAATCTATAGTACCCTGTCAAGGCTGAATAGTACCCTGTCAAGGCTGAGATGATGGGTAACTGGATTCTAAGCTTTCGCGGCAATGACGGGGAGATAATCTGATCTCACGGGTCATTATTTTACCCATCAATTGGGGCTTGACAGGGTAGTGGTCTCTTGCCAGACTTACCGCTGCATCCCATAACGTCTCTGGGACTGGCTCTCGACACCTCCTGTTATTACGCCACGCTATAAACTGCTCTTGGATTTCCTCTAAGGTTAGCTTAACTACTGGTATACAATCTTATTTCATAGGTTTTCCTCCTTTTTAGTCTGTTGGATAACCTATAGTAGAAACGACAGTCACTATAGCGATGCAGGTGCTTGTATTGCCAGCCCTGTCTGTGGCCATGAAAGTTACAGGCGTATCGCCATAGACAAACACAGGCGGAGCATTGTAAGTAATGCTTACGACACCTACGTTATCTGTAGCTGTGGCTCCATGCAGGAATGCCTGGATTGCAGCATTATTGACAGACACGCCATAAAAAGCGTCCGGCGCTACCTTGATATTTGCAGGGCAGATGATAACAGGGGGCGTTGTATCAACGACATTTCTATCGGTAACAGTCACTGTAGCCGTACAGCTACTGGTATTTCCGAAACTGTCTGTGGCAGTGAAAGTCACCGTTTTACTGCCAAGGCCAAAGCTAACTGGTGCATTATTGGTAATGCTCACGACACCTACGGCATCCGTAGCTGTGGCGCCCTTCAGGAAAGCCTGGATTGCAGCATTACTGGCAGGTGTACCGTTTGCGCTCTCTGCCTCTACTGTGATATTTGCAGGGCAGGTAATGGCAGGAGCGGTTCTATCGGTAACAGTCACTGTAGCCGTACAGCTACTGGTATTTCCGAAACTGTCTGTGGCAGTGAAAGTCACCATTTTACTGCCAAGGCCAAACCCACTTGGCGCATCATTGGTAATGCTCGCGACACCTGCGGCATCCGTAGCTGTGGCTCCCTTCAGGAAAGCCTGGATTGCAGGATTGCTGGCAGGTGTGCCGTTTGCGCTCTGTGCCTCTACTGTGATATTGGCAGGACAGGTAATGGCAGGAGCGGTTCTATCGGCAACAACAGTCACTGTAGCCATACAGCTACTGGTATTTTTGAAACTGTCTGTGGCAGTGAAGGTCACCGTTTTACTGCCAAGGCTAAAACTAACTGGTGCATTATTGGTAATGCTCACGACACCTACGGCATCCGTAGCTGTGGCGCCCTTCAGGAAAGTCTGGATTGCAGCATTACTGGCAGGTGTACCGTTTGCGCTCTGTGCCTCTACCGTGATGCTTGCAGGGCAGGTGATGACAGGGGGCGTTGTATCAACGACAGTCACTGTAGCCGTGCAGCTACTGGTATTGTCGAAACCGTCTGAGGCAGTGAAAGTCACCGTTTTACTGCCAAGGCCAAACCCACTTGGCGCATCATTGGTAATGCTCACGACACCTGCGGCATCCGTAGCTGTGGCGCCCTTCAGGAAAGCCTGGATTGCAGGATTGCTGGCAGGTGTGCCGTTTGCGCTCTGTGCCTCTACTGTGATATTGGCAGGACAGGTAATGACAGGACCAGTTCTATCGACACCAACAGTCACTGTAGCCATACAGCTACTGGTATTTTTGAAACTGTCCGTGGCAACGAAAGTTACTTGCGTATTGCCACAGACAAACATAGCCGGAGCATTATTGGTAACTCCCACGACACCTACGTTATCCGTAGCTGTGGCTCCCTTCAGGAATGCCTGGATCATAGCATCATTGGCAGACACACCACAAACTGGTCCTCCATGTACCTCTACTGTGATATTTGCAGGGCAGGTGATGACAGGGGGCGTTGTATCAACAACAGTCACTGTGGCAGTACAGCTACTGGTATTGCCGAAACTGTCTGTGGCAGTGAAAGTCACCGTTTTACTGCCAAGGCTAAAGCTAACTGGTGCATTGTTGGTAATGCTCACGGCACCTGCGGCATCCGTAGCTGTGGCGCCCTTCAGGAAAGCCTGGATTGCAGCATTACTGGCAGGTGTACCGTTTGCGCTCTCTGCCTCTACTGTGATATTGGCAGGGCAGGTGATGACAGGGGGCGTTGTATCAACGACAGTCACTGTAGCAGTACAGCTACTGGTATTGCCGAAACTGTCTGTGGCAGTGAAAGTCACCGTTTTACTGCCAAGGCCAAACCCACTTGGTGCATCATTGGTAATGCTCGCGACACCTGCGGCATCCGTAGCTGTGGCGCCCTTCAGGAAAGCCTGGATTGCAGCATTGCTGGCAGGTGCGCCGTTTGCGCTCTGTGCCTCTACTGTGATATTGGCAGGGCAGGTAATGGCAGGACCGGTTCTATCGGCAACAACAGTCACTGTAGCTGTACAGCTACTGATATTTCCTGCACTGTCTGTGGCAGTGAAAGTTACTTCCGTATCGCCACAGGTAAACATAGCCACAGGCGCAGGCGGAGCATTGTAATTGTAAGTAATGGTCACGACACCTACGTTATCCGTAGCTGTGGCTCCCTTCAGGAATGCCTGGATCATATTATTATTGGCAGACACAACACCACAATATATAGGAGAAGTTTCAGGCGCTACCGTGATACTTACAGGGCAGGTGATGACAGGGGGCGTTGTATCAACGACAGTCACTGTAGCCGTGCAGCTACTGGTATTGCCGAAACTGTCTGAGGCAGTGAAAGTCACCGTTTTACTGCCAAGGCCAAACCCACTTGGCGCATCATTGGTAATGCTCGCGACACCTGCGGCATCCGTAGCTGTGGCGCCCTTCAGGAAAGCCTGGATTGCAGGATTGCTGGCAGGTGTACCGTTTGCGCTCTGTGCCTCTACTGTGATATTGGCAGGACAGGTAATGGCAGGACCTGTTCTATCGGCAACGACAGTCACTGTAGCCGTACAGCTACTGATATTTCCTGCACTGTCTGTGGCAGTGAAAGTTACTTGCGTATTGCCACAGGCAAACATAGCCACAGGCGCAGGCGGAGCATTGTAATTGTAAGTAATGCTCGCGACACCTACGTTATCCGTAGCTGTGGCTCCCTTAAGGAATGCCTGGATCATATTATTATTGGCAGACACAACACCACAATATATAGGAGAAGGTTCAGGCGCTACCGTGATACTTGCAGGGCAGGTGATGACAGGGGGCGTTGTATCAACGACAGTCACTGTAGCGGTGCAGTCACTTGTATTGCCAGCATTATCTGTAGCCGTAAAGGTTACCCCTGTAGTGCCAAGGCCAAATATAATAGTGCTGATGCCGAATATAGTCGGAGCATTATTGGTAACAGTTACTGAGCCGCCTGCGGCATCTGTAGTGGCTCCATTCAGGAAAGCCTGAATAGTGGCATTGCTGTCAGATACTCCAAATGGCCCTTCTGCCTCTATCGTGATATCCGCAGGGCAGGTGATCGAAATTGGCGGCATGCTGCCAAACTCATAAGCACCCACATCAATTTTGCTATCCCTGAGATGCCCGTCTTTGTCGTAAGCTGGTATGCCTGTACCGGAAACTCCTTTGTCGATACAGGGAGAGCCGGATTGCAGATGGAAATCCTCTCTCCCAGGATTAATGAATCCGGGATCAGCATTGAAGTTGCCCTTACCACCATAGCTTCCCTGAATGTTGGAGTAGGTAACAAGAGGATTGCCATAAGTTACGCAGATCTCATCCGGTGAGTCATTCCATGCGATACAGTTAGTGATAGCCGGAGAAGAATAATTGCCGCAGAAAATTGCACCACCACAGCAGATAACCGAATTTCCGCTGATAGTACAATTTACGATCTGCGGCGATGAGGCAATCTGCGGCGATGAGGCGTAACAATAAATTCCACCGCCATAGCAGGCCGAGTTCCCATTTACGACACAATTGATGATGTGGGGCGATGAGGCGTAACAATAAATTCCGCCACCACAGTTACAATAACTTTCCTCACCACAGTTACAAATAATTTTGCCAAAATAGGATGAATTTCCGCTAATGGCACACTCGGAGATAGTCGGTGAGGAAGCGTAGCAATAAATTCCAGCGCCGCCGCCATAGATACCGGAAGCCAAATTCTTGCTTACGGTACACCTGATGATTTTTGGTGAGATGCCCGGCGACAGGGGATAGCAGCAATAAATCCCGCCACCGCCACCATAGGTGCCGGAAGACAAATTTCCCCTGATAATACAATCTTCGATACTTGGGGAAGATCTATAGCAAAAAATTCCGCCACCACTGCCAGCCTTACCGTTTTGCACAGTAAGCCCACTCAGCACAGAGGCGTTTCCTTCTTTATTGTTGAAAGTAACGACACGTGTCACTTGATTACCATCGATAATCGTAGCCGCTACTACAGCAGGATTGGCCGGTTCTGTACTCCTTGCGATAATGGCCTTGCCATAAAAGTTGATATTCTCTTTGTAAGTGCCCCGGTGGATAATAACGGTATCTCCGTTTGTGGCATCATTAATTGCTGTCTGGATCTTTTTATAGCAGGGATTCCCGCCAGGAGTAACCCCATTCGGATCAACATGTATCTCCGTTGCCGCTGCCCGTGGGGCATAAGCTGTTACTATCTCAAATATTATTCCGAATCCCAATGCCAGAAACAGGACCGATAAAAATGCCTTTGATTTTTTTCCATTCTTTTTCATGTTCATTGGAAGCCTCCGATGCTCTTCGGCTAATACTTTGATTATGTCTATGGACATCTTTATGGATATATCATTAAATATACAATAAAATTTTATAATTATTATTTAATTTATTAAGGTATCGCTGGCAATAATCTCAATTTCGAGACAAAATATACAGCATATTTTAATGCATAGTTATAGTAAACACATATAATTTTATTATCAAAGTATTAGCCCAAGAGCATCAATTCCATGAACCTATCCCAAAATAGAGCTAATGTCTTCAGGGGACAATCGAGACGACTGTCCGACCAGGAGCACAAGCGTCTTACTTGCGTAGTTTTAACAGCAGAAGGTATTTTGGGGATGCTCATGGCACTGGTTCCAGAGGGTTGTGAGCTTATTTAGGATTATTTAGTCGGTCAAGGTTTTGACCGGAGATTTCACCTTCCCCTGCCACAATTTTATCACTAATGTAGGTGATCAATGTGTTCTTATCAGTCGCTTCCAATTCAGATGTCTTATTGATTTCCTTCCAAGTCTTAGGATCTGTTTTGTTTTGGGCAACATTCTTCATGTGGTCAACATCTAGCATTAATTCTTTTTTCAGAACCTCGATAGTTTCTGTTCTTTGCTTATCAGGATCATTAGAGTAACGTGCGATAGCTGTATTAATATTATCTTCTGCTTTGCTAGGACTCCTACCATAAGTACGACTTCTATAGTGCCGAGATTCATGCAAATTGATTGCCATCCCATTATTTGCGTAGCGGCCACGAGCTATATCTACAACGGCCCGGTCTTTAAAAATTGGCATCTTTGCTACATACTTGAGTAGTTCTCCTTGTGGCTGATGATCAGGTGTGATGTTGTCTCCAGTTTTTCCTTTTCCCCTCAACGCACTGTACGTGGATACGTTCCCTTCGATCTCATACTTTTTCTTCCATTTATCTATGTTGCCTTCCTTGCCTGGCAAGGCACCACTCCCATCGAACGGAACTCCCAAGCAAACCTCGGTTTCGGGGTTGATGGATATCTTGACCCACCACTGCCCTCGCTGCTCAAAAAGCTGGATATCCCGGATACCATACCTAACCTTGATCCCTTCTAGGATAGGGTTAAGAAGTGCTCGCGTGACCCTGCCAGACAACCGTCTGGCCGCAGCTACAGCCGCCTGAGCAGCCAGCCGCAGCCGCTCGTTCGGATCCTGTGGCACCCCTGCCTGTGCAATAAGCCTCCCCGCTTTCCTCGCCATGTTCACAATCCAATCCACCACCCGGTCCAGTGCCCGGTCAATCGGTGCGCGAATGCGGTTGATGATATTGGTGACAGCATCGCTCACCTTGCCAAGCCCGACAAGTCGTGCCAGGAAGCTGATCACCAGAGTGAGCAGCCCGCCCATAGTCTGCTCGACGCGGTTGGCAGCAGCAGCGATAACGCCGCTGGCGATAGAGGCTATGGAATCGATGAAGGACATGGCCACCTGGGCGATCTGCCGCAGGCGTTCCACGAAGAACATGATCGTGTTGTAGATGGCGATGATGGCCTGGATGAAGGCCCCGGCAGGGTTGAGGCTGGTGATGAGGCGGGTGATGGCTGCCTGCACGATGCGGCTGTTTACAAAGGACATGATCTGTTCCATGACCATATCACGCAGGTTGGAGAGACTTTCCTTGATTTTCTCCCAGGCCGCAGCCGGACCCTCCCTGACAAGGGTGACAACGATATCGAATCCGGTTTCGAGCACGCTTACAGCCCGTTCTCCGATCACGCGGACCAGTTTCTGACGGATGTTCTGCCACGTGATACCCAGCACGCTCAGCACGAATTTAATGATCTCAACCAGGGTGAAGGCCTGCGGGATATAGATATTCGCGCCGCTTAAGGTTCCGGTGAGCCAGCCAATCAGCGAGGCACGCAGATGTGCCAGGAAATTAGCGGCAAACTGCCGAAAACCCAGGATGCCAGCCCGTACCAGATTGCCAATGAAGCCGATCGGGTTCTGGATGATCATGCGGAAGGCACCGGCTGCCCGCCTGATATACGGCATGGCTCCGGGCGCTACCACTTCGAAAATGATCTGCAGGAGGCTTATTACCTGCTGGAATCCCCAGGAGATGAACTGACCCAGAAACCCGGCAAATACCCTCCCAACCTTGATGAAGGCACGTGGGAGCAGTACGATATCGGCAATCTCAAGCGATTGCAAAGCTTGCAGGAAAAGCGAAGGGATCTGCCGCACAAACCCCATGAGGCCAGCCAAAACACCCTGGAACCAGGCCCAGGCGCGTGCTACAGCATTGGCGCGTTTAAGGTTGTTCCACACTTCCTCCTGCCCGATCAGCTTCATGAAGCCGCCGATCAGCGTATCTGCGGTACGGGGCACAGGATCGCCTGTGATCGGGTCCTGCCCCAGCACTGCCTTGAGCAGATCGTAACCGCGCGTGCCTTCGGCAAGCCTGGCCAGCGGCCGCAGGATGGCTTCCTTGATGAACCGGATGATCCCGCTGACCAGCCCTCTGGCAAAACTGATAATGCGGTCTATGGGTTCGGTGAAGATGCGCTTAGCGCGCTCCCAGACACTACCAAGACGGAAGATATCTCTCCAGCTCAACGAATCGAGAAATCGATCGATCGCCTGCCTGATGAGGCTGCCGGTCATGCCGAGCGACCGGATCTGCTGCTCGACCCAGTTGCCGACCCGGTCGAATACGCCGTAGTTGTCGAGCGCTTTGGTGATGAGACCGCCGCCCGGAATCAATTCGATGATCGCGCGCAGGATATTGGCAGCACTGCGCTCCACCCGGCTCATATTGATCGGATTCACCCCCAGGATGATGGTGAACATTCGAAAGCCGGGAATCAGGTTGGCCTTGTCCGCAAAATAATCGAGCGCATCGCTGATACCAAGGCGCTGCACATGGACGGGCGATTGCTGCGTGACGTGTATTGATTCGCTGCGTTGCACATGGACGAGTGATTGTTGCGCAACGTGTGCCGATTCGTTGCGCTGGACGGGCGATTGGCTCCGTTGGACGACTAATTCGCTGTGCTGGACGGGCGATTGCTGTGCGACGTGCACATCTTCGTTGCGCTGGATGACCGATTCGCTCTGTTGGACGAACGATGCACTGCGTTGGGCGACATCTTCGTTGCGCTGAACGACCGCTCCCTGCTGGATGGTGTGGGTAAGCTCGTGTGCAATCAGCTCGCGGCCTTCACTGTTATCGGGCCTGAACTGGCCTCTCCCGAAGAATATCTGGTTGCCCAGGGTGAAAGCCCTGGCCTTCACCTGCCTGTTCAACCGGTCCGATCGATCATTGGTTTGGATTTTTACCTGGCTGAAATCGGCGCTAAAGCGCGGCTCCATAAACCTGCGCACGCTGAGCGGCAGAGGAGAACCGGCAGACATACTACTTTGAATATCCGCTTCAACGTTCGCGGCCACATCGGGCTGCCCTTCCGCTTTACGCTGAAGATTTTCTTTTTCCTTTGCAGCGTTCGCGGCTACCTTGGGCTGCCCTTCCGCTTTACGCTGAAGCTTTTCTTTTTCCTTTGTAGCGTTCGTGGCCACATTGAGCTGCCCTTCCGCTTTACGCTGAAGCTTTTCTTTTTCCTTTGCAGCGTTCGTGGCCACATTGAACTGCCCTTCCGCGTTAAGCTGAAGATTTTCTTTTTCCTTTGCAGCGTTCGTGGCCACATTGAACTGCCCTTCCGCGTTAAGCTGAAGCTTTTCTTTTTCCTTTGCAGCGTTCGTGGCCACATTGAACTGCCCCTCTACTTTGCGTTGGATCTCTTCTTTTTCCTTTTTTTCCTGTTTGGCAAAAACACCTGAGTCAGCAAAACGCCTGATGTAAGGCGACTCCAGCCTGGTTTGCAGTTTTTTTTCTTTCTCTCCTTTCTTTACCTGCCTGAACACACCGCCATTGCTTGTCCCTACAAGGGCAATGGAGCTATCAGGTACGGCCATGCGCATGATCTTTTTCGCACTGGCATCTGCTTCCTTTTCCGCCGGATCATGCGGTGAGGAAATGTTCAGGGAAGTCTGGACATGGACCGATCGTGCGGCAGCCACGGCAGTGCGTTGCACCACCTTGGGCGAGGCTGCCGGCTGCACGGTTGCAGCGTGGTTCACAGTTTTATGTTGGGCGGATGTTTCCAAGACTTAAGCGCAGGCTCCTAATGTTGCACATTGTTTTATAATTCCAGAGGCTGACACGCAAAGGAAGGACTTCAAATGTTTAAGAGCTAAAATAAATCTTGATTTTCTCTAACTAGTTTAATATAGCGGTTCTCACTTGGATGAACTACAGCTAACCAGGCACAAAGGGGCAAAGGGGCAAAGGCACAAAGTTTTTTTCTTTTCTCTCTGTGCCTCTGTGCCTTTGTGCCTTTAAGCAGTAGTTCACTCAAGCTTAGAACCGCTATAGTACCCTTACACGGTTCTTCTATACAGTCCTCCCTTCTTTGAGAAGTTCCCTTCGTATCCCTTCTTCTACGTCTTCAAGGAGAATAGTGGTCTCATTGCGGCTTACCGCTTTCAGGGAAGAATAGCGGATCACATTCATAATGGTGCCTCCCGAAAGCTCGTGCTTCTCAGCGATCCGGCCAAGGTCAAGTCTATCTTCCAACACGGCTTTCGGAGAAAAGGCGTTTTTCCAGATGCGCAGGCGTTCGGCTGGCTTGGGCATCGGGAAAAAGATCATCGATTGGAACCTGCGAATGAAGGAATCGTCAATGTTGGCTTTCAGGTTGGAAGCGAGGATTACCACACCGTCGAACTCTTCGATGCGCTGCAGCAGAAAGCTGATTTCCTGATTGGCGTAACGATCGTGTGAATCGTCAACCTTGGTCCGCTTCCCGAACAAGGCATCTGCCTCATCGAAGAAGAGTATCCACCTCTTGTGCTCGGCCATATCGAAGACCCTGGCCAGGTTCTTCTCTGTCTCACCAATGTATTTTGAAACAATCATGCTCAGATCAATCTTGTAGACATCACAGCCGCAGTGCTTGCCAAGAAGGCAGGCTGAAAAGGTTTTACCTGTGCCAGGCGGTCCATAGAAAAGACTGGTGAAACCGGGGCGCAGCTTTTTGTGCATCTCCCAATCGTGCAGCAGTTGTTCTCCATACAGAATCCAGTGTTTGATTTCATCCAGTTGTTCCAGGGTGGAAAAAGGCAGCACAAGGTCACTCCAATCGAGTTGTGTTTCAATAAGACGCGCGGGAAATCCATTGTTAAAGTTGGGCTTGCGCTCGGTAGTGGTGGTAACTAATTGGATATATTCAGCCGGGATCGTCAGCGCACCGCTCAGCATTGGCTCGCTTTCCGCAACAGGAGACAGATGGAGAATATGGTGGCGGCTGAACAGGTGATCGCCATCAAAGAGGTGCATCAGCTCGAAGCGGGCAGCCAGGTCATCACCGGCCAAAATAAATATGGCGGTTTCTCCTGTAGGGATGAAACCGCCATGTGTTGTTCCATTCAAACCTCCAAATTCAGTGAATCCGCGGCCTGTCGCCTCATTCTTACACCAGAGCACATCCAGGACCTGTGGACGTATGTGGGGAATCAACGCCAGTAAAACAACGAGGCGTTCGGCAGCGGATAAATCGTAATGCCGGATGAACCGGGCATAACAGGAATTGCTTCTGCTGAGATCAGGGGGGGGAATATTAAGGGGTGTAATCTCAAAAGGTGAAATCTTAAGAGCAGAAGTTACCGTACTTCCCCCTGTACTTCCCTCTATCCCTATACTTGCCCCCGTACTTCCCGTATCGAAATACGACTTCAGCCGTGTATTAAGGACTTCGATAAACCATTCCAGTTCGCATTCAAGATCACGGGCGTTATCCGCTGAAGCATTTACTTGTGAAGCATCTGCCATTGAAGCATCTGCCATTGAAGCATCTGCCACTGAAGCATCTGTCACTGAAGCATCTGCCACTGAAGCATTTACCACTGAAGTATTTACCACTCGGTGTAGAGTGCTTTTTTCATCCACGGGAGTTTGACAATACTGATGCTCCAGGGCAGTTGTTCCAGAAGCATGTCAAAAGGCTTTCGTTCCACGTGCAGATTCCAACCGTATTCATCCTCGCGCAGCAAAGCCTGTCGCTGTAAAAACGAGGAGCGTAGCCCATTGATCGAAGTGTTTTTCAGTATACTCCAATGCTCGATGACTGACCCCAGCAAGCTTTCCGCCTCTTCCTGATCGCCTGGATGCAGGATCCCACCACAAACAGGCAGAGGTGTTTCAGGGTGCAATCCGAGCAAAACCTTAATGAAGTCCAGCTCATACTCATAAATCTCCTTATAAAGCTCATACTTATCAAGCTCATACTTATCAAGCTCAAACTTATCCAGCTCTTCGTCAGGCTTTTCATCGCCCACGACCAGAAAGTGAAGGAGTGCAGCAGATCGCGCCAGGGCAAAGGGTGAAATTTTCGCTGTCCCTTTCTCGATAATTTTCGTGTTTTCGAAAAGCCGGGTGATAAATGGATGAAGTATTATCAGCCCAGCCTGATGTACCAATAATGGGAACGAATCTTCTGACAGCCTGTCAGGAATGACAGGTCCCCTTACCGACTGGTCATGAAATAGGCATTCATCCGCAGAAGAGTGCAAAGAAGCGCCTCGTACTTCCTCTGGTATACGCGGACTCAGACTGTTGCCATTTTTTGTCAACCCTGCTGTAGTTGCAGACGAAGGAGAACTGCCTGATACTTCCTTCAGCACAACGCCTGATACTTCCTTTGGCACCTTTGGCAATACTCCCGGACTCAGGCTGGCGTCATTTGCCGCTCTATCGGTTGCCATTCCCTCTGCAATACCCGATGATCGTACCACTTTTTGTGTCTCCTGGCCTTTGGGATTCTCCTGGCGCTCAGGGTTCGAAGTGGCTGGTGCGGCGTGAGGTCCGTGAGGCCCATAAGGTCTATTGTCAGAGTTGACTGGCGTGTCATGAGGTTCATCGTCAGTAGTCACCGGCGTGGCACAAGATCCAGTGTCTCTATCACCCTCCGGCGTTTTCCGATGCTGAAGCAAGGCCGCCATCCGATGCTGAAGCAGGGCTGCCATCCGATGCTGAAGCAAGGTCGCAAAAGGTTCACGGAGTGAAGCAAGAAGATCCTGAAAAGCTTGCCTCTCTTCCGGCGATGCAAAGGACAGGGCAGAAGAGAAAATGTCATGGGCTATGGGGCCTTCCCGCCATTTAACGCTTTGTGACAGGAGACTTGTAGCTATGCGAAGTCGCGCGTATCGGCTGAGGACCGTGTGGCCTGGCGTGTAGCTTGACGTGCACGCCGGATCGAGCAGCAAAGTGATACATTTCATCACCGTAATCCTTGTTTCCTGCGGTATTCCTTGCAGCATTCCCTGCGGCATTTCCTGCGGCATTCCCTGTGGCATCCCCTGCGGCATCATCCCCTGCTGCATTGCTTTCGGCGCGATCTCAGAGAGCGCCTTCAGTAAGGGGCCATATTCCTCTTCGGGGAGGAGTTGCAGCAGCC
>Ga0315268_10006377_pt1 | contig 12562 bp, 12 predicted proteins | sample C1_top_MG_FD_204535 | JGI IMG/M metagenome (GOLD analysis project Ga0315268, IMG submission 204535) | Sediment microbial communities from Yellowstone Lake, YNP, Wyoming, USA - C1_top | ecosystem: Environmental > Aquatic > Freshwater > Lake > Sediment | place: USA: Wyoming | collected 2017-08-01 | reverse complement strand
TGCGCGATACGCTGCGGCTGGCGCCGACGCGCGCGCTATCGCTGGCGCTGGGCATCGACGTCCTCGGTCAGGCCTACACGCTCGGCTCGAGCCAGACCGGATCCAACAGCCTCGGCCGTGGCGACCCGTCGCCTGCGGCGTTCGTCGAGGCCAGCTGGCGGCCGCTGCCCCGCCTGCAGATCGTCCAAGGCGTACGCGTCGACTACTTTCGCGCTGTCGACGAGGTCACGGTCGATCCGCGCCTGACGCTGCGCTATGCCGTGCTCGATGGCCTCTCGCTGGTGGCCGGTGTGGGCCGCTACAGCCAGCAGCCGACCTTTGTCGAGAGCGATCCGATCGTCGGCAACTCGCAGCTCGGCGCCGAGTGGGCGATGCAGACCACGGTCGGGACCGAATACCGGCCGCTCAGGCAGCTCACGATCAACACGTCGCTGTTCTACAAGCGGCAATACAATGTCCCCGCAGCCATCAGCGGCGCCTCCGACAATTACCTCAACACGACCGGACGGCGTGCCTTTGGCGCCGAGCTCTTCGTGCGCCACGATTTTGCCAACAACTTCTACGGCCTACTCGCGTACACGCTGTCGCGCGCCGAGCGCCGACGCCTGTCGGATCAGCAATACCAGATCGGCGAGTACGACCAGACGCATGTGCTGACGGTCTTGGCGGCATATCAGTTGCCCGACAACTGGCAGCTGAGCGCGCTCTGGCGTCTGGCGTCGGGTGCACCGACGACCGCGGTGCGCGGCAGCATCTTCAACGTCGACCAGGGCCAGTACCTGCCAGTGACCGATCTCGCCAACTCGGATCGGCTGCCGCTCTTTCACCAGCTCGATCTGCGCGTTGACAAGGGCTGGGACTTCGCTGGCTGGGCGCTGACGACCTACCTCGATATCCAGAACGTGTACAACCAAGATAATGTGGAGGCCTCGACCTACGTCTACAATTACGATTTCACCGACAAGACGGCCCAGACCGTGCTGCCGTTCTTGCCGACGCTGGGCGTGCGCGCGTCCTTCTGATCTTCGATCATAGCGTGACCCCCGGCTGCCAAACGGAGGCGGCAGCAGAAGACATCAATCGGACGGGGGAGGCCACGCGCCAAGTCGTCGCCGTGCGATGCGCCAGGCGCGCTGCAGCAGGTGCGAGATAGAGCAGTCGAGCCGTCGCGCCTCGCGCTGCATCTGCTCGAGCATGGCTGGCTCAAGATAGACGCTGATCTTGCGCGGATCGCGGGTCGAGCGCGCCGGAGTCTCACGCGATCCCATGGTTCGACTCTGGACCAGCGGCGACTCCCATCTTGGAAGGGCAGTCGGTGTTGTGCAGGCACTGCACGCAGCGACCTGCGCCGCTTGCCTTAATTGTCGGTTGATAGAGCATCTTCGCTCATCGCGTCCGTCGCCAGTGCGTCCTCCCCGGCGACGTCAACTGCGGTCTGGGTATCGGTTGTGTTGCGATCACCAGTTCCCGCATCCAATGGCGTGATGGCGTCTTCACTGACGGAGTCACTGACGACAGCGTCGGTTATCGGGACCGTATCGAAGGGCGGACGATCCGCGCGCGGCGGGCCGTCTGGCCTTGGAGCCGCATCTGGTCTGGTACCAACGTCGCGCCTGGTTCCAGCGTCAGCAGCGCCACCGGAATCGAAGGTGCTGGCTTCGCGACAGTGGTCACCGTTGAGGGCGCCGGGCGAGGGCGAGAAACAGGCGCTGAATTTGCCGGTTCCATCCGGGAAACGGGCAAAGACCTGATCGGGCAGCGCATCGGTGTATTCGATGCGATCGAGAAGCTTGCCGTCGGGGTCTTTAAACAGAATGACTTCTCCGCCTTTGTTGAGGTTGAACGGAAGATGGTTGTCACCTTGCTCTGGATTGGCGTCGGCCCAGAGCAGCAGGACTTCCTGCGGCTCGATGACGAGACCTGCTGGCAACGCATAGACCTCGGACTCGGTGACGTCGTCGGTCAAACGGTAACCCGCGAGGTCAAGGCGACTGGTCGAGTTGTTATAGATCTCGATCCAGTCGTCATACTCGCCAGCATCGTCAGCCAGCGTTTTTGTGTTTGCTGGCATCACCTCGTTGAAAACGGCCGACGCCTGATCGCACGACGAGCAGCTACCGCCAAAAATGGTAAACGCTGCGACGAGAGCAAGACCGGACGAAATGATGGCGTCATTTTTCATGGCCAGTCCTCAGATGATGGCACGTCGACTGCCAACCTTCACGGTAGGTGGGCGATGGCGTCGCTGACCGCCTGCTGGCGACTATCCACGTGGGCCAATAGGGCGTCGAGTGCCGAGTCGAACTGACCCGGATCGGTGAGCGCGGTGTAGCTCGGCTGCTCGCCCGCTGGTCCGGTGACATAGGGCTCGATCAGATTGTGCTCGCGCTGCATTCTGGCCTTGACGTCGGCTGCAGCGAACGGGCCGTTGACGAATTCAACGACATCGTCCCAGTAACGCGCGTTGTAGACCGGGTCATCGAAAAGGAATCGGATGAGCGGCCACCTGTCATCGACGGTGCTCATGTCCAGCGGCAACGCGGTTCCCATGCCCACTGCGCCGCCGCCGACGGGGTCTCCACCGCCGAGCATGTCGCCCATTCCGCCAGCCCCGCCAAGCGACAGATTGTGGTCCCACGGTATCCAACGCAGTCGGCCACCTTCTTTGGGATCGCCGTAGAGATAATAGTTGTGCGCCATATTGCCGTAGCTGTCCCAGTCCTGGATCACGGTGTTGACCGCAAGCCACCTGAGAAAACCGTCGGCATCGAAAGCATGTTCGAGCGTGGCGCGCCAGTCAGCCGCGTCGCTGCGATCGGCGTGCAGGGCGGCAATGGCTTGCTTGACGTCGCTCCAGTCAGCAGCCTCGCGGTGGCTCATCTTTGGAAACGTGCTCTCGTCGACCGGCAGGTCTTTTTGCCAGGTCGACTCGGGCTTGTAGAGATTGCCGCTGGCGTCGCCAAACTGAGTCTCGAGCATGGCGTTCCAGGGAATCTCGACCAATGTGTAGAGCCCAAAGTAGATGGGACCTTCGCCGTGGTCCACGAAGACGCGGTAGAAGGCTCGCGCCGAGACCGGCACTCCTGCTGCCCGTAAGAGATCTCCGGTGACTTTTTCGCGCAGATAGGACGAATCCATGGCGTTGCTCGCCAGTGAAAACACCTTGAAGCCGTAGAACCGCTGATTGAGCGTCTCCGGGTATTGCTGCTCGAACTGATCGAAGTCGAGGCGCATGGGCAGCTTGTAGCTGCCACTCGACCAGGTCTGCGTGAGCGTGGAATTTCCTTTGAAGCGCACGCCAACGCGGGTCCATTTTTTCCCTTCGAAGGCCACGGTACAGGGCACCCACACCGGTTCGCGAGCGAGCAGATCGAGGTTCGCGCCTGCGCCGCCGGGATTCCCAGCATCAAGAGGACCCATCCCTTGCGGCATGCAGACCAGTTGGGCGCCAAGTGCGCCGCTGCAGATTCCCTGTGTTGTCGTGCCGTTCAGGGTGACTGTGCAGGGGTCGTTTTCGTTGAGTCCAACGCACGCGGCATACATTTCCGGCGGCGGCTGCATACTACCGCCGTCCGGCCAACCGCCTGGCCCACCGCCGCCTGGCACACCAATACCGCCGCCAGTGCCAAACTGACCCAACAGCTCGGTCATGTCGTCGAGCATGCACTGCCAGACCGCCGGTTCGAGTACGATGTCGAGCCGCTTGACTTGGCTCTTGTCAAAAACCACATCATATCTGGGCGTCGCGTCTTGGCCGTGGGTCTCGGCGCTCCATCCTTCTGGCCGTCCTGAAAGGTTGGTGCCCGGAGGTGCCTGAGGCGACGTTCCATTGCAACCGCTCTGCCAGAGAATTGCCAGACCGATGGCAGTAGCGATCCAGAAAGCAGGCAGTAGCAGCTTGCGCATTTTCATGATGTTCGCTCCTGAGAGGTGCGATCTCGACGCGACATGGGTCGGTACAAAATGCCCTAGTGATGACAGCTAAGACACTGAAGACGTTATTAGGACTCCGACATGGATCGCCAGAAGCACAGCTTGGCCGCCGCTGCGGCCGAGCGCGCGTCCTACGGACGTGATGAACGGTATTACGGGTTGGAGGCTGACTACTGTCGGCGCGCAGGCGCACAGGCGAGCGGCATGCTTGGGTCAGGACCGCTGCGGCAGGTACCGTTGATCGTGTCGCTGTCGACGACGAAACTGCACGCTGCGTCGGCAGTCAGATTTGCGCAGGCGTCGATCGCCTCGGCCGGCGGCCGCCGCGGTGGCGACATGCCGGGCGGCGGCGGCGGTGGCGGGCAACCGCACGGCGGAGCCAGGTCTGCCGGTGCGTAGGTGAGCGGCAGGCTCGGCTCGGGACCGGGCCGACATTTTCCGTCGACGGTTTTGCCATCGATCGAGAAGCTGCAAGCAGCGTCCGCCGCCAGGTCGGTGCACGCTTCGATCGCTTCGCGCGGCGGACCGCCCGGGTGACCTGGTGGATGGCCTGGCTGTTGCTCGGAGATCCCGCTGCTCGACGCTGCAGCCTTGCCTGACTTGGCGTTGGCAGTAGACGTCAGCACCGTCACGCCAACCAGTGCTGCGGTCGTAAAAAAACATGCATGCGCGCCATCGCTCTCTCCCCGCAGAAATTTGGTTTCTGCTGATGTAGACAGGCGAGACGCGCGACCCGTTAGCGGCTACGGGCGCGGCGCCGGAGTGGATGCGGCGGGTTGCGCCATTGGCGGCGGCGCAGGCGGTGGTCCGTTTGGCGGCGGAGCCATGCCGGGTCCGCCGAATGGCGAGAATTCGTGCTCGCCGGGATGCCGCGGAAAACCTGGGAGACCTGGAGGTGGCGGCCCACCGGGTACACCGGGCAGCGGGAGCTGCGCCTTGAGTTCGTCGAGGCGGAGCTGCTGCTCGGGCGTCAGGATGGTCCGCAGCTCCTGCTCCATCTTGTCGTTGACCGCGCGCACGCGCGGGAACGTCTCGCGTATGATCGCCTCGAGCTCGGGCCGGTGGCGGTCGGCGATCTCTCGCGCTCGCCGCTCCTGTTCGGGGGCGAGACCGAGCTCACCAAAGGGACCAGGCAGCGGCGGTCCTTGCGGCGGCGGGCCGTGGCGCGGCGGCAGCGGCGGCGCGGACAACCAGCGGCAAAGCCCAGCGCCGAGGGCGATCCCGGCCGCAAACGTGCCCAGCAATAGCAGCGCGGTCAGCAACGCTATCTGGCGCGGGCCGCGTTCATTTGCTGCCATTGCTGCCTCCGAGCACGACCACCGGATCGACCGTTGTCGGGATCGCATCGTTCATCGCCCAGGTCGCCAGCGCGACCACCGGGTCGGTGTGCGTCTCCGTCGTCGTCGTACCGCGGCCGCCGGTCGCCAATACCGCGCACCAGATGGCGATCGCGAGCCCGGCGGCCAGCGCCAGCGCCGGTCGCGCCCAGGTCGAGAGCTGCAACAGCAGCCGATTGGGGCGCGCACGCCCGGCCAGCGCGCGCTGGGCCACGGACTCGATCAGCCGCTCCCAGCGCGACGGGTCCTGCGCCGGGTCCAGCGCCGAAAAATCGATCTTCTCATCGGTCATGTTGAGCCTCCACCGACCCCTCGGTCGCGAGCAGGCCGCGCAGCTTTCGCCGCGCGTTGAACAGGTGCTGCCGCGACATCAGTTCTGAGATGCCCAGCGCCGTACCCACCTCGGCGTGGGTCCAACCCTCGAGATCACACAGCAGCACCACCTGGCACTGCAGCGGCGACAGCTGGTCGAGCGCCTGCAGCAGCCGCTCGCGCAGACCTACCTGATCTGGCCAACGCGCGCTGCTGACGACCTCGGTACCGTCGCCTTTGGCGTGCGCCTCGCGCACCTTGCGGCTTCCCAGAGCATTGAGCGCGCGCCGCCGGGCGATGGTCAGCAGCCAGCCGGCAAACCGCCGCGGTTCGTTGCAGGTGTCCAGCTTTTCGAACGCCACCAGCAACGCGTCCTGCGCCACGTCCTCGGCATCGGCCGGTCGTCGCAGCACGCTCAGCGCGATCGCGTAGGCCGGTCGCAAGAACGCCCGGACCAGCGCGGTGAATGCCGTGGCATCCCCGTGCTTGGCTGCTACCACCATCTCGGCCGTCCGTTCGGGATCGAGCATCTTCACGCCGCACTGCGCCGAAGCGCGTCTGTCCACGGCCACTTGCAGCACGCCCACCATCGTATCATGAGGACAGGCGCCGCTTGTCGATCGTTAGTCCACATCGAGCCTGAAGTTGGGGTGCACGCCCGCGGACCAAGCCACGATGGAGGTGGTGCCGTCGACGTGCGCTGCTAACATCGGCAGCAGCTCAGCTGTCTATGCCTTTAGCTACTTTTTTAGGACAAGGCCGGAGATCAAAGGTGAGAAACGAGATGAACAGGGATTCCATCCACCCGGTTTTGCGTCCTCACGGCCGGCTCTCGCTGGCGGCCGCGCTGGGTCCGTCGCTGGCGGCCTGCCCAATCGAAATCAATGGTCAGACCGATGCGTACGCCCCAGGCTACGACGCGTACCTGGCGCGGGACAGCGGAAGCCGCGATGGCGCCCAACCGCATGATGCTGGCCCGGTCGACTCGGACCAGCCGCTCGATACCAACGGTACTGACCGGCGCGTGCTGATCACGGACGCGGCCATGGCTGATAGAGCACGTCCTGACACGGCCGCCGGCAACGACAGCGGCTCGAACTGCATCCGGAGCAATTTCAGCTTTTTCGTCATGAGTCTCGAAAAGATCCAGGAGTGGGGTGGACAAGAGGGGCTGGGTGGCAACCTGGGTGGCCTGGCGAGCGCGGATGCAAGGTGTCAGCAGGCGGCAGAGTCCGTGGGCTCATGTAAGACATGGCGCGCTTTTTTGAGTGTTGCCGACGACGGCACTGGCAATCCGGTCAATGCCATCGACCGCATCGGTACCGGCCCCTGGTACGACGTCAACGGGCACCTTTTTGCCGAGAACATCGCGGCGCGCTGTACAAGCCGTGGGGCGAGGCCGCGCGCTGGCTCAGCACCGGCGAGATCGGCGCATCCGAGCTGGCGACCTACTTCGAGACCTGTTCGAGCACCGACGAACCAGCCGGCGCCGACGTCGTGACCGCGATCGATGCGTTGCACGCGGACCGCAGCGTGTCGGCGGTGTGGCGCACCAGCCTGGAGCTGGTGTTCGATGTCAGCTTCTTTTTCAGGGCGCTGGCCATCAACCAGGTGATCATGAACTGGGACAGCTACGGCTGCATGCACCACAACTACTTTGTCTATGCCAATCCGAAAAACGGCGGCCGCTTCTTGTGGCTCCCGTGGGACTTGACTGAGGCGATGCTATACCGGACACGGGCCGGCTGCCCAGACCCGGGATCGGTGTTTCTCGACGAAATCGTCCTGGCCGACGCCAATGACCCGTCGCCAACCATCGATCGCAACTGGCGGCTCATCCGGTTCATCTTGGCGGACACGGCCTACCGCGAGGACTACAAGACCGAACTGCGCGCAGCGCTCACTGGCGCGTTTGCCGCTGGCACCATGATCGCGCAGCTGCAACAGCACCACGCGTTGGTCGCACCCCATGTGGGCGGACCGACGGCGGTCGAGACTTTTCCGTACACCAACACCATGGCCGACGGCTTCAACGGCTCGCTCACCAACGGCGCTCACGCGCTGATCCCGCACGTGGCTGCGCGTCACGCGGCGGTCGAAGCGGCGCTGGGGTTATAGCCGGAGCAGGTCGGGGCTGGGAGTCACGGATGCGAAATCGAAAACTCCACAATGCGGCAGCGGGCGGTTGCCGAGACTCGGCACGATTGCACTTCTGGCCGAAGTACGTCGCCGTCGCAGTATTGCTCGCACTAGTAGTGGCATGCGTCCGCGGGCGACCGGCTCGACCGGCACCAGTGCCGAAACGTCCCCCTTACTGCTCGTCGGTCGCCGCCGTGCTGGCCCATCGCGCGGAGCTTGGGCTGACCGACGAGCAGGTGAAAAAGCTCGAACAACTTGATGATCAACTCCAGGTCGCCAATGCCACCATTCGCAACGAGAACCCGCCGCTGGATCGGGCGGGCAGACCGGACCAACCCGGTGCAAGGGATGGGAAGAGACCTGGCGACCAGGAAGCCGGAGAGATGGGCGGCGGACCTGGAATGCAAATGGGTGGTGGGCGAGGGATGGGGCCAATGGGCGGCCGGTCGCCAAACGCCATGGGCAACTCGGCCGACGACGCAGCAAAGCGTACAGACGATGCACGCAAGCGAATGGATGATAACGATGTGAAGGCATTCCTCGATGGCGAGGCTTTGCTCACGGGAGCACAGAGTTCGCGGGCGCGAGAGATCGCCGAACAGTATCGAGAGCAGCTTTACGAGTGGCGTGAGGCAACCCGCGCGCAAAGAAAGGGCGAAACCGACGCTACATCCGCTCCTCCGCAGTGATCGGTGAGCGCGAGGAAATTGTGCGGCCCCGATGCGGTCTCAAACGCCCAGAGGAACCCCGCGCAAGCGCCGCCGCGGCAGAGTTGCTGGTCGGTGCACGCGGTCGTGCACGAGCCACAGTGCTCGGGATCGCGCTGCAGGTCAGTGCACGTATATGGCCCTGGTATCGTCGACGAGACCTCGATGATCGACGTCGTGCTCGCGTACAACCTGCTCAAGGCGCTGCCGGCGTCCTGTCAGCTCGTCCTCGTCGGCGACATCGATCAGCTCCCGTCGGTCGGCCCAGGTTGCGTTTTGCAGGACGTCATCCGCTCGGGCATCGCGGACGTGGTGCGTCTCAAGCACATTTTCAGGCAGGCAGAGACGAGCCTCATCGTCGTCAACGCCCACCGGGTCAACCGGGGAGATATGCCCAAGTTCGAGCCGCCGAACGCCGAATGCGACTTCTACTTCGTCGAGAAACAGGAGCCGCAAGAAGCTCTCGACACCGTGAAGCACCTGGTCAAGGAGCGCATTCCTCAAAAGTTCAGCTTCGATGCCGTGGACGATGTGCAGGTGCTGACGCCCATGCACAAGGGGCTACTCGGTACCACCAGCCTCAACGCAGAGCTGCAAGCGCTGCTCAATCCCGGCGGCGCCAGCTTCGTGCGCGGCAGCAGGTATTCAGGGTCGGCGACAAGGTGATGCATATCCGCAACAACTACGACCTGGAGGCCTTCAACGGCGACATCGGCCGCATCGAGGCTGTCGACGATGAGGATCGCACGATCGCGGTCCGCTTCGATGGCCGGCTGGTGAGCTACGACGCAGCCGACCTCGACGAGCTGGTGCTGGCCTATGCCTGCTCGATCCACAAGGCGCGGGGCAGCGAGTACCCGTGCGTGGTGCTACCGATCCACACCCAGCACTACGTGATGCTGCAGCGCAATCTGCTCTATACCGGGATTACGCGCGGCCGGAAGCTGGTCGTGCTGGTGGGCAGCAGGCGCGCACTGGCTATTGCGGTCAAGAACGACCGCGTCGAGTCGAGGTTCACGCGGCTCGCGAGCCTGCTTCGGCGAGAGACAGGACCGCGGGCCGCGCGATCCTGATTACCAAAGATTTCGTACGCGGTGGCAAGTACGGCTATTTATGGGTCCCCTCTTGCCGTGCCGTTGCCGTACAGAGTCGGACATCACGCTGGCGTTCGGGCGGGGGCACCAGGTGGCCAAATCGACGACCGAGGTTGTTGCGTCAAACGCCATACCTCTATGATGCCTACACCTTTTGTTGAAGATCTGGAAGAAACCGACGCCTCAGGAGGGACCGGGCCAGAGCTTCTTGGCCGTGGTGAAGAGCATCGCGCCGCGCGCGCAGATGTCGGCGTCGGTCCATGTCGTTCGCCCCTGGAAGTGGGCGTTGAGCAGCATCGTGGCCTGATGCGCAATGGCCGGCAGCTTCTGCGCGGCCGGTCCGTTGCTCACCGCAGAGTTCAGCGCTTGCGTGAGGAGCGTCAGGTTGCCGAAGTCGTGAACGACCTCGTCCCGCGCGTCGGCTGCAGCCTCCGCATCTGTGTCCGTCGGCAGCGGCCAATGAGTTCTCCACTTCTGTGGCAGTACGTGCTCGACCGTCAGCTTCCCGTGGACCGCGATCACCTCGGTCTTCGCCGAGCGCATTGCATCATCTATCGCCCGCAGGATCATATCGACGCGCGATGGCTTCAGAAGCGCATACGCATCGATAGTGCTCCAGCTCTTTTCGAAAGTGGCGTCGTCGGGCCAGTCGAGGTTCTCGCCCTCGCCGCTAGCAAGAAGCTCTCGGAACGTCCCACGCGAACGGCCCTCCTTGGCCTGGAAATCGCGAAGGAGTTGCAGGAACAAGCGGTTGTAGGCCTTCGTTGGGCGCCCGCAGACGAGCCGTCGGATGAGGAACGATTCGATGTCTCCGAAAATCCATTCGCGCTCGGTATCCGACAGCGCCGCATCGCCGAGCAAGCCCAGAACGAGCGGATAGACGGTGCTCGTGTCAAGCGCCCGCAGGCACGTGGCGAATCGTCCGAGGCTGCCCGTGAGCGACGGCCGGACCAGTGCGTAGAAATGGTCGGCGAACTTGGTGAGTTCTTGCAACTCCTCCTCGAGGGTCGCGAACGGCCGCCCCCGTTGGGCGTTGCTTTCGGCTTCGATCCACTGCTTGTACGTGGGAAACAAGCGGCTGCTTGTGACGTCGGCATCCAGCTTCATCGACAGGTAGTGCTGCACGAAGAGATCGAGGCGAGCTCGAAACAGTCGCCCCTGCCTCTCCTCCACCTCCCAGAAGCGCGCGCCATCAGGGACGTCGTCGTCATCGGGGATTTCAAATCGCGTCCAGTACCGGGCGTGGAGTTGTTCGGGGTTGCTCGCGCGTTGGAAGATGTAGTTGCGCAACAGATCGGACGCGAGCAGTGGCACGCCGCGCGCGTTGAGCGTCTCGAAGATCGCCTGTGGGTCCTCGTGGTCTCCGAGTTCGATCGACACGAACTGCAAGCGCTTGTCGAGCACGCGGCGCAGAGCCTTGGCGCGCTCGCCAACCTGGGCGGGGCCGCTTTCGCGCAACCACGCTTCAGCCGTCTCGTAGAAGTAGAGATACGCCTCCACCATGCGCGGTCGGGGCTGCAGACGTCGGCGCTTGTAGACGGCCGGGTGAGCCTTTTCGATTGCTGTCCTCGACCCTGCGGTCATGACGAGCCGGTACTGCTCGACGTCCCTGCCCGTCGGCCACACCTTGAACTGCTCGACCTCCTGGCTGGTCATCGCGTTCGCGTTGCGCGTGAGCGAGCCGAGCCACGTGAGGATCGATTTCTCGTCGCTCGCGACAGCGAAGTCGCGCAGCGCCGCAAGGAAGATCTGGAACGTCGTCAGGCGCTGCTGGCCGTCGATGACGTCGTGCGCGAGCAGTTCGTCGCCCCATGATCTGCGCTGCTGGACAACGATCGCGCCGAGAAAATGCGGTGGCGAGTCCGACTGCTGCTGGCCGATCTCCATTTCGGCCTTGTCGCGGATGTCTTCCCAGAGGGGCTCCCACTGGTTCTCGCGCGTCCAAACGTACGGCCGTTGGAAGAGCGGAATGACATAGCGGCGTTCGTTGCTGAAGACCGCTGACACCGTCGGCTTGAAAACCTCCATTGGCCCCATCCTTCTTGCGGCGAATTCGCTTGGCGTCCGCCCCAGCGCACGAGGGCGGATCGTGCTCCGAAGCGAATCAGAGCACAAGGCCGCGCAGGCGCCGCAGCGAACCGTTGTTGAACCGCGGGTGCGGGACGGTCGCGACTGCCGACCCACTGGCTCGCCTTCATCCCGGTTGCCTTCTCGATCTCCTTCACGGTCAGTTTCGCTGGGCTCATATGTTCACCTCCTTTTGGGGTCGAAATGCAGGACTCACCGCTCCACCTCGAGCAGGCCCGCAAGGACCGCCCGCGCGCGCGCCAGGTCGCCGGCGTCCAGGGCACGGATCGCCTGCTCGATGCCCGACACGAGCCTGTTACACTCGTTACAGTTCGAGCACCTTTCGGAGGTCTTGGCGGACTCCTCGCTCCCCGCTGACTTGCGGCTGGCGGGCGATGGCGAGCGTGATGAAGGTGCGACGGGCGTCGTCGCTGCCGCATCCCACGCGTCAAACCGCGTCGCATCGCTCGACAGCTGATCCCAGCCCGCACCCCTGCTAGTCTTCGGTTCCTTCCAAGCGCACGACACCGGGGACGCCGATCATGGCCATCAAGAAATCCGATCTCTACTCCTCGCTCTGGGCCAGCTGCGACGAGCTGCGCGGCGGCATGGACGCCTCGCAATACAAGGACTACGTCCTCGTGCTCCTGTTCATGAAGTACGTCTCGGACAAGGCAGCCAGCCAGAAGGGCTACCTGCTCGACGTGCCCAAGGGCGGCAGCTTTGCCGACATGGTCGCGCTCAAGGGCAGCAAGGAGATCGGCGACCAGATCAACAAGATCATCGGCAAGCTCGCCGACCGCAACGACCTGCGCGGCGTGATCGACGTTGCCGACTTCAACGATGCGGACAAGCTGGGCAAGGGCAAGGAGATGGTGGACCGGCTGTCCAACCTGGTCTCGATCTTTGACAACCCGTCGCTCGATTTTCGTGGCAACCGCACCGAGGGCGACGACCTGCTCGGTGACGCCTA
>Ga0315268_10006376_pt1 | contig 12562 bp, 13 predicted proteins | sample C1_top_MG_FD_204535 | JGI IMG/M metagenome (GOLD analysis project Ga0315268, IMG submission 204535) | Sediment microbial communities from Yellowstone Lake, YNP, Wyoming, USA - C1_top | ecosystem: Environmental > Aquatic > Freshwater > Lake > Sediment | place: USA: Wyoming | collected 2017-08-01 | reverse complement strand
CTCGTGATGCAACTGGGCGCCGAAGCGTGTTTTGTCGGCTCGGGGATTTTCAAGTCCGCCGACCCGGACAAGCGCGCCAAGGCCATCGTGCGGGCCACCACGCACTACAACGAGCCCGCCGTGGTCGCCGAGTGCTGCGAAGAACTGGGCGAAGCGATGCGCGGCATCGACGTCGCCAAGCTGGACCCGAAGGAGTTGCTGCAGACGCGCGGGTGGTAGCTGTAACGGCGGCGAGGACACCGCCGCCACAGCAGGGGGGAATCACAACTATTGGAGAGGTCCAAATGACATCGGATCTTCGCTACCCGATTGGCAAATTCCAGTGGCAGGAGAATCTCACCGACGGGCAACGGCGCACCATGATTGAGCAGATTGCTGAGCTGCCAGCCAAACTGTGCGCGGCGGTTGAAGGCCTGAGCGAGGCGCAGCTCGCTACACCTTATCGCGACGGCGGGTGGACGGTGCGGCAGGTAATCCATCATCTCGCTGACAGCCACCTGAACGCCTTCGTGCGCTTCAAGCTGGCGCTCACCGAAGACCGGCCCACCGTCAAGACTTACGAGCAGCAGCTTTGGGCGGAACTGGCGGATGCGCGCACCGCGCCCGTGGAGCCCTCCTTGGCCGTGCTCGAGGGGCTGCACCAGCGATGGGTGATAATGCTCAGGCAGATGAGCGCGGCAGACTTTGGCCGCGAATTCCATCACCCCGAACATGGCCTGATGAAGCTCGAGAGGCTGCTGGGAATGTACGCCTGGCACGGTCGCCATCACGTGGCGCACCTAAGCTCGCTGCGCGAACGGATGCGCTGGTAGAGACGTTTCGGTGGAACGTCTCCTCGAACGACTAACAACGAACAGCGAACAACGAACAGCGAACAACGGACAACGAACAACGAACAACGAACAACGAATGACCAACAACTGACAACTGGCAACTGACGACTGGCAACTGAAGATGACGAACGGCCACAAACCCGTCGGGATTCTGGCGATTCAGGGCGACTTTGAGATGCACGCCCGGATGCTCGACCGCATCGGCGCGCCCTGGAAGCTGGTCAAGTATGCCTCCGAGCTGGGAGAGGTAGCGGGGCTCATTTTGCCGGGCGGCGAAAGCACCACCATGCTCAAGTTCTTTGCCAACGAAGGCATGGGCGCCGCCATCCAGGAATTTGCCGCGGCGAGCAGGCCGGTCTTCGGCACGTGTGCCGGGGCCATTCTGCTGGCCGAGGAGGTTTTGAACCCGCCCCAGGAGTGCCTGGGCCTGCTCGATATCACGATTGAGCGGAACGCTTACGGGCGGCAGGTGGACAGTTCCATGCGCCTAGGCGAGTGTCCGGAGCTAGCGGACCGGCCGATCGAGATGGTGTTCATTCGCGCGCCCATCATTCGCCGCGTGGGCGAAGGCGTGCGCGTGCTCGGCCGCGCGGACGGCCTGCCTGTGCTGGTCGAGCAGGGAAACATACTGGCTGCTACCTTCCATCCTGAACTTACCGAGGACCAGACCATCCACCGGTATTTCCTGAACAAATTGAGCCGTTGAGTTATCGAGCCATCGGGCCATCGAAACATCGCGCCATTGGCTGATTGCCTCATGGGGTCATTGAATCACCTGAACAAAGAAATGCCCGCCGGAGGGTGAGCGCTACGAGATGGCCCGATGATTCGATGACTCAATCTTCTTTTTGTGATATCAAGTGGCCATGGCTGAAGCAGCCGGGCGTCCGCCCCTGAACATTCTCTTCGTTTGTGTCGGCAATTCTTGTCGCAGTCAGATGGCGGAGGCATTGGCCAATCATCTGGGCCAGCGGCGCGTGCGCGCCTGGAGCGCGGGGTCGCATCCCTTGGGCGAGATTACCCCGGAAACATATGAGGTAATGGCCGAGAAGGGAATCACGCTCGAGGGGCAGTGGTCCAAGGGGCTGCGCGACGTCCCGGTGGCGGAGATGGATGTGGTGGTCGGTATGGGATGCGAGGTAGCGTGCCCGCTCCCCGAAGGCTTCCAGGGGCGCGTAATCGAGTGGAACATACCTGATCCTTTCAGCCGCGACCTAGCTTTCTTTCGCAGCGTGCGGGACCTGATTGAGCGACAGGTCACCGCTCTGTTGAATGATTTTGACGCGTCTGCCGCGCGGGGCCCCGCTCAGGTGGAGCTGCCACCACCAACTCGATGATCTGAAACCCCTTAGGTAGGACTCCACATTTCCATGGTCCGGGAGGTGGAAGTGCGGTTGTGGCCGGAGGATTCGCAGCCAGTGCTCCGTGTGACGAGCGGCGAAGTCTGCCATCCGTGTTCCGTCGGCTCGGCGGCGGGACGGTGGGTCGGCGGCTACCTGATCTGAGATGGCACAACCGGCTGTCGGGAGAGCTGAGCATTCCGGACGGATAGGGAAAGTGGTATTTGGCAATGTGTGGTATGATGCCTGGCAAGCGGAGAGCAACGCCCTGAGGAACGGGTCGGGGGAGGTGGTTGGGGGGTTGCCCCTGAGACACGCAGGGCACGTGGGCGATTTCCCCGGCTGTTGACTCGTGCGGGAGCAGGGTTCTTGGCAGCCAGTCTTCGGAGCGCCGGACTCAGCCTTATCCGAGCCGTCCAACGTACGGTCGGCTGGGCGTTTCTCCTGACCATCATTGGGTTTCTGGTTCTCTTCGGCCTGCAATTCCCTCACTCCGCAAAGTTGGACGCGTCGAGCTTGATCCTCTACCTCCGCCGCTGGGGCGATCCGGTGGTCGGGGAGGTTAGCTCTTGGGGGGGATGGGCTTGGCCGGCGGCCGGCGTCAGCTTCCTTCCTCTTGTTCTGGCCCTCGCCACTTGGGTGGGCAAGGTGAGCTTGGATGCGGTTTTCAATTGGCTGCATCGCATGGTGGCCACGCCCAAGAAACGTGCGGCCGAAGAGGAGGTCGGTTTGGTCGAGATAGCCGGCCTGGGGCGCGTCCCCGCCGATTCGGAGCGCGCGCGCGTGGAGCTCCTGAAACGTTATCGGCAAATCGAGGATGCGCTGAAGGCCTCCAAGCGCAAGTCCTGTGCCTTCCTTTCCATCGACGTAGTCGGTTCCACGCAGATGAAGCAAGGCGAGGAGGACACTGCCATCGCCGCGACCTTCCAGGCATACGAGGAGATGCTCAATCAGACGTTCCAGCAGCACGGGGCGTGGAAGGTGGCGTGGACACCCGACGGCGTGATGGTGTGTTTCCTCCAGCTGGACCTTGCTCTGGCGGCGGGCCAGTGCGTCCTGCAGAGCCTGAAGCGGTTCAATGAGGTCCATAACAAGCTGCGGACGTCATTTCGCGTGCGGGCCGGCTTGAACTATGGTGAGGTCTCGATCTTCGAAGACAGCAAACTGGAACGAATTGCGGACCACGTGATTGACGTGGCCGGGCACATGCAGAAGGAGGGCCGCCCGAACAGCTTGTGGATAGGGGAGGAGGTCTACAACCTATTGGCAGACAAGTCGGGGTTCCGGCTGGTGGGCCAGTCAGTGGATGGCATGCCGGTTTACGAATGGAGCCTCGAGCCGCCGCGGGGAGGGACGGTGGGACTGCGGGCGCCGCGGCGGACTGAGCTAGCGGCGGCATCACACGGCGCCGCCGGAACGCGCCGGCTGGGACGGTACGAGATCCTCCAGGAGCTGGGCCGCGGGGCCATGGGCGCAGTGTACAAGGCGCGCGATCCTCAGATCGCCCGTACAGTGGCCATCAAAGTTATCCTGGTTGGCAATCAGTCTCCGGAAGTCTTAGCGGATTACTTGCAGCGGTTCTATCGTGAAGCGCAGACGGCCGGCCAGATGTCCCATCCCGGCATCGTGACCATCCACGATGTGGGAGAAGACGAGGATGGCCAGCCTTACCTGGTAATGGAGTACGTCGAAGGCACCACACTCGATAAGCTGCTGGTGCCGGGCAAGCCAGGGGAACCCAGTCCGCCGCGGGATCTCCGGCAGGTACTGGCTATTGCCATCCAGGTAGCGGATGCGTTGGACTACGCCCACCGCCGCAACGTCATCCACCGCGATATCAAGCCGGCGAATATCCTGATTACTTCCGAAGGTCGGGCCAAGATCGCCGACTTCGGCATTGCCAAGCTGGCGGGCACGCAGATGACTCACACCGGGCTCATTGTGGGAACGCCGGCCTTCATGTCGCCGGAGCAGATCACGGGGGGCGCCGTCGATTCGCGCAGCGACATCTTCTCCTTTGGCATTTTGCTTTACTGGATGTGTGCGGGCAGCAGGCCATTCGCCGGAGAGTCGATTACCGAAGTGGCCTACCGGGTGGTCCACACGCCGCCCACTCCGCTGCGGGAGGTTAGAACTGATCTGCCCCGCGAGCTGGAGGCCCTTCTTTCACGTTGCCTGGCAAAAAAGCCCGAGGAGCGTTACCAGACGGCGCGGGAACTGGTCAACGACCTGGAGGCCTTGCGCGCCAAGCTGCTTGTTACCCCTGCAGCCTTGCCCGCCACGCCCGGACCCAGCAACTAACCTGGGGAGGAAGACATGCGGGAACATCCTGACCATCATGATGCTGAACTTCTGCTGCGGCTTTACGACTTGCGCCGGGAAGCAAGGTTGCGCCAGGCCCGCGACTGGTTCCAACGCGAATTCCAGGCTGCGTCGTGGGAAGAGTTCTTCCAACGCTGCCCCCACGGGTCCGAGGAGAACACCTTTTTCCGCATGGTGGTGAGTTACTGGGAAATGACCGCCTCCATTGTGAACCACGGCCTTATCCAAGAGGGGCTTTTCTTCGAGAATACGGGCGAGTTCTGGGCTGTCTGGGAGAAGATTAAGCAGCTAGCTCCGGCCGTCCGGGAGGAATACAAGAATCCGCTCATGTGGAAGAACCTGGAAGCACTCGCCGGCAAGTACGAGCAGTGGATGGCTAAACGCGCTCCGAACGCCCTGGATGCCTTGCGCCGGCGAGTCCAGGAACCCGCGCGCAGTCGGTAGCCAGCAGCCACTGCGCACTTCCTGTGCCGGGGGTTTTGTTGTCTTAGAGTGGGACAGCCCACGGCGAGAAGCGCACGTGCCGTGGCTGCCATACGCGTTCGGACTCCACAGTTCCCTTGACAGCGTGAGAACGGTGCCGCCTGCTCGCCGTCGCGCGGGTGCGGATGAGTTTGACATCCTGACACTCGAGACAGAGAATAGAAATGGGGCAAGTTTCGTGGCAACGCGTACCATAACCCAAATGCACGAAGCCCGCTGGTGGGAGCCGACCTCGCAGGGCAAGGTGCACTGCTATCTCTGTCCTCGTCACTGCCAGATTGGCGAAGGGTTGACGGGCTTCTGTTTTATCCGCAAGAATATCGGCGGCAAGCTCTACAGTCTCGGTTACGCGCAGCCCGCCGCTCTCCAGGTCGATCCCATCGAGAAGAAACCGCTGAACCATTTTCTGCCTGGGACCAAGATCTTTTCCCTGGGCACGGCGGGGTGCAACATGGGCTGCTTCTTCTGCCAGAACTGGGACATCTCGAAATCCCGATCCGACCAGGTGAATTCGGAGCACCTGGAGCCCGAGACGGTGGTCTTGGCAGCCATCGAATACGGATGTCCGAGCCTGGCCTTCACCTACAACGAGCCAACCATCTGGGGCGAGTACGTCGTGGACATCGCGAAGATTGCCCATGAATTCGGCCTGAAGACCGCGATGGTCACGAACGGCTACATCACCCGCGAGGCATTGTTTGACATTTACCAGCACATCGACGCGGCCAACGTGGATCTGAAGGCGTTTACGGAAGATTTCTACGCGAAGTTGACCCTCACGCACCTGCAACCGGTGCTGGATGCTTTGAAGATTCTCCGCCACGAAACCAATGTGTGGTTTGAGATCACTACCCTCCTTATTCCCACGCTGAACGACAGCTCCGAGGAGATTAAGCAACTCTGCGGCTGGATTTTGGAGAATCTGGGTGATGATGTTCCGCTGCACTTCACGGCGTTCCATCCCGCCTTCAAGCTGCTCAATAAGCCGAGCACCCCGCCGGCCACGCTGCACCGGGCGCGGCGGATCGCCATGGAGCTGGGCTTGAAATACGTTTACGAAGGCAACATTCTCTCCGAGGCGGCTAACACCCTCTGCCCGGGCTGCAAGCGGACCGTGGTGAAGCGCTCCTGGCACCAACTGGGCGACGTCCGCATCAATACAGACGGCACTTGTCAGTTTTGCGGCTACAAGATTGCTGGCAACTTCCAGAAACCTGTCCTACCCTCGCGCAGCGCCGTCGATTCCCTCCGTCGGAAGGTGGAAACTCTCCAAGGTGCCAATCGCGTTATGTAGCTGGTAGCCATGACAAGCGCTCTTCTTGTCGTGGGCTCTTCTCAATCCAAATGATCAGTGGAGACCATAGAAGAAATATCCCGGCCCCACGCGCATGTTGTGGATAAGCGCTGCGGGCGAGAGTGCGGCGATGAGGAACCCACCCACTGCTTGCGCCAGAGCCAGCGGCCAGATATTTCGATGTCGAGCGAAGATTTCGGCCAAGACAAATCCGCCGAGTGTAGTGGCAACCAGTAGGATGGGATTGGGGATATGCGCAGCGCCGAACATCACCGCCACCAGAAGTGAACTCAAGTGGCGGTTATGAACGACGCTCATCAGTCGGTTATGAAAATACGCTTGCGCCAGATATTGCTGGAACAGGCACCAGAGCCCGTAAGAGGCGAACACGGTGAGCGACCGCCGGTCGGGTGCAAGTGGCACCAGCGACCTGCTGGCGAAGCCGTAGATGACGGCCGGGATGTAGAGCGCTACGGCGAGCGGCAACGCGACGCTGGCGCTGGCCGCCAGCCCGCGCCACGTCAGGCCAAGCTGATGTGGTGTGTCGCGGTGCACGAAGTGGCTGGCCAATATGACGGCCAGCAATGGAATCCACGCCCGCGGATGACTGAACTGCCAGCGCCAAATATAGAGTAGAATTCCGGCGTACAGCAGGAGAACTTCGAGTGCCGTGGCTAGTGGAGCCGCGGACCCCAGCGCACGAGGAACGGAAAACTCAGAATGCGAGGTTAGTGTGCTCATGATTCCGTGGCTGTCCATTGTAAGGCAGGAAAGGCCAGAATTGAAAAGCGAGCGAATTTCGCGCTTCGCTCTGGGTCTGCTGGCTGTTGTTCTGAGTTTAGGACTCTTGGCATCAGCGGCGTGGGCGGAAGAAGCGACGCCGCCGGTCGCGCGGCATGTCCTGGCAATCTCCTTGGACGGACTCAGTGCCAGTTGGCTGACGGCGCCACCGCCGAACTTGCACATTCCCAATCTCCGGCGGCTGCAAGCTGAGGGGAGCTTTGCGGAAGGGGTGCAAGGCGTCTATCCTTCGGTGACATATCCTTCCCATGCCACGCTGGTGACGGGCCGCCTGCCGGCGGAGCACGGCATTTACTCGAATCTGTCTTCGCGCCAGCCGGGGAAGAACACGGAGGACTGGTACTGGTTTGCGAGCGCCCTCAAGGTGCCGGCGATTTGGGACGAAGTGCGTCGGGCACACCTGTCGAGTGCGGCTATCTCCTGGCCGGTGACCGTGGGCGCAGCCATCGACTGGGACGTGCCCGAAGTCTGGGATCCCAAGACCGGCGGGGCGGTGGACTATCAATACATCGCCAGATTCTCCACGCCCGGCTTGGTGCAGGAGGCAATGGTGGCGTTGGGCCCGCCCGAACCCGGCGCGGACGACGACACCGTTCGGACTCGTCTGGCGGCCTATCTGCTCAAGAAGTACAAGCCAAACCTGCTCCTGCTTCATCTGTCGGCTCTCGATGAGGCCGAACACGACCACGGACCGCGGAGCGCGGAAGCCGTGACCACACTTGAGCGCTTGGATGTGCGGGTGGGCGAGCTGCTGGCCGCGATCAAAGACGCAGGGCTACAGGATACGACGGATGTCTTCATCGTTTCCGATCACGGTTTCCTCCCGGTGGAGCGCGAGATCCGGCCCAATGTGCTTCTGGCCAAGGCCCGCTTGCTCCAGGCCGACGCGAAGGGAGCGGTTACGGGAGGGAAGATCATGACCCTCGCCAGCGGCGGCGCATTCTTCATTTATTGGCCGGAGTCGCAGAACCTGCGGCGGGAAGTGGACGCCGCTCTCAAGCCGCTGCGCGACGATGCCGTCCTGTGGGGCACGTTGAACCGTCAGGCGCTGGCGGAAGTGGGAGCGGAGCCCGCGGTGCAGATGGCCCTCGAGGCGCCCTCCGGCGCAAGCTTTAGCGATAATGCCAAAGGCGAGATCGTCAGAAAAAGGCGCGAGCCCGGGGGCACGCATGGTTACTTGCCCTTCCGGCAAGCGCTGGATGCTTCGTTCATTGCCTGGGGGCCGTCCGTCAAGCGCGGAGTGAACCTCCACCGCGTACCCATGACGGCCATCGGGCCCACGATTCTCAAGGCGTTAGGGATTCAAAACCCACAATTCGGCGCTCACCCGCCGCTTGACGACATTTTCAAGTAGGGATGCGGCCAGCCACAACCTTAACTGGGCGAAGGGATCTCAGCAGGGGCGGGGGCAGGCGGTGCGACCCCGGGTCGGGTACCGGCATAGTAGGACCACTCGCTGCCCCAGGTGGCGACACGGAACCAAAAGCGGCCGAAGATGACCACCTGCTGGACGAGGAATAGCAACGCCACCAGAAGCGGGCCGCGATACTGAGTCCAAGTCCCCTCGGCGACGGGCGCGTTAATTACGGACCACGGGACCACTAACCGATAAAGCCCCAGCAGAGCAAGGCCGCAGAGCGTGGGCAGAATATAAACCGTCGCAGCCCGGCGGAAGCGGGCCAGGCAAAACCCCAGGGAACTGAAGAATGCGCAGGCGGCGCTTAAACCGTCTTCCATCACCAGCTTGAGGCGGGCGTAATCGAGGACAAGGTTCACAAAACCCAATCCCAGCAGAAGCAGGATACTCACTCCGAGCTGGAGCCAGAACACCGCGCGGTCGCTCTGCCAGTCATGGGTCCACTCCCCGAGGTGGCCACTCAGGCCCTGGTTGAGGAGGCGCAGCACAATCCAGTAACAAATCAGGCCCAGGATCATCAGCCGTATCAGGCGCCAGGCGTAGCGGGCAGTATCGCGAAAGAATCCGCCCAGCGAGAATCCCGCGGCGGGGTCGCGGAGGAAACATAGAACGCCTCCTGCCAGCACGGTGTTTACCGGAATCGCAAGTAGTCCCACCAGGGTGATCACGGCTGCATAACGCTCCAGCGCCCCGGGATTATTGATGGCGAAATCCGTCAGCCAATCTGCGGAGAGGCCGCGGACAAGCTCCTGGCTCATCAGGCTGTATCCCGTGAATCTCAGAATGCCACGATAGATGGGCAAGGCAGCCAGGGCGGCCAGGCCGAGGTTGGTCAGGAAAAGTATCCAAACCACGCCGCGGCTCCGTCGGGCCAAGCGAAATCCTTGCTTGATGGCTGCTCCTGAGGTCATCGTGTTCCTCCGTAGTGTGCGCACGTAGCGCCGGCCTTTAGGCCGGCAGAGAGTTGCCTGGCTGACGCCGGGCGCTACGAGCTAGCTAAAAAAGCTCGCGGCCAGCAACAGGTTCTCCAACCAGAAGATCCAACGCACATACCACTTCGCCGCCGCGCGGTTGTCGGGCTTGGCGGTCCGGCTGTTGTTGGTGAAGTTCGCGTCCAGGACCAGTTTTCTCGCTGGGTCAACCTCGGCAGACAGCACCGGAGAAGGCTTTTCATAAACGTACTTGATCCAACGATACTTCCCATCCCACTGCTCGCGCACGGTCTCACCATTCTCGAAGCGGATCACGACGTCCACGGGGGCGATGGCCTCGCCCAGGCGCCGCACCAGGACGGTGGAGCGGTAGCGCTTCACCGTGCTTTTCTCAAAGGCCTTGCTGGCGGCCTCCTCGCGGTAGGGCACTTTCTTTCCCCCCTCGTCGTAATTCCCTATTTTGCCTTCCAGAGGGATGTTAGTGATGTCGGCCACGGCGTAGTCCGCGAGGTTGGAACTATAGAAGAACTGCTGAAAGAACCAGTCCAGGTTCTGGCCAGAAACCTCATTGACGGTGGCGAAGAAGTCCGCAGCCGTCGGATGACGAAAGCGCCAGCGCTGCTGAAAGGCGCGCATCACCCGCGCCATAGTTTCTTGGCCCAGGTAGCTCTCCAGCGTGCGCAGGGTGAGCGCCGTGCGATCGTAGGAGTTGACGCTGTAGCTGGTGCCACTCAAGTATTGCCAGCCTTTCCTGACTATATCGTCGTCCTTTGCGTGCTGGAGGTAACCGGAGCGCCGGTCGGTGCGTTCTGGAAACTCCACGCAGGAAAAGTACGGGCCGAGGGGAATGTTGTTGACGCCCGCAAAGGGGAACGAAGGCACCCCGACGTTGAGCCAGGAGATAGCAGGAATGGGCATTCCGAGCACCTGCTCGTAGCTGCAACTGGCCCCGTAGGCCGTCTCCAGCACCTTGCCGGTGGAGTAGGTGTTGAGGCCCTCATCTAGCCAGGCATCTTCAAACTCGTTGTTACCCACCAGGGCATACCAGAACTGGTGACCGAATTCGTGGACTGTTACGCCCTCCGGGTTGAAGGAGCGCGCGCCGGGCCAAAAGTACGTGCCGCCCGTAAAGAGGGTGGGGTATTCCATGCCGCCGGAGTTGGAGTGGCGCGCCGGGTCCACCACGGTCAGGGTGTCGTAGGGATATTGTCCGTACCACAGCCCGAAATACTTCAGCGCCTGGAACGTGGCGTGGAAGTAGCGCTCGGCGAGATTCTGGTGGTCCGGTTGGAGCAGTAACGTCACGCTGACATCGCGCAACGCCACCTGATCGGTGGAAAGGTTCAGGATCTTGGCCCAAGCGAAAAGCTCGTCCGGCTTCACCTCTTGGGCCGCTACAAAGGTTCGGGTCAGCTTGACGAAGTGTGGGCTCGCCGTCCAGGCAAAGTCGTGCACATCTTCCTGATAGAAATTGTAGGTCGTGGTGCCGTCTGCGTTGCGGCGGCGTTCGTTGCGCAGGAATCCTGTCGCGCCCACCACGTAGTTTGACGGCGCAGTCAGTTCCACATCATAGACGCCGTAATCGGCAAAGAACTCGGTGTTGGCATGAAATTGGTGGCAATTCCAGCCGCCCTGCGGCGGAGGGGTTGTCAGACTGTAGTGGTGCGCGCGTTCGGCGGCGCTTTCGTAAACGCCGATCTTGGGAAACCACTGCGCCACAAAAAAGTAATCATCCACGTAACCGGTGCGCGCCAGACCGCGGGGGAGCTTGGAGGTGAAGTCCACGGCCAGCTCGATGGTCCCGCGCGGCGGGACGGGTTGAGGCAGCGCCACGCGCAACACGGTTTGGTCCATCGCGTTGTCGTCATCGGGATGGACAAAAGACTTCGCAGAGGTCAGGTCCGGGCCACCCACGATCTGGATCTTGTCCATATCCACCCAACCCCACTTTGCTTCCTCGGGAGTGGCCTTCCATTCGGTCAGCGCCTCGCGCCGCCGGCTGACGATGCCTTCGCGCAGGAAGGTGCTGTCCACATTCTTGAAGGCGTTGAGATAGAGGTGGAAATAGAGATCGGGGACGGGCTCGTCGGTGTGGTTCCACCAGCTGAGCGTGTAGTGGCCCTTGACCGTCTTCGTGGCTGGCTCGAGCCGCGCCGACATCTTGTAGCGCACGATGGGATTCTCGATCTGCGACTTATAACTCTGCGCCAGGGCGACCGCGCTGCTGCACGCGAGCGTAAGCACGACGGCTTTTACAACGTTCTGTGCGATTCTCATCATCCCTCCCTCCGGGCAGGAATGAACGGTTCTCGGCGACGGCAATCCTGCCTGAACCTTATCTGGGCTCAGGCGGGCGCAATTGTATCAAAATCGACGCAGGACGAGTTGCGACAATAGTTCACGAATCGCTGGACGCTGCGCGACCAGAATCCGGCAATCCGCTCGCTGGGCCGTCGCTCCCAATTGCCGGCCCAGTCCTGGCGGGCCAGAGGAGGAAGCGTGCTGTCATGTACAGACCGGCCAACAACGCCAGCCCCACGACCTCCAATACGACTGCCCGCAACAATTTGCTCTGGGGCAGGCGCAATCCCTCGCGCAGCCAGAGCCAGAGACAGTTGTCGTAGATGTAAGGGCCGGCCGGGCAGTCACGCACGGCGCGGCTTGCTGCATAGAAAATGAGGCCGATAACGACAACTCCGGCAAGTATACGAAGCGCTTTCAGCATCGGGAATCGCGGCGGACGACACTCACCTTCCAGGCCAAGGCCGACTCTTCGCAAGCGAGGCGCATTGTACTCGCATGGCGTCTGGGAGGGAAGGGAGTTAGTATCGGGCTGCGCATTTTCGCCCGGTCGACGCGGGAAGGCGGACTTGGAGGTGGCGGCCGCCCTGGCGCTGTGGCGAATCTCGCAAGGGCATCGACGATCGGAACAACCCACATCACTAATGGCTGCTTCCGGCTGCACCCTGTGGAATGGAATATCGGAGAATCCGCCGGCATGCTGGTGGCCTTCTGCCTGGGGAAGAAGGTCACGCTCGGCCACGTGCGCAACGACCGCAAGCTGCTGGAGGACTTCCAAAGTCTGATCCAGATGCAGGGCATCGAAATCGTCTGGCCGCGGTTGACACCGCGTTAGGGAT
>Ga0315268_10006375_pt1 | contig 12565 bp, 8 predicted proteins | sample C1_top_MG_FD_204535 | JGI IMG/M metagenome (GOLD analysis project Ga0315268, IMG submission 204535) | Sediment microbial communities from Yellowstone Lake, YNP, Wyoming, USA - C1_top | ecosystem: Environmental > Aquatic > Freshwater > Lake > Sediment | place: USA: Wyoming | collected 2017-08-01 | reverse complement strand
TGAGCGACAGCGTATCTGTTCACCAGGTCCACCCTCTCCGACAATCTCGACCGCTCCCTTCGAAGTGAGGTTCAATGGGTCAATGAGTTCATCGAGCCGAAGGCGAAAAAGATCCGCCTGAAGCGATCCGCCCTCCTGGAGCTGCAGGCGCTGAAGAAGAGCGCGCCGCCCAAGGCGCGAGTCGACCAAGCGGACTCCGAGGAAGTCGCGATCGACGCCATCTGGAATCAAATCTACCAACACACACTCCTGAGCCCCCGCCGACAGTACATTCAGATTCTTGACCGCAACGGCGACCTCCTGTACCGTTCCCCGAGCCTCGGGAAAGGCTCCCTCCAATACGGCGACATACCGTACGGCTCCACCAGGGTCGTGACGATTCAAGATGATGAGCGTCGCGAGCTCCGGTTGGCTGTCACCCAGAACGACTACGTGAAGATCTTCGTTGCCTATCCACTGGACGAGCTCAACGAGGTCCTCGACGGCATCTTCTACGACTTTCGCCTCCTGACCCCCCTCGCTCTCATCATCTCCGTGATCGGGGGATGGTTCCTGGCGTACTCCTCCTTGAAACCCGTCGATACCATCACGAGAACCGCTCGCAAGATCACCGCTCAGAACCTCAACGAACGGCTCCCCGCCCACCAGGTGGACGACGAGCTCGGACGCCTCACGGCGACGTTCAACGACATGATCGGCAGGCTGCAGGAATCCTTCGCGCAGATCCAACGGTTCTCCGCGGAAGCCTCCCATGAGCTCCGCACTCCTCTTACCGTCATGCGTGGTGAGATCGAGGTCGCACTTCGCAAGAAACGGCTGCCGGGCGAGACGAAACGGCTCCTCACCAGCCTCCACGACGAGCTTATCAGACTCTCCTCGATCGTCGAAAGCCTGATGATCTTGATCAAATCCGAGTCCGGCCGATTGGCGTTTCAGTTCGGAGACGTCGATCTCGACACGATGATCAAGGAGATCTCCGAGGACGCACGCGTGCTCGCCACAAAGAAGAAGATCAAAGTGGACCTTGAAGCGGTTGAGCCCGTCAGGATCCGCGGAGATGCGGCCCGTCTCAGACAGTTGTTCCTGAACCTTGTCGAAAACGCGGTGAAATACACGCCACCGCGCGGGAGGATCATGCTTTCCGTCGAACAGGCAAATGGGGGAGCGAGGGTGAGCGTGCAGGATACAGGTATCGGGATTCCGCGCAGGGACCAAATGAAAATCTTCGATCGCTTCTACCGCGTGAAGCAAGAGAACCTGGACGATACGAGCGGGAGCGGCCTCGGGCTCGCGATCGCGAAGTGGATCGCGGAGGCACACCGAGGAACGATCGAAGTCAAGAGCGAGCCGCGCAAGGGGAGCACCTTCACGGTCTTGCTCCCACGATCATGAATTATTTCCCTTCAGACCTACCACAAGCTCCTTCGGACATCCCACGCACGTCCAACGTGCGCGGGACGTACCACTTACCTTGATTTTCGTCCCTTTTTTCGCTATCTACTACCGTGACGTTGGATCGTGCTGAAAGCATCCTCCGAGATTCTCGGATTGTGACCGGGCCCCTCCACGCAGCTCCTCAACGAGAACGTACGCTTAGGATCCTTTCAACCAAGAGATGCGAAAGACCTATTTCTTTTCGGATGCCCACCTTGGGATCGGGTCACGAGCGGAGGATCGTGCGAAGGAGTCTTCGATCATCCGTTTTCTGGATTCCATCGCGCGTGATGCTGAACAGCTGTTCATTGTGGGGGACCTCTTTGACTATTGGTTCGAGTACAAGACCGTGGTCCCGAAAGGATACGTTCGCCTGTTCGCCGCGCTCGCGGGCCTGGCGGACGCGGGCGTGGCGGTTACCTACGTGGCAGGGAACCATGATTTCTGGCTGCGATCGTATTTTCGTGACGAACTCGGCATGGAGGTCTCCCTTGACCCCATCGAGCGCGAGATCCATGGTAAGCGATTTTACATCCACCACGGCGATGGCTTGCTCACCGGCGACACGGGCTACAGAATCCTTAAACGCGTCTTGCGGAACCGATTCAACATTTTTCTCTTCTCGCTCCTTCATCCCGATCTCGCAGCCTTGATCGCGCGGTGGACCTCGCAGAAGAGCCGCCAGCACACTTCGCAGCGATCGTTCGAAGAAGGTGACATGCTGGACTTCGCCCAGAAGAAGATCGAGGAAGGATTCGATGTGGTCATCATGGGGCACAATCATATCCCCGACCTTCGGAACATTGGGGCAGGCGTTTACGTCAACCTTGGGGAGTGGATGGGCGAGAATACCTACGCAGTGTTCGACGGAAAGCGCGTGAGATTGGAGAAGTGGGAGGCCGAGGGAGTCGCAAAGCAAAAAGGGGATCGAAGATCTCGTCGATAATCCGGATTGCCGAGAATCCTCGGATTCCGGAAATGTCAATTGATTATGGGAAAACGCTCACATACACCGGAAGAGATGGATCGGTACTTTAGCGATCCCTCCTATCGGCGGTCGTTCCTCCGCGGACGGGGATTCCTCCGACGCAATTGGAAACCTCTGGCGGGGCTCGGGGTCGTGGTGCTCGTGCTCCTCATCTGGTACGGATGGTACGTGGCAAAAGGTCTGCCGTCCCTCGAGGAGCTTGAAAATCCCGAGCCGGAGCTGGCAACAAAGGTCTATTCGGAAGACGGGGCTGTGATCGACCAGTTCGCGGAGAAAAACCGAACTCGCATTGCCTTGGACAAGCTCCCCCAAGGGTTGATCGACGCTCTGATCTCGACCGAGGACAAGGATTTCTACCATCATTGGGGCGTCAATCTGTCGCGGTTCTTCCGGCAGATGGTCATCAACCTCGTCACCTTCCGCCAGGCCGGCGCAAGCACCATCACACAGCAGCTGGCCCGAAATCTCTACCGATTGCAGGGGCGAAAGGAATCCATGTTCGACAAGATCACGCGGAAGATCCGAGAGTTCATCTCCTCCGTTCAAATCGAGAGGAATTTCACAAAGCGGGAGATCCTTGAGCTATACCTTAACGTGGCGTTCTTCGGCCGAGATGCTTACGGCGTCGAGTCTGCTGCACAGCGGTACTTCAATAAGTCGGCCGCAGACCTGACTCCACCTGAATACACCATGCTGGTCGGCATGCTGCAGGGTCCTAACTACTATGATCCATTCAACCACCTCGATCGCGCGCTGCGTCGTCGTGACATCGTCATTCATCAGATGACGCGAGACGGGCGCATCACGAAGGAGGAGGCGGCACGGATCAGGGCCGACAGCCTCTCCCTCCGGACCTTGGAGTCAGACTACCGGTCGGGGATCGCGCCCCATTTCGTGGAGTGGGTCCGGCAACAGCTCGAACAGAAAGCTGAGACGTACGGCTTCAACATCTATCGGGACGGCCTTCGGATCTACACGACGCTCGATAGCCGTATGCAGCGCTACGCAAACAAGGCCGTCGAGGAACATCTGGACAAGTTTCAACGGCGGTTCGATGAGAGCTGGGACTGGAAGAAGCACCCCGACATTCTCCGCGACGCTGTTGACAAAATGATCCGTGATCTCGACGTCTACAAGAAGGCAAAGACACCGGCCATCCGCGATAGCATCGTGAACGCCCTTCGGACGAACCAGGCGTTCATCGATTCGGCGAAGAAAGCTGCTCAGACCATCGAGGTCGGTATGATCGTGATTGACCCTCACAACGGGCACATCAAGGCAATGGTCGGTGGAAGAAACTTCCGAAGTTTCCGATACGGGCTGAACCACGTCACGCAGATCAGACGCCAGCCGGGCTCGGCATTCAAGCCTTTCGTCTATACCGCCGCGATCGACAACGGCACACCGGTCTGCTACGAGCTGCTGAATCAACCCATCACCATTCCGATGCCGGATGGAACTCGCTGGACGCCGCAGAACTTCGATGGGACATTCGGTGGAAAGTACACCCTGCGCGAAGGATTGAAGCGATCCATTAACCTGATCGCCGTGCGGCTGATTGAGGATATCGTGCCTCCGAAGCAGGTTGTCGAGTACGCGCACCGCATGGGGATCACCTCGCCGATACGACCGTATGAGGCAATCGCCCTCGGCACGGAGGTGGTCTCCCCCCTCGAGCTCACGTCGGCCTACGGAGTGTTCCCGAACGAAGGAGTTCTGGTCGATCCCGTCTCGATCCTCCGAATTGAAGACAAGGACGGAAATGTCATCGAGGACGACACGCCGGAGAAGCGTGAGGTGCTGAGTAAGGAGACTGCCTATCTCATGACGAACTTGATGGAAGGCGCCGTGAACGACGAGGGGGGAACGGGTCAGGTCGTTCGCTCCTACTTTTCACTTCCAGCCGCTGGCAAGACCGGCACGACCCAGGACTTTGGCGATGCCTGGTTCGTCGGCTTCACCCCTCAGCTCACGGCTGGTGTCTGGGTGGGCTTTGATGACAATCGCATCAAGTTCGGAAGCGCGGATGGGCAAGGTGGGCGCGCAGCCGCTCCCATCTTCGGCATCTTCATGCGGGACACCTACGAGGACCCCCAAATCGGCTTGCAGCCCGATTACTTCCACCAACCCGATGGGATCGTGACCGATACTATTTGCGTGGAAACCAAGAAAAAGGCACGCCCATGGTGCCCGGAGAAGACGACGGAGATCTTTAACGCGAAGTATCCGATCGGCCTCTGCGACCTCCACACAAGTCCGTTCTGGCGGGAGGAAAAGAATCCGAACAAAATCAGCTGGTAGGAAGAACCGGTCCAGAGTCTCAGATTTCAAATCCTAGACCGTCTCAGCGTGCAGCCGGTTGCTCCGGGCCGGGTCATCACATCGAAGTTCGACCCTTTCCACGGTTGGATTTCTCTTCTGTGTCATGAAGCTTCCGCTGGCTCTACTTAAGGAAAGGAAAATTGAAGGGAAAAAAGAGAGGTGCCCGCGAGTCAGCGGGAGGAGGACGAAATGCACACGCGCGGTGCAATACACCTGCCATTACTTCCGGCGAGAAATATATTTGAGCGAAGCCTGGATCAATGCGGGTTCCACGGAATCGACAACCTGCACTTCACCCACGCGGGTGGGAAGCACGAATCGGTTCTTGCCGTCCGCCGATTTCTTATCGTGTTTCACAGCCTGCAAGATGCGGGCGGGCACGATCGACGACCATCGCGCGTTCAGCGGAATCCGTCGAATGAGACCGACAATTCTCTCATGCGCTTCGGGGGGCAGTAGCGCCATCTCGCGCGCAATGTAGGCTTCGGCCATCATCCCGAGCAGCACGGCCTCACCATGCTTCAACGCGTTGAAGTTTCCAGCGGCTTCAAGCGCGTGACCCACGGTGTGTCCGAAATTCAGCACCATCCTCAGCCCTGTCTCACGCTCATCCTGCGCCACGATGTGAGCCTTCAGCTCGCAGCAGCGTCCCTGCACATGCATGACCGCTTCTCGATCCACCTTCAGAACGCCCTCGAGGTTCGACTCGAGATAGGCGAACAGCTCCGCATCGAGACTCGCACCGTACTTCACAACCTCGCCGAGTCCGCAGACGACCTCGCGGGCGGGAAGCGTCTTCAGGCAGTCGATATCAACCCAGACGAACCTCGGCTGATAGAACGCGCCGATCATGTTCTTACCGAGGGGATGATTCACCGCCACCTTGCCGCCGACGGAGCTGTCGACCTGCGAGAGCAGCGTGGTGGGGGCCTGAAGGAACAGGACACCTCGATGATACGTGGCCGCAACGAAGCCGACCAGGTCACCGATCACACCGCCCCCGAGGGCCACGAGCGCGCATTTTCGTCCGACGCCCTCCTTCAGCAATTCCGTGTAGATGAGATTCGCCCGCGAGAGGCTCTTCTGTCGCTCGCCAGGCGAAAGAACAATTGAAGAGACCGTAAACTCCGACATTCGAAGGTTCTGCTCGAGGGGCTTGAGGTAGTGGCGCGCGATGTTGGTGTCCGTAACGACCACCACGCGCGTTGGGATGCCATGCTGATGGCAGGTGGGCGCGAAGGACGTCATCATGTCGGTCCCGACGTAAATGGGATAGCTGCGGTCTCCCAGTGCGACGTCAATTTTCCGCTGGATCACGTCGGCTCCTTACGAATCGACAAGGCCCCTCAGCCTCCGGACGATCTCGTCGACGGTTGTGCCCACCTTCTTCTTGTCCGTCCGAATCACCACATCGGCCCGAGCGTAGAATGCCTCCCGGCGGGCCAACAGCTCCTGAATTCGTTGCTCCATTGCCTCCTTCGACAACGTTCCGCCGGACTCATCCGTCAGCAGCGGCCGGTCGGTCCTGTGATGGACACGCTGCAGGATTTCATCCGGAGGAAGCTGAAGATAGACAATGATGCCGCTTTGATGAATCAACTGGAAATTCTCTTCATTCGCTATGGTACCTCCCCCGAGCGACACCACGCAGTGGTCCATCTGTGCAACCTCCTCAAGGGCCGCCCGCTCGATGGCGCGAAATGCCTGCTCGCCGCTGCTTGCAAAAATGTCGACGACCCTCCTCTCCGCCTTCTTTTCAACAGACCTGTCGACATCGACAAAATCAAATCCGAGCGTGTTGGCAAGGATCGGTCCGATCGTGCTCTTGCCGCTCCCCATGAAGCCCGCAAGAAAGATCAGACTCTTCCTCGGCCGATCTCGATCATTCATTCGACACGAAACTCAAGAACTGTTGTTTGTTTCTGCCTAGAGTTAGAAGAGATCAACGACGATGCCTAAACCGAACATGAGGCCGTTGACATTGATCCTCGTCCTGAAAGCGTTTGTGGGGAAGAGGATCGTCTTTCCATCGTAGACCGCCGAGCGTCCCTGGAACCGGTTCTCCGCGGTCACCTCGGGGTCACGGAACCTCATTTCCCCCCGAATGGCAAAGCCCTTCAAAATCCGGTAATCGAAGCTGCTTTCCACGTGAATTCCTACCCCCACCGGATCGTTCACTTGAGGAGCATCGACACCCGCAACGGAAAGGATGCGTTTGCCATAGTATGCCCCGATTCCTCCTCCCATGGAGAGGCGGGCCTGCTCGGTTCCCAACGGAACGTACATGTTCACTCCCAGCTCAATGGGCATCAGGCGAAAACCGTCTTTCACGGGCGCAGGGATCGGCGGGCCGGTGTATGCAACCGGTTGAATCTGGTCTTGGAGTTTTGACAGATACTCGATCTTGAGGGCGAGGAAGAAATTGTAGTCGGTTCTTCCGACCCGAAGCTCAAGTCCGCCTCCGTAGATGTTGTCGACCGAAGTGTACTGACTGCGGATGTCGCTGGAGGGAGAGTCGGGATTATAGAAAACCTTGGAGGTTGTCGTGTAACCACCGAGGCCCGCGACGGAGAAATGCCAGCCGTCGTGTTGAGCGAAGAGCCTCCCCACAAAGAAGACCAAGAGAGACGCCACGTATACGGGAACCCGCTTCATGCAGCCCTCTGTTGGACAGTTGCCTTATTCTGGCAATTCGTACAACCTGCAGGGAGAGAGCTGAGTGCCGGTCAATGTGCTGCGTCTCCCGGCAGGAGTGCCTGACCGTCAGCGGTAGAACCGGTCACGAAGATCTTCGATGTCGGCCTTGTCTCGCAGTGCCGTCAGCCACTCTGAGAAGAGGCGGTTTCGTTTCTCCTGCAGAAGCTCATCCGCCAGCGAGCTCCGCGCCTTCGCGAACTGTGTCGAATCAAACGGCAATTCGGAAGTGAGCTTGAGGATGTAGTAGCCTCGTGTTCCCTCGAACGGTTTGGAGATCTCCCCGGGCTTCAGCGCGAGAGCCGTTCCGATAAACGCGTAATCTCTGCCGACACCTTGCGGGCTGTCGGTCGCCTTGAACGGCCCCGTCTTCTGTGCCACCGCATCCGGGAGAGCTTTGGCGACTGTTAGGAGGTCGGAGTTCGGATTCAGCGTCTTGTAGAACTCGTCGACACGTTCCCACAGCTTCTGCATTTTCTTCTCCCGCAGGACCGCGTTCCGGACAAGGTCCTTGACCTCCTCGAGAGGCCGGACACCTTCCTCACGCACCTTGGAGATCTTGAACACCGCGACGCCGCCGGGGACGGAAATGGGATCGCTGATGGCGTCGAGCTTCTTGCTGAAGGCAAAGTTCATCACAGCGTCGCTGACGCCGACACCTGGTATGAAACCGCCTTTGGTGAACTCCTGTGTCTCCCGCACCTGATACGAGCTCAGCTCTGCAGACTTCTCGAAGCCCTCATCCTTCGCCAGGGAGACGAAATCTTGAGCACGTTGATACGTAGCGTCCCCACTCTGCGCGCTCGCCTTGATCTTCATTGTCAGCACAGCGAGCTTCAACTCCCGGTTGTCCCGCCCTGTCACTTTGATGATATGCCAGCCGAACTGCGTGCGAATTGGACCAACCACCTCACCGACCTTGGCGCCGAAGGCCGCTTGTTCAAACGGCTTCACCCAGCCTCCACGCCCGGTCCAGCCCAGATCACCGCCGCCCGCCTTGGAACCTGCATCGTCGCTGTACTCACGAGCGAGCGCCTCGAAACTCTCTCCGTTGCGAATCCTCCTCAGAAGTTCCCTGGCCTTCTGAATGATCGCCACGGTATCGGCACCTGGCTTCGCGCTCAGAAGAATGTGACTTGCGCGGACAAATTCAGCACTCCCCCTCCGTTCATCAAGAATCTTCGCCAGATGGTAACCCGAGTAATCACTGACCGGGCCGACGATTTGCCCTTTCTTGGCGGAGAAAACAACGTCCTCCAACTGCCGGCTGAGCTCCCCGTGCTTTACGTATGTCGTGTCGTTCACGGGTTCATCAGAATAGGTCTTGGCAAGCTCGACGAAATCCATGCCCGATTTCGCCTGATCCAGAACGCGATTCATCTCGGTCAGCACCGAAGCGGAGTCGTTGCTCGTAGGAGCCAGGCTGAAGAACACGTACTTCAGCTTGCGTGCAGCCCGAACCTTGTATTCGTCCTGGTTGGCGTTGTAGTACTTCTGGAGGTCCGCATCGGTCACCTGGACGGCCGAATCCGGAACAAATCTATTCGGATCGAAAAAGACATATTCCCCCTCCATCGTGATCGTCCGATCGATAAACCGTTGCCTCAGCTCCGCCGGTGTCACCCGCGTTGTCGCAAAGAGGAGGCTCTGCAGCTTCTCAAGCCGCCGCTGCCGCCTGACGTCATTTTCAACCTGAATCCAGGCCTGCCGGTTCTGCGGGTCGGCGACCGCGCGGTCGTAGGCGGCTCGGTTGAAGACACCGAGGGAATCCTTGAATTGATTGGCGATCATCTCGGGAGGATGAGGTCCCAGGAGAATATCCCGAATCTCATCATTCGTAACGGTAATGCCAAGTCCATCGACCTCATGCTCCACGAGGATCTGCTGGACGAGCGCGTTCCAAACTTGATCTCGGATTTGCCGGTCCGTTTCCTCATCCGGCTCGGTCCCCGTTCGTTTCCTGATGGCGTCTGTTTGCTGTCGGACCATTTCCGAGAAATCGCGATACGAGATCTTCGTTCCATTGACCTTCCCGATGTAATCGCTGCCTGCCTGATGGCGGCGGCCGGTAATGTCCATCCCCCAGTCGAGCACGATGTAGACGATGAAGAACACGGCAAAGACGGCGAACGCTTTGGTGAGGTTGTTGCGTATCTGAGTCATCAACGGCATAACAACGAGATCTCCTTCGAGATGAGTGCAGGGAGCAAACCCATGGATTTTTAATATACCCGTGTATCCGTTGAGATGCAACGATTTTTTTATTGACTTTGCAGGCATGGTCGGTTATATTTTGATTTGTGTCTCGCCACATTGACCTCAGAGTGACGTGATAGCGGTTGAGACCCATCACCATCTCACATCTTGACTTCTGTCTAGCTTGGAGAACGATTTGTGCGTAACCAACTCTCGAAGATTGTCCTGATCCTTGCTGCGGTCGTGCTCGCTCTTGTGTTTCTGTACCCCACCTACCAGGACTACGAGTTCCGCAAGAAATTGTCGTCCCTCTCTGGCCAGGACAGCCTTCTCTACTATGAGCAGCACCAGGATGACATCCTGAACGCAAAGTTGAAGCGGATCAAACTCGGCTTGGATCTTCAGGGCGGCATGCGCGTCGTCCTCGAAGTCGACGTGATCCAATTGCTGGATGATCTCGCGAAGAACAAGGACGATAACTTCCGTGCAATCATCAACCAGCTCCGAACGGAAGCGCGGACGACCGACGAGTCCGTTATACCTCTCTTTGCCGCAGAGTTTCGCGCACGGGGCATCCGTATGAGCCGTTACTACGGAAACATTCGGGACAGCGATGACGCCATTCTGAGGGAACTCAACACTGAGACCGAAAAGGCAGTTGACCGCGCCATTGAGATCGTCCGCAACCGTGTTGATCAATATCGCGTCTCGGAACCGAACATCCAGAAACAGGGCTCCCGCCGCATCATCGTCGAGCTGCCGGGCGTCAAGGACGAACAGGAGGTCCGGAGACTCCTGCAGGGCACTGCTAAACTTGAGTTCCTCCTCCTGCGTGACGCGAGCATTTCGTACAAGGTGATGCAATCCATCGACGACTATCTGTCGGGGAAGGTTGAGGCCGACACGACGACGAAAGCAAAAGGAAAGACGGAAGAGCAGAAGCCAAAGGACGCTCTGGAGGAGCTATTAGGAGGCAATAAGCCGGCGGCAACAGATACGTCAAAAGAAGCCGTCTTCATGAGGGAACACCCCTTCTTTTCGTATGTGATACCCGACCAACAGAATACCGGAGAAGGCTTTGTGGAAGAGGGCAACCGGGATCGCGTCATTCGCCTCCTCGCCAGACCCGATGTCCAGAAGTTGTTGCCTGCAGACTTTCAGTTCCTCTGGTCCGCAAGGGCCGAAACGAGGGGAAACAAGAGCTACTACACTCTCTACGCGGTCAAGAAACAGCCCGAGCTGACGGGGGGCGTGATCGTGGACGCGCGCGCGAGCGTCGACCCGGAGGATAATCGGCCGATCGTCAACATGGAGATGAACGCCGAGGGGTCGCGAGAGTGGGCACGCATCACCGGGGCTAATGTCGGAAAACGTATTGCGATCGCGCTCGACAACGGTGTCTTCTCGGCACCGACGGTGATCAACAAGATCGTCGGCGGCCGCTCGCGTATCACGGGGCTCGAGTCCCCGAATGAGGCCCGCCTCCTCGAGATCGTCCTGAGGGCTGGCTCGCTTCCTGCCCCTGTCACGATCATCGAACAGCGTTCGGTCGGACCGTCCCTCGGAGAGGATTCGATACGCTCCGGCCTCAGCGCCACGGCGCTCGCGTTTATCCTGACGGTCATCTTCATGGTCGTGTACTACCACAGCGCCGGAGCGATGGCCGACGTCGCCCTGCTCTTCAATATTCTCTTCATCACGGGCGTAATGGCCGGCTTCCAGGCAACGCTTACCCTGCCGGGCATCGCAGGCATCGTGCTCACCATCGGCGTCGCCGTCGATGCGAATGTGCTTATCAACGAGCGCGTCCGCGAGGAGCTGACCGGAGGGAAAACCCTGCGCGCAGCCATCGACGCAGGATATGCAAGGGCGTTCACCGCCATCCTGGACTCCAACGTCACGACGTTTCTTACCGGCGTGATCCTGTACCAGTTCGGCTCCGGCCCCGTCCAGGGCTTCGCGCTGACGTTGATGATCGGCATCGTCGCTAGCATGTTCAGTGCCATTGTTATCACGCGGGTGATCTTCAACATCATGATGGACAAAGGGCTGAGCCCGAATTTCGGCTAAGCCGTCTGCGCTCTTCACCAGCTGACAGTTTTCCGTTACACCAGATATTCGAGAAGGAGTCTGCTACTCAATGCGGCTTTTCAAGAAGACCAACATCAACTTTATGGCTCTGCGGGGGAAGATGTACATCATGTCCTCCGTCATTATCCTTGCTGGGATGATCTCCCTCCTCGTCAAAGGTATCGATTACGGTATCGATTTCCGCGGCGGAACCGAGCTCGTGCTGCAGTTCGATAAGAAACCAGATTACGGCGAGCTGCGAACCGCGTTGGGGAAGGAGGGTTTCGGTGACAGCGAGATCAAGTCATTCGGCACAGAGCAGACCATCCTGATCCGGACGAGTCGGCAGGAAGAAGGGATGACGGTCGCCACGAAGATCAAAGAGGCGATCCAGAAGTCTCTTTCAAACCTTCCGTTTCAGGTCCTCCGGGAGGACAAGATCGGGCCGAAGATCGGCAAGGAGCTCCGACAGGACGCGATCTACGCGGTGATGGCATCGCTGATCGCCATCCTCGCGTACGTGGCAATCCGCTACAAGTTTATCTACGGCGTGGGGGCGCTCCTTTCCCTGTACCACGACGTCTTGCTCACCCTCGGCCTCGTGTCGATTCTGGATGGACTGACCCCTCTGCTGAACCTCGAGATCTCACAGGACATGATCGCTGCGTTCCTGACCCTCGTCGGCCTTTCGGTGAATGACACTGTCGTTATCTTCGATCGCATGCGGGAGAACCAGAAGATCTATCGTACCCTCCCGCTCGTCGAAGTTATGAACAAAAGCCTTAACGATACTCTGAGCAGGACGATCATTACGTCGGGCACCATTTTCATCGTCCTGATCATCTTGCTGCTCTTCGGTGG
>Ga0315268_10006373_pt1 | contig 12567 bp, 10 predicted proteins | sample C1_top_MG_FD_204535 | JGI IMG/M metagenome (GOLD analysis project Ga0315268, IMG submission 204535) | Sediment microbial communities from Yellowstone Lake, YNP, Wyoming, USA - C1_top | ecosystem: Environmental > Aquatic > Freshwater > Lake > Sediment | place: USA: Wyoming | collected 2017-08-01 | reverse complement strand
GCCGCGCAGGTCGGCCGAAGTACGATAAGTATGGTGAAGCTGTATTGATCGCAAAAACTGAGGATGAACGCGATGCTCTGTTCGAGGATTTCGTGTACGCCGAGCCCGAACGAATAACATCGAAGCTAGCCACGGAACCCGCGCTTCGTTCTCATGTCCTTGCTTCGATTGCATCCGGATATGTCACGAGCCTGAAAAGCATGCTAGATTTTATAGGGCAAACTTTCTTCTCCTATCAATACAGCGCCAGCAGAGTTGCCAACATCGTCGAACAAGTCCTAGATTTTCTGAAGGAGGAAGGTATGATCGCTCAACATGGAGAGCGCCTCTCAGCTACCCCATTTGGAGAACGCGTTTCAATGCTTTACATCGACCCAATGTCCGCTGTTGTTCTGCGCGACGGCCTCAAACAAGCGACGCTGATACAGCCGACCGAATTGAGCTTCCTCCACCTCATCTGCCATACTCCGAACATGGAGCTGCTCTACCTGCGCAGCCGAGACTATACAGACCTAGATCTCTTCGCCTCAGACCACGCAGCCGAGTTTTTGGCGCCGGTCCCTGACCAGTGGAACGAGCCCGAGAGGTACGAGTACTTTTTGGCTGAGCTCAAGACGGTGCGCATGCTGCAGGCCTGGCTGGGTGAAAAATATGAAGATGATATTCATGAACAGTTCGGCGTCGGCGCTGGTGACATCAGGCGGATCGCGGACACTGCTGAATGGTTGCTGTACTCAACTTATGAACTCGCTAAACTTTTCAAGGCCGGACGAGTGATGCCCATGTTGCATGGCTTAGAGGAGCGGATGCGCTACGGGATCAAGGAAGATTTGCTTGAGCTTGTGCAGCTCAGAGGCATTGGGCGGGTGCGCGGGAGGAGCTTGTTCAAGGCCAGCTATCGTAAACTCGCCGATATCAAGCGTGCGAGCGAGCAGGAACTGGCGCGGGTGCCTTACATTGGTGCGGAAACTGCGAAAAGCATCAAGCGACAGACCTCTAGCGAATCGGACAATGTGCTGTAATAACCGAAGTTTTATCATACATCAAATTGTTTTCCGTCACAGGCATCGGAGGCTACTTGGCTCAGTGCTCGCCTAAAACAGCAAAGCTTTATTGTCGCACCAAAATTATTCTTAGGGAGTTGAATGCCAGTCCATCCAATAGAGATGCGTTATGGTCGCGGAGAGATGCGAGAAATCTTCGAGCTCGAAGCTAGGTATCAGCGCATGCTCGATGTTGAAGCAGCCCTCGCGAAAGCTTTGGGTAAAGTTGGAGTCATTCCGAAGAATTCTGCTGCAAAGATTGCAACGAAGGCCTCGACAAAGTATGTCAAGGTCGCACGAATACTAAAGCTCGAACAGGAGGTGCAACACGAGACCATGGCTGTGGTGCTCGCTCTCGCAGAGGCGAGCGGCGATGCCGGGAGATACGTCCACTTCGGCGCGACGAGCAACGATATCCTCGACACGGCCACCGCTCTTCAAATTCGGGATGCCATCGCGATCACCGAGCGTGACATGCGAAAGCTTCTAGGCATCACGCTCAAGCAAGCTGCTAAATATAAAAATACTATCATGGTCGGACGCACGCACGGCCAGCATGCTGTGCCAACGACGCTCGGCCTAAAGTTCGCGATCTGGGCATGCGAACTCGCGCGCCACATCGAGCGTCTCGAGCAACTCAAGCCCCGCATCTTGGTAGGCAAAATGAGCGGAGCTGTGGGCACGGGCGCGGCTTGGGGCAGTAAAGGACCACAAATTCAGGAGCTTGTCATGAAGGATCTAAAACTTTCGAGCGCTTTTGCCTCAAACCAAATACTCCAGCGCGATAGATTCGCAGAACTCGTTTCGTTGCTGGGGCTTTTGGCAAGCACCATCGACAAAATCGCCAACGAGGTGCGAAACCTGCAGCGCACGGAGATCGGCGAGGTCGAGGAGCCATTCGGCGCCCGCCAAGTCGGAAGCAGCACCATGCCGCAGAAGCGCAACCCGATAAGATGTGAAAAAATCTGTGGTTTAGCTCGCATCCTACGGGCCAACGTGCAAGCGGCGCTCGAAAACATCGCGATCGAACACGAACGCGACCTGACGAACTCCTCATGCGAGCGGGTGTTATTGCCAGAATGTTTCCTGCTCACGGACGAAATACTCAGGACAGCCTGCGATGTCCTCGAAGGGCTCGTCGTGCACCCTGAAAGAATGGAGAGAAATCTGCAACTGACCCGTGGCCTGAACATGGCCGAGGCTGTGATGATCGAGCTGACGAAGAGGGGGATGAACAGGCAAGTCGCGCATTCCGTCGTGAGAAATTGCAGCATGGCGGCGATCGGAAAAAACCTCTCGCTGAAGGATGCGCTGCTCCGGGAGCCGAAGGTCAAAAAATATCTTTCCGAAAAAGACATCGACGCACTCACGAACCCGAAACGATACTTGGGCAGCGCTGTTGCTACTGTCGAACGCGTGGTTAGTGAGTTGAAGCCAATCTATAGAAAGTAGCGCATAGCCGCCATCGCTAGCCCTAAGAATATCGGAATTGAAAGATTATCGTCCACTGGCATCAGTTCAACTAACCCAGCTATCACCGCTCCTATCAAAGCCACAGCCCAGCCCACGAACCAGACCGACACGACGAACGCCACGCAGATGAGCGCCAGAGTTCCTTCGAGCGTCTTCTTGCCAATCAAACGCCTTCTCCCAAAACTTTTCCCGACGATCGCGGCTGCGCCATCTGCTAGGACCATTATCAGAGAGATGGCAATCGCGATATTCTTTTCGTACAAAAATACGGCTATGAAAAAGGCCGAGCGCGGAGACGTGCCCTCCTACGCCCATCCTCTCGTGCTTCCTCATCATTGGGGGTGCCACCTCCTCGATCTCCTTGGGTATCCCGCGCCTGAAACGATAGACCTCACCGGCGATAAAGAGTATCGTCCAAAAAGCGATGAAGCAGAGCGTCACAAACTTCCCTGCCGTCCAATAGAGCAGAGGCACGATCAGACCTATCAGGTGAATGCCCTTCCGACGAATTTCATTGGATAGCGAAACCATCGCTCCCCCATTTTTAAAATGAAAGTATACACTTGGGTAGATATCGCCACCACTACTGCTGAAAGTTTAAATACAGCGCAGGTTTATTGCCAAAGGGGATGAGATGGAGAGCCTGAAGACAAAAGTTCTGAAAACAGCTGAAAAGGAAGGAGTAAATTTCATCCAGATGCAGTTCATGGACATCTTGGGCACTGTAAAAAACGTCACCATTCCTATAACCCAATTGGAAAAAGCTCTTGACGAAGGCGTGTTCTTCGACGGCTCGTCTGTGTTGGGCTACGCCACCATCGAAGAGTCCGACATGCGTCTAATGCCTGACCCAAAAACTTTCACGGTGTTACCTTGGACGCAGGACAGCCTCAAGACCGCCCGATTGGTATGTGATGTCTACGACCACGAGGGCACCAGGTTCGACGGTGACCCAAGATACGCCCTGCAAAAACTCGTGGAAACCGTGAAGAAGATGGGATATGTTTTCAACACGGCCCCGGAGTATGAATTCTTTTTCATGATGCTCGATGAGAATGGAGACCCGACGACGAAACCATCGGACTTCGGCGGCTATTTTGACCTCATGCAAGACCGCGGCGATAACATCAGAAAAGAGATAGTGACATACTTAGATGCGATGGGTTTTGAGGTTGAAGCCTCTCATCACGAGGTCGCACCTGGGCAACACGAAATTGACCTCAAATATATCGATGCTATCTCTTCTGCAGACAGGGTGGCGATGATGAAATATGTGACGAAAACCATCGCCTACAAACATGGGCTCTACGCAACCTTCATGCCCAAGCCGATATTCGGCATCAACGGCTCTGGGATGCACACTCATCAGTCTCTCGTGACTCCGGACGGAAAATCCGTCTTCTACGATCCTAAAGGAGACTACCAACTCGGCAAGAACGCCTTGTATTATATCGGCGGCCTTCTGAAATACGCGAAAGATATTTGCGCAGTCTTGGCGTCTTCCGTCAACTCCTACAAGAGATTGGTGCCCGGCTACGAAGCGCCCGTGTACATCTCTTGGGCGAACCGAAACCGAAGCGCGTACATCAGAGTACCAGCTGGGAGAGGTCCAAAGACTAGGATCGAACTTCGCAACCCAGACCCAGCGGGCAACCCGTACCTACAATTCAGCGTCATGCTCGCGGCCGGGCTGGCGGGCATTAAAGACAAAATTATGCCGCCGGAGCCGGTTGAGAAGGACATCTTCCACATGAGCGTCGAGGAGAGGAAGGCCTTGGGGATAGACTCGTTGCCAGAGAACTTGGGGCAAGCGCTCGATTGCATGAGAGAGAGCGAGATGATGAGGGCAGCGCTCGGCGATCATCTCTTCGAGCACTTCTTGCACATCAAAGGCAAGGAGTGGCAAGCCTACAGGGCTCAGGTCATGGACTGGGAGATCAAAAATCTGTTGCCAGTCCTCTAACACGCGAAGCGGATGATAGGATGAAAAACCCTTCAACGCTTTACGGTTACGCTGGGCGCGTGCTTCAAGTTGATCTGACCCGTGGGAAAGTCGCGGCGCAGGAGCTCGATAAGGAGCTCGCAAGAAACTACATCGGGGGAAACGGCTTTTGCGCACGGTTGCTGTTCGACTTGATAAAACCAGGCACCGACCCCCTAGGTCCAAAGAACTTCATGGTTTTCGCGGTCGGTCCACTGAACGGAACCATCTGGCCTCAGACGGGGCGATATGAGGTCGCCGCGAAGTCTCCGCTGACCGGCATCTATGGGGAAGCCAACTCAGGGGGTCACTGGGGCGCAGAGCTGAAGCATGCTGGGTTTGATGCCATAGTAGTCCAAGGGAAGAGCCAAAAACCTACTTACCTTCTCATCGAAGATGGCAAGGCCGAGCTCAGGGACGCCAAGCAACTCTGGGGCCGATCGACTCTGGAAACCGAAACCGTACTAAAAGAAAAACATGGAAGGGATGCCCAAGTCGCCTCCATCGGCCAGGCAGGTGAAAACCTCGTCCGTTTCGCGTGCATCATGACAAACTACCGCGCCGCCGCACGCACGGGGCTGGGTGCGGTGATGGGCTCGAAGAAGCTGAAGGCGATAGCCGTGCGAGGGAGTCTAGATATAGAGGTTGCTGATCTTGGACGATTTGAGCGCCTCGCGAACGCTGCACGCGAGAAGCTGCTTTCACACAAGTTCTCCGCATCAACGACCAAGTACGGCACATCGATTTTAGTAGAACTCATGAGCGAGATCGGACGCTTCCCCACGCGAAATTTTCAGAGCGGCGTCTTCGAGCACGCGTCGCAAATCGGGGGGGAGAAGATCGTCAGGGAGTTCAAGCTAAAGGATCGCGCGTGCTTCTCATGTCCGCTCCGCTGCGAGAATTTTGTACAGGTACCTGGCGCCGAACGGCTCTCAGAGGGAAAAGTCGAGTACGAGACGCTGTCGAGCCTCGGCGGGCGCTGCGGGAATGCCGACCTCGAAAAGCTCCTCCACGCGAACAGGCTCTGTAATCTCTACGGCCTCGACACCATCTCGTGCGGCGGCGTGGTCGCCTTCGCCATGGAGTGCTACGAGCGCGGCCTGTTAACATCGAAGGATACCGACGGCATAGAAATGAAGTGGGGAAATTCCGAAGCGATCATCGAGTGCATCGAAAGAATCACCAGACGCGAAGGCTTCGGCGCAAAGCTCGCGGAGGGGACAGCTAGGTTCGCAAAAAAGTTCGGCAAGGAGGCAGAACGATTCACGATGGTCGTGAAGGGCATGGACGAACCGGCGCAGGATGGGCGAGCTCAAAAATCGATGGGACTATCGCATGCGACGGCGAACCGTGGGGCGGACCACCTGACATCGTTCGAGGTGTTGAGCGAGGTCGGGTTCGTCGAGGCGATCGAGGAAAGGTTCGGAAAAAAAGTCATGCCCGAGGGTGCGGACAGGCTCAACCCAAAACACAAGCCGCTGATGGTGCGCGATGGCGAAAACTTCTGCGCGATAGTCGACTCGCTTGTCGCGTGCAAGTTCGGCGCAGTCTGGCCGCCGGCTTTGTACTTCGCCGACTTCGCGGGCGCACTGACAGCTCTGACTGGCACTCGCTACACCGAGAAGGATCTTCGCCTCATAGGCGAGCGCATCTTCACCCTCGAGCGCGCGTTCGACATACGCGAGGGCGTGACCGCGAAGGACGATAGGTTGCCCGAGCGCCTGACGAAGGAACCTGCGCCAGCTGGACCTTGCAAGGGGCACGTCGTCGAACTCGATCGCATGCTGCGCGAGTACTACCAACTTCGGGGCTGGGACAGGAAAACTGGCTGGATACCTCGCTCCCGCTTGGTGAAGCTTGGTCTCGCTGACACCGCAAAAAATCTTGCCCAACTGAAAAAATTACCGTAGAGCTAGCTGAATTTCAAAAGTGGTAGGGATTCGACCACGAAATTACTCCGCGACGGCTCGGTTACCCTGCCCGTGCTTTTCGTCGCGCGGCCATTCCCCGCACTTCAGCCTGAACGTTCACCACCGAACGCTTTAGCCGCAGCCTGCCCCAGCTGCGCTGAGTTTCACCGCGGCTCTCCGTCGCCCTTGAGCTTCGGTTCGGCTTCCCTTGCGGGCTTCCTCCCTACCGATATGCTTTCTGCCCAAATCTCCTATTTAAACCTTTTGAATTGGATTATTTCCAAAATTCTTCCTTTTTATTGAAAATAAAGTAATCTAATAGCATGAAATTCAATACAATTGTTACATTTATAACAAACATCGAAGGCGCCCCACCCGCTTTGCCTTTTTCGTCAAAACGAACAACAGGTTAAAAACTAGCTCTTGATAACATAAAGTGGCGAACCCATGGAAAAGAAAGTTGTAAACCCCTTCGACGCTGTGATAAAACAACTTGATATCGTCGCAGGAAAGCTGAAACTTGATCCATCGCTAACTGAAAGGCTCAAGAGTCCCAGGCGAATCATAATTGTTTCTGTGCCCGTGAAGATGGACGACGGAAAGATAAAAGTGTTCACAGGATACCGGGTGCAGTACGACATGGTGCGCGGGCCGTACAAGGGTGGCATCAGGTACCACCCGAACGTCGACCTCGATGAGATAAAAGCACTCGCTGCGTGGATGACTTGGAAGTGCGCCGTCGTCGATATCCCATACGGCGGCGCGAAGGGCGGTGTCGCTTGCAATCCGAAGGAGATGTCAAGAGGAGAGCTAGAGCGCCTCACCAGACGCTACACATCGATGATCATAGACGAGATCGGGCCATACAAGGACGTGCCGGCACCCGATGTATACACGGACGCGCAGACGATGGCGTGGATAATGGACACCTACAGCCAATTCAAGGGATACCTCGTCCCAGAAGTTGTGACCGGCAAGCCAATCGAAGTCGGAGGCTCAGAGGGTAGAGAAGACGCCACGGGGAGAGGGGCAGCGATATGCGCGAGAGAGGCCGTGAAGCACCTCGGAATCGACATGCGATGTCTGCGAGTCGCTGTCCAAGGATTTGGTAAGGTCGGCAAGGCAGCCGCGAAGATTCTTCACCAGATGGGCTGTAAAATCATCGCCGTGAGCGACTCGAGTGGAGGGATCTTTGATGAAAAGGGTCTCGACTTGACTGCGGTGCTCGAACATAAGGAAAAAACTGGACGGCTGTCTGGATTCAAAGATGGCGCCGACATCACAAACGATGAACTGCTTGAGCTTGAATGCGATGTCTTGGTGCCCGCTGCGCTCGAGAATCAAATAACAGAAGAAAACGCTGCGGACATCAAGGCAAAAATAATCGTCGAGGGGGCCAACGGGCCGAGCACGCCCGAAGCACGAGAGATCCTCAACAAACGTGGCGTGTTCATCGTGCCAGATATCTTGGCAAATGCTGGTGGAGTTGTGGTGAGCTATTTCGAGTGGATACAGAATTTGCACCGCGAACATTGGGGTGAAAAACAGGTCAACCAGAAGCTTGAAGAAAAAATGATTAAGGCCTTCAAAGATGTGCTGAAGATTGCGAGGGAGTACACCGTCGATATGGCAACCGCAGCCTACATACTTGGGATCAAACGGATAGTCAACGCCTACGAAAGACTTGGATTATTCCCGTGACACCTAGCGGCTGGGTTCAACTTTTTAGTTCATCTATGCCCACGAGCTTCAATCCAGTCATCTTGCTCGCATCCAACGTCAGAGTTCTGAGGTCCTCTCTCTCCAAGTTAGAGAGCGAAGTTTTTCCAGCGAGCATCGCGAGCATCGAAGCTTCATCCGTGAAAGCGCGCAGGAGGTTCGCTACCTTCCGCGCGCTCTCTTCAACGTTCAAGCGCTTTCTCAACTGTGGGTCTTGCGTCGTTATGCCGTATGGGCATCTCCCCGTGTTGCACAGGCCACAGACTCGGCACCCGATCGCCACGAGAGTTGCGGTCGATATCGCCACCGCATCTGCGCCGAGAGCCATCGCCTTGGCAACATCCGCTCCACTTGTTACCCCCCCAGATATCACGAGGTCGACTTTGTCGCGAAGGCCGGCTTCTTCAAGCGCACCGTTTGCGATCACAAGCGCCGCGAGCGTGGGCAGACCAGCGTGCTCTAGCACCACATCCGGAGAAGCGCCAGTTCCAGCCTGCATCCCATCGACGACAACCACATCAGCTCCAGCCTTCGCAGCTATTTTCACGTCTTCACCTATCCGCCCAGGCGCGAACTTGACCATGATCGGTACGCGCCAGTCTGCAATCTCGCGAAGCTGTTGAATTTTCATCTGAAGGTCCTCTGGACCAACGATGTCCATGTGGCGAGCGGGGGAGATGAGATCCGTGCCCTCTGGAACGCCGCGCACTCTCGCTATATCGGACGTCACTTTTTCCGCGAGCAACAGCCCTCCTTGTCCGGCCTTCGCACCTTGCCCGATCTTGATCTCGATGGCATCTGCGCGCTGTAAGTAGTCGGCCGAGACCCCGAATCGACCAGAAGCGTACTGCACGATGAGTTTCTTCGCGAACCTTCTTTCCTCAGGCAATAATCCGCCCTCGCCAGTATTGACTGCAGTCCCGACAGCAGATGCTCCTTTCGCCATCGCAATTTTCGTTTCCCTTGAAACGGCACCGAACGACATGGCACCGATGAAAATGGGTATGTCTAGTGTCAGCGGCTTTTCTGCAAACCTCGCCCCAAGCGTGACCTTAGTCTCACATGGCTCTCGGTAATGATCGATAGGTGGTCTAGATACTTGGGCGCAAAGGATCACGAGATCATCGAAGGAAGGAACATGTCGGCGCGCCCCAGTCCCCCTGACCTGTACTTCACCTGTGGTTGCCGCCCTTTGTAAAGCATAGATTTTTTCTACGGTCCATGTCATCGATGGTTTTGATTTTTCTACTCGAATTGCACCGGTGGGGCAAAAAACTGCACATGCATCACATCCCGCGCATATTTCCAAATTAACTTGCGGCACCTCCTTTCCGCCAGATTTCACCATTTTTATCGCACCTACAGGACAAACTCTCGCGCAGGTTCCGCATCCAGTACATTGTAAACTAACGTGATACATCAGCCCTCACCTATATCGACGTGATATATCCGTTTTTTAAGTGAAACTATCTTTGTGAATTTACTAGGAGATTTCAAGCCGAATTTTGCCAACAATTTTTTGATGACTTCTTGCTCTTGAGCAGCGACCTTCTGCGCGACCGCGTTCTTCCCGAGCGAAGCTATTTTTCCACCAACATATATCGTGCCCCCCATGATCGATTCTCCGGCGCTGTGTTCCACATCTCCGCAAACGATAATTTTCCCTCCAAACGCGTACAGGCCAGTCATGTAGCCCGAGTTCCCGCCGACGATTACCGTGCCCCCCTTCATCAACTGTCCTGTCCTGCTCCCGCAGTTCTTCCTGACGACGATCATCCCGTTATACATGCCTTGCCCAACACCGTCGCCAGCACTACCATCGATGATCACCGTACCATCAGTTATATTGTCACCAGCATACCAGCCAGCATTCCCATTTATGTGAATCAGTGGACCATGCATACAAGTGCCAAGGTAGTATCCAGCTGAGCCGTCTATCTCTATCTTCAAGCTGTTTCGTAGCCCAGCCACTAAGAAGTGGGCTGAACTAGGGTTAATCAGCCTAACTTTTCCCCTAGCTTTTCGCAGAAGCTGATTGATTTCCCTTGGGGACATCTTCGCCACATCAACTACTCTTGAGCTCATACACACAGACCTCCCCTGGCCCCAGATATTTGGGATTTGGATCCTCGCACACGCCAACCAAAGCGCACTCTTCGGAAGCTATGAAATAGCCGGACTTGTCGCGTGCGATCATCGCAGGCCGCAATCCGAGCTTGTCGCGTGCGACGCCGATCGCCGTGGACGTAGCTATGATATAGGAAAATGGGCCATCTAGCTCCTCGACAGAAGCCTCGAGCGCCTCCTCGAAAGATAATTTCTGCTGAAGTTTGTTCACGATAAAGTGAACTATGCACTCTGTATCGTTCTTGGTAACGAACGTGAAACCCCTGCGCTCCAGCCCGCGCCTGATCTTGTGATAATTCGTAATCTGACCGTTGTGGACTACGGCGATGTCTGGATTTGCACCAGTATGAAATGGATGCGCGTGATGATGGTCTACGCGCGATTCAGTAGAAAAACGAACGTGGCCGATGCCATGTGTCCCATGCATGCCAGAGATGCCATAGCTGGCCTCCAAGTTCTCCACGAGACCGGTCTCTTTTATCACTTGGATAGACTGCCCGTAACTGAAAACTTTGCCGATGCCTGTTGCGTCCACCTCTTCGACTATGCGCTTCAACGTCGACAGATCCTTCGCGCGTATCACGTACCTGTCGATGCCGAAGCCGCCACCCTTGGATATCGTTACCTGGATATCGCGGATGTTTCCGCCAGCGCGCCCGATCGCATCCCCCACCTTTCCTATCGCCCCTGGCTTGTCCAAGACCTGCACCATCAAAATGTACTCGTCCTCACCCAACTTCTTGTCCGTGTAGATAGCTACGCCGGCCGAATCCGTGCCGCGGTGCTGGAGCGCCAACATCATGTGGTAGAGGTAATCCCCAACCCTGCCAGGATGTTTTAGCATAAGGCCTATTATCCCGCACATTTTCTCTTAACCAACTTGACATTGCTACTTAAGTTTTTTCGCTAACTTTACATTTTGTTAAGATTGAAAAAAAGCTATAATCAGCGTTCCTCAAAATGCCTTTGCTAATACCCCGTTGGCCTCTGTCAGCATCTCTTTGAAATCGTCTTCTCTCAGAACATCTCCGAGTCCAATACCTGGACACTCATCGGACGCTTTGAAAATGTAGCCACCATTGTGCTTCTCCACGGAAAACGGGTAGAATCTGCAGAGCAACGGCCTGTGCATGTATATCGAGCACCCGCCGTTTTTCAAGAAAACGCATTTTCTGTTCTTCTTCTTCATCACATACTTGAAAGGTTTCGGGCTCGACACAGGAGTAGCGAATCCGGATAGCCGCATCCCACTAATTCTTTCTATTTTCTTGGCTTCCCTGGGTAGAAGTAGAACTTGCCTTTTCTTCTGCGGGGTATCGCCGCAGCACTTCGTGCATCTCAGGCACTCAAAGCTCACGTTTTTCGGATACTTTATCTCAACCAATCGAATACTTCCATTCCTCAGGCACCCAAGTGGGCCCAGCCTGCCTTCATCAAACAGTACTTGGGCTTGACTGCTTAAAAGATTTGTGTTTCGCTATTTTTTCTGCTTGCAGAGCCTCAAGAAATACTCGTGCAGGCGGGTATCTAGGGTAAGCTCGGGGTGAAATGCTACGCCGATCAGCTTGCCCTGCCGCACGGCCACTATCTTGCCGTTGAATTCGGCCAAAACATCTACGCCGCATCCCACATCCACGACCGCAGGGGCCCTGATGAAGACGCACCTCAGCGGCTCCTTTCCGAGCGCTGGGATCTCAAGGTCAACCTCGAACGACTCGCGTTGCCTGCCGAATGCGTTGCGGACGACGCCTATGTCCATGAGGCCGAGGAGCGGCTGCTTGGTCCTCTTCACCGACTCGTCGCCGCGCTTCGCTAGGGTTATCAGCCCGGCACACGTGCCCAATATCGGCGTTCCACCCGCTGCCATCCGCTTCACTTTTTCGAGGAGGCCGGTGGTGAGCATCAGCTTGCCTATCGTCGTGCTCTCGCCCCCCGGAATTATGATTCCGTCTGCTCCATCGAGCTGTTCGGGCCTGCCGACCCACACCGCCTCGCCCTTGATGCCGAGCTTGCGCATCGCTCGCGTGGTTGCCTCGATGTGCTCGCCGACCGCGCCTTGCAGACCAATTATGCCGATCTTCATAATCATCATTCAACCAGCACATTCAACTCAAACGTTAATTAAATTTAAGCATGAGTACATGTTTGGTTGTTTAGGTTCAGCTGTCACAGTATTACGCCGCCGAGGTGTGCATGGCCGTGCAGTATCAAGGTGGCTGGCGTCGTGCCCCGATTCTAAATTCGTACCACTTCAACTCTGGCCCTTCGAAGTGTTTTAGGAGTTTTCTGAACTCACGCGAGTGGCGTTCACTCA
>Ga0315268_10006372_pt1 | contig 12569 bp, 14 predicted proteins | sample C1_top_MG_FD_204535 | JGI IMG/M metagenome (GOLD analysis project Ga0315268, IMG submission 204535) | Sediment microbial communities from Yellowstone Lake, YNP, Wyoming, USA - C1_top | ecosystem: Environmental > Aquatic > Freshwater > Lake > Sediment | place: USA: Wyoming | collected 2017-08-01 | reverse complement strand
GCGTGGGTTGGGGGGGGGGGGGGGGCCCGGTTCGTCATTTGACACTCCCCCCTCACCCTGCCCTCTCCCCCCAAGGGGGGAGAGGGGAAAAATCTTGGTAATTCCGTAATTCCCTTAGGATAATTAAATCTTTCTTATGGAAAAGGTATCTAAAAGCGGCCTCTTGGCAATAAGTTTGCCGGACACCACTGCCCAAGTCCCCCTTTATTAAAGGGGGACTTTAATACTTAATCTCCTTTTCTCATTGCCGACTTATGCAGCCAGGTAGCAGGCGTGGTAGCAGGCGGGCAGCATTCACCCCCACCCCAGCCCTCCCCCCACAAGGGGGAGGGGGTAAGAGGTTCCCTCAAGGGGGAGGGAAGAGTAGAAGGGCAGCCTTAGCCTCAATTTTGCTGGCGGTTTTCCTGATGCTGGGTCTTTGCGCGGGTGCCGCGGCCGCGGCGGAGGACTTCCAGGCGGCGCGCTCCGGGCGGGTCTTCTCCTTTCCCCGGGACCACGGCGCGCACCCGGAGTTTAAAACGGAGTGGTGGTACTGGGTGGGGCACCTGAAATCGCCTGACCATCAAACCTTCGGCTACCAGCTCACTTTCTTCCGGGCCGCCGTGAGAAAGCCGGACCCCCGGGCCCGCTCGGCCTGGTCGTTTCATACCGCCTACTTCGCCCACCTGGCCCTCACCGACCCGCAGCGCGGCGCCTTCCAATTCCGGGAGCAGGCCGGCCGGGGCGCCCTGGGCCTGGCCGCGGCCGAGGCGGGGCGCCTGAAAGTGTGGGTGGACTCCTGGCAGGCGGAGCAGCGGGGGAACGCCATGGTCCTCTCGGCCCAGGCCGAAGACCTGGGGCTGGAGTTGACCCTCGAGCCGCAGAAAGGTCCCGTGCTGCATGGGGAGGGCGGCTTCAGCCGCAAGGCCGCAGACTCGGAGGCCGCCAGCTACTACTACTCCCTGACCCGCCTGAAGACCCAGGGGAAACTCACCCTGGCCGGAAAACCCCTGGAAGTCACGGGGGAAAGCTGGATGGACCACGAATTTTTCACCGGGGGGCTGGCACCGGGCCAGGCGGGCTGGGACTGGTTCGCCCTGCAACTGGACGACGGCGCGGAGGTCATGCTCTACCTCCTGCGCCGCCGGGACGGGAAACCGGACCCGGCCTCTGCCGGCACCCTGGTGGACCCCCGGGGCCAGGGCAGGCATCTGGCCCTCAGTGACTTCCAGGTCAGGGCTACGGGCTCCTGGACTTCCCCCCACACCGGGGGCGCTTACCCGGCGGGGTGGGATATCTTCCTCCCTGGGGGCGGCTACCGCCTCACCCTGACCCCCACCCTGGCGGACCAGGAGGTCCGGTCCCGGGGCCCGGCCCGGCTCAACTATTGGGAGGGCCAGGTGCAGATCACAGGGGAGAAAAACGGGCAGCCTGTAACAGGTAAAGGCTATGTGGAACTCACCGGCTACGCCGGCCCCATGGAGGGGATGTTTTAGGAGAGGGGATAGGGGGAGGGCCATGGGCTGACGGCTCCTGCCCTTCCCCAAGACCTACCTGCATATGTCCGTCAGCGCGTCAGCCAGCGGCCGTTGCGCATGGTGACGAAGGCGTAAGGCTGCACCCAGTTGAGGAAAAAGAAGGAGAAATACGAGTAGAGGATGCCGTAGATGAACTCCAGGTCCCGTTCCTGGGAGATGTAGTAGTACATCCAGATGAGGGTGAAGACCCCGAGGCCCGCGAAAAATTTCACCATGACGATGGGGTAGACGAAGAAGGACATGACCAGCAGCCCCAGGAAAAGATAGGTCAGGGGGAACTCGATCTGGGTGATGAAGAAGTCAATGATGGGCAGCAGGCGATGCTGCTCCCGGTAGCGGGTGAAGATGAACTTGAGCTGGATCCAGTTTTCCCGGAAGTTGCTGCGGTCCCAGCGCAGGTACATTTTGCAGAGGCCCTGGTAGGTTTCGGGTACCAGGGTGTGGACTACGGCGGTGCGCTGGTAGGCGGTGTAGTAGCCCTGGCGCAGGACGAAGTTGGTCAGGGCGCGGTCCTCGCCGATGGTCACGGGCAGGCCCCAGAAGGTCTGGCGGCGCCACTCCTTGAGGATGGGGGCCAGGGCTTCCCGGCGGTAGGCGGACAGCGCCCCGGGGGTGCAGGTGACGCAGCCGTACATGCTTTGCGAAGCCCTTAAGAAGTCGAAGGCCAGGACGAAACGCACGCCCAGCATGCGGGGCAGCAGGCTGCGGGCCCGGTTGTAGACCTTGACGTTGCCGGCCACCGCCCCGATCTTGGGGTCTTGCAGCATGGGGGCGAGGACCTGCTTGATGGTGTCCCGGCCCACCACGCTGTCCGAGTCGACGGTGACGAAGAAATCCCCCTTACCCCGGGTGAAACCGGCGTAGAGGCCTTCTTTTTTGCCCCGGTTCCGGGGGAAGCGGATGGCCTTGATGAGGTGGGGGTAACGCCGGCGCGCCCGGTCAATGTAGAGCCAGGTGTCATCCCTGGAGCCGTCGTCGATGCAGATGATTTCCAGCCGGTCCGCGGGATAGTCCGAGTCCACCGCGGCATAGATGGCCTTTTCCACCATGGCCCCTTCGTTGTAAGCCGGGATGACCACCGTCACCGGGGGCAGGGGCCCGTCGGGAAGGCGGTAGGGACGGTAGCGCCACCAAAGCACGGTGCGCACCACCTGGAAGGCCAGGAAGGCCAGGGTGAAGCCGGCGCCCAGGGCCATGACGGGAGAGGCGAAACTCTGGCGCTTGAGAAGCTGCAGGTAGCCGTTGAAAGAGCCGAATTTAAGGGAAAGCACGAGGCATACCAGCAGAAACGCGGGAACCAGGATCTTCAAGGCCAGGTCCAGGAGCTGGATGCGCTGCTCCTCCCGGGAGCGCCCGTGGAAGGCGGTGCTGACATGCGGCATGGGGAAACAATCCCTCTTGAGTGCTGGAATCAACCTGGGTACTGGTAGATGCAAGGGACTTGCCAAAAATCGCCCGAACCATAAAAAATATCTTAGTGATATTATTGGTAAATTTATTCTACTACCAACCTGCCTCCAAACCTGGGAGGCGAAAATTTCTCTGGTTGAGAGAAGGCCGGGAAAGCCTGATTAATTTTTTTCAATTTGAGAAAAGGGCCTGTCCAGGGGTAGCCGGGAGGCGGCAAGTGCAGTTAAGGCCAGGGTAAAATAATTTTACTGCCCAGGAATGGAGGGTTTGATTCACTTCTGCGGCATCTTATGGTAAATAAAAAGACTTAAGGATGGGGGATTGGCCCCGGAGACAGGTTTCCCAGCACCCCAGGGTAAAGGTATGGATGCGAAGCAGGAAGCCGAACAGGAACAGGAAGCGACGGGGCTGAAGCTGTGCCAGCTGGGGCAGGAAGTCAGCATGCCGGGGGGCACACGCATCGTCAGCCAGGGCGAGGCTCCCCTTTACTTCTACGTCATCCAGTCCGGCCGGGTGCGGGTCTTCCGGGAGACCGCGGAGGGCATCCGCACTAACCTCACGGAACTGGGGCCCGGGGCCTATTTCGGCGAAGTGGCCCTGGTCACCGGCCAGCCCCGCAGCGCCTCGGTGGAAGCCGTGGTGGACTCCAACCTCATCCGCATCTCCAAGGAAGAGTTTGACCGGCTGCTGGACGATAACCCCAAGCTGGCCCGGCACATCATCCAGCAGCTGGCGGCCTGGCTGGTGGCCGGGGACCGGCGCATCGAAACGGAAGTGATTCACCAGGTCAAGCTGCGCCAGATCTCCTGGTTCGACTACGTGCTCCTGGGCGGTTTGACCTTTTTGCTGGCTGTGGGCTTCAATTTCTTTAACCCCAACGGGATCTCCATTGTGCAGGGTTGGGGGGAGAAGGACCAGGTGCCCAAGATCGAGCAGGCCGCGGCGGTAAAGGATTACAAGGACCAGAGCGCCCTTTTTGTGGACGCCCGGCCCACCAGTTTCTTCAACCAGGGACATATCAAGGGGGCCATCAATTTACCCCTGCCCCTGTTCGATTTTCTCTACCTGATGCAGCTGAGCCAGGTTCCCAAGGACAAGCCCCTGATTGTCTACGGCCGCAACATCAGCCGCCACTATGACACCGATGTGGCTAGGAAGCTGATGCTCCGCGGGCACCAGAAGGTCATGATCCTGGGGGGCGGCAGCGACGACTGGCAAAATCACCAGTTTCCCTTGGAGCCCTAGTGATGGACTGGACCATTGCGACCAACGCCTTGCTGCACTATCCTTACATCATTGTCACCGCCATCTTGGTGGTGGCGGTGGGGGTGCTGACAGCGGCCGGGAAGTGGCCGCTGGTGGAAGCGTTTTGGAGTAACCCCTATTCCTCCGCGGCATTCCGGTTATTTTTAGGGGTCTCCTTCATCGTCGCCTCCATGACCAAGATCCCCTATCCGGCGGAATTTGCGGAGAACGTGGCGGGCTTCATGATGGTGCCCACCTGGGGGGTCAACCTCATGGGGGTGCTCATGCCCTGGGCGGAGCTGGTGGCGGGGCTGTTCCTGATCCTGGGCATTCGCACCCGGGCCGCGGCCACCATCATCGGGGCGCTCCTGATCATGTTCATCGTCGGTCTGGGCATCAACCTGATTAAAGGCACTCCCATCAACTGCGGCTGCTTTGAAAGCGTGGGTGAACCCATCAGTTGGGAACTGGTGGTGCGGGACGCGCTGATGCTGTTCATGGCGGTGCAGATTCTTTTTTACGACCGTCTCTTCGTCTTTGACCGGGGCGGGTTTATCTGGCGGGAAAGGAAGATATGAACTCTAAAGGGAAGTGGGCGGCTTGCCTGGCGTTGGTGCTAATGGGTTTATGCCTGGTGGGGTGTAAACAGCGGGAGCCCTACGCCGGGAAATTCGTGTCTCTTAACGAGCAGCCGGAAATTACTTTGGAACTCAAGTCCAACGGGGAAGGTATCTGGTCCAGCGGCGACAGCCGCATCGCCTTCCGGTGGGAAGTAAAGGGGGACCGCATCTGGTTCCATGCCAAGGGCGGCGGCGTCCTCATCGGCACCCCCCTGGGTGACCGGCTGTCGGTGGACATGTCCGGGGACCTCTATCCGGGTTGCTTGAGAGGCAGGTGTGTGGAGTTCAAACGCGTCCCGGAGGGAGGTTAACCCCCTCTTGGGAGCGCGAACCCTTAGAACCCCGGGCCTTAAGGGACTCCTTTTCCTGGCCCTGGCGGCAGTCCTTTGGGTCCACCCGGCCGGGGGGGCCTTCGGGGCCGCAGAGGTGCGCCGGGTGGGGCTGAGCAAGGTGGAGGAACAGACCCTCCTGACGGTAGTGCTCAGCCAGCCCCAGGAAGCCCAGGTCACCACCCGCATGGCCGCAGGCAAGCCCCAACTGGTAGTGGACTTTCCCCAGGCCCGGGCCGGGCGGCTGCCCCCCCGACTGGAGGGGGACGACTACCTGGTGAACCAGGTCCTTACCGAGGTTTCCCCCGGGGGGGTGCGCTTCATCCTGGAGCTGTTTCCGGAGCGAGCTTATGTCTTCTGGAAACAGACGCGCCCCGGCACGGGGGGCCAGGCCCTGTTCGTGGTGGGCCTGAGGCCGGACCGTGCGGAGCCGGCGCCGCCATCTTCCCGCACCCCGGAGACTTACCGGAACCCGGAGGCCCCTCCCGAAGCGGCGGAGCCGTCTCTGTCCCAGCCGGATGATTACGGTTACAAGGAGCCGGTGGGCAGCCCGGTCACGGGCAGTTTTATAGAGTTGAAACGCTTGATGCCCAAGGCCGGGCCGTTGTTTGCCAGCCTGGAAGGCGAAGGCTGGGTGGTCTCCCAGTCCCACAACTATGACCGTCCGGGCCAGCGCCAGAGCCGGGACTTTATCCTCACCAACCGGCGGTACCCGGAGTTGTCGGTGAAGATCGTCAATCTGCCGGCCACCCAGGCCAACGTGCCCGGCATCAACATGGTCACCCTGACCACGGACAACCTGACGGGGGAGACGGCCTCCCAATACCAGGCCCTGCGGCAGTGGAACTTCGCCAAGATCAAGCAGCAGTATGAGGACATCGGCGACTTCTTCGACGACGCCTTGAAGCCCCTCCGGGTGAAGCTCAGGGAAGAGACCAAGGCCCTGGCCCTGAGGGACGCGCAGGTGTTCCAGGACTTCCTGAGAAGGGCCTGCCCCCGCAACCCCCAGGTGACCCAACAGGTCATGGATCACGTGCGGGAAAAGGTCAACCCGAGGTTTGAGGGGGTGCAATATACTGTCTCAGAGGACCCCCTGGTTATTTTGAATCTGGTGGATTTTCTCTACGTGCGGGTCTATTTCCTGGAAACCGGCTAGGAGGGAAAAATGGCAAAAGAGATCACCATCTTCGGCAAGGCCACCTGACCCTTTACCGTCAAGGCCCGGGAGGCCAAGAGCAGCGAGGGGTATAAAGTCATTTACCGGGATGTCCTGGAGGACGCCGGGGCCATGGAAGAGATGCTGCGCCTCACCTCGGGGCAGCGCCGGGTGCCGGTCCTGGTGGAAGCAGGAAAGGCCACCGTAGGCTTCGGAGGCTCCTGAGGGGTTTAGCTCAGCCCCCGGGACGGGGCTTTCCTGGTGAGAAGGGGCGGCGGGGCCGCCCTTTTTTTGTTGAGCCGGGGTTTCAGAAGGGGATCCGAGTGGGGGGAGGGTCATGGTCAGGGGGACCACTTTTATTTTAAAAATATAACATATTAAATTAATTGACTAAAGAGTTATTTTTGTCATTTTTCTCAAATAGGAATATCTCTCCCCAAATATGTCCCACTTTCCTGCCTTTTTTTAAATAAATTTGGTTTACTCCCCCACTTTTTTCTTATAATGCCAGCAAAAAATGGGAAAAATTGCATGTGATATTAGACACATAAAAATATGTACCAAATATAGTCTGAAAATTCAATGGGATACATGATTAACGCAATTTTTTTCTTGACAGGCATTTTTTCCCGCGGTATAGCATACCGAACAATCAATCCAAGCCCTCTTGGGGGCGCCGTAGATAGTGCACTGAAAGGAACCTGAGACCAGTCGGCTGTAACCGTTGGGGGGGATGAATCTTCTTCCCTGGAGGTGTGAGCCCAAGGCCTAAGGCCAAAAAGAAAACTATCGAAGCAATCCCAGGGCCCCGGCCCTTAGCTTTCTCTTAGACGGTCCCTTTCTCTAGCATTCCCCATTAATCCGTCAAAAGCCTGGATTGCGTGCAAGCGAGGAATTTATGAGAAAGAAGACGGCGATAATCTGTCTCTTGGGTGTGGGAGTCGGCCTCCTGGCCGCGCCCGCACCCACCATCTGCGTGACCATGTCCATAGTCACCGTGACTGCCTACCATCCGGGAGTTTACGACCCCCACCATAACCTGCGGGGCATCACCGCCTCGGGGCTCAAGGTGAAGGAAGGGATGGTGGCGGTGAGCCGGGATGTGGAGCGGAATTTGAACCTGGATTTCGGCGACCGGGTGCTCTTGCACGGTCTGGGTGTCTTTGAGTTTCAAGACCGCATGGCCGCCCGCTGCCGCAAAAAAGTGGACATCTTCATGGATTGCAAGAAAAAGGCCCGCTACTTCGGGGTGCGGCGCTATATCGTCCTGGTGAAGATCGCCTGATTCCTCCGCCTCATTTCACTCTTTCAATGTAAGTGCCGCTGCGGGTGTCCACCCGGACCCGGTCCCCGGCGTTGATGAACAGGGGCACCTGGATGGTGGCGCCGCTCTCCAGCGTGGCGGGCTTGGTGCCCCCCGAGGCGGTGTCGCCCCGGACCCCGGGCTCCGTCTGGGCCACCGCCAGCTCCACAAAGAGGGGCAGCTCCATGGCCACCGGCTGCTGGTTGAAGAGCAGCACCTTCAGGTTGAGGTTTTCCGTGAGAAAGAGGCGGGACTCCCCCACCTGATCGCCGGAGAGCATGATCTGCTCGTAAGTCTCATTGTCCATCATGCAGTAGCGATCCCCTTCCCGGTAGAGGTACTGCATCTCCCGCTCCATCAGGTCCGGTCTCTTGATGCGCTCGCCGGAGCGGAAGGTGTTGTCCAGCACCCGGCCGGTAATGAGGTGCTTCACCTTGGTGCGCACGAAGGCCCCGCCCTTGCCGGGTTTGACGTGTTGAAAGTCGACGATGACGTAAGGCTCGCCGTCCAGTTCGATTCTTAAACCCTTGCGAAAATCCGCGGTGGAATACATGCCGGTGGACTCAGCCTCTCTTTAAGTGAATTTAGCCCGGGCCGGGACGGCTAGGCTCTGTGGGGAGGGCCCCCTTCCAGGACTCTAAGGAGCCGGGGCCTCCGGCGGCGCCGCTGATGGAGGTGGCGGCAGCACCGGTTTTATCGGAGCCGTCGGCGGCAGCTGAAAGATTATTTCATTTTTCTTGATGAAGTTCAATTCCCGGCGGATGAGGTCCTGGATCATTTCCGGGTCGTGCTGCAGACGGTCGATGGTGCGGCCCAGCCGGTCGTTCTCGCTGGCTAAGCGCGCATTCTCCTGCTCCAGGCGCAGTTTTTCCTGGCGGAAACGGTAAATCTGGTAAACACCCTGGTGGCTGAAAAAGACTACCAGGAACAGGGCCGCGGTAAGAGCCAGGGCCACTCCCACCAGGAGTTTGCGGCCTCCCTTGAAGCCATGGTTGTCAACGGAATCGGTGGCGGGTGAAGTCATGTCTCCCCCAACAAGACTTCTGTCGGGTATGATGCCGGAAATTCTGGCAAAAAGCAAACAAAATTTGTCCCCCAACGGCGTATTGACAAGAATGGGTGAAAGTAATACGGTCTAACAACCCTAAAGGAAACCTTCGGAGAGTCATTTGGTCACTCAGAATGACCGCCATTGCTATTTTTCGGAGTCTTCTTGAAGGAGAACCCCATGGCGCTCCTGGTCCCCCTGGCGGCCACCGGCATCGGGTCAGTACCCTTTACTGATATAGATGAGGCCGTGGCCTTGATTCTGGAGAGTGTCACCCAGATGCCTTTCTGGCCGCAGCTGGTGCGCCTGGGCTACCGGGAGGAGATGGGGCCCCAGGCGGCCCGGGGCCTGCCCACCCTGAAGGTGGACAGCGGGGCCAGGGCGGTGGTGGTGGACCCGGACGCGCCCCGGGATGAGGCCTTGGCCCGGTTCTACGAGGCGGTGCTGGCCGGCGATCTCACGCCTTTTGCCCTGGAGCCCGAGGAGGCCCGGGGGTTTTTCGCGCTGCTCGCCGCGGTGGCGGCCCGCCCGGATCTGGGCCCGGCCCTGAAGGGCCAGCTTTCGGGCCCCGTGACCCTGGCCGGGATCATCAAGGACCCCCAGGGCAAACCCATCCTCTATGACCGGGAGCTGACCCAGGCGGTGTGCCAGGGCCTGGCGTTGAAGGCCGCCTGGCAGGCCCAGAAATTCCGGGAACTGGGCAAGGACGCGGTGGTCTTCTTCGACGAGCCTTACCTTTCCGGGTTCGGCTCCGCGTATCTGCCCCTCTCCCGGGGGGAGGTCATCGAGCTGCTCACCCAGACCCTGGAGGCGGCGCGCCAATTCGGGCCCGTGACCTTAGGGGTGCACTGCTGCGGCAACACCGACTGGTCCATGCTCATGGAGACCCCCATCGACATTTTGAGCTTCGATTCCTTCGGCTACTTTGACAGCCTGCGCCTCTATGAGAAAAGCCTGAAGGAATACTGGGGCCGGGGCGGCTGGCTGGCCTGGGGGCTGGTGCCCACGAGCGAAGCCCTGGAGGCGGAGACCGGGGACACCTTATGGCAGCGATTCAGCCACCAGGTCAAGGAGCTGGAAAGCCTGGGGCTGGCCCCCCAGTCCGTGCTGTCCCAGGCCTTGCTGACCCCGGCCTGCGGCATGGGGTATCTTAGTGCCGAGGCCGCGCGCCGCGTCCTGAGCCTGCTGGCGGACCTGGGCGTGCGGGCCCGGCAGTGGCTGGAGTCGCTTTAGAAATGGCCAGCAATATTTAGAAATGGCCAGCAATATATTGTAGGGGCGGGGTTTCCCCGCCCGCAACAGGGCGAGGAGACCTCGCCCCTACCGCGACAATTTTTCAAAGTTTAAATAAACGCTCATCTGGCATGAAACCAGAGGTCTAATACCCAGAAGGCACACTACATCAGGGAGGGCTGGATGAAGGTCAAGGAGATCATGGTCAAAGAGGTGGCCACCCTGGATGTCAACGATGAACTGAGCCTGGCCAACGACATCATGCGCCTGGGCCGGATTCGGCATCTGCCGGTGGTGGACGGGCCCAAACTGGCGGGGATCATCTCGGAACGGGACCTGTTCCGCAGCTCCCTGGCCCAGGCCCTGGGCTACGCCACCGAAGACACCCGGGATGTGATGAAAAGGCTGCGCATCAAGGACATCATGGTGACCAAGGTGCTCACCGTGTCGCCGGAGGACGGAGTGTGCCAGGCCGTGCGCCTCATGGTGGACCGCAAGATCGGCTGCCTGCCGGTGGTGGAGAGGGGGCGCCTGGTGGGCCTCATCACCGAAACCGACGTGCTGGTGCAGTACCTGAAGGAGTGCGGCGCCGAAGACTAGGCGGCGCCAGCCTGCGGCGCTCAGATATACCGGAGCCAGTGCTGGTAGCGGCGGTCCCGGCCCTTGACCACGTCAAAAAACGCGGCCTGGAGCTTCAGGGTGACGGGTCCGGGCCGGCCCGGGCCGATGATGCGGCCGTCCACTTCCCTGATGGGCGTGACCTCCGCCGCGGTGCCGGTGAGGAAGGCCTCGTCCGCCAGGTAGAGGTCGTCCAGGGAGAAGCGGTCCTCCTGCACCGGCAGGTCCAGGTCCCGGGCCAGGGTGATGAGGCTGTGCCGGGTGATGCCCGGCAGGATGGAGGTCAGGGGCGGGGTCTTAAGCACCCCGTCTTTCACCATGAAGATGTTCTCCCCCGAGGCCTCGGCCACGTAGCCTTCGCTGTCTAGCAAGATGGCTTCGTCAAAGCCCCCTTCGATGGCCTCCCGCTTGGCCAGGATGGAATTGACGTAGTTGCCCACGGTCTTGGTCTTGGTCATCATGATGCGCACGTGGTGCCGGGTAAAGGCTGAGGTCTTCACCCGCACGCCCCGCTTCATACCCTCATCCCCCAGGTAGGCCCCCCACAGCCAGCTGATGACGGTGACCTGCACCGGACTGCCCTTGGGGTTCAGGCCCATGACCCCTTCCCCCAGGAACACCAGGGGGCGGATATAGGCCTCCTTCTGGCCGTTGACCCGCAGGCTCTCGCAGCACGCCTCCTCGATCTGGGCCGGGGTGAAGGGAATGGCGATCTGCATGACGTGGGCCGAATCGAAGAGACGCCGGACGTGCTCGGTCAGGCGGAAGATGGCGGTGCGGCCGTCCTCGCACAGGTAAGCCCGGATGCCTTCAAAAACGCCCAGGCCGTAGTGCAGGGTGTGGGTGAGGACGTGCACCCGGGCCTCGTCCCAGGGGACGAATTTACCGTCCAGCCAGATTGCCTTTGCCTTTTCCACCATGGGCCAGCCCTCCGTTAACCGCAATTTTGTAACGCATCCGCCGGCCCTTGTCAAACGGTATTTCCGGCCCCCAGGACGCCGCCACCCTTTAGGTTGCCATGCCCGCCGATTTTCCGTTATCATAGGGTAACTTCCCGGCGGTGCGGCCGGGTCACCTTTATGAGAAGGCCGAGTTTGCCATGGCGGAGCCGTTAACAGCAGGAGTGATCGGGGTGGGCTACCTGGGCCGCTTCCACGCCGAGAAGTATGCGGGCCTCCCGGGCGTGGCCCTGGCGGGGGTGGCGGACCTGGACGCAGAGCGGGCCAAGAACGTGGCCCAGGCCCTGAACACCCGGGGCTTTAATGACTACCACGAGCTGCTACCGCAGGTTTCCGCGGTGAGCGTGGCCGTGCCCACCACCGCCCACTTTGAGGTGGTGCGGGATTGTCTTGAGGCCGGCTGCCACGTGCTGGTGGAGAAGCCCCTGGCCGTGACCGTGGCGGAGGCCGACGACCTGGTGCGCCTGGGCCGGGAGCACCAGGTCCTCCTTATGGTGGGGCATCTCGAGCGCTTCAACTCCGCCATGGAGGAGCTGAAGCGCCGGGTCACCCGGCCCCGCTTCATCGAGAGCCACCGCCTGAGTTTCTTCAAGGAGCGGGGCACCGACGTGGATGTAGTCCTGGACCTGATGATCCACGACCTGGACCACGCCCTCAGCCTGGTCCCTTCACCGGTGGCGGAGATCCGGGCCGCGGGCATCTCGGTGCTCACCGATCGGGTGGACCTGGCCAACGTGCGCCTGGAGTTTGGGGACGGCTGCATCGCCAACCTCACCGCGTCGCGCATGTCCTTCAAGTCCATGCGTAAGTTCCGGCTGTTCCAGCCTGAGGCTTATCTGGCCGTGGACTTTGAGGCCCGGGAACTCACCGCGGCCTTCCGCCAGGAGGGGGCCATGGGGCCGCTGCCCGGGGTGGGACTGGAAACCAAGCGCTACCCCCAGGAGGACGTGCTGCTCAAGGAAATCACCGCGTTTGTGCACGCGGTGCAGACCGGGACGAAGGCGCCGGTCCCCGGCGAAGCCGGCCGGGACGCCCTGAACCTGGCCCTGGAAATCAACGCGGCCATGCGGAAAGCCAAGGGGTAGGGTGGGGGTAGGCGGGGGGTGGGCGGGGGGACAGCGAGTCCCCCCC
>Ga0315268_10006371_pt1 | contig 12571 bp, 10 predicted proteins | sample C1_top_MG_FD_204535 | JGI IMG/M metagenome (GOLD analysis project Ga0315268, IMG submission 204535) | Sediment microbial communities from Yellowstone Lake, YNP, Wyoming, USA - C1_top | ecosystem: Environmental > Aquatic > Freshwater > Lake > Sediment | place: USA: Wyoming | collected 2017-08-01 | reverse complement strand
TCCTGGGCCATGTTTATGATTCTGCGCCTGGGTCGGGCCTCAGAGTCGATTTTGCGGGAAAATTACCGGAGCATCCAGGCCGCGGAAAACATGATTGATGCCATAGAGCGGCAAGATTCGGCTACCTTGCTGATCCTCTTGGGGTATGAGCCGCAGGGGGTCTCCGAGTTTCGGGAAAATGAGACCGTCTTTCTCCAATGGTTGGGCCGCGCCAAAGACAACGTTACCATTCCGGGGGAACAGGAGATCATCGACGCTCTGGAAAAAGGCTATACCCATTATTTAAGGGAAATCTCCGATCTGCAGCTTCTTTATCACTCTGACCGCCCCCGGGCGACCAATGCTTATCATGAGATTATTTTGCCATTATTCAGAACGATCCGGGATGCCTGCATCAAGCTGCGGGATTTGAACCACGAGACCATGTATGCCACCAGCAACCGAGCCAATAAAATTTCGGTGCAGGCGGTCTTCTCCATATCGGTAATCGGCGGGGCCTCGGTCCTCCTGGTGATTGTTTTCAGTCTTTTCCTGTCCCACCTCATTTCCCGCCCGGTAACCGATCTGAAAGAAGCGGCTTTACGCGTGGCTCAAGGCGATTATGACGTCCAGGTGCCGGTGCGGGGATCGGATGAACTGACCCTCCTGGCCACTCAGTTCAACCTGATGGTGGAAAAATTAAAACAGTTCCATGACCTGAACATCGGCAGAATCATCGCCGAGAAGCGCAAAAGCGACGCCATTATCCGGAGTGTGGACGATGGCATCCTGGTGGTGGACGATAATTTTCTGATAACGAACTTGAATCCCGCCGCCGCCAAAATTTTCGGCGTTCTCCCGGAGGATTCCCTGGAGAAGCACATTCTGGAAGTAATGAGAAACGAAAGGCTCTTCGGCTTCCTTAAGGAAACCCTCGCCTCCGGCCAACCTCCCCACCTGGAAGAAGGCGAAGATATCCTGACCATAAAAACCGGGGAAGAGAGCCGCCACTACCAGGTTTCCATCGTGCCCATGCGAACCCCCGCCGGGGTTATACCGGGGGTGGTGTTGCTGCTGCGGGACATCACCCGCCTCCGGGAACTGGACCGGCTGAAGAGCGAATTTGTCATGACGGCCTCCCATGAGTTGCGCACCCCCCTTACCAGCATCAACATGGCCGTGAACCTGCTCCGGGAATCTGCTGAGACCAAATTAACGGACCAGGAACGCTCCTTGCTGGAGGCCTGTCACGAAGACGTCCAGCGGCTTCGGGCCCTGGTCAACGATCTGCTCGACTTGTCCAAGATCGAAGCCGGTAAACTGGAGCTCACCTTCGAGTCGGTCCAGCCCCGGTTTCTCTGCGACCAGGCCCTGTCCGTCATTAAGCCCCAGGCCGAGTCTAAAGGCCTCGAGTTGGCCTTGGAAGTGCCGGAGGACCTGCCCGCAGTAACTGCTGACCCCCATAAGATTGTTTGGGTCCTGGTCAACCTCCTGGCCAATGCCATACGCTACACGCCAACCGGGGGCCATATCAGGCTCAGGGGCGAACCTGTCGGCAACCAGGTGCAACTCTCCGTGGCCGATGATGGCGAGGGAATTCCCTTTGAACTACAGCCCCGGATCTTTGAAAAATTTGTCCAGGTCAAGCCCGGTGACAGCGGCGGCGGTAGCGGCCTGGGCCTGGCCATCTGCAAGGAAATTATCAGGGCCCACCGGGGAGCGGTCTGGCTAGATTCGGTCCCCGGTAAAGGGAGCACCTTTACCTTTACTCTGCCCAGCGCTGCCTGATCCCAACGAGGAGGGCCTCGCCATGAGCGACGGGTCCGTACTGATTGTCGATGACGAAAAAAATATCCGCCTGACCCTCTCCCTGGCCCTCGAGAAGCTGAACATCCCGGTGGATACCGCAAGTAACGGGGAAGAAGCCCTCAAAAAGCTGGCGGAAAAATCTTTCGCCCTGATGCTTTTGGACCTGCGCATGCCCGGCATCGACGGCATGGAAGTCCTGAGGCGAGTCCCGGAGATCAGGCCGGAAGTAAAAGTGGTCATCATCACCGCCTGGGGATCCATCGAGGCCGCGGTGGAAGCCATGAAGCTGGGAGCGGTGGATTTCCTGCAAAAGCCTTTTGATGCCGAGGAAGTGCGGGGATTGGTGTCCTCGCTGTTGGATCAAGCCACCCAGGAAAAATATCGAGGCCGGGAATATGACAATTATCTTGAGTTGGCCTTCAAGCGTATCAGCAGCGGGGATTTCGAGGCGGCACGGGTCTATGCCCACAAGGCCATATCGATAGATCCCGACCGCCCCGAGGCCTTCAATATCCTGGGGGGGTTATACGAAGCCCGCAGCAACCGCCTGGAGGCCGAAAAAAATTATCGGGTGGCGTTAGCTCTCAACCCCGCTCATAAACCGGCCCAGAAGAATTTGGATCGGGTCACCAGCAGGCCTTATACTCCCTTGGGGATCGACTGGGGCTTTCCGGCCAAGGAATAACGAAGACGGTACCTGAAAGAGGACAGGTCTGAGATAATAATCAAGTGCAGAGCGCCCTGGCTGCTTCGGGCCAGGACGAGCGCTTAACTTGTCGCTTTGCCAAGACCCGCCCCCGGGTTCGCTCTGCCGACAACACCCCCTTCGTCCTGCCCTAAGCACAGCCGCCAGCTTTTCTCAATAGGCCGCCAGCAAGTAAATCATGCAAAGGGTTACCGTGATGAGCATGGGGACAAAGCAGGCCTTCATGTAGCCCAGGAAAGAAATCTGGTAGCCGGCCCTTTCCGCCAGGCCCACAGTCACCACGTTGGCCGACGCCCCGATCATGGTGCCGTTGCCGCCCAGGCAGGCCCCCAGGGCCAGAGACCACCATAAGACGCCGCTGCCGGCACCTGGTATGGTCTGGTTCAGGAAAGCGATGATGGGGAGCATGGTGGCGGTAAAGGGAATGTTGTCAATAAAGGCCGAAGCGATGGCGGAGACCCACAGGACCATGATGATGGCCACCGTGAGGGAGTCCCCGGAAACATTCCGCACCCACTCGGCGATGAACTGTATCAAACCGGTCTCCTCCGCCCCGGCGATGACGATGAACAGAGCCATGAAAAAGACCAGGGTGGGCCATTCCACCTCATGCTCCAGCATTTCCACAATATCCACCCGGGAAAAGACCAACAGAAGCATGGCGCCGGACAGGGCAGCTACCGAGGGCTGCATGTGAAGCATGCCGTGGATGATGAACAAGAAAATCGTAAAGCCCAGGAGCCACAGACACAGGGCCAGCAACTTCCGGTCGGTGATCCGATATTCTTCCCGCAGCAAGGCGATGGTGGCTTGAACGTCCTTTACTTCGGCCTGAAAATAGTCTTTTTTATACCAAAAGGCAAAATAGACCGCCGTGATGATCATGCAGATGGTGCATATTCCCGCCAAATTGATGGCAAACTGGCCAAAGGTGAGGTTGGCGAAAGAGCCGATGAGGATATTGGGAGGGTCCCCGATTAGGGTGGCCGTGCCCCCCACGTTGGAGGCGAAAACTTCGGGGATCAGGAAGGTAATAGGGTTGATTTTCAAGGTCAAGGCAATTTCAATGGTCACCGGTATCATGAGCAGCATGGTGGTGACATTATCCAGGAATGCCGAAACCACCGCGGTAATCCACATAAAGAGGACTGCCAGGATAAAGACATTGCCCCGGGCCAGGGCGTAGCTCTTATAGGCCAGCCATTGGAACATGCCGGTTTTCTTGATGACCCCCACAATGATCATCATGCCCAGCAACAGAAAAACGACATTCATGTCCATGGCATGCATGGCATCTTCAAATGAAAGAATGAAGTAAGCAGAATTAAAGACCCCCAGCGTATAGGAGATGAAGAGCATCAGGGTGGCCCCCAGAAGGGCAGCCAGGGTGCGGTGCAGCCATTCCAGAGCGATGATGAGATATACCAAAAGCAAAATGAGGGTGGCCAGCCAGAATGCCGGGGTCACCTGGCGTTCCAAAGTGATATTTTGATGCCCGTAAAAAATCCGGTTGCCCGCCCCATCAACGTCGCCGGCTTGCAGCTTCACCGGAGTGGGTCCGGAAGCCCGCCAGGCGGGTTTTGAGACCTTGACCGCCACCACCTCTGGCAGAGTGCCGGCGGGCAGGATATAGTCCGCCGCGAAGCTGCCACGGACCCCGGTGCGAACGTCACCCTCTGTTCCCAGGGGTTGCAGGGCCTGGCGGTTCACCGTCACCTCCACGGCCACATCTTTAATGCCCTTTCCCTGGGGATTTCTTACCGTTCCCGCCAAATGGAGATGATCTTCGGCCCGGGCGTCGGCGGACAGGAATGCCAGAACCAGTGCGGCCAGCAGGAAGCAGCGAAGATTAAATGGCGTCACCCTCGTTATTTTTGGCAACGTTGCTCCCTGTTTGTCTTAACCGTATTTTCCCGCGAGAGTAGCCGCCGTTTGGTCAGCAGCGGACTCCGTAACTCAGACATAGACAACGGCCACCGCAGTGCGGGATACGGTATGCACCACGCTGTTCGTGACGCTGCCGATAATCAGTTTGGCCAGGCCGGAAAGTCCCCTGCTGCCCATCATAATAAGGGGATAGCCGCCTTCCTCGGCCTGCTGGACAATGGCCTGGGCCGGTTCCCCGCTGACCAGCTTTTCATCCCAGAGTCCCGCCAATCCGGCCTTCTGGAGGATGTCCCGGGATCTGGCCAGAATGTTCTCCCCCTTTTCCACCAGATCGTGGGCCCCTGTGTGGATCTTCATCCCCATCAGGGCGATATCGACGACATGGAACAGGGTCAGTGCGGGGCCCACGGGTCGGAAGGCTTGAGCCAGGGCCGCGGCTTGCCGGACTGCGGCCAGGCTGGACTCAGACCCGTCTATGGGGAGAAGTATGGGACAAAGCGGACAACCGGCTTTAGATACGGCTTCCTGGGCGGATACATAAACTGTTACATTCTCAGCCAGCGACAGAACGCTCCGTGTAACGCTCCCCAGGAGTAAGGCCTGGAGGGGCGACAGGCCTCTTCGGCCCATGATAATGGTGGAAAAGGCTTCTTCCTGGGCCAGTCGGATGATCTCATCGCTGACCTTGCCTTCAACGATGCGAACCTCGATTGGGGCCTGCACGCCCATGGACCGGAGGATTTTTTCCCCTTCCTCCAGTAAAGGGAGGACTTCCCTCTCCATGTAGAGCTTGCGGATCCGTTGCCAATCCTTGTCCTTATCCATGCGGGTAACCCGCAGGTCCACATTGTGGACATGCCGGGCCAGATAACCTCCCCCGATGACCTGCAACAAGGTCAAACCTTTTACCGCTTGTCGGCCGGCTATGCTGAGTTGGGCCGCCAGTTCCAGGGCGTTCCGGGCTGATGGACTGCCGTCATAAGGAAGCAAAATTTTCGTAATGGGATAAGGCAGCAGGGTCATGTCTGTGGCACCTGGATTAAGGTCCATTCTGAGATATCGGCAAAGCTCGCCGGATTCCAATATAGCATCATTTTTTAGTCGCAATACACGAGATTTTCCAGTGGGAAGACGGAATTTCGCTGGAATTTCTCTCATGGTGTCGAACTTTTCCCCCATGCCCTGACAGAATCAGATGCTTGTTGCACTTGTGGGAATTATCGGCGGAGTGGCAACATATTCAGGTATTATCTACATAATCATATCTTGTTGGCAGCGGGCGACCGGGAAGAGCGCATGACAAGCCCTGCCCGTGTAGAAATAGGTCAAGGCCTCGCCACCCCTGATAGAACCGTCTTGCAGAGACCCCGGGCTCGCCGTGGTTTGCTTGCCTCAGGTCCCCTTACGGTTGAGAGAAATGCCGGATCTCATTATTCTTACTTGAAAATGCAAAGCCGTTGTCGGGAGGTGGGCAATCTTGAAAAAACGTTATAGTTGGTGTAAATTTACGGGGCCGGACGGAAGCGAAGAGGCCCGGGGTGGGCCCCGGGCGGATTATCTTTTCCTCAACCGATTATTGAGCACATTTTCCTCCCTCTGTTGACAGGCCGCTGGTTTTTGGCTGCTACGGGCGAAGGCCCTGGTCTCCCCCGTGGAGGTGGATGAAGCCTTTGGGCTGGTGATGCCGGAGGCCACAAAGCGCAGCATATCCTGGCGCAGCCGGAGCCAGGTGGAATGAGGTTTAACGGGAGGCAGGTGGGTAATACTCAGTTCCTGGTCCAAAAAAAAGGAATTGTCAGCAGGGCTTTACTAAAAAATATGGAAAACTATGGCTTATAAACGTCGGCGGAAGAAACGACCTTCGTGGGAAACCCAGATATGGCGGGCCTTTCGGGAGGCGGGCCGGCCCCTGCTGCCCGAAGAGCTGCACCAGTTGCTCAACGTGCCCCAGGACAGAGTGGAAGCAGTCAACACCGCGGTGCAGCAACTGGTGAGCCAGGGCAAGGTGGTCTCCCTGAAGGGCGGCCGCTTCGGCCTGGCGGAAAAGATGAACCTGGCGGCGGGGGAGCTCTCGGTGCACCCCGACGGCTTCGGCTTCGTCACCCCGGAGACGGGCGGCAGGGACATCTATCTCACCGCGGCGAACTTAAAAGATGCCTGGCACGGCGATAAGGTGGTGGTGCGCATCGAGGGGACCCGGGGCCGCCGCCGGGAAGGCCGGGTGATCCGCATCCTGGAGCGCCGGGTCCGGGAGGTGCTGGGCCTGCTCTGCCGGGCCGACGACACCTTTTACGTGGAGCCCGAAGACGAACACCTCCTTTTCAATCTCATCATTCCGCCGGAGCAGTTGAACGGCGCGGCCCCGGGCCAGGTGGTGCGGGCCGCGGTGACCAGCTATCCCACCGCCCACCTGAATCCCCTGGGCGCGGTGCTGGAAGTCCTGGGGGCCCTGGAGGACGCGGAGGTCCAGACCCGCCTGGTGATCCTGAAATACGGCATCCCGGACGAGTTCCCGCCGGAGGTGCTGGCCGAGGCGGCCCAAATCTCCCTGGACCTCTCCCCCCGGGCCCTGGAAGGGCGCCTGGACCTGCGGGAGCTCCCCCTGGTGACCATCGACAGTGACTCGGCCCGGGACTTCGACGACGGCGTCTGTGTGGCCAAAAAACGGGGGGGCGGTTACACCCTCCATGTCTGCATCGCCGACGTCAGCCATTACGTGGCCCCGGATTCGGCCCTGGACCGGGAGGCCTGCGCCCGGGGCAACAGCGTCTACTTCCCCCAGCGGGCGGTGCACATGCTGCCCCCGGAGTTGGCCACGGACATTTGCAGCCTGCGGCCCGACGTGGACCGCCTGGCGGTGGCCGCCATCCTGGAGTTCGACCGGCGGGGGCACCGGAAAAGCTGTCGGTTCGCCCGGGCCGTGGTACGCAACCACGCCCGCCTCACCTACGTGCTGGTGAATGACCTGCTGGACAAAACAAACCGCAAGCTGAGGTCGCGGTATCGGGACCTGTTGCCGATGCTGGGCTGGATGGCGGAGCTGACCCAACTCCTGCGGGAGCGCCGGAGCGAGCGCGGCAGCCTGCTCATGAGCCTGCCGGAGGCGGAAGTGGTGCTGGATGAGCGGGGCTGGCCCGTGGACGTGCGCCGGGTGGACCTGTTGCTCTCCCACCAGATCATCGAGGAGTTCATGATCGCGGCCAACGAAGCGGTGGCCGAATACCTGGGGGAGCCTTCCCTGTCCCGGGTCCACGAGCGGCCGGATGCGGACAAGATGGCGGCCTTCCGGACCTTTGTGAAGCACCTGGGGTTTTCCCTCCCCCGGGAGGCCCACCGGGACCCCCGGTCCCTGCGGGGCTTTTTGGAGGAGGTGCGCCCCACTCCCGTGGCCCCCATGGTGCAGCTAATGCTGCTCCGGTCCCTGAAGCAGGCCCGCTACGCCGGCGAAAACCTGGGCCACTACGGGCTGGCCAGCGAATGGTACACCCACTTCACCTCCCCCATCCGGCGCTACCCGGACCTCCAGATCCACCGCCTGCTGTTGGCCCGCCTGGCCCGGAAAAAACCGCCCTTTTCCCTGGAGCCGGACGACCTGGAGGCCCAGGCCAATCACCTGACCCGGCGGGAGCGGGTGAGCATCGAGGCCGAACGCGAGATGCTGGCCCGCATGCAGGTGCGGTGCCTGGCCCAGCGGATAGGGGAGACCTTCACCGGCCGCATTACCGGGGTCAACGCCTTCGGCTTCTTCGTCTCCCTGGATCAGACCTACGCCGAAGGCCTGGTGCGCCTGGTGGACCTCCCCAACGACTACTACAAGTATGACGAGGCCCGCCAGCGGCTGCTGGGGCGCCGGACCCGCAAGAGCTTCGCCCTGGGGGACCCGGTGACGGTGAAGGTGGCCCAGGTGGACATCCGCCGCCGCCACGTCAACCTGGTGCTGACCGGGGAAGGTGAAGGGGGAAAAGGCGAAGAGGGGAAATGGGAAGGAAAATTAGCGAGGCAATAGATGTGTCAATTCTGCCACCAGCACGGCGACGGGAAGAAGTGGTATCTTAACGCCGAGAACTACTCCGCGGAACTTCTCAACAACCTGGAGCGCCGCCGCTACCTGGAGAGTTTTTTGCCCAAGTACGGAAACTGGCAGGGCCGGCAGGTGGAGGAGGAATTCCAGAAAGCCTTCCGGGGTCCGGCCTGGCTGCGCCGATTGATCTATTATTTCCGGGAAAAGCGCCAGCAGCGGGATCACTTTGGACAGGTGGTGCCCCTGGAAGACCTGGCCCAGGTGCTGGAGCTCGCGGGCTCCATCGTCCGTCTCCCCTGCATCTGCCGCAAGATCAACAAGGGCCGGACGGACGCCGAGTATTGTTTCGGCCTGGGGCTGGATGCGGAGAAACTGCTGGATATCAAGGAAGCCTTCCTGGAGACTTTCAAGCGCGGTCCCGAAGACGGCGACTTCGACCGTCTCACCGGGGAGGAGGCCTTGAACCTGCTGCGCAGCTTCGAGCGCCAGGGGCTGATTCACACCATCTGGACCTTCAAGACGCCCTTTATCGGCGGCCTGTGCAACTGCGACCGGGCCGACTGCCTGGCCCTCCTCAGTTACCGCTATGATTTCCGGGCCTTTTTCCGGGGCGAATATGTGGCGGAGGTCAGCCATGAGGCCTGCACCGGCTGCCGGGAGTGCCATTCCCAGTGCCAGTTCGGCGCCATGGGCTTTTCGGTGATGGACCAGAAGACCTTTATTGATCCCGTGCGCTGCTACGGCTGCGGCATCTGTCGCTCCGCCTGTGAAATGGCCGCCATCCGCCTGACGCCGCGGAACGAGCATCCTTTGGCCCAGAACTTATGGTGATTTAGCTTAAAATTTAGGCAGGGTGCGCAAGTTGCGCACCCTGCCTCCAGAACGCCGGTTTCAGAATGATTACCGGAATTAAGTTACCGGAAATCGGAAAACGACAACCGTTTTCTCACCGCGACCAATAGACCCGGACGAACCGGCTGGTCTCCGACCACTTGAAGTCCAGATCTCCTTTGTAAGCCCGATAAACGGCCCGGCCCAGGTGCTGGGCCAGCTTCTCGGTGGTGGTTTCCACCACCATCTTGTCCTTGCCTTCCTCCGTCAGCCGGATGATGCGGTCCATGACGCTGCGGCCGGAGACCCGGGAGGCCTCTTTCTCCACCAGCTTGATGACCTCGTCCTTGCGTTGGGCGAAAAACTCGCCGCTCAGCGTCAGGATGCCCTCGGGATAACGGTCCTCAATCTTCCGGCAGGTGGGGCAGGTTACCTCCCGCATCCTTTTGGTGCGCTGCAACCGGTTGTACAGCTCCTGGTCATAGAACCACCGTTTGCCCTGATACAGGGCGCGGCATTGCTGGCAGACCGCGGCCTCCTGGCCTTCTTCCAGCCGGTACGGGTCCTCCACCCGGCCGGCGTGGCCGAATTTTTTTCCCTTGGCGCCGCTCCACTTCTGCTCCTTGTATTTTTCCATTAGTCGCCTCTCTTCAAACGGCCCTTGTTTCCGGCCGGTAATGAATTATCTTGGAAACAGATTATGCCACCGCCTGGCGTCAACCTTAAATTAAGGCGGAAATTCGAATTTTCTACTCTTCAGTCCACAAATTCCACCCAGGGAGGAGGATTTACCCATGCTCCTGAGAGCCGCCGCCCTCCTGGCCGCCCTCTGCCTGATTCTTCCGGGGAGCGCCGCCGCTCAGCTCCGGACTTACCGCATCACCCAGGTCACCTTTGAGGACGCCAACCACCTGAATCCCAGCATCAACGACCTGGGCCAGGTGGGGTGGTGCCTGGCCCAGGGGGGCGCTTACCAGTCCTTTTTCACCCTCACCGAAGGCCTGAAGCTCCTCCGGGCTTCGTGCGTCGCCGCGGCGGGGGCCAATTTCCGGGAGATGGTCTGGACCCAGAATGTGGAGGGCTTCAGCCAGGTTTTTTCCAGCCAACGGGGCCAGGTTACGAAGGACCGGGCGGATCACCTGGAGCCGGCGGTGAACTCCCATGGTGAGATTGTCTTGGTCCAGCGGGTGGGAGACCGGACCCAGATCTTCTCCTCCACCAAGGGGCAGGTTACCAGGGATCCGGTGGACCACTACACCCCGGCCCTCAGCAATCTGGGGGAGATCGTCTGGGTCCAGCCCGTGAGTCATGTCTCCCAGGTCTTTTCCAGCCGCCGGGGCCAGCTCACCTTCGCCGCCAAGGATCACCTGCAGCCCGGGGTGAACGATGCGGGGGAGGTGGTGTGGATCGAGAAGCTGGGGGGCTACTGGCAGGTGGTCTCCTCGATCAACGGCCCCATTACCATGGACTCCGCGGACCACTTCACCCCGCGGCTCAACAACACGGGCACGGTAGTCTGGTCCCAGAAGGTGGGAAAACACTTCCAGGTTTTTAAAGCCATCCCCTGGCTGTGGTAGCCGGGAGAGGACTTTCGGCTGTCAGTTTCTCCTGGGGCATGGCAGGCCGTGCCCCTACAGGCAGGCAGCCTGCCAATTTTATCCGCTAACTGTTGACCCCTGGCCCCCGGCCCCTCAAAAATCCACGTATTCCCCTCTGGCCAGGCCCCGCAGGTGGCAGGTGTCGTTGAGCAGCATGAGCTGCCAGGTGCTGCCCGTCCAGTCAAAGCGGTTGACGGCGGTGGTGTCCTGGCCGATGCGCCAGAAGTGGGAGTTGTCCAGTCCGATGAAAGCGGCGATGAGGACCTTGTTCACCGCCCGGTGGGCCGCCAACAGCACCGCCTGGTCCGGGTGACGGCGCAGCACCTCTTCCACTGCGGCCATCCCCCGGGCCTTCACTTCGTCCAGGGTCTCGCCGTTAGGGAAGCGCACCGTGTGGGGGGCGGTTTCCCATTGGCGGTAGAGGTCGGCGTATTTCACCTTGACTTCGGTAAGGGGCAGCCCTTCCCAATCGCCGTAGCAAAGGTCGCTGAGTCCCGGCAGATCCAGGACTTTGACCCCGTGGTGCCGGGCGATGGCCTCGCCGGTGTCCCGGGCCCGGGACAGGGGGGAACAGTAAGCCGCGTCGATCTTCGTGCCTTTAAGCCACTCCCCGGCCAATCGTGCTTCCTCGCGGCCCGTCTCGTTCAGGGGAATGTCCCGGGAGCCGCGGAAGATCTTGTCCTTGTTCCAGGGGGTTTGGCCGTGGCGCACCAGGATGATCCGGGTCATCTTTCCTCCTCCAGAGCTCTGAAATGAGAATGGGTATCCAACTTAATAGCCGACAACCATAAAATAAACAAGGGGCCGATGCTCTTGCTCTGGGCCCCCTGGATCTGGTGAAAAGTGCTGGACAGTTCGCTCAGTCAACCTTCTCCCAGTTCAGTGCAAAGGTGTTGTCGTAGAGGGTGTACAGGTAGCCCATCATTTTCCCCACCCCAGGGGGCACCCCATCTTGGATTTTCCAGTAAGCCAGGTAGATGGCCGGAACCATGCGCGACTCCCCGGTCTGGGGATCGGGTTCGATGTTTTGCCACACCTCCCGTTTTTCCATGACCCGCCACAGGGTTTTATACTTTTTGCTGCGCACCGTGTCTCCGACATTGGGGAGCCCCTTTTCTTTGATGATCTCTTCATATTCTTTCATGACCGTCTCCTCTTGAGGTGATGGAGTATAGATTAAAAACTAAGGTTGTTCTTGCCGCTGTCAAGTTTAAGTTCCCTTGTTCACACTCTTTTCGGTCGTTTTAGCAGATTTCTTAGGGCAAATTGGCTTCGATCTTTTCTTTGCGCCAGCAACTCCCCGTCCGCCTGGAGAATTACTCCCCGTACCCCAGGATGGCGGCCACAGAGGTCAAAGGCGCGATGGCCCCAGGCAGCGCCGTTCTCCCAACAAGGCGTTAATGAGGGTGGTCTTGCCCCGTTTGAAGGCGCCCAGGACTACCAGATTGATGCGGTCTGCCCGCAGCTTGGCGATAATTCTTGGGGTATTGGGTCCTTGCAGTTCTTCGGACAACCGGATCTGGCGTTGCATCAGGACATCTTGAAGTTCCCGGTAAGCCGTCCCCAGGTGGCATGCCAGCCCATCCGGCAGCCGGGTGAGGGCGGGAGCCGGATGGGCTGGCAAAAGGGACCTCCAGATTTTTGGCCTGACTAGGCACCCCTGTTAGAACAGCCCGGTGGGCTTGCCGGTCTTGACATTCACGTCCACCTTGCGGAAAGCCGGGTTGGAGCTGGTGCCGG
>Ga0315268_10006369_pt1 | contig 12573 bp, 10 predicted proteins | sample C1_top_MG_FD_204535 | JGI IMG/M metagenome (GOLD analysis project Ga0315268, IMG submission 204535) | Sediment microbial communities from Yellowstone Lake, YNP, Wyoming, USA - C1_top | ecosystem: Environmental > Aquatic > Freshwater > Lake > Sediment | place: USA: Wyoming | collected 2017-08-01 | reverse complement strand
TCGTGCTGGACCGGTGTACGCCTCCGCTCTGTCCATTCAGGTGGCAACTTGGTTCCCTCCGTGGTTCCGAAACGCCAGCCGAAGCCCGGGGCCACTTTCCGGTTTTCACGGGGTCAGCGGTGCGCCAGACTGGGCAAGAGATTTCTGATGATCTGGATAACCCCGGGGCCGACCACCACAATAAAAATAACGGGAAAATAACAAAGTATCAAAGGGATCAGAATTTTCACCGGCAGCTTGCCGGCCTTTTCCTCTGCCCTCAAGGTGCGCTGCACCCGGGTGGAATCGGCATGGACGCGCAGCGCCTGGGCAATGCTGGTCCCCAGTTTGTCCGACTGGATGATCAGGGTGGCCAAGGAGCGGACGCTCTGCACCCCGGTGCGCTGAACCATGTTTCTCAAAGCCTGATCCCGGGGAAGTCCGGCGCGCATCTCCCCGGCGGCAACCTGCAATTCCTGGTAAAGATCGTAACAGACCGCCCGAATTTCTTCCGCCACCCTGTTTATGGTGGCCTGCATCGCCAGGCCGGCTTCCAGGCATATGGTGAAAAGATCGATGACATCGGGCAAGGCTCTGTCAATCCGCTCCTGGCGATTCCGGACCACCCTTTCCATGACAAATTGGGGCAAAACATATCCTAAACCTGCCATCATGAAAGCCAGGATCAAGTAGGTGGCATTGAGTTTTCCCTTGATCAGGGCGATCATCAGGATGGGCACGGGCAGGATTAAGCCGACGGCCGCCCTGATGCCATAATAGATGGTAGCGGCCAGGGGGTGGCGGAAGCCGCCCTGGATCAGCAGCATCTGAACCTTGGAGGCTTCTGCCTCATCTTTCAGGGCCCACTGGCCGGAGGAGGACAGCCAACCGAGCAGCCGTTCCTTCAGGGGACTGCCTTCTTCCTTGCGGAGAACGGTGGTCCGGGCCGCGATGACGGTGTCGGTTTCCCTGACCCTTTTTTTGACCGCCCGCCGTCTCTCAAAGTAGACCATGACGCCGTAAATTAACAACACAATGGCGATGAAGGGAGCAAGCCGGGCCAGCAAATCCATGGTGTTCATGGTGGTCTCCGATTAGACGTCGATGCGGACGATCTTCTTAATCCAGAAATGGCCTATCAGCATCATGACCCCCGCCACTACCAGCATCTTGTGCCCCAGGGGGTCGGTGAACAGAAGTTGGATGTACCGGTACTGGAAAGTGTAGAGATAGAAAAACATGCCGATTGGGAGGACTGCCAGCACGCGGGCGGAGATCCGGCCTTCCGAGGTTAGGGCCTGAATCTTCATTTTCAGTTTCAGCCGCTCCCGGATCAGGTGTCCGATTTTTTCCATAAGTTCCGCCAGGCTGCCGCCGGTTTCTGCCTGGATCAACACCCCGGTGACAAAATAACGCAAGTCGCGGCTGTCCACCCTTTTAACCATGTCCTGCAGGGCCTTACCAAAGCTGAGCCCCAGCCGCTGCTCTTCATACACGATGCGAAACTCCGTTCCCAGGGGATGAGGAGATTCCTTGCCCGCCAGCTCGATGGCGGAGGGCAAGGTATGGCCGGCCCGCAAAGACCGGGCCAGCAACTCCATGACCTCGGGCATCTGGGCTTCTATCTTGGTGGTCTTTTTCTTTTTCTTCATCCGCAAGACCAAAAACGGCAACATGCCCAAAATGGGGAGGCCCGCCAGGCCCCCCAGCAGGCCCTGCTTCAGATTGCCGAGGATAAAGCCCACCAAACCCATCAAGACCACCAGGCCCAGAAAAAAGGTGGGGTCCCATTCCATGTCCGCTTGCAACAGTTGGATCTGCAAATCCTCAATCTTGGCCCGGCCCCCGATCTTTTCCAGGACTTTTAAGATCAGGTTCCCTTTCATTTGGGTGTCTTTGATGACTTCTGCCTGGCTGGGTCCGCCCGTCTTGATATTCTCTACCCGTTGGCGCAGGGATTTGCGGTAGCGCCTGGGGGCGAGCACATAGGCATAAAGGGCGGAGCTGGACAGGAACAAGCCCACAAAGATGGCGGACAGACCAAAAGCGTAGAGGAGATCCAGGCTGATGGCTTCAAGCATAGCTTTGCTCTTTCTCAGCTCCTTCAGTACTTATCCATGGAATCCCGGCTTCGCCGTGAAGACTTCATTGGAAATGGGACTGCCGTACAGCTGGCACCGATCGGCGAAAACAGGTCGTACGCCCGTGGCATGAAATTCACCCATGATCTTGCCCTGGGCATCTATTCCCTGGCGCTCGAATACAAAAATGTCCTGAAGACTGATGACGCCGCTCTCCATCCCGGTGATTTCGGACAGGGAAATCATGCGGCGGGTGCCGTCCGTGCCCCGGGCCAGTTGGATGATGACGTCCAGGGAAGAGCTGATCATCTGACGCATGGCCCGCTCCTGGATGGTGAATCCCGAGAGTGATATCATGGTCTCGATCCGCACCAGAGCCTCCCGGGAACTGTTGGCGTGAATCGTGGTCATGGACCCTTCATGCCCGGTATTCATGGCCTGGAGCATGTCGATGACTTCGGCGCCGCGCACCTCCCCCACAACAATCCGGTCCGGGCGCATTCTCAAGCTATTCCGGACCAGGTCCCGCTGGGTGATCTCGCCGTGACCTTCGATGTTGGGAGGCCTGGTCTCCAGGCGCACCACGTGTTCCTGCTGCAATTGCAACTCCGCGGAGTCCTCGATGGTGATGATCCGTTCGTCCATGGGGATGAAGCCGGAGAGGATGTTGAGCATGGTGGTCTTCCCGGAGCCGGTCCCGCCGGAGATCAGGATGTTCAGCTTGGCCTTGACGATGGCTTTCAAGACCTCCCCGATTTCCGGAGTCAAGGATTTCTTCTCCACCAGGTCTTCCAGGCTGGGGCGGCTCACTGCGAAGCGGCGGATGGAAACCACGGGCCCATCCAGGGCCAGGGGTGGAATAATGGCATTGACCCGGGAGCCATCGGGCAACCGGGCATCCACCAGGGGGGAGGATTCATCGATGCGGCGCCCAACATTGCTCACGATCTTGGTGATGATTTTCATCAGATGGGCGTCATCCTGGAAATGGACATCCGTCTTTTCCAGGCGCCCTCTTCTTTCAATATAGACCAGGTCGGACCGGTTCACCAGGATGTCCGACACGGTGGCGTCCCGCAGCAATGGCTCCAGGGGGCCCAATCCCAGGATTTCGAACTCGAGCTCTTGAGCCAACCTGGCATGCTCTTCCCGGCTCAGGGGGATGGTATCCTCTTCCAGGAGCTGGCTCACCGCCTTACGGATTTCTTCCTCCACCACGCTCTGATCTAATTCCTGCAGGTGCTCCAGGTTGAGGATTTGGACCAACCGATTATGGATCCGGTTTTTGATGTCATAAAACTTGGCATCCTTGCTGGGATGCGGGACCTCGGTTCCGGGCTTGGCATCCGGTGGCACGGGCTTCGGTTGCGGTTTGGGTTGCGTAGGCCAGGTCATTTACAGGTCTCCTAAAAAAACCAGAACCGCTTTTTTTGGGGGGAAGGGGCGGCCTCCGCCTCATCTTCCCGGGGAAGGGAGGCGACTTCCGCTGCCAGGTCCAGGAGGGCGCGGCTCAGTTTCGACCGGGGAGTCATTTCTATTATGGATACGCCGTGGTTGATGGCCTCACTGAGCGGAAAATAATCGCTGGGCAGGGTAAAAAAGACCGGGTGGTTCTGGAGGTGCTGCAGATCCTCCAGGGTCACTCCTTCGTTCTTCTGGAAGCGGTTGACTATGACTTTCGCCTTATCCCGTTCCAGGTGCCAGCCGTCATATTGGCTCCACCATTTCTTCAAATTCTCCAGATTGGGGACCAACAGATCGGTGACGATGAGTACCTGGTCAGCATCCTGCAGCGCGGTGAGGTTCAGGTTATCCAGAAAATGGCTCAGGTCCACCACAATCCAGTCAAACAGGGGCCGCAGGATGCTCAAAATCTTTCCCAGAACCTTGGGGTCCACGCGTTCCAGGGTTTCGCAGCCATGCAACACGGAAAGCCCGGACTTGTGGACTTGCAGGGTCTTAAAGACCAGGGTGGGGTCCAGCTGGTCTCCATGTTCGATGAGATCCAGAATGCTGGTGGTCTTCTTCTGATCCAAAAAGGTGGCCACGTCCGGGAAAGGCCGCCCCAGGTCCACCAGGACCACCCGCTTGGGAAACTTTTCCGCCAGGGCCACGGCCAGGTTGACCGCCACGGAAGTGACTCCCATACCCCCTTTGAGCCCGGTTACCACCACCATCTGCCCCCGGGTCGCCCCCCGGTAGGGCTGCTGCCGCCTGGAGGCATGGATCCGCTGCAGGGCGGATTGCAATTCCTCCAAATCCAACGGCAGGGGCACGAATTCCCGGACCCCCGTATGGATGACGCGGATTAGAAAATCCGGATCCCGGTTATTGGAACAGACCATTACCGAGCTCTGGGGGGCATATTTTCCTAAAGTCCCCAGCCATTCCGGCAGGGCCTTCTGCGGACCAAGGTCCACGACCAGCAGGTCCGGCATATCTTCCGGGGGGTGGCCCGCTAATTCCTGGTGGGAGTTAATCTGTCCCAAGACTTCCACCTCGGGCAGGTTCGGCAGAATCTCCGCCAGGGAGGAAGCGCTGACCTCCTCTCCCAGTAGCAGTAACACTCTCAGAGTATCGGGGCTCATTTTGACTCAGACTCCGGCTGGAAATTAATCCAGGGCGACAGGTGCCGCAAGTTTCAAGCGGGACTTCGCCTTGGCACGATAGGTAATTGTTGCTTGGAAGGGTTCAACACCTCAGGGTCCGACGCCGTGATGGGGAGAGTCGCCCTCAAAACTTCGCCTCCCCCCGATCCATGCCCTTGATCACCTCCACGGACCGCCCGTTTTTGGCCTTGCGTTGCGGAGTTTCTTTTTCGGTTTTCTTATCCCCTGAGAAATAGGAGGAGTGCAGCACCCCGGGAGAGGGGTTGAACGTCTTGTCGGCCGAGCTCCGCAAGGCCAGCCGGATCTTGCCCTGGATGCTGGCCAGGTTCAGGTGCTCAGCCTGCTGGGAATTGACCTCCAGGGTTACGGTGTTGACCAGCGTCGGCTTGTTCTGCCCGCTTTTCTGCTCATAGATCTGGCCGGCGCTTAATACCTTGATTCCCTGCAAGATCACTTTTGACAGGGCTTCGTTGCCACCCGGAGAGGGCAGCAGCATCACGACGTCCACATAGTCGCCGGGTTGAACGAAGCCTGCCACCCCGATGACGTCGTCCACCTTGACGGTATAGGCGTTTTTGCCCGGCGGCAACAAACCCCCCAGACCGGCGGAGGTGCCTTCGGGGGCCAGTTTGGAGAGCAGGACCGGCTCTCCCTTTGACAGCGGCATAAGGTTCACCCGGTTGGCTACCTGTTGCACGGAAGTGGCAGCCTGGGGAGGACTTAGACTTTTGGGCCAGTTGACCACCTTCAACATCTTGGGGTCAAGAGCGGTCCCCGAGGAAATCTCGGCATCAGCGATCACCACAGTGACCACGGGGTCAGTGCCCGCCTGGTGCCTTACACTGATGGCCCGATGAATGGCAAAGACCCCGATCAGTCCAATTACCAAGGCCAGTAGGAGGTAAGTGGATCCCTTAAGCGGCATATTTCACCTCATTCGACCCGCATGGCGGTGGTGGCGGAAAGCTGGAGATGATCACCCAGGCCCGGCACCAGTCGGTTTATCACCCAGAAACTATGGTTGCAGGAAACCGTAACGTTGAGGGTGGTTCCGGCGATGCCGGTGAACGCCCCAGCTCCGGTCACGGTGACGGTGGGATTGGCATCCGCGGGCAGCATGTACTTCAGGCCCAGACCTTCCGAACTTTCCAATATCCAATTCTGGATGGAAGGGTTTAGCTGAACCGGCAGTATCCGGTTGCCCTGAGCATCCGCCCGGTAAGCGATGCCGTACCGGGCGCCTTCCCGGGAGGCATTGACGATCACCTGGCGGGTGGAAAAGGCGAGGCCGAATTCCACCATGCCCAGGAGCATTATGAAGAAGATGTTAAGGACAATGGCAAACTCCACCGCGGAGGCGCCTTCCGAGCCGCCGGTCAGCCGCCAGAAGCTTCCTCCGCTGGACCTCACCAGTTTTCCTCCGACTCAGGTTCTCTTGAGAAAAAGCATCCCCAAGACCGGGGCGCCCCTGCGGGAAAGCCTTCAGTTTGGGCAGGCAGGGCAAAGAGTCCGGTCAGTTTGACAATCAAAGCCTGGCCCCCGGGGCGGCATGAACCGATAAAAATGGGCAAACTTAGAGACCAGAAGGCTATGGGAGAATATAACGGCTCCTTAAAAACCCGGGTGGACGGAGTCATGACCCCAAACCATAAAATTTTAACCTTATGGCCAGGATGACTTTTGGGGTGGCGAAAGCTGAGGAAAAGCAAATTCCTTAAAGCTAAAGAATCGAGTTCCAGAGTCCCAAGTATCGCTCCGACAAATAGGCCTGGCAACGCTGGCTCTACCCGGGGGCGCCACCTCTCTTTCTGGAAAACTTCTCTATCTTGCTGATTCCGCTCATCGATTTGCACGGCGAGGTTTTCTGATTCACCTCGCCGATGCAATTCGACTTAAAAAAGCCCCCCTGGTGAGCCCAGGCATTAATTTATGCCTCACCCCCATCGCCGCCTTTAACTTCAGCCACCTGCGCCGGCGGGCTAGGACAGATGCCGCTTGTTGCGCTCCTCATGGCATTGCGGGGATAGCCCGAGAAACCCGCAGTCAAACTTCCTGCCAGCCGTTTGGTTCACCAGGCGGCCAGAGAGCGCCCACCTTGCTCAACTAAGCTGCATCAACCCCCTGGTCTTGCACTCTGCACCTTGCCGGCCATATAGCCAAACATGTCATTCAGACTTGTTCCCAAGGCAGCCAGTGCAAGGATAATGGCGCCGGCGATCAGCGCCACCACGATACCGTATTCCACTGCCGTGGCCCCAGACTCGTCCGCAAAAAACTTTCTCATTTCAATCGCCTCCAATTATTAGGTTTTTTTGGCTTGACATCACAATTAACTGCAACAGGCTCAAAAATTGCCAAAATTACCAAGTGGCCACTGTGAGCGGCGGCCGGAGATGCGTCTCTGGATGGAGACACTTGGAGGCTTTTGCCTACCTGGTCCCGGGTCCGGAATTGGCGGGTTTCCTGCTTTCGCCTAACTGCCTCGGCGAATTAGATGATTGGGCCGATTTTCTTCCCAGGTTCGGTTGAACCTGTTTGTGTCAGGTGGAAACTTGGATGATTATGAAATTATTGGGACTGCTTTCTCCTGTCAAATGCGACAAGATTAGGCGCCCAATCAAGCTTGTCGGCAGGCGTTATCAACGGCATTAAAAATATAAATCAAAGTATAAGTCAAGTTTTTTTTTAAAATAACTTTAAACAAACTGAAATTTCTTTTAGTTTCCCCTAAAGCAAGGCATCAAGCTTCCCATCTCAGCCCCGCTTATTTTCGAAACTTCGGCGGTCCTTAAAGCCCTCAATTAAGTTAGTTATATTCAGTTTTTGCAATAACCAGACCAGTTCGTTCGAGGCCAGGGACTCATAGGTGATTTGGGCGTATCAGCCTGAAAGACAGCAATCCAGACTGCGGCGGGCAAAAGTTAGGAGCTACTAAAATATCGTCGTGGTTAAACCGGCTCATGAGCCCATGTTAATTAAAATTATCACGGTTAAGGATAAACTTATCCGGTCTTGGGTCAGGAGGGATAAATTATGGTTTAGAAACCGAAACACCGGTCCGGGAATTCGCGCTGGTCCTGACCCCGAAGAGGTGGCCCTGCCGGATGTTTGAAGTTAATTTTATTAAACAACAAGACGACCCTGAGTTACCTTTGTGAACAAGAATCGAGCAAGCCGGGCGGCCTAAATAACGGCGTCCGATCACTCATATTCCTTCAACAGTCGCCGGGCCTTCTCCCGGTCTTCCTTGAGCCCTTGGGGGCCGGTGGCATGTCTTTTGGAATGGAGCGTCTTTTCCAACTCCTTCCGGGCCTCCTCGGTTTTGCCCATCTCGAATAGGGTTTGGGCAAGATAGAGGTGATTGGTGCTGTTATCCGGGGAGATTTTCACTGCCTTCCGCAAATGTTCCTCGGATTTCTGCAAATCTCCCACGGAAAAAGGCCAAGCCGGCGCCCGGGCGTAGATCCGCCCCAGCACCCGATGCGGTCCGCCCTGGGCGTAACCCCCGTCAATGGCCTCAGCTTTCTCCAGCTCTTGGATTATGGCGGGGAGCGTCTTTAAAGCCTCCTTCGCCGGCGCCAGGCTGGCCAGACCGCCCAGGTTCAAGGCCAGCCAGTAATGGCCTTCCACCCGGCGAGGCTGCTCCTTTTCCAGGAGTTGGGCCCAATCTTTCCCCTTTTCATAATATTCCCTGCCACTTGGGTTGCCGGCAAAATCACCCAAGATGAAATAAAGACGGGCCATTTGCGCCAACATCGGCCCCCGGTTATTCCCGGCCCGGGGCAAGGCCTTCTCATATTGGCTTAGCTGTTTTTTGGCTTCCTGGGAACTGGCGACCTGATTCATTTGGTAGGCAGCCAGCGGCGGAGAAGCACCCATGGCCGCTGGGCCATTCCCTAAGACCAGCAGAACCAGGACGCACCAGGCAATTTCGGAAAAATGGTTCGCATGTCTGGATTCAGCCTTGACCTGGACAAGGTAAGCCATGTTTTATTCCCCAAAGGTTAATGCCCCCAAAAATGTCCATTCTTCCACTTATAGTCAAGTCAATCGCCAGTTTTGTAAGAAAATCAAATAATAAGATCAAGTTGAGATCACCCTCTCAGGCCCCCTAAGGGGATAGCATTTCCAATTTTCCTAAATCTCCGGGAAATTCATTTCTGGGTGATTAAACACATAAAAGGCGGCCCGCAGGCCGCCTGGTAAGTTTTGCTGCAAGTCTTGCGGTCACTGGATCATTTGTTTTTCTCCAGGGCCTGGATATTCTTGTGCTGCGCCGCATTCTTCTGCACCGCCTCCACCGCGGTGGGCGAAGCGGTGGAAGGCAGCACGCTGGGCAGGGAGGTCACCGGGGGCACGGTGGGCGTGGTCACGATGGCCGCCGTTGACGCCGCCGGCCCCGTGATTCCCGGGGCGTTCACCGCCGCCGCCGGCAGAGAGGCCCCTCCCGGGCTCACTGCGGTCGCAGCGGTCAAGACGCTGGGGGCCGAGGACGTCAGGGCGGTGGAGGCCGTAGGTGTCAGGGTGCCGGAAGCCGCAGACGTCAGGTTCATGGGTGCCACTGTGGTTGAGGTCAGCGAAGTGGTGGGCGCCGAGGCGCCGGTCAAAGACGTCGCGGACGTCTGGGTCAGAGTGGAGGTCGTCGACGCGGTGGAAGTCAGCGGCGTCGAAGTCCAGCTAATGGTGGCGGTTCCCTGGGTGATCTTGTGGGAAGACCCGGGGCTGGTGAAATCGTAAGTGACCTTCATGGTATCGCTAATGCCATAGCTGCCACTCAGGGGGCCGGTGGTGTCAAAGGTCAGTTTGCCTCCCGAATAGGTGGCCTGGAGGGGAAAGGTGAACACCGTCCCCCCTTCGGTGGTGCCGGTGGCGATCACCGTGCCGCTATACGAATTGGGGCCGGTGGGGTACAAGAAACCCGTCACTTCCCATTTGATAACCCCCGAAGAACTCTTCACAAAGTCCCCGGGGGTGGCGGGATCCTGAGCCACCACGGTGTAGTTAACCGTTGAATTCTTTAAATTGAGGGAGCCGCTGAACGTGGCGTACTTGTGACCTTGGTCGAACTGCATGGTGTATTGCCCGTAGCGGTTCAGGTCCACCTTGTAGGGCTCCGCTGCCGGCGTTGGCGTCGGTGTCGGCGGCGGCGCTGGCGGCGGCGAAACTGGGATGGGCTCCAAGTTCCAAATGATGGTGGCGGTCCCCTGGGTGATCTTATCGGAAGACCCGGGACTGGTAAAATCGGGGGTGCCCGAAACATTGGTGCTGGAAGTATAGCCGCCCGCCACCGGACCGACGCTGGTAATGGTCAGTTTGCCATCCAGATAACTGGCCTGAAGGGTAAAAGTGAACACGGTGCCGCCGGTGGATGTGCCGACGGCCGTCAAGGTGCCGGTGTAGGGATCGGCGGACCCCTGGACACGACTAAGATCGCCGCTCAAGATCCAGTTGATGTCTCCCGAAGAGCTCTTAACAAAGTTCCCCGGGGTGCTGGGGTCCTGGGCCTTAATGGACAGTTCTGCCTGTAAGTTGGAGTTGGGGAATTTGATCGTGTCGGTGAAATAGGCATATTGGTGGCCAATATCGAAATTCATTTGATACTGGCCGTTGTAAGTCGAATAAATACTTTGAATTTCCATTACTGGTGGCGGTGGCGGCGGCGGTGGTGGCGGCGGTGGGGGCTCCTTATACTCCACTTTCTTCGGTTCTGGTGGCGGTGCCGCGGCCACCTTTAATTCCGTCTTTACCGTGGGCGCAATGTACACCCCGCCGAGGCCAGAATTTCCCCCGCCGGAAGCTCCCGCGGCCACCTGGCTCCCGGCGGTCCCGGGATCTCTGCGCTCATTGTCCCCGCCCACTCTCCTGGCCGTGAGGCCGGTAGCCATCTGGCGCATGAAATTCTTATGTTCTTCCGCGGTAACCTCAAAAGGCAGGGTGGGGGGCAGCCCCCGTTCCACCGTGCAGCCCTGCATGTCCTTCAGGTCCACATGTCCGGGGAGTTCCGGAAAATTGCTGCTAACCCGGGTGAGGCCCGAAAAGTTCAGAAAGGTGGAACTATTAGGGTGCAGACGGATGCCCACTTCAGTGCCGCGGATCCCCATGATGGCGGTGTGGGTCTTGACGGTAAAATTCGGTTTTTCGCTCTGGTAAATTTTGGAGACCACGGCCAGGGCCAGGCCCTGGAACATTTGCAACACCGCGTTGCGCTGGCCTTTGGCCGCATCATACATAAATTCTTCAATGGCAATCCGGCTCTCTGGGGAAATCGTCAGAACGCTCTGGTCCACGAAGGTTATCTGGGCCTTGGAGAGCGACTTGGTGCGGATCACGTCCCCCGGCTTCACCCCGTCTTGCAGTTTTGCTGGAGTTGCCGGCAACTTGCCGGCCGGGAGGACGTCCACCTTGCCTTCCACCTGGGTGAAGTGGCCCACCACTTCAGCCGGAAACCCGGCTTGCGGCAGAAGCAGCCCAAGAGCAGCCAACACGGATGCTCCCAATAACACGCGGAACTTCATGGTTCACTCCTTCGCCCGGTCAAACCTTTGCCGGGCTCGAAACGGGTGAAACCTCTTCTGCTGTTAAACCGATTATTTTGAGGTTTGACCCCGGCCGGCCAAGCATCCAGCCAGGAATCTGTTTATTTGCGGCAGGTACAGCTGCTAGCCCACAACAATGCCCGGTTTCCATGGCCTCGCCTCCACCGGTTCGAAACCGGCGGCAGCCAGATCCCCTGTCAGCACTGCCTTGGTTAAAGCCGTATTTAAGGCAACCTTACTGGACAAAGAGTAAGGGGACAGCCCTGGGATCGCACCTTCCAATTCGGGCGCTTTCCGCAAGAGATTCTGAAAATAGAGGAGTTTTACGTTCCACCATAAATTATTTTGCATTTTAGTCAACAATTTTTTAAATATTTTCTTCTTAAATTACAAATTCCCCCGATCTTTTGACAAAAAATCTATTTCTAGATTTAATTAAAGTTAATTTTGGCATAGTTAGGTTACAAAAAAGTTACTAACTTAAAAACCTCACTTTGCAGGAAGTCTAAGAATTTCTTTGCGGCGTTCAAATTAGCAATAAAGTAAATTTTTTCCGAACCCGAATTTTTTATGCCCTAAACTTGAGGGGGAACACAGGCTTACTTTTGAGGAAGGGCCGGTATCCGGCAACCGTGGAGTCAGAAGTACCCAAGCCTCCACTCCTGATCTCTCAGGCGTTGATCCCCTGCCAGCGTCTGGCCAGGTAATTGAAGGCCAACAGGGCCACCGCGGCCACGATGCCGGCCAGGGCAAAGGGGGTCCAGACCCGGCTGGGGTCGTACCGGTCCCATAGGAGTTGCGTCACCTGGACCGGGGTCTGGCCCAGCATTTGGGTCAAGGCGGCGAAGGCCTGGGAGCGGTCCGGCAGGTCCTGCACCTTGAGCACCTCCGACAGATATCTAAGGGCCAGACCGGCCTTTTCTCCGGCCCGTTCATAGATCTGCCCGCCGGCAAAGGACCCGTAGCCCCAGCCGATGGCCACGGGGATATTGGCGTACCCCATGTAGAGCGCCTTTTTGTCCGGGGGCGCAATGACGCCCAGGTACTCAAACATCTTGGGGGAGCACAACATCTCCCCCAGGGTGAAGCAGGCGATGCCGGCCAGACAGGTATAAATGGACATGCTCAGGCCCGCGGCGTAGACCCCAAGGCTGGCGATGACGAAGCCCAACAGGATGGAATTGAGCCGGCGCATCACCCGGTTGACGTACCAGGACAACGGGGCCACGAAGAGAATGATGAGGAAAGGGTTGAAGTTGATCACCCACTCCTGGGCGATCTGGAGGCCCCGGGAAGTATCCCGGGACAGCATGAATCCCGGTAGATGCCGGGCCAGGGAGGAGCTGTCCACCCAGTCCACGATGAAAT
>Ga0315268_10006368_pt1 | contig 12574 bp, 10 predicted proteins | sample C1_top_MG_FD_204535 | JGI IMG/M metagenome (GOLD analysis project Ga0315268, IMG submission 204535) | Sediment microbial communities from Yellowstone Lake, YNP, Wyoming, USA - C1_top | ecosystem: Environmental > Aquatic > Freshwater > Lake > Sediment | place: USA: Wyoming | collected 2017-08-01 | reverse complement strand
TTAATAAACTTCGGTAACAAAAGCTGTCAAATAAGGCGGTTAATGGTTTAATCGCTGTAATCTTTAATTAATCTGAAGTAAATCAGGTATAATCCCTAGATTTATACCTGAAGATTATACCAGGAGCCTTTATGAAAGACGAAATGGATATCTTAAGGGAAGTCGGTAGTATTGCTGCAGGACACGGAAGTATCGCCCTGTCAGAAATACTTGGCAGAAAGATTAACGTGGAAATGCCTTCCTTGGAAATTATACCCGCAGACATAGTTTTAGAAAAGATACCAACTGACCAAATAGTTATCAGTGTCTCCAGTAATATATTGAGCGGGCTAAAAGGTGAGATTCTTTTTGTTCTTGATGAGAAGAGTGCCTTTAAGTTAGTCGATATGTGTTATCGGCTTCATAACGAAGATAAAAAAGGCAGCATGTTCACTGAGATGGGTTTATCGGTGATAAAAGAAATCGGTAATGTTATTATTTCTTCTTATATAGGCGCCTTAAGTATGATTTTGAGAACAATAATTATACCTTCTATTCCAACCCTGGTCAGCAGTTCCATTCAACAGACTTTAAGTATGGTAATAGCCCCTTATTGCCGTGATGACTATATTTTGTTAACGGAGACTGTTTTTTTAGAACCCTCCGAAAGAATAAACGGTTGTTTTTATTTAGTCTTAAACGCTGAAGCGATGAAGTGTGTACAGAATGCCTGCAAAAAGATGCTCGAATCTCTAAAGTGATAAAAAATGAGCTCTTCAGAAGGAGATATTCTACTTATAGTCAACGAACCGCAAATAGAGGAGTTCCTGTGTGCAATTCTTATAGAGGAAGGTTATCATGTACAAACCTGCAATAGTCAATCCGACGCTTTTGAAATTTTAAAGAAACAGCCTTTCAATTTAGTAATCGCTGATTTTTTTTCCTCCAGGGTTAATGGGATTGATATCTGTAAATACATCCGCAGTAATTTTAATTTAAGACACCTGAGCATAATCTTGGTTATGGATAAAAAAGAACCGATGGATAAAATAAAAGGTATATATGCGGGCGCAGACGATTATGTTGAGAAACCTTTTGAACCGGGGGAATTCTTAGCCCGGGTCAAGGCTTCTTTGGTGCGCATAACAAGAGACCTGGATGCTAACCCTTTAACTAAACTGCCCGGCAACATATCGCTGCTAAAAGAATTGGAGACAAGAATAAAATCCAAGACCCTCTTTGCCGTGGGCTACCTTGATTTAAATAAATTCAAGGAGTTTAATGACCGTTATGGATTCGAGCTGGGTGATAAGGTAATTTGTCAAACTGCTCAGATTATAATTAAGAATTTAGAGAGAACCGGTACCGCTAATGATTTCCTTGGTCATATCGGCGGAGATGACTTTATTTTTGTCACCTCCCCTGACCGTGCTGAGGAAATTTCAAGAGGGATTGTGGATGATTTTGATAAAAGTATACCTTCATTTTACAATGAAGAAGACAGGGCAAGAGGCTACATTATCACCAAGACTCGGACCGGCGAGATATCGGAAATTCCTATTTTGAGTGTTTCCATCGCAATTATAACAAATGAGAACCGTAAAATATCTCACGTAGGAGAAATAAGCCAGATTGCTGCGGAGCTAAAAAAATTTGCCAAAACCATTGGGGGCAGCGTCTATGTAAAAGATAGACGCAAGAGTCCTTAAATCTGACGCTTGTTTATCTCGTGGGCTTCCCAAAGATAGACCAGTACGCTAAGCACCTTAAACGGTGCTTTTATTATTAAGCGAAGCGAGCAGAAGGAGATAGAATGATTACATATGAAGATTTTAAAAAATTAGAGTTCAGGGTTGCTAAAATAAAAGAGGTAAAAGACCATCCTAATGCAGATAAACTTTATGTAATGCTCATTGATTTAGGTGATAAAACCAAACAGATAGTGGCGGGGATAAAAAGCAGTTATAATAAAGAAGACCTTCTGGGGCGTGAGATTGTGGTAGTGGATAACTTAGAACCGGTAGTGCTAAGAGGAGAAGAGAGTCAGGCTATGCTTTTAGCCGCCCAGGATGAGGATGAGATAGCCATAATCACTCCCGATAGAGAAGTAAAAATCGGCAGTATCGTTAAATAATATGATTAAATTAAAACAGCTTATTCCGAGAGATTATTGTTTATCCTGTCAAGGTTGTTGTAGATATATGCAGGAGAATTCCAGCTGGGTCCCCCGGCTTTTAGAGGGAGAGAAAAATAGATTAGAGAAAATCCGTATTTTACCTAACCCCGGACAAGGGAATTTTATATGTTCTTTTTTAGATAAAGAAAGTAATAAATGTAAAATTTATCACTCCAGGCCCTTTGAGTGTCAGTTTTACCCTTTTGTTTTCAACGGTGCTATGGATAAAGTATTTTTGGCTGTGGATTTAAACTGTACTTTTATAAAAGAAAACGTAAGGGAGCAGAAATTTAAAGATTATATTCATAGTTTAATAAACCTTGTCAAAACTCCCAGTTTCCTTAACATCTTAAAAGATAATCCCCATCTCATCCAGAATTATGAAGGAGTGCTTGCCCTTGCAGCGCTGGATATTTAGTTTGTCCGTTTCCTGTAAAAACCAGGAGAAGATTAATTACGCTACTTTATTAGTAACGGACAGATATAGTCGGAGGTTTAAAGAGAGGTGAAGCTTAATAGGTTATCCCTTAAAGATAAACAGTTACTCAAAAGGTTTCTAAACTTAACAACTCACGAACTGTCTGTTTATGGCTTCGAGAATATTTACATTTGGGAGAGGCTCTTTGATATATACTGGACGGTAATCAAGAATCATCTTTGTTTGTTTTTCCAGGATAAAATAGGCTGCTTTCTGTATTTGCCACCACTGGGTAAAACCTCAAGCCCGGAAGTGCTCGACCAGGTTTTTAGGATTATGGATAAATTTAATAAAAATCCTGCGTTATCCCGCATAGAGAATGTTGAGGAGAAAGACAGAGCATTTTACCAGGATTTAGGATATGAGTGCCGGTATAAATCATCCGAGTATCTGTGCTTGCGAAGCGCATTGGCAGGATTAAAAGGAGACCGTTTTAAATCCAAGCGCAGCTGTATCAACTATTTTACCAAGAATTATAGTTTTGAGTACCTGGATTATTCTTGCGATTATAAAGATGGATGCCTGCAACTTTATAAGGATTGGATGAAGAGCCGTAAATTACAAGATACCGATCCTGTATATAAAGGGATGCTCGGGGATAATCTTTTGTGTCTACATGTATTATTACGCGATTATAAGGATTTGGATTTAATCGGCAGGGTCATTAAGATAGATAGCCGGATAAAAGGATTTACCTTTGGTTTCAGGTTGAATAAAGAGACTTTCTGCGTACTGTTTGAGATAGCGGATTTATCTTTTAAAGGTTTGAGCCAGTATATATTCCGCCGGTTTTGCGAAGAATTAAAAAAATATCGCTATATTAACATTATGGATGATTCTGGGCTGGATAATTTAAAAAGGGTGAAATTATCTTATCGTCCGGTGAGCTTAATTGCCAGCTATATTGTCCAGAGAAAATATGCATAGAAATATAGAAGAAGTAGAGTTTACCATATTTGATACGGAAACAACCGGTTTAGACCCGCAGTCGGGGGATAGAATAATTGAGATTGCTGGAATCAGGGTCAAAGGAAATAGCACAAAGGCAGTATTTCAGAGTTTGGTTAATCCTCAAAGAGCTGTCTCAGATGGCGCCTTTGAGGTAAACAGAATTACCCCGGATATGCTGGTTAATGCGCCTAAGATAGAAGAGATTATGCCCAAATTCCTGGATTTTATTCACAGCAGCTGCTTGTGTTCCTACAATGCACCTTTTGATTTAGGGTTTCTTAACAGCGAATTAAAGATTATAGGTCGGGATTTCCCAAAGGATATAGTGGTTGTGGATATACTGGCTATGGCCAGACGGCTTATGCCTGAGTTGGGGCGCCACGCACTTTCTTATGTCGCGGAAAGCCTCGGTGTTAAAAAAGAACAAGAACATCGTGCCCTTGCCGACGTGGAAATAACTTTAGAGGTCTTTAATAGCCTTAAAGAGGTTTTAAAGAAAAAGGGCATAATTGATTTTAAAAACTTTGTCGAATTGTTCAGTCTAAACTTTAATTTGTTAGAAGACATAAAGAACCAAAAAACAGCCGAGATACAGGAGGCTATTGACTTGGGGTTGAAATTAAAGATAAAATATCTTTCCCGCAACAACCCAGAGGTGTCGGAAAGGGAGGTTATCCCTAAAGAAATAAAGCAGGAAAACAAGCATAGTTATCTGATTGGGTTTTGTTGTTTAAGGAACGAAGAACGTACTTTCAGAATCGACAGTATATTGAATCTGGAGGTAATATAAACAGGAGCAAGTTATGCGTAATAAAATTAATACATGCAGCCTGAGGCTTGTCGCTTTATTCTGTATGCTTTCTGTTGTTTTGACAGGCTGTATTCAGAAAAATCCGCTCGAGAAAGCCCGGGATTATGTCAGGAAGTATGAATTTGATTATCAGACGGCAATAAGTTTGTATAAGGAATTAATTAAAGAGGGCAGGGATTTAGACAGGTTGCATTTTGAGTTGGGGCAACTGTACTTGAGCCGCTCGGATTTCGCTTCGGCAATAGAGGAATTCAAAAAAACTGAGAACCTTGCGGCAAAGAAGTTTTTGGCTATCTGTTATTATAACCAAGGTTATTATACCGATGCATTAAAAATTTTAGATGAAGAGAAAAATCCTGACGACGAATCTCTTTATTATTATGGTTTAACCTGTGAGAAGTTGAATCTTTTCGATAAGGCATTGGATAGTTATAAGAAGATAAAGACCGACACATTTGCTATTCGGTCAAAAGAACGTATAGATATAATTGAGAAACCGGACCAACCCAGGCATATAAAAGAAATAAGCCCCAATATGGACAGAATTATATCCAGCGCACTATCGGTTGAAAATTATCCCCAGGCGGGTGCCCAGATTTTATTTTGCGATGAAAAAATAGAAATTACTCCTGACAATAAAGAGATATCGTATCTGCATTACGTTGTCCGGATATTAAATGAACGGGGCAAAGAGAGTTTTTCCGAAGCACATATAGAGTATGATTCCACCTATGAAAAAGTAGAATTAGAATACGCCAGGACCATAAAGCCCGATGGCACGGTTGTAGATGTGGGCAGCCGCCATATACGCGACGTGACTAAATATTTAAATTTCCCGCTTTACAGTAATGCACGCGTATACATAATCTCATTCCCGGAAATCGCCGAAGGCGCAAATATAGAATACAAATTAAAGGTTATCCGCAATCAGCTTATTAATAAAAAGGATTTTGTCCTGGGTTATCCTGTGCAGTCCTCCGAGCCGATTATCACGGCAAATTTTACTATTGAGTTACCAAAGGGAAGAACGTTACATATAAAGACTTTGAACGAGAAGTATAATAATTTTGCCGCTGACTTAAAACCCAAGATAGAAGAGAAAGAAAACAAAATAGTTTACCGCTGGCAGTTTAAAGATATCCCCCAGATTATTCCCGAATCGAATATGCCGCCCACGGTAGAAATCAATCCCACCCTGTTTATCTCTACATTTGACAGCTGGGATGACGTGTATAATTGGTGGTGGGGGCTGGCAAGAGACAAGATGAAGGCAGATGAGGCGATAGAAAAAAGAGTTGAGGAGTTAACTGGGGATGAGGTTTCCGATGAAGCCAAGATTAGGAAAATTTATAATTTCTGCGCAAAAGAAATCCGTTATGTAGCCGTGGAATACGGAGAGGCGGGTTATGAGCCGCATCAGGCTCAAGATATATTCAGGAACAAATACGGGGATTGTAAGGATCAGGCGATACTTTTAGTTACGATGTTAAAAAAAGCTCACCTTTCTGCCTGGCCGGTGCTTATCGGGACAAAAGATTATTATAATCTTAATGAAGATTTTCCCAATATGCTTTTTAACCATGCTATTGCCGCGGTATCTCTAAAAGATAAAATTGTATTTCTTGACCCTACCGCCGAGACCTGTTCTTTCGGAGATTTGCCTTCCGTAGATCAGGGCAGGCGGGTATTGGTATGCCAAGAAGAGGGATATAAAATAGAAAATACTCCCCTATATCCTGCGCAACATAATCTGATAAGACAGATTATGGATATCAAAGTCAATAAAGATGAGAGTATAAGCGCAGAAAAAACTATATTCAGTTTTGGCGTCTATGACCAGACACAAAGATACTGGCTTTTATACACTGTGCCGGAATTAACCCGCGAACAAATAGAAAGTAAAATTCAGGAGATTTCTATAGGGGCGCGGCTTAACAGTTATAATATAAATAATTTGGAAGACCTGGATAATCCCGTGGAGTTAAATTATAAATTCCAAGGTCCGGAATATTTTACAATCGGCGGGAAGTTAAGAATAATGCCTCAATTAGCCAGTTTAGATTCTACAATTGTGGCAAAGGATAAACGCAGATACCCGATTGACTTTGGTATTTTAGATACCAGGGAGGTAGAGCTTAATATGCTTTTACCTGTCAATTTTGTGCTAAAATATATACCGGGAGAGTTAATTGAAGACAGTCCCTGGTTAAAATTTGTAGCGGAATACAAACATCAAGATAATAGATTAACTTTTAAGCAAAGGGTGGAACTTAAGAAAAACAGAATTTCAGAAGATGAGTACGCTGATTTTAAGAATTTTTTGGAATCGCTGACAAAAAAGATTAAGCAGAGAGTAGTCTTAGAAAAAATAAGATAAAATGAAGAGAGACTCCGAACGCAGAAGGTATATCAGGCTTGATTCGGTGTTCCCGGTACAGTTTAGGCTTATAAGTCTGGACGGAGAGACAATTCTGTCGGATTGGATACAGGGTTTCACTCATAATATAAGTAAGGGCGGTCTTCGTCTGGACGTGAATAATTTAAAGCCGCAAATTTCCGGGCTGATAAAAAGACAAGGGGCGAGGGTATCTTTGCAGCTAAAAATGCCCTTAAGTAAACCTACTGTGAATGCCCAGGCAAAAGTTGCCTGGGTTAAAGATAATCCCGAGGGGCCCGAGAGATATTTTATAGGTTTAACTTTTGATAATATAAACCCTGTTTACCAAAAAAGGATTATGCGTTATGCCTGGACAAAAAAACTGTTTTTACCCTTTGTATTAAGTATAATTTTTATCTTAACTTTTGGTTTAGCGGTTAATAGTTATCTGAATATAAAATTAATCGCAGGCAATAAGGCCCTGGTTGGGCAGTTGATAAAGATTTTACAGGAAACAAACATTGCCAAGCAGAAGATAAAAGAGATAAACAGGGACAAAGAAAACTTACAATTAAAAATTGCCGCCCTGGAGCTGCGTATGGGAGCACTTGAAGCAGAAAAGGGGGATTTGGCGCAAAAAGTCAAGGCCGAAGAGGCTAAATCAGCCGAGAGGGTAAAAGAGCTTAATAGCACGATTGAAAAATTAGCCCAGGAAAAAGCTGGTTTCCAGGAACAATTAATCGCTTTACAGCATAAAGAGAGTACCGTTACCGAAGAGCTCCTGCGTTTGGATGAAAAGAAATCAGTTTTAGAGAAGGCGAATTTAGATAAGATGTATCACTGGTTAGTCGTACATCAAAATTCGCGCACCGGCCTGGTAATGAGTTTCGAAGGAGATAATGAGATTGCAAATTGGGCGTTTATTTATGACCAGGCGTTAGTTTTACAGACTTATACAAATTTCGCGGATTTTGAGAGGGCAAAAAAGATATTGGATTTCTTTTATAGGAAAGCAAAGAGGCAGGAGGGATTGTTTTTTAACGCTTATTACGCCAATGACGGTTCTCCTGCCGAGTATATCGTGCACAGCGGACCTAATATCTGGGTAGGTATAGCTATTATGCAGTATTCCCAGAAAACCCAAGATTTTAAATACCTTAGTCTCGCCGAAGAGATTGCCAAGGCTATAATCGATTTACAACAGGATAAAGAAGGTGGTATCCGCGGCGGTCCAAATATAGAATGGTATTCCACTGAACACAATTTAGATGGCTATGCATTTTTCAATATGTTATATAGAAGTACCGGTAAAGAGATTTATCTCGAGGCCAGAGATAAAGTATTAAATTGGCTTATACAAAATACGTATAACAGGTCAGATATTCCTATTAAACGCGGCAAAGGAGATTCCACCATCGCCACCGATACCTATGCCTGGTCAATCTCAGCTATCGGCCCGGAAAAACTAAGCGAATTAGGAATGAATCCGGACAAAATTATGGAATTTGCCGAAGAGAATTGCGCTGTCGAGGTGTCTTTCCTGCGTCCGGACGGCTCCACCGTAAAGATTAAAGGTTTTGATTTTGCACCCCAAAGGCATGTAGCTAGGGGCGGGGTGGTTTCTTCGGAATGGACGGCTCAGATGATAATAGCATTCAGGATAATGGCGGATTTTTATCACAAAAAAAACATGACCTCTAAAGCCATGGCATATGAGAATAAAGCGGATGAATATCTGGTAGAGTTGTGTAATATGATTATATCCAGCCCCTCGCCTTCGGGCCAGGGCGAAAGCTGTCTTCCTTATGCCAGTTCCGATTTCGTAGACACCGGTCACGGCTGGACTACGCCCAAAGGTAAATCGACAGGTTGTGTATCGGGTAGCGCATATACCCTTTTTGCCTACTATCACTACAATCCTCTTGAGTTGAAAGATTAGATTAATATAATAACAAAATTAAAAATTTTCCCGCCCAGTAATTTAATACAAAAGCGGGACCCCGTCTTTAGATTTCAATGATGGACGGGGAAATGCACAAATTTGGAATTTATACTTATGGCTGTTACGCTAATTGAAATCTACAAAAAACTTTACGACTATTTCGGGCCGCAACATTGGTGGCCAGCCCAAACTCCTTTTGAAGTTATGGTGGGGGCAATCCTCACCCAGAATACCAATTGGTCCAATGTAGAAAAGGCAATACAAAATCTAAAGAGAAAAAAATTATTATCCGCCAAGAAACTTTATCGTCTCCCCGAGAAAAAGTTGGCGGCGTTGATCAGGTCAGCAGGTTATTATAATATCAAGGCTAACCGTTTAAAAAATTTTCTGGATTTTTTTATAAAAAAGTATAAAGGAGATATTAGAAAATTATCTAAAGGCAATACCCGGGTTTTCCGAGAGGCTCTGCTTTCTGTTAAAGGAATCGGAGCCGAAACAGCGGATTCTATCCTGCTCTACGCATTAAATAAGCCGATATTTGTGGTGGATGCCTATACTAAAAGGATACTCGCCCGTCACAAAATAGTCTCGCCTGATGCTGGTTATGCCGAGGTCCAGGGAATATTTATGCAAAATCTTAAGAAGGATCAAAAACTGTTTAACGAATACCACGCGCTTCTTGTAAAATTGGGCAAAGAGTTTTGTTTAAAAAATAAACCAAAGTGTGGATTATGCCCCTTAAAGTAAAAAGTAAAAAGTCAAAAGTCCCTGGCCTGCCAAGCAAATTAACAGCCAGGGCAGGCAAAACCACAAGTCAAAAATTAAAAGTTTTTACTTTTTCCCGCGTTGCGGGATCCCGCCCTATATCAAAATGTCGAGCGGGAAAGTTGAACTTTTACTTTTTAACTTTTGCCTTTTACCTTTTCATCTTTGCCGGACAGGGTGTTGCGGCTCAGCCTCCCCGATACGAAATAGACGCTACTTTAGATACGATAAATCATAAAATAACCGCTAAACAAAAAGTAATTTTTACGAACAACACCGAGACAGAATTAAAGGCAATCTACTTCCATATCTACCCCCATCGTAAATATACTGCAGAAGAAATAAGGTTCATCGCCCGCTATGCCGGATATTTCAAGACCAATCCTTTCCCTGAAGGTTTTCAAAGCGGAGATTTGAAAATCGATTCTGTTTCTTCTAAAAATAAAACTCTTGATTTCATCGCAGAAGGCGATGACCGCACCATACTTAAAGTAAAACTGGATTATGCCTTAAAACCGGAGGAATCCATAGAAATAGATATGAGTTTTAGCGTTGATATCCCCCATGCCTACGGCAGATTCGGCTGGCACAGGGATATAATCAGCCTGAACCGCTGGTATCCCATTTTAAGTGTTTTGGATAAAGACGGCTGGCATAATTATCCGTTTTACATTTATCATCACCCCTATTTTAGCGATGCTGCTTATTATAAAGTGAGACTGACTTTGCCGCAGCCAGAAGTAGTTGCTGCCACGGGTATTTTAAAACAAGATTGGTTAAATTCCGACGGGACAAAAACCCTTGCATTGGAGACGGAATTCCCAGTCAGAGATTTTGCCTTAGGAGTCTCGCGCAATTATCAAATTTTTTCTCTCCAGGATAACTATGTTAAGGTTAATTCTTATTATTTAAAAGGCGATGAAAAAAGAGCGCAGGCCGCTGCCAGGTATGCGGCAGAGTTGATAAGATTCTATTCCCGGCGCTTCGGTGAATATCCATGGCTTGAGTTTAATATCGTTCCCAATTATTTAGGTTATGGCGGAGACCAATCTTCGTGTCTCGTATTTATTGATACCAGGGTCTATAAGCTGCCGGGTTTTCTGGAGCGCTACTTTGATTTTCTTATTTCTCATGAAACAGGACACCAGTGGTTTTATAATATTGTCGGTTCAGACGAATATAAGGAGATGTTTTTAGACGAAGGGATGAATTCCTACTGGCTACTGCGTTATCTTGAAGACAAATATGGGCCGCATGCCCAAATTATGATTTTGCCTAGATTCTTAAAGCCATTCATCCCTAATTTCTCCTTCCGGGATTCCACTGCCCTGCGATATATTTTTATGGCAAAAAACGGACTAGACCGTCCGGTCATTGGTGAACTATCCAGCTTTCATGAACCCTCTTCAATATTTGCTTTAACTTACGGCAAAGGTGCGGGTATCTTAGATATGCTTGAGTCATATTTGGGAGCGCAGGTCTTTGATAGGATTATCCAGAGCTATACTCAAAGATTCAGGTTTAAAAATATAAAACTGGAGGATTTCATCCGGATTTGCAATGAAGAATCGGGGCAAAATCTAAACTGGTTTTTTGAAGAGTGGTTAAAAACCAAGAAAAGCTGCGATTATGCGGTGAAAGAAGTTTCAGGCGAAAAGATAGTCCTGGAGAACCGCGGTACCATTGAGATGCCCATCGCAACGAAAATTATATATCAGGACGGCTCGCAGGCTACGGATTATTGGGACGGAACAGATAAATACCATAACATACCCATAAATGATAAAAAGGTCAAAAGTGTAGAGGTTGACCCGGATAATCTTATTGTCCTGGATTTAGACCGCACGAACAATTCTTGGCCGCGCAAGTTTTATTTTAAACCAGTACCTCTTTATTTTTTTGCTTATGAGATACCGGGATTCCTGCCCCGGAACTCTTATAATCTAGTTGCAGGGCCTACTGTCGGCGGATCCTCATTAGGACTTACCTCATCTGTACAGAAGCCATTTGATACTGTCTTGCGTTTAAATTCAAATTATGATTTTAATGCCAAAGCAGTTGAATCTATCCTTGGTTATGAAATAAGAGCTCTTTTTAAAAAACAGACTGTCCTGGGATTTGAAATATTTAATTTTGAGTCCAGCAAAGAAAAAAACGATGTTTCCGGGGGCAAGGTTTTCCTGCGTAAAGAATTGTGGCCGGCCAGTTACGGTATTTTTGACACCAATGACCATGTTACTTTATATTTTATCCGGGACCAGAAGATAGAGAGCACTAATTACCTGAATGGTAAAGAGGATATCACTCAACTGCATTATCGCAAAAAAGATGAATCCATATTAGGTATTACCGGTTCTCTGGGCCGTTACGGACCATATGCTGATCCGGATTATGGATGGAAGTTAATACCTACCCAGGAATTTGCGGGCCACTTTCTCGGGGGGACTGAATCTTTCTGGAGGACGAGCGTAGAGTTGAATCAATATCGCCTGATCCTACCTAAATATAATCATAAAATTGCCAGCCGGATGAAATTAGGCTGGGGTGAATCCGATGATAAAAAACTTTTTCAACTGGGAGGAGCCGAAGGCTTGCGCGGATACAGCCTAAAGACCATTGAAGGAAGCCGTATGATATTAGGAAATTTTGAATACAGACTTCCTGTAGCAAGCAATATCAATTTATATCTTGTGGACAATATATTTGGCCTGGATAAGATTCAAATAGTGGGTTTTTTTGATGTGGGAAAAGCCTGGTTTGCGGATTTCTCGGATAGAGATTTTAAAAAAGATGCGGGGGTGGGCTTGCGATTCCATTTTGATTTGTTGGGATTTTTAGAAAGAGCGGTTTTTAGGATAGATGTTGCCTGGCCAATAAATGACTCCGAAGAAGACCCCCATCTATGGTTTGGAATAAGTCAGGCTTTTTAGTAAGGAAAGGAATCCGAAGGAGAGGGAAGAGGGATTAAATTAACATTGACAAAGAGGCAAATCTATGTTAATAATAATTAACAACTGTTAAATAGATTGAACAATGACCATGGCTATAGAAAATAGTTTAGATATTATTTTAGATTCTAAGACGAAGATAAAAAT
>Ga0315268_10006367_pt1 | contig 12574 bp, 13 predicted proteins | sample C1_top_MG_FD_204535 | JGI IMG/M metagenome (GOLD analysis project Ga0315268, IMG submission 204535) | Sediment microbial communities from Yellowstone Lake, YNP, Wyoming, USA - C1_top | ecosystem: Environmental > Aquatic > Freshwater > Lake > Sediment | place: USA: Wyoming | collected 2017-08-01 | reverse complement strand
GTATGTTCTTTTTATCTTAGCACTTTGATCATCTGTGTTTATCTGTGTCCATCTGTGGTTAGATGCTTTTTTTAATCTGCATCAACGCCGATCCCGCGACTAGTGCACCGTCCTTACCTGCTGTTCGATCAAACTGGTCACTTCCGCTTTTTCCGGAACAGCACTGTCTCCAGTGTAATGAAACTCGGTCTTCACGATCCAGTCCGAGTGCTCCGTGGGTGGATAGAGCTTCATGAACCTGATCCTGTTCTTCTCGTCGTACTCATAGGACGTGTACCCGATGACCGTCTCGCGGGTGTTCACAATAACGTTTTTCAGCTCGGATGCTGTTTGCGGGACGCTGGACACGAGACCGACGACGAAGCCCGCAACGCCGCCGATGACCACGGGCGCAGCTTTGATCGCCAGCACTACTGCCAATTCCCGCGCATCGCCGGAATAACCGTGCGGGGTGATCCCGTCAGCGATGACCAGCCCTCCCTCGAACCCCCTGCCCGTCCACTCGTATACGATCGCGAGCGGTTTGCCCATGTCGGCCTTTTGCTGTTCCACAACCGCAATATCGTACGACCGCGACGGTCTGTCGCTGATCGTATGGACGATCGTGAACAGCTGCCCTGCGCCGCCCGGACGAAATCTGAGCCGGTCCCTGAAGAGCGGACGGCCATGTTCATCAAAGTCGATCTTCTTTACGAGAAAGGTGCTCTGGTTCTGAACGGATCGATATTCAGACGCAGGCTGAACACGTTCGGTCATACAGCCGGTATGCATGAGGCTGATGCCGAGGAAGAGAACCATGAGGTGCCTCAGGAGGACGCCTACCTTGACCCATGACGTGCTCACAGGGTTTTCTTCCGGACCAGTTCCACAACGGTCACCTCGGGCGGGGAGAGAAACCGCACTGGCGGTCCCCAAGTCCCCGTGCCACGGTTCACATAAAGAATCGAACCCTGGCCCAGGTCGTAGGCTCCTGCAATCCAGGGGAAGTTCATTCTCACGAGATAGACGAAAGGATAGATCTGACCCTTGTGGGTGTGGCCTGAGAGTTGCAAATCGAAAAGACCGATAGTGGACCGGTCGATCCGGGGCTGGTGCTTGAGATAGAGGATGAATTTGTCGCGGGAAAGGGTCTGCAGGATATCGTGTTCTGCGTGCGGCTTCCCCAGATTCAGCTGCGTCGCGGTCCGGTCATCAATGCCCACGATCGTGATCGGCCCGGTAGTGTCAACCTGGTCGCGCAACAGCGTCAAACCCGCCTCCTTGATAAAAGCGACCGAACGATCGGGTCCGGCGTAGTACTCGTGGTTGCCCATGATGGCGTATCTGCCGAACTTCGGCTTGACCTCCCGGATCATCTCCGCCAGGCCGGGAAGATGATTGATCTGTGCGTCCACCAGGTCTCCGGTGACCACGAAAAGGTCGGGCTTGGCGGCCAGCACCGCCTTGATCATGGGACGAAAGCGTTCACTCCGGATCACCATACCGAGGTGCACGTCCGAGATCTGCGCGATCGTCAGCTTGTCCATGCCCGCGGGCAGCTTGTCGGTCTCGATCACGAGCCGTTCCGTGCGGATGTCACTGGCTTCGAAATAGCCGTACGTGGTTATCAGGACCGAGAGCCCCAAACTGAGAAAGAACGCTATGCGCTGCGGGACCAGAACAGCTGCGCCATTCATCCCAGCGATCCACGATGCGCATCGCGCAACAAGCGTTATAAGGTCAAGGGTCAGGGACGCTGTAAAAAAGACGAACAGCAGGGCCATCCAGAAGTAGGTGATGTAGGAGAGGATCCGCGCCAGAACCTCGTATTCGTGGGTCTCGAGCCTCCTGATCAGGAAGAGAGAGAAGACCATGAACAGCATGAACACGCCAAGCGCAATGCCCGTAAGCGGGCCAAAGCCGAGAACGCTCCTTGCCCGCAGGAAGGCGTAGACGTGCACGCCCCCGTAGATTCCAAACACCATCAGAACAAAGAGGATCATCTGCCGAAGCTCACGCCGAGCCCTTCCGCGACCTTGACCAGTTCACCCTCCGGATCGACCAGCTTCAACTGGCTGATCGCGCTTTCGAGCGAAACCGACGTGATGACCGGGGGCTGATAGGAGACCATCTCCCCGAACCGCTTCTGAGCGATCAGCTCCACGGCGTAGGCGCCGTAGCGCGTTGCAAGCAGCCGGTCAAACGGACACGGGCTGCCACCGCGCTGCAGATGGCCGAGCACGGTCACACGCGTATCAATACCCGTCCTCTTCGTGATCTCGCTTGCCACGAGCTCACCTTCGCCGCCGAGCCGAAGCACGTACCCGTCGGACGCTTTTTCGCGCACGGCCATTTCGCCGCCCGCAGGCTTGGCGCCTTCAGCCACCACCACGATGCTCGACTTGCTCCCCGCTTTTTTCCGCTCCATCAGTTTTTCCGCAACCTTCTCCATGCTGAAAGGGATCTCGGGGATCAGGATCACATCCGCGCTGCCGGACATGCCCGCCTCGAGCGCGATCCAGCCCGCGTAGCGCCCCATCACCTCGAGAATGATCACGCGCTGGTGGCTCTCGGCCGTGGTGTGCAGTTTGTCCAAAGCATCGGTCGCCGTGTCCACGGCCGTCTGGAATCCAAAGGTCACGTGCGTGGCCATCAGGTCGTTGTCGATCGTTTTGGGAACGCCGATCACGGGGATCCCCAGTTTGTTGATCCCGCTCCCGATCTTCAGCGAACCGTCGCCGCCAATGACGACCAGCGCATCGAGGCCCAGTTCCCTGATATTGTTCAGCACAACGGAGGACATGTCCTCAACGATCTCCCGTCCGTTAATGACCGTCTTGTGCGCAAAGGGATTGCCGCGGTTCGTCGTGCCGAGGATCGTGCCACCCACGAACAGGATGCCGCGCGTGTTCCATGACGTAAGCTGCCGCGTTTTGGTCGGCGAGAGCAGGCCTTCGAACCCGTCGATGATCCCGGTCACCTCCCAGCCATACTTGAAGATGGCCGTCTTTGTTACTGCGCGAATGACCGCGTTGAGACCGGGAGCATCGCCCCCGCCTGACAGAACACCGATACGCATGTGTGCCTCCGATTAATGATAGGGTCATAGGTCAAGGGGCAAGGAATCTTGCTTCATGCCACTTGCTACTCGCTGTTTTCACTTGCTACTTGCTACATGCTACTTGACCCTAGTCGCTGCTACTTGCTACTCGCAGTTTTATTTATGCTACTTGACCCTGTACTTATTCCCAACAGCTTCGCCCCGCCCTCGCTCGCGATCACGATCACCTCGTCGCGGGGAATTCCTGATTCCTCAAAAAACGCAAGCTCGGCCTCATAGGCGGCCTGATAGCCCGGATCCGGCAGCACACAGTCCGTGCCAACAGCCAGCGGAACTCCGGTCCGGTGCGCGCGGTGGATCATCTCGAGATGATCGCGGATCAGGTCAATGGCAAAGACTTCCGCGGCTTCGGACGCTGCCGGGGACCGTGCTGCCCGCTGCAATGCGCCCGCAGTAGGGACCCAGAACACTCCTTTTCTCGCCAGAACATCCAACGCCCGCTCGGTCATAAAAAAACCATGCTCGATGGACCTCACCCCTGCCTTTGCAGCGGCGAGGATCGCCCGCTCTCCGTTCGCGTGCGCCATCACGCCCATTCCGTGCGCGGCGGCTTCCTGCACCAGGAACAAGAGCTCTTCGCTGTCAAAGCCGCCAGGCGTGACCATGCCCGGATCCTTCAGGCTCACCAGACCCGAGGCCATGACCTTGAGCACACCGGCTCCGGCTTGCCTCAGCCGCTCGATCTCTGATGCAATCTCCGCCCGGGTCTCCACCGGAACGCCGAACAGGGAGCCGTAACCGCCCTTTTTATACAGAGCCCAACCGCAAGATATGGCTCGCACATCAGCCGCGGTATCAGTTCCCTGAACGATCCGTTGCCCCGCATTCTCCCGGTGTCCCGCATCCCGCACCGCAACAACGCCTGCAGTTAATACGGCGTTCAGATCGCCTTTTGGCTTCCGGTGCATATGGGCATCGACAAGACACTTGATTGGTAGAGAAGAACGGATCATGAGGTGAGCCAGGATTCCCTTCTCTTCTTGTTAATTTCTTCCGGAACTACAGGAACCGATCCTGACATGTGCCGGTGGGATGCGCCAGCCATGATCGGGCGCGCTGGGACGGGAAAGCGTCATTATCTGTCCATCTTGATATGACAACTTAAGCACAACCGGCTTTTTTCATTGCTCATGACCAGGTGATTCGGGCCCGGCTGTCTCAGATCATGACAGGAGATGCAAACAACCTGTCCATCAACGAGCACAATCCCCCTTGCATTCACAGCTGCCGCACTTGCATATTCCCTTTCCCTGCCGCGCGGCGGGTAATGTTTTAAGATTGAGTGCGACGTGCTGAAATCGCACATCACCGTGCAGTACGAAATAATGTGCGCTATAGATCCGTCATGACAAGAAAGGCAGATTTTAGGAGGCGAGTCAGCCTCAACCGTCATCCCATGATGCTCCACCGGCTTAGCGATCGACAGCACAGGGATCGTCGCGCAACAGACGATCACCGTAATCCAGATCATGGTTTTCATGGCAGGGACTCCTCCGTATGCGTTCGGTTCTTCTATCGCGCTGCACACTTTCCTCTAGTTTACCAAAAAAAACGCCCGGCTGTGCGGCAACCGCTCCGACGAAGGATCGGGCTAGCCGGTTGCAGAGTCGATCAACCCGTTATCCCGGAAGCTGAAGTGATCGTTGTCGCCGATGATAATATGGTCCAGGACCCGGATGCCGAGCACGTCGCCTGCCTGGACCAGCCTCCTGGTCAGGAGAATATCCTCCTGGCTCGGCCTGGTGTCTCCGCTCGGATGATTGTGAATGAAGATGACCGCTGCAGCCGATTCCCTGATCGCGGCCTTGAAGGTATCGCGCGGGTGTACGATGGAGGTGGAGAGGCTGCCGATCGAAACAACATCCTCGCGGATGATCTTGTTCTTGGTGTCAAGCAGTGCGCAGCGAAACGTTTCCCGTTTCAGGTCCTTCATCCTCGGTTGATAAAAGGAGGCCACATCCTGGCTCGAGCAAAAGGATGCGCCGGCGAGGTTCGGTCTCTGGTAGCGGCGTCCGAGTTCGATTGCGGCCTTGATCTCGGCGGCCTTTGCGGGACCGATGCCGTTCACGGTGCAGATCTCCTTGATCCCGGCCTGCTCGATGCCTGCAAGACTGCCGAAACTCTGCAAAAGCTCGCGCCCAAGGTCGACCGCCGAACGTCCAGCCCGGCCGTTCCGGATAATGATCGCCAGGAGCTGCGCTTCGGAAAGCGCGGACGGGCCATAGGCCAGCAAACGCTCCCGCGGTCGCTCGCCTTCGGGCCACTCTTTGACACTTCTGCTCTTCTCACCTGGCACCGGGCACCCCGAAATGGACTCGTCATTAGTACGTTGCAAAATTATAGATGGTAACCCATACCCTGTCAAATGAAAAAGGCGGTCCATGCGTTTGCATGGCCGCCATTTCCGGGCATCGTTTGTATCAGCCTTACATTTTTACGAATGCGTCTTTCGGGGCATTGCACACCGGACAAGCCCAATCATCGGGAAGGTCCTCGAACTTTTTACCTTCCTTAGCCTCATCGTACACATAGCCGCATACCGTACATCTCCACATGGTGACCTCCTAAAAATAGAATATTCGTTGGCCGGCGATCTGCCGGAGCTTATGATTTACACTGGCCCGGCTGACTCTGACCGAACTTTGCATGGTACTCTTTCGTTCTTTCCGCGAACTGTTTTCCGAACTCGAAGCATTTTTCTTCATCTTCCCTGCCGGGCCGGTACAGAACCTCAACACCGGGCTCGACTACATCCAGCCCCATCTTCTTGAAGGCCTCATACGCTTCTTTCACCGCTCCACCGCCCCACCCGAAGCTGCCGAACGCTCCTGCAAGCCTGTTCTTCGGCCGAAGACCGCGAAGGTGTTGCAGAAACTCTGCCACGCTCGGGAACATGATATTATTGAGTGTCGGCGTGCCTACCAGGATCGCCCTCGACTCCCACATCCGCTTGATAGCTGCGCTCATGGGGGTCGAACGAAGCTTGATCACTTCCACGTCGACCCCGGCGGCCTTGATCCCTTCCATGAGCGGGATCGTCATGTGCTCCGTGCTGTGCCACATGGTATCGTACACGATCACCACGCGGAGGTCGGCCTTGTCGTTTGCCATATCAAGGTACATCTGGAGGATCTTTCCCGGATCTTTTCTCCAGATGATGCCGTGGTCAGGCGCGATCATGCTGATCTCGAGACCGAGCTTCCGGACCTCGGCAATCTTGTTCTTGATGAGCGCGCCAAAGGGCATCAGGATGTTCGCATAGTAGTCCCGCACGGCATGTTCGAGAGCGGACACCGAGTACTGGTCGCAATATTCATCGTCGAAGCGGGACGATGACGCTATGTGCTGCCCAAACGCGTCCTGACTGATAAGGAGCTTGTCTTCCTGCACGTAGCTCATCATGGAGTCCGGCCAGTGCAGCATCGGCGTCTCAAGGAAGGTAATTGTCTTGGTCCCGGTATTGAGGGTGTGCCCGCTCTTCACGATCTTGAACTGCCACTTCGATGTATCGAAGAAACGGTCGAGCCCTTTCTTGCCGCGCTCGGTGATGTAGATCGTAGCCTTCGGGGCGAGCTCCATGATGCGGTCGAGACTCGTCATGTGGTCGTTCTCGATATGGTTGATAATGATGTTCTCGATCTTCGCGGGGTCGACAACGCTCCTGATGTTTTCGATCGTATAAGCACTAAAGTCGTGCTTGACCGTGTCCACGAGCGTTACTTGTTTATCGAGGATAAGATAGTTATTGTACGAGGTGCCGTGCGGAGTGATATATCCGTGAAAGTCCCGCACCGCCCAGTCGATCGCTCCTACCCAGTAAATCCCGGGCTTGATCTCTACAGCGTCCATGATGGCCTCCTCTTCAAAATCCTCTGCTTGGCTGAATTCGTAACGGGAGAAGCTCAGGGAGCCTTCCTCTTCTTCGTGCAAGCTGCGCAGTGGCCGTAAAACTCGATATGACTTCCCAAAACAATAAAATTCGAGGCGAGGTCTCCAGGAAGGGAAATCGGGATGCAGTCCGGAACGTCCATGATCTTCCCGCACAGGACGCAGAGAAGATGATGGTGACCGCTCGTGTCCGGATCATAGCGTTTTCTTGCAGGATCAATAGTAAGCTCACGCACAGTACCTGTCTTCGCCAGCATATTCAGCGTGTTATACACTGTTGCGAACGACATGGATTGGTATTTTTTCAACACCGCCCGGTAGATGTCCTCCGCGGAAGGGTGGGACGTATTGCCATCGAGGTAGTCGAGGATCGCCAGCCGCTGCGGCGTGCGCTTGTACCCTGCCGGCGCGCCCTTTTTTTGATCGTTGCCAGTCTTCATATGAATTAGAATTATTATAATTTATATGGCAATGCCTGTCAAGGTCTTTCCCCGACTCCCACAGGTTACTGCTGTGAATGATCGACAAAAACAAAAGGCAGCCGATTGGCTGCCTTTGGGAATGCTGCGCTGGATCCACCGCCTATTTTTGTCCGTGCTGTTCTGCCACCTGGATCCTGATCATGGCCCGCAGAAGATCGATGCGCGCTTTTTCATAATCCTTCTGCTCCAGCTTTTCACTGAGCATCTTCTCGGCACGCTCTTTCAGGATGCGCTCTTCAGTAAGGTCGATGTCAGATGCCCGATCAGCGCCCTCTGCCAGAATAACGACCCTGTTCGCTCCCACTTCCGCATAACCCCAATCCACTGCCAGGCGATGCCACTCCGTGCCTTCGCGGTACGACAGCATGCCGATCTTGAGTGTGGTCAGGAACGGCGTGTGGCCCGGCAGTACACCGAACTCGCCTTCGCTGCCTGGTGCGATGACTTCATCCACGCGCTCCGAACGTACCACCTGGCGGCTCGGCGCAACTATCTCGAGGAGCATTTTCCCTTTTTCAGCGACCATTGTCTTTTTCCAATCCTCGGCACTCATGTATTCAGAGTAAGGAGTAAGGTGTCAGGAGTGAGACGAGGGCTTCTTCGCCCTCCTCCTCACTACTCACTCCTTACCGAAATATTACCGCTTATAACCGAGCTTCTCCGCCTTTTCGAACACTTCCTCGATGGGGCCGACCATGTAGAACGCCTGCTCGGGGATATCATCCATTTTGCCGTCAACGACTTCCTTGAAGCCCTTGATGGTCTCCTTGAGCGGAACATACTTGCCCGGGGTGCCCGTGAAGGCCTCGGCAACCTGGAAGGGCTGCGACAGGAACCGCTGGATCTTTCTTGCCCGCGACACGGAGAGCTTGTCCTCGTCGGAAAGTTCATCCATACCCAGGATCGCGATGATATCCTGGAGTTCCTTATACCGCTGCAGGACGAGCTGCACCCGCTGCGCAACAGCGTAATGTTCTGCCCCCACGATATGAGGATCCATGATACGCGATGTGGAATCAAGCGGATCCACGGCCGGATAGATGCCGAGTTCCGAGATCTGACGCGAAAGCACGGTGGTGGCGTCGAGATGCGCGAATGCCGTTGCCGGCGCCGGGTCGGTCAAGTCGTCGGCGGGCACGTAAATGGCCTGCACCGAGGTGATGGATCCTTTTTTCGTGGACGTGATACGCTCCTGCAGAGCGCCCATTTCCGTGCCAAGCGTGGGCTGGTATCCCACAGCCGACGGCATACGGCCGAGGAGCGCGGACACTTCCGAGCCCGCCTGAGTGAAACGGAAGATATTGTCTACAAACAGGAGCACGTCCTGTCCCATGGTGTCGCGGAAATACTCTGCGACCGTCAGGGCGGAGAGGGCCACGCGAAGACGGGCTCCGGGCGGCTCGTTCATCTGGCCGTAGACCAGCGCGGTTCTGTTGATAACTCCGGACTCCTTCATTTCCGCCCAGAGGTCGTTGCCTTCACGGGTACGCTCACCCACGCCGGCGAACACGGAGTAACCGCCGTGCTGCTTAGCCACGTTGTTGATGAGTTCCATGATAAGAACGGTCTTACCCACGCCGGCGCCGCCGAAGAGGCCGGTCTTGCCGCCCTTGGTGTAGGGCGCGAGCAGGTCGATGACCTTGATGCCGGTTTCGAAAAGCTGCTTCGAGGGATCAAGTTCTTCGAGCATCGGCGCAGCCCGGTGAATGGGAAGGGTATCCTTGGTCGTGATCGGCCCCATTTCATCCACCGGCTCTCCGATGACGTTCATGATGCGGCCGAGCACTTCCTTTCCCACGGGCATGGAAATCGCCTTGCCGGTGTCGGTCACTTTCATGCCCCGCATGAGACCGTCCGTGGCGCTCATGGCAACGGTGCGCACCCGGTTTTCGCCGAGATGCAGCGCAACCTCGAGGGTCAGATGGGTCTCGGGAGTTCCGAGGTTCTTGTCCGCCGCCTGATCGATCCGAAGCGCACTCAATAAATGGGGCAGGTTTCCGACGGGGAACTCACAGTCCACCACCGCACCCATCACCTGTACTATTTTGCCTGTGCTCATTGATAACCCCCTGTGGTTAATACAATACTGTATTGAAAAATGATGTTCTTACACCGAACGATGATCTCTGAACTGATCACTTACTTTTGCGCTTCCGCTCCACCCACGATCTCGGAAATTTCCTTGGTGATCGCTGCCTGGCGCTGCTTGTTGAACTTGAGCGTCAGCCGTTCGATCATATCCTTTGCATTTCGAGTGGCCGAATCCATCGCGGTCATGCGCGATCCCATTTCACTCGCCTGGCTCTCCAGCATCGAGCGATAGACCTGCACTTCGATGTGTTTCTGCAGGATCGAGTTGAGGATCGCTTCAGCCGAAGGTTCATAGAGATAATCGACTGCGGCCATGAACGGATCTGCCTCGCTGGGCGGCTCCACGGGCAAGAGTTTCTCCAATGTCACCGTTTGCTGCATGACACTTTTAAACTCATTGTAGAGCAAGTACACTTCATCGGTTTCACCCGCGACAAAACGCTCGACGATATTTTTGCCCACATCGGCGGCCTTCTCATAGTCGATCATGCCGAGTTCCGACCAGACCTTGCCAAGCGTGTATCCTGACCGCTTGCGGAAGAAGTCACGGCCTTTGCGGCCCACGACGTTCACCTTCACGTCCTTGCCCTCGGCCTTGAACTGCTTGACCGTTTCAACGGCTTTGCGCAGGATATTGGTATTGTACGCACCGCAAAGGCCCCGATCCGAGGTGAGGACAAGAAGCTTGACCTGCTTTGGTTCGCGTTTTGCCAGGAGCGGATGCTGCGCCCGCTCAACTCGGCTCGCGAGGTTCGCGATCACCGAGAGCATCTTGCGCGAGTACGGCCGCGCGGCGATCACCCGGTCCTGGGCGCGCCGAAGCTTGGCAGCCGCGACCATTTTCATGGCCTTGGTGATCTGCTGGGTCTTCTTAACGCTCGTTATTTTTCTTTTAATGTCTCTTAAGCTGGGCATGATTTCGTCCTGGTTCCGAGTTCCGAGTTACGGGTTTCGGGTTTGGATCACCTCGAAACTCTACACACGAAACACTAAACTATCTTAAGCCGTGAACGTCTTTTTGAACTCCTCGATGACGCTCTTGATGCGCGCTTTGAGGTCGTCGTCGAGCTGCTTCTTGGTCCTGATATCGTCGAGCAGAGGCTGATACTTGCTCGTCGCAAAGCGAAGGAGTTCAGCCTCGAACTTCCTGACAGAAGGCACCGCCACTTCATCCACATAGCCGTTGGTCCCGGCAAAGATCACCAGGATCTGCTGCTCCACGGGAAGGGGCGAGTACTGGTCCTGTTTGAGCAGCTCAACCATGCGCTGACCGCGGTTCAACTGGGCCAGCGTGGCTTTGTCGAGGTCGGAGCCGAACTGGGCGAATGCCGCGAGTTCGCGGTACTGGGCCAGGTCGAGGCGAAGCGTGCCGGCCACCTGTTTCATGGCCTTGATCTGGGCGCTGCCGCCCACGCGGGAAACGGAAATACCCACGTTGATGGCCGGACGCACACCGGAATAGAAGAGATCGGACTCAAGGAATATCTGTCCGTCCGTGATGGAGATCACGTTCGTCGGGATGTAGGCGGACACGTCGCCGGCCTGGGTCTCGATGATCGGAAGCGCGGTAAGCGAACCGCCGCCGAGCTTGTCCGACAGCTTGGCCGCGCGCTCAAGAAGACGGGAATGGAGATAGAACACGTCGCCGGGATAGGCTTCGCGGCCCGGGGGGCGGCGGAGCAGCAGCGACAGCTGACGATAGGCAGTGGCCTGCTTCGAAAGATCATCGTACACGATCAGGGCATGGCCGCCCTTGTCGCGGAAATATTCGCCGATAGTTGCGCCGGTGTAAGGTGCGATGAACTGGAGGGGCGCCGGGTCGGACGCTGTTGCCGCCACGATGATGGTGTAGTCCATGGCGCCGGCCTCAGTGAGGGTCTTCACGACCTGCGCCACGGTGGAGCGCTTCTGTCCGATAGCCACGTAGATGCAGATGACGTTCTGGCCCTTCTGGTTGATGATGGTGTCGATGGCAACGGCGGTCTTGCCGGTCTGGCGGTCGCCGATGATGAGCTCGCGCTGGCCGCGGCCGATCGGGATCATGGCGTCGATGGCCTTGATGCCGGTCTGGAGCGACTCGCGCACGGACTGCCGCTTGACGATGCCCGGTGCGATCACTTCGATGTGCCGGAACTCCTTGGATGCGATAGGGCCCTTGCCGTCGATAGGCTGGCCGATGCCGTCCACCACGCGGCCGACGATGGCCTCTCCTACGGGAACCTCGGCGATCCTCTTGGTCCGCTTGACAATGTCTCCCTCGCGGAGCTTCGAGTCGTCTCCCATGAGCACGGCGCCCACATTCTCTTCTTCGAGGTTCAGGGCCATGCCCATGACGCCGCCGGGGAATTCCAGGAGCTCGCCTGACATGACATTGTCGAGTCCGAAGATCTTGGCAATACCATCGCCGACGGTGATAATGGTGCCGACTTCGGCGACCTCAACGGTCTTCTCGAAATCGGATATCTTCTTTTTTATGATCTCGCTGATTTCCTGTGCTTTGATCTGCATTGCTGCGCTCCTTCTCTGTTCCCGAGGATTATCTTTTACATTCTTAATTCATGAGTTGATTGCGCATCTTGGCAAGCTGGTTCTTGATGGTGCCGTCGTAGACCGTGCTGCCGATCTGTGCTTTGGCCCCCCCGATAAGGGAGGCATCGATCTTCGACTCGATGTCCACTTGCCTGCCGGTGAGCGTTTCGAGTTTTTTCTTGATGTCGGCGAGATCGGCCGGGCTGATGGCTGCGGCCGTGGTCAGGCGGGCCATTGCCCGGTTCGTGCGCTCCGCCAGGATCTCCTGGAACGCCTCGTAAACGTCCTTGATATACCTGATCCTGCCCGTCTCCGCAAGATGCTCGACGAACCGCTGCGTGGTCGCCTGCATGCCGAGTTTCCCGCCAAGCTCTTTGATGACCGACTTCTTGTTCTCGGGGGTAAAGACCGGGCTGGCAAGCAGCTTCTGCAGTGCCTGCAGGCTGTCCACCGCCTCGACGAATGCCGCAAGGTCGGCACGGGT
>Ga0315268_10006366_pt1 | contig 12574 bp, 13 predicted proteins | sample C1_top_MG_FD_204535 | JGI IMG/M metagenome (GOLD analysis project Ga0315268, IMG submission 204535) | Sediment microbial communities from Yellowstone Lake, YNP, Wyoming, USA - C1_top | ecosystem: Environmental > Aquatic > Freshwater > Lake > Sediment | place: USA: Wyoming | collected 2017-08-01 | reverse complement strand
CCTGCACCTCGAGCGCATCGACTCCGCGGTTCGCATCCGCGGCCACATCGACGCCACCGGGGTTGCCACCTGCAGCCGCTGTCTGGGTCCGGCGCAGCTCGCTCTCGCCAGCGATGTCGACGTCACACTCTTGCCGGCGCTGCCCGGGGAAAAAGCCACCGCCGAGGCCGGAGCCGACGACGACGACCCGCAGGCAGATCTCGATAACAGCGGTGCCATGAGTGGTACCTATCTGGACGGCCAGATCGACCTCGGCGTCATCCTGCGCGAGGTGATGCTGCTCGAACTGCCGATCCAGTTCGTGTGCCGTGACAACTGCGCCGGTCTGTGCGATCAGTGCGGCGCGAACCTCAACCTGGGCCCCTGCGGTTGCGTGCGCGAGCACGTCAGCCTGCGTTGGGAGGGGCTCAAGAGCATCAAGGTGCCCTGAGCGCACGCAGCGCTCGCGCCAAAGAGAGAGAGTGCCATGCCAGTCCCTTATGGAAGAACATCCAAGGCCAAGGGTCGCCAGCGCCGCGCGGCCAACATGAAGTACGTCGGCGTCAACGTGCAGAAGTGCCCGAGCTGTGGCGAGCCTGTGCTCGCGCACCGGATCTGCCCGTCGTGCGGCAAGTACCACGACCGCCAGGTCCTCGAGAAGCAGGGCGTCTAGCCCCGTCTGCCGATGGCCGATATCAAAGTCGCGGTTGACGCGATGGGTGGCGACTGCGCGCCCGAGCAGCCGGTCAAGGGATCGGTGCGGGCGGTGCGCGAGCATCAGATTCCGGTCATCATGACCGGTGACGAGCAGCGACTGCGCGCCGAGCTGGAAAAGCTGGGCGCCCTCGACCTGCTCGGCCATGGCCTCGAGATCCGTCACGCCGCCGAGACGGTCGAGATGGACGAGAAGCCGGCGCAGGCCGCGCGCAAAAAGAAACAGAGCTCGATCCGCATCGCCCTCGACCTGGTCAAGAACGGCGAGGCGCAGGCCATGGTCTCGGCCGGCAACTCAGGCGCGGTGATGGCGACCGCGCTGGTGGCGCTGGGCCGCATTCGCGGCGTGCTGCGGCCGGCGATCGCGATGTCGATACCCAACATCAACGGCAAGACGGTGCTGCTCGACCTGGGCGCCAATACCGTGGCCGCGCCCGAGCACCTGGCGCAATGGGGCCTGCTGGGCGATGCTTATGCGCGCCTCGTCGACAGCGTCGACAAGCCCAAGATCGGTGTGCTGTCCAACGGCGAGGAAGATGCCAAGGGCAGCGACCAGACCCGCGGCGCCAACGCCATCCTCAAGCAGGCGCCGGGCATCAACTACGGCGGCTACGCCGAGGGCAGCGACATCATCGCCGGCGACTTTCACGTGATCGTCACCGACGGTTTCACCGGCAACGTGGTGCTCAAGCTGCTCGAGGGCACCGGCCGCTTCGTGTCGCGCTTCTTCCGCACCGAGTTCGAACAGTCGCTACCGCGCAAGCTGGGCTACCTGCTGTCGCGCTCGGTCTTTGCCAAGCTGCGCGGCATGGCCGACTACCGCGAGTACGGCGGCGCGCCGCTGCTCGGCATCGCCGGCGTGGTCATCATCTCGCACGGCCGCTCCGACGACAAAGCCATCATGCGCGCCATCATGCAGGGCAAGCGCCACGTCGAGGTCGACCTCAACGGCGCCATCGAGCAGCTGGTCAAGCAGCACGCCGAGCTGTTCAAGAGCGCGAGCCCGGCGACGGCGACCGCGACGAGCGGCGATGCAACCGAGAACGCCGCGACGAACTAGGTGCCGCACCGATTGAATCGATCGACCGGCGGGGGGCCGGAGGAAGCCTTCTTGTCGTTCCCTTCAGGAACGAAAAAAAGGCTTCCGCAGATCAGCGGGGCCCCGCCGAAAATTGACTCAATAAACAGAGCGGCTTGATGCGCATTGCACGCATACACAAATTTGACGACGTCACCGGCATCGAGCTTGGCTATGCCGTGATCGGCGCGCCGTTCATGACGGTCCACGCCTATGCCGTGGGCGGTCTGGCCATCGACGGCGGGCTGGCGCATCAGCGGGCGGTCGCAGTCGACTTCTTCAAGCAGCAGCGCACGCGCACTCTGTTGCTGACCCACCATCACGAGGATCACAGCGCCAACGCAGCGGCCATCGCCGCGGCCACTGGCTGTGCCGTATGCGGCAATCCGATCACCGCGCAGTGGATGCAAAAGAAATTTGCGATCCGATTCTACCGCCACATGGTTTGGGGTTCGATCCAGCCGGTCGTGGTGCTGCCGCTAGCCGAAGTGATCGAGGGCGACGGCGTCAAGCTGCTGCCGATCGCCACGCCGGGCCATTCGCCCGACCACGTGGTCTATCTCGAGCCCGACCGCGGCTGGCTGTTCGCAGGCGACCTGTTCCTGGCCGAGCGCGTCAAGTACTTCCGCTCCGACGAGAATCTCAACCAGCAAATCGCGTCGCTGCAGCGCGTACTCGAACGCGACTTCGACGCGCTGTTGTGCAGCCACCACCCGGTGGCGTCGGGCGGCCAGCAGCGGCTGCGCGCCAAACTCGACTTCATGGTCAACTTTCGCGGCCAGGTGCGGGCGCTGGCCAGCCGCGGGCTGACGACACGCGCGATCGCGCGCGAGCTCAAGCTGCGCGAAACCTGGTTTGTCAGGATCTGGACCGCCGGCGACGTCAGCCTGGACCACATGGTCCGCGCTGCGCTGGCTGAGGATTCGCCCTGATGGCAATTTCGGCTGGCGAGCAATCGATCATCGACGAGGAGACCGCGCTCGCCCGCCGCGTCAGCGCTGCACTCGCCCTGCGCGTCGCCGAACGCGGCCGCAACAACCTGCCCGATCCGGCCGCGCCCTACTTCGGCCACCTGGTGTTGCAGCTCGGCGATCGCACACGCGAGCTGCTGGTCGGCGACTGCGCCTGGCTCGATTCCGGGGACGGCCTGCCAGCGATCGCGGCCTGGCGCACCGCGCCGCTGGCGCGCCTGCTCTTCAATTGCCGCGACGGCGACGACTTCGAAGAGGAGATCAACGAGCGCGAGCTGAGCGGCGTGATGCAGCTGCGCCGGTTGATCGGTTTCGCCGACGGCGAACCGTGCCAGATCGTGACCGGCGTACTGCACCTGGTGCGCGCAACGAACGGCTGCTGGCAGCGCGCCGTGCAATCGGCGGCGCCGGCACTGGCCAGCGTCGATGCCGGCTGGCACGACCCGATCGATCGCGACGGGCTCGACCCCGAGCAACGCGCCGTGCTGGACCGCGCGCCGGTGGGCGTTGCGCTGATCATCGGTCCGGCCGGCAGTGGCAAGACCACGGCGGCCGTCCATCGGCTCGCCCAGCACGCTGCGGTCACGCGGCACGGCCAGCTGCGCAGCCTGGTGCTGGTACCTGAACCCGGCCTGGCCGAGTTGACCAGCGCGCGGTTGCGCCGGCTGGGCATGCCCGCCGCGGTGGTGACGACGTACAGCCAGTGGGCACGCCAGCAAGCGCGCCGGCTGTTCCCGGCGATCGCGCACCGGCTCAGCGACGACGCGCCGCCCGCGGTGATGCGGGTCAAGCGGCACCCGGCGCTGCGCCAGGTGCTGCGCGAGTATGTCGCGCAGCAGCGGACGCGGCCGGATCAACTGGCCGGCGATCTGCCGCTGCTGTTCGGCGAGCGGCGCTGGCTGGAGCGACTGGCCGCGCTGGCCAGCGGCGAGGTGCGGCCAGGAGACATCGAGGAGACGCTCGCCCACACCCGACGCCAGCTGGACGAGCGCAGCGATGTGGCGTTTGCCCACGTCGAGCGCAGCCGGCGCCAGGCAATCGACGGCCGCGACCTCGACGACGGCACGCCCGACCAGATCGCGGGCGGCCACGACATCGAGGACGTGGCCGTGCTGCTCGAGTTGCTCTGGCTCAAGAGCGGCGCCGGTCCCACTGTTCGCGACGGCCGCGCATTGCTCGACCACCTGCTGATCGACGAGGTGCAGGACGTGGCGCCGATCGAGCTGGCCGCGCTGGCGCGCACGGTCGACGCGAGCGGCGCGCTCACCCTGGCCGGCGACGACGCGCAGCACGTGGACCCGACCGCGCCCCGACCCGACTGGCAAGCCATCGGCGCTGCCGCCAACCTGCCCGAGGACCGCCGCTTCGCGCTGCAGCACAGCCACCGCTGTCCGGCGCCGGTGCTCGAGCTGGCTTTTGCCGTGCTTGGCACACCACCTCCGCACGAAACAACGCAGACTGGGCCAGCGCCGCGGCCCGGACCACCGGTCGTCACCACCTGTGCCAGGTCGGCTGGCATGCTGACCGCCCTGCTCGCTGACGGTCTGACCGATTTTTGCAGCCGCGACGAGCGCAGCGAAGTGGCGCTGTTGTGCCGCAACGCAACCAGCGCGCGCGAATTGCATGCGCTGCTCGAACCGTCGCTACCGGTGCAGCTGGTGCTCGATGGCCGGTTTCCATTCAAGCCCGGGCTGGTCGTCACCCAGGTGCGCGCGGTGCGCGGCATGGAGTTCGACCTGGTCGTCATCCCCGACGTCGACGCCGCCCGTTATCCGGCTACCGACGAGCTGCGCGCGCTGCTGCACCTCGCCACCAGCCGGGCGCGGCACCAGCTCTGGCTGTTGTGGAGCGGCCGACCGTCGCCGCTGCTGCCGACAGCGCTGCTTGGCCCACGCTGACGACCGCACGCGGCCCGACGATGCAGTTCGAGATCATGGGTTGAAATGGCTGGGCTGTTCCCTATCTCTGGAGTGGACACGAAGCTGTCCAGGGGTGGGGCGTGGTCAGCGGCGCGAAGCGAGTTGCGCAAGCAAACGATCTTTCTGGACCGACCTCAGGCAATCCGGAAACGGCTGAAGCGATCGCGCCAGTGCGCGTCCGCTACCCGCGGTGGGTGGCAGCCGGTCGCATCTGTCATGTCGTGCGCTGCTGCCGCCGTCTCGGTCCGCTGCGATTTGGGACCATTTTTCGCTCGGTCGACTGCCTCGGTGACGGAGAAATGCTGCTGCTCCTGACCGACACCCGGCCGCACGGTCTGGTCGCGCAACTGCTGCGCCGCCGCTGCCAGGTCCACAATTGCGATCGCATCGATGGCTGCTGGCGGACGTTTGTCGCGCCTCCGCTGTAGTCCATCGCTGTTTGACCGGGAAGAGACGCCCTCGATGCCCCGACCACACTTGCGCCAGCGCATCCGCTTTGAAATACTCCGTCGACGGAAGCGCATGGTGACTGGTGTTGCCCCCGGTCTTCAAAACCGGTGGGGGGCGTGATGAACGTCTCCGGCGCGTTCGATTCGCGTGCGCTTCCGCCAGATTTTTTCCCTCGTCGATCTGTTGGCACTGCTGGCGGCCATCACACGGCGCGTTTTGCCCGGTCGTCGCCCGGCAACCGGTGTATACTGTTATGGGTTGGGGGGTCGGTCTTCCATTGGCCTACAAATGGCGGATCGTCCCGATCCTCATTCGAGGATCGCGAAGGATTTCTGCGCGCGCGCCGTGGCGTCTACCAGGGTACGCAGCCAAGGGGACATCCGTGAAAAACTTTTGCATCACTTCGGGTCTGTTGATCGTGGCAAGTCTGTTCGCAGTCGCTTGCATGGAGCCGGCGGCCAAGCAGTTCACGCTGGCTGGGCAGTACAAGGACGGCAGCAACGACCGGATTTTCGCCGTCACGTTTCCTGCGGATGCGACCGCGGAGGCCATGCGCAGCTATGGCATGCACGCGACCAACACCTCGGGTCGGATGACGGCTGTCTACTTCTTTGCCGAGGGTAGCCAGAACCCGGGTGCCGCGTTGAATACCGCCACCAGCCTGGAGCAGGCGACCGCCGTCGTCACCGGCGGCAAGAGCCAGGTGTATGTCTACCAGCGGGCAACCAATGGCAAAGAGGAGTTCATCAAGTGCGCGAGTAGTCCCGAGCACGAACTTTGCCAGAAGTCCTAGCCAAGGATCGAATCGATGGCACAGCACAGCTGTTCGTCGTGTGGGCGCACCATCTCGTCCAACGACGCGGCCTGCCCATTCTGCGGCGCCAAGACCGCGCTCCACCGCAATCGGCAACGCCAGCTGGATGGCGTGAAGAAGAAGGAAGTCGCGCAACGAACCACGGCCGTCGCCTTGAGTGCGGTCGGATTGGTCGTCGCCCTGTGCGTCCTGTTTCTGCTGACCAAACAGCTCCAAACCACCTACCACTTCACGCTCAAAGTCATGGCCGCGGTGATGCTGGCTGCCGCGGCGTACGGCGTCGCCTACTACTTCAGGCTACCGCTGTGCCTCAAGTGCGGCCACCGCGGGCGGCCCAAGTTCAAGCACCTGGACCTGGACGGAAAGCCCGACAAGCGGTTCAAGGCGAATGCTCTGTTGTGCAGCGGATGCAGCGCCCCGGCGCTGGAAAACGTGATCTGACAGCCCCGATCGACGCGGGCCGCCGCTCACCGTTACCCGTTTTTTCGGCGTCGTGTCAGTTCAGCGGCGCAAACTTGGTCCAGCAATAGCCGCAGATCGTGGCCGTGTGCATGCCGACGTGCTTGCAGACCGGACACTCGCGCACCGCCGGTTCAGCCCCGAGCGCCAGCGCTGCGACCAGTTCGGCCCAGGCAGACCGCAACAGGTCCGCTCCCTTGGTCCCGTCGCTCGCCGGCGGCGCCGGCGGCAACCGAGCAACCTCCCGCTCCAATGCGGCCACCAGGACGCGCAGACGCGAGCGCTCGGTATCGGCAAGACTCAACTGTGTGCTGCTCATGCGACACCTCCAGACTGGATGAACCCGGGTATGACCTCGGGCAGATCGAGCAACAGGATCTCGGTATCGGCGCGCGCGGTCAGCGAGATCGCGCGTTCGCCCGTGATGCCGGCGCCATCGCCGCCGGTCAGGATGACTTCGCCGACCTCGACCTCGCCCAGCACGACATGCAGCCAGGCGCAACGCCCCGTGGTCAGCTCGTAGGTCAAGTGCTGTCCATGATCGAGAATTGCCGAATGGATGATCATGTCCTGCTGGACCCGCAGCGATCCCCGGCGACCATCCGGCGACGCCACGACGCACAGCACGCCCCGGCGCTCGGCGGTCGAAAAGCGCTTTTGCTCCTGGTCGTCGGTAAAATCGATTGTTGCCGGGTTGAGCGAGATCCTGAAGATGCGCGCCCAGTCGCTGCTCGATGCATTGCGATCGCTGTGGTGGACGCTGTGCGAGGTCGACCGACGCTGAAACTCGCCGGCGCGCACCAGATTGCTGTGGCCGCCGGAGTCTTGCTGGGCCAGCGCGCCCTGGTGCACATAGGTGACGGTCTCGGCTTGCCGGCGCGGTTGTGGCGAAACACCGGCGCCGGGAGGTACGCGGTTCTCGGTGAGCACCTCGAGCGCGCGAAAGCCCGAGGCCATTGGGTCAGCATCCTGGCCCGGGTAGAAAGTCAGCCAGACATCGTGACGGCGCCGACGAGCGTGGTGACGATCCTGGTCCCGCCGCAGGGTGATCATGAGGCCTCCGGGTCAGGGACAGCCATTTCCCGCGACCCCTTGTTCCCGCGACCGTGCGTGTTTCGTTGCACGCGCTGCGCGGTCGCGGCCGGTGCGCAATCGCAGTCGCGCGGGTCACTATTGAGTAGCACCTGCTCGTCGATGGAATCGGTGACGAGGTCGCCCCCGCGGGTGGTCCGGCGGCTGTCTCTTGCCATGGGTTCGGTTCCTCCCCTCGGGGTGGAAGATTTCCCCCCCGATCAAGAGCAGTATTCGAGCCAGTGATGTAAGTGATTGATTTATGTCTGTTGTGCCATGGGACTGGGCCAACCCATGCCTGGCTGTTTCAATCAAATTGAAGTACCATCAGTTCAAATTGAATGAATCGGGTGGCCGATGCGAGCAGAAGATCTGCACCATCGAGAACTGTTGGAACTGGATCCCGAGGGCGGCGTGATCCGATTTGCCGGTCAACGCGCCCTGCTGATCGACGCCGTCGCCATGGGGCTGCTGCGCAAGTACTTGGTCGAGAACTTTGGCCTGACCGCAGCACGCGCGGTGCTCACTCAATTTGGGTTTGCCCACGGCTGGCGCATGGCCGAGGCGATGCATGCCGAGTTCAATTGGGCCAGCGACGACGAATGGCGGCACGCTGGCCCGCGCATCCATACCCTCGAGGGGCTGTTTCGCGTCGAACCGGGCAGCGAGGATCCGTTGACCAAAAAAGGGGCGATGCTGCTCGCCTCGTACGAGGTGGAGCAACACCTGCTGCACTTTGGTCGCTCCGACGAGGCGGTGTGCTGGACCATCTGCGGATTGATGAGCGGCTACGTCAGCCGCACCACCGGCAAGGAGATCTACGTCCTCGAGGACCGCTGCATGGGCAAGGGCGACGCCGCCTGCAACCTGCTGGGGCGCACGCGTGAGGAGTGGGGTGGCGAACGAGCAGAGGAGCTGGGGTTCTTCGAGCCCGGTCGACTGCGCGAGTGCCTGGATGTCTCGCTCCACCAGGTCACCGAGACTTTGAAGGTGGCCGAGCTGAAGCTGCACGAGCACCGCCAGGCGCTGCGACGGGTGGTGAAGCACCAGGTCGAGGAGCCCCTGGGCATGGTGGCCAAGAGCCCGCGCATGAAACAGGTGGTCGAACTGGCGCGCCAGGTCGCCAAGGTCGACGCCACGGTGCTGATCACCGGCGAGAGCGGGACCGGCAAGGAGCGGATCGCGCGCCTGGTGCACGAGGAGTCCACCCGAGCTGCCGGGCCCTTCATCGCGATCAACTGCGGCGCCATCACCGAGACCCTGCTCGAGAGCGAGCTGTTCGGTCACGCGCGCGGTGCGTTTACCGGTGCCACCTCGGACCGGCCCGGTCTGTTCGAGGCGGCCAATCGCGGGACGCTGTTGCTCGACGAGATCGGAGAGGTCTCGCCCGGCATGCAGGTCAAGCTGCTGCGCGTGCTGCAGGAGCGCGAGATCCGCCGCGTCGGAGAAAACCGCAGCCGGTCGGTGGACGTGCGGGTCGTGGCCGCCACCAACCGCGAACTCGCCCACGCCGTGGCCGACGGCGTGTTTCGCCAGGATCTCTATTACCGGCTCAAGGTGGTTGAGCTACACGTTCCGCCTTTGCGCGATCGCCGCGACGACATCCTGCCGCTGGCGCGGGTGTTGCTGGCCGACGCCACTGTGCGCATGGGGCGCAAGATCTCTGGCCTGTCTCCGCGTGCGGCCGATCAGCTGCTGCGCTACGAGTGGCCCGGCAACGTGCGCGAGCTGGAAAACGCGATGGAGCGCGCGGTCGCGCTCGCGCGCGGTAGTCGCGTGGACGGCGATGAGCTGCCCGAGGAGATCCGCCAGACGTTTCGCAAGCCGGTCGCGGCGCTGGGCACGGTGCAGCCGCTCGACGAGGTCGAGAAGCAGTACATCCTGTCGGTGCTCGAACTCAACCAGGGCAACCAGACACGCACCGCCGAGCAACTACAGATCGGCTCGGCGACGCTTTATCGCAAGCTCCGGCGCTACGGTTGGACCGGCAGCCCGACCCGCGATCCGCGTCGTCGAAGCTGACCAGTCTAACCGCTGCGACGATACCGGCGCCGCGCGCGGGTCATTCCTCGCGCGGTTGCGGACCCGGGCGAATGCCCGCCAGGTCAGGGTCCTCGCCGTCGTCGGCCGCGGTCGTGATGGCCTTGGCCTCTTTTCGCTCGGCGCGACGATCGGCCTTTTGCTGGCGCCGGGCCTGCTTTGCCAGCTCGCGGCTGCGTTTCGCCTGCGCGGGTCGAATCGTCTGCGTCATCGCTGATGCCTCGCCGAAGCTGCCAGGTCACTAACTAGTAGCGGTCCCGACGGCCACCACCACCACCGCCACCGCGCCCGCCGCCGGCGTCATTGCGCGGCTTGGCCTCGTTGACCGTGAGCGCGCGGCCGTTGTGCTCCTTGCCGTTGAGCGCGTTCATCGCGGCCTTGGCCTGGTTGTTGTCGGCAAACTCGACAAAACCAAAACCCTTGGAGCGACCCGTGTCACGATCCGTGATGATGATGGCCGAATCGGGCTCGCCGTACGGCACAAATAGCTCGCGCAGCGTGGTGTCCGTGACCTCATACGACAGATTTCCAACATACAACTTCATCCGAAAAACCTCCGTCGGGAACTGACCCGACCCCAGTACACCGGCGATGTCGTCGCGCGGGCGTCCGCCGGAACACGCCCACACCATCCCGTCGTTGGTTCGTTCGGATTAAGGCAGATGTCGATCTGACAAAAGGCGAGCGAAACGGAACGGACTCAACATAGCGAATCTATTGGGCGAGGGCAACCCCCGATTTCCGGGCCAGCAGCACGGCGCTCAGTAGACGTTGTACTGCTTGCGCAGCGCCTCGTGCTCGGTGGCGTTGCGGGACGGGTGCAGCACCTTGTTGCTGTCGTGCAGATAATACCAGTAGTCGCTGCGCGTCGGATGCAGCGCGGCGACCAGCGACTCGACCGTGGGGGCGCCGATCGGCGTCGGCGGCAGCCCCTTCTGATAGCGCGAGTTGTAAGGGTCGGACTCGTCGCGCAGCTTGGGCAGAAAGGCCTGGCGGTCGTTCCAGTCGGCCAGTTCGTAGCGGCTGGTGGCGTCGACCCCGAGCGGGGTGTCGGTATCGAGCCGGCGGTACAGGATGCCGGCAACCAGCGGCCGCTGCTCTGGCGTCGGCTCCTCGCGCTCGAGCAGCGACGCCAGGGTCACGATCTCGTGCAGCGTGCGCTTGCCTTGCGCCACCTCTTGCTGGTGCGGCTTGTAGAAGCGCTCGCCAAAGGTGTCGAGCTGGCGCTGGATCAGCTTCTTGAGATCGAACGGGTCGGGCACCACCGCATAGGTCTCAGGATAGAGATAGCCTTCGAGCGTCTTCTTGGGCAGCTCGAAAGGCGCTGTGAAGTTGGCGGGCGTCGACGCCATCGTGATGTAGTCGCCGGGCTTGATCCAGCCCTTCTCGACCAGCGCCGCGTCGGTATCGCGCAGTCGCCAGCCCTCGAGCATCTTGAACGGCACGTCCTCGGGCAGCGGATTTTGCTCCAGCGCCTTGGCCAGCTGGCGCAGGCTCGCCGCGCGGTCGAGCTCGTAGCGACCGGCCTTGAGCGACAGCCCGCCGCGGCGCTTGACGTGGTAGCGCCAGACCCGCTCGTTGTCGATCAACCCGGCGTCCATGAGCAGCTTGCCCACGGTCGCGGCGCGGGCGCCCTTGGGCACGCTGAATGCGACCTTGCCTTGCCCGGTCCCTGGCCGGTCCAGCGCGCGCTCGAATGCGATGACGCCCCCCGCGATCGCGAGCACAACCAGCAGCAGCACAACGCCCAGAACGATGGCGAGCTTTTTCATGGGGCGAGAATAGCCAACCTCCGAGATCCATGCCAAGGGGTACCGTCGGTCGAACGTTCGTCGGGACACCGCCAATCTGGCGCAGCCGGAGATATGGTTGGATCGAACCCGAGGGGATTGGCATGCCCCGTGTGACCCCGCGCCCAGGCGTGCTCCACCCGATCGGCCCGCGGCCGGCATCAGCGACGCCTGACCCGGCCGCATCGACGGTGGCGTCCGCGGCTGGCCACACCGACGCGATCGATCGCCGGCGGCCAGCTCGCGACACCGACCTGCGACGAACCGGCAGCGGCGGCCGGCCCCTCGACGACCTGGTGCCCGAGTTGCAGCTGACCGTCACCGCCCGCGACGCCGAGCTCAACAGCGACGGCAGCAGCGTGCAGCTGCACCGCAGCGCCGCCCCCACGGCCACCCTCGGTATCGACGAGATCCTGGCGGCACCGCTGCAGCGCCGGGACGAGTTGCTGCGGCGCTATCAGGGCATGCTGCAGACCCGACTCGGTAGCACTGCGAGCGCGACCGTCGACGAACTGACCGACCGCACCATCAAGCGCGGGACGTGGCAGCTGACGCTGGCGCGCACGTCCCTCGATATCAGCAACGACGACGGAACCGGCAGCGGGCAGAAGTTGCACATCGATCTGGCCACGCCGGGTCGACCGCGGCTGACGCTCGAGCCGGCAAGTGGTAGCGCGGATCGCGGCGAGCAGCTGGCCTTCGCGCTCAAGGCGTTCGGCGAGCTGCTGTTCGAGCCAGCGCGCCCCAGCGCACGCGGCCAGGCCGATCCCGAGCTGGCCAAGCTGTTTACGCTGCTGCTCGGCCCGCAGGGTGTGCTCAATCCGCAGGACAGCGTCGCGCTGCGCGCAAGCGACCGGTTCATTTCGGCCAAGCTGATCGCCTGGGATTTCAATGGCACCGTCGGCGACGGCAAGGGCCACTTCAGACCGGACATGCGCGACGTCACCGACAACCTCAACCGGATGGGCGCGGCCAGCGTCATCACCACCACCATCGACCCGCTGCCGGTCGAGAAGCTGATGGGCGAGGCCAACATCAAGTTCAATGGCTATTTCGGCTTCAAGGAAGTGCGCGACTACCCGGCCAACAAGCACTACCGCGGTGTGGCCGAGAGCTATGGCCTGGATCTGGACGCTGCGCGCGGCCGCATGGCGGTGATCGGGGACAGCGAGACCGACATCCCCAGCGACCTGAGTGGTGTGCTGTTTATCCACAATGACGATCGGACGCCGAGCGAGGCGATCGAGCTGCTGTTGCAGCGGCTCGATCAGGCGGGCGCTGGCCGCTTC